>Ga0164241_10003732_pt1 | contig 15118 bp, 8 predicted proteins | sample OricomyardsoilBY_FD_108780 | JGI IMG/M metagenome (GOLD analysis project Ga0164241, IMG submission 108780) | Backyard soil microbial communities from Emeryville, California, USA - Original compost - Back yard soil (BY) | ecosystem: Environmental > Terrestrial > Soil > Unclassified | place: USA... | reverse complement strand
GTTGCATGAGCTTCATCTCCGGTTTCATCGATGATGTAAAACCCATATTCGTCTGCTAATTCTAAATAGCGTGATACAGGTGGATAGTGTGATATGCGTACACAATTTATATTGAATTGTTTAAACAGCTCAAAATCTTTCCGAATGGTGGCTTCGTCCATGGTATGCCCCATAGTTGGGTGTTGCATGTGCGTATTGATGCCGTTAAGTTTTATGGCCTTACCATTGAGGTAGAAAACCTGATTGCGGATTTCGGTTTCTTTAAAACCTATACGACCAGTAATTACCTCTTCGGTTTTTCCTCCACTGTTAATTAATTCCATTGTTAAGCGGTACAGATTGGGCGTTTCAGCGGTCCACTTTTTAGGATTTATTATATCTGATGAAATATTAACAATTTGCTTATTATCAGCAGTTATTTGAACTGCGTCTGAAGTAAAATTCTTAACTAACACATTGTCTGAATTAAACAGCGAAGCCCGAACCCTGTAGTTCTTTTTATCGGTTTTGGATTGGTTATTTACCGTAATCTGCAAATCCAGTTTTGAGTTCTCATAGTTTTTGTCCAGGTCGGTAGTGGCATGCCAGTCGAAGAGATGCACATCCGATTTTGCGTACAACCAAACGTCATCGAAAATACCGGCCAGGCGCCAATAGTCCTGGCTTTCCAGATACACACCATCTGAATATTTAAGTACGTTTACGGCAATGGTATTTTTTCCTGGTTTCAGGAAACTGGTAACATCATATTCGGCAGGCTCCTGCGCACCTTCGTTGTAACCAACTTCCTGTCCGTTGATCCATACAAACGATGCCGAGGCGGTTTTCTCCATGCGCAAAAAAACGCGCTTGCTTTTCCAATTTGCCGGTAGGGTAAATGTTTTTCGGTACGAGCCGGTCGGGTTGTATTCGCGAGGGACGAAGGGTGGATTGGAGCGAAACGGATGTGCAACATTTCGGAAAAAAGGATCGCCAAAACCCTGCATTTCCCAATTGGAGGGAACTGTAATTTCAGACCATTTCTGATCATTAAAATTTGATGCAAAAAAGTTGTTGGGTGTGCCTTCCGGAGTATTAGCAAAATGGAATTTCCACTTTCCATTCAACGAAAGTACGTTATCTGACTTCGATTTCTGAAGGTTTAATGTTTCACCGACCGATTTAAAGGGAATACTAACCGTGTGACCTTCAGTCTGGTTGACTTCAAATACCGCTGTATTTTCGATGTAAGAATAAACGTTAGCAAATTTCGGTTGCTGTGCTGACGCTGTAAAACTTGCCAAAGTGATAAATAAACTAACTATTTTTTTCATGCTCGATTATGTTCTTATCTTGATGTAAGACTAAATTTTGTTTTGGAATATAGACTATCTAATCCACTAAAGCACAATTTTACTAAGTAAGTAAGTCCTTTAGCTTTTTTCGTAAATTTCAATTGTCAACAGGAGAGCACAAATCCCTTTTCGTTTAGCTTTTCTTTCAGAAATCTATTTACAGCTTCTGTAAGTACGTCTTTAGGTTTAAAGTCAATATTTAATCTTTGTGTGCTCGGTCTGTATAATTGGCAGATCAAAATTAGCTTTTCATTAAACCAAAAACTTTACAAAAAAAGACTATTTTTTGCACTAAACCCGACTAATGTTTTATATTTTAATGTAAATGACTTACCCGCAATATACAATATCAGACTGTTATTAACTGAAATATGCTAATTGATGTCCCCGCACAATTACTTTATCTCCTACTTAAACACCTCACTCCCAACCCCGCTATTCACCTTTACATCCTTCACCTCAAAATCAACCGGCTGACCCATCAGGCTTGTGCTTAATTTATAAGGCACTTTAATGCCTGCCGGGGTATCCCGGTAATCTGTCCACTCGGTTACGCTGGCACCGGGTACATCTGTGTATTGCCTTACTTTTAGGCCCGTCTTCTGGTCAAAGTAAGCTTTAACAACCGTGCCGCCGGGATAGGTTATGTTTACCAAATAAGCCAGATCTTTACCCACCACCTGCATAGCCGGATCAAGCGTTATGCTGTAACCCGGTTTATCAAATTGTAGTTCGGGGAAGAAGGAATACCGCGCCCTTACCTGCTCGGCGGTGGCTTTATCAATGGGATATTCCCTGCCTGTCTGACTTATCTTCAGGCTGTCGCGGTTGTTGGCAATTTGCAGTACAGGCGCGTTGTTGTAGGCGGGCGCTGTTATATTATAAGCATACTGAGCCGGGGCATTATAAATGCTCACCTGTTTTAAGGCGGCACCTTGTAAATTACCTTCGGAGGTAATGCTGATATCTTTCAAGGCTTTAACCTTATCGGCGCCGCCAATGGCATCCAGGTATTTTTTTATTACGCCGGCGGCGGTAAGCCCTGCTTCAACCATCTGCCCGCTAAAGTAATTGTTGTTAGGGTTTATATCCGGCAAGGTATGCTCAGGGTCAATGGTGACCATTTTAAGCTTAGCGGTCGACGGATATAAAAAAGTCCAGATGCCGCCGCGTTGCCATATCTCTGCCGGAAGCTTCACAGTGCCTGTCTTTCCATTTTCCTCAATAACCTCAATATTTACCGGCAAAGCCATTTCCTCTGCATTTTCAATGGTTATCAAAGCTCCTTTTTTAGGGTCTTCTTCTACATAGTCTATCTGGCGCACCGCCTGATCCAGCTTCCATGTAGTTAAAAACCACTCGTTCCAAAACCAGCTCAGGTCCTCGCCCGCAGCATTATCCATCGTATGGAAAAAATCCCAGGGCGTTGGGTGCTTAAAGGCCCAGCGTTTTATGTAAGTATTAAATGCGTAATCAAAGCGCTTTTCGCCCAATATCTGCTCGCGCAAAATGGTTAAGCCTAAAGCGGGTTTGTTGTATGCTGCGCTGCCTAAATAGCCTTCCTGTATCACATCGGGCAAACTCATAATGGGCTCGGCGTCTTCGCCGAACATTAAGGGTGCCTGCTTCTGAATATCTTCCTTTTCAAAATATTCGCCTTTGTTAAACTCTTTGGTATCCAGGCTATTAATAAAGGTATTAAAGCCCTCATCCATCCAGGCGTATTTACGCTCGTTAGAGCCTACTATCATCGGGAACCAGTTATGCCCAAACTCATGATTGGTTACATTCCACAGTGCCCCGCCTAATGAGCCTGCTCCGCAAAATACAATACCGGGATACTCCATCCCTCCCACAACGCCGGCCACATTGGTAGCAACCGGGTAAGTATACTCAAACCACCTTTTTGATGACTGCTCTATAGTGGCCTTAACATACTCGGTCGAGCGGCCCCATCCCTCCTGTTTACCATTTTCGGCAGGATAAACAGACTGCGCCAAGGCTTTTTTTCCGCTCGGCAGGTTAATACGCGCCGCATCCCACACAAAAGCTTTTGATGCCGCCCAGGCCACATCGCGGGCATTTTTACACACAAAGTGCCAGGTGAGGCTGGATTTGGCAAGGGCAAACTTTGCGCCGCTGTTAATATCGGCCTCACTACGTATCATTACCGTTTTATCGCTGCCTTTGGCCGTGTTTAATTTGGCTATGGTGGCGGCATTGTAAACTTCGGCAGGGTTAACCAACTCGCCCGAACCTACCACCAACATATTGCCCGGCGCGGTAATGGTGTAATCAAAATCGCCATATTCCAGGTAAAACTCGCCTGCTCCTAAATAAGGCAAGGTGTTCCATCCGCTTACGTCATCATAAACCTCCATACGCGGATACCATTGCGCAACTTCGTAGATCCAGCCGTTAACAGATTCCAGGCGACCCATCCTGTCAGTACCATATTCAGGTATCTCAAAAGCGTAATCAATCTTTACCTGGATCTTTGCGCCTGTAGATTTTAGTGCCGATGCCAGTTTTATCTGCATACGGGTATCGGTAACCATATAATCAGCTTTTGTAGCCTTGCCATCTGCAATAATGCTTACGGCTTTTATTTCGTTGCCCTGGGTATAAGCTCGGTTGGCAAAACGCCCGCCGTTAACGTTGCTTGTTTCCTGCGCGCGGGAATCCTCGCGGAAAATATTCTGATCCAGCTGCAGCCACAAAAATGGCAAAGCATCCGGACTGTTGTTGGTATAGGTTATTAACGCGCTGCCGCTAACGCGATTTTTAGCAGTATCAAGCGTGATGTCCAGTTTGTAGTCGGCGCGGTTTTGCCAATATTTAACGCCGGGCGCACCGCCCGCGGTGCGGTATTCGTTAGCTTTATCAGGGTAAAACAAGGGCTTAAAAACCTGGTGCTGATCGTACTTAGGCGCCACAGGCGCGCCGGTTTGAGCGTTTGCGGTAAAAACAACCGCGATAAGGGTTACCGTTAAAAAGGCTTTGGAAAACTTCATATCGTCTGAACTATGATTTCTAAGATGTAGGGATTATAGGATGATGTTTGCACAAAAAAATAAATATCTGAAATTATATGGTTACAGTTGAGGTTAATTTCATCAAAACGTCTATAATCCTAAAATCTTACAAATCCTACCAATCATAGTCGCGACAATTAATTTAAAATCATTATGTATTATTTATAATAGACGCAAAATACTATTAGTTGTAACACTATTAATACGGTTTGGGCTATCTTAGCACAGTTTATTCATCGTTACTATGGATGATTTTTTAGCTGCCCGTTCGCAAATGGCCCTGTCGCTGGGTTTCCACATCATCTATTCGTGTATCGGTATGGTTATGCCTGTTTTTATGGCGATTGCGCATTACAAGTACATTAAAACAGGCAACATAGTTTATAAAAACATTACACAGGCATGGAGCAAAGGCGTAGCCATCTTTTTCGCTACGGGCGCCGTATCAGGCACCATGCTTTCTTTTGAATTGGGGCTGTTATGGCCAAAATTTATGCTGCACGCCGGACCCATCTTTGGAATGCCTTTTTCGTTAGAGGGTGTAGCATTTTTTATTGAGGCGATAGCATTAGGTTTTTTTCTTTACGGATGGAACAAGTTTAACAAATGGTTCCACTGGCTTACAGGTGTTTTAGTGGGCGTAAGCGGGATACTCTCGGGCATATTGGTTGTGTCTGCTAACGCGTGGATGAACAGCCCGTCGGGGTTTGATTACATTAACGGGCAATACATTAATATCGATCCCATAAAAGCCATGTTTAACGGAGCATGGTTCAGCGAGGGGTTGCACATGACGATAGCGGCATTTGCCGCTACAGGTTTTGCCGTGGCGGGTATACATGCTTTAATGATCTACCGCAAACAGAACATTTCCTTTCATGCCCGTGCTTTTAAAATAGCCATTGTGTTTGGCGCTGTAGCCGCGTTGCTTCAACCAATAAGTGGTGATATTTCTGCCAAGCACGCCGCAAAACGGCAGCCCGCCAAACTGGCCGCTATGGAAGCCTATTTCCATACGCAGGAGTATGCGCCGCTTGTAATTGGCGGCATACCCGATACGGCTGCTAAGAAGGTAAATTATGGCATTGAAATACCCGGCATGCTTAGTTTTTTGGTGCACGATAATTTTAAAACGCAGGTTAAGGGTTTAGACCAAATACCCATCGACGAGCAGCCTCCTGTTGCTATTACGCACTACGCCTTCCAGATAATGGTAGGTTTAGGCATGATAATGATGGCTATAGGTATTTTATACCTCATATGCATCTGGAAGAAGCATAACTGGCTGTTTAAGCCCTGGTTTTTAAAGCTGTTCATATTTGCTACACCACTTGGTTTTATAGCGCTCGAGGCCGGTTGGACGGTAACCGAAGTCGGTCGCCAACCCTGGATAATACAGGATATTATGCGTACCAGCGACGCCGTTACACCAATGCCCGGCATACAGTATTCATTTTACCTGTTCACATTTATATATTTTACGCTGAGCGTAGCCGTAATAGTACTACTGCAAAGGCAGATAAAGATGGTGCCGGTGGTGTACGATATTAAGGAGTGAGTTATTGAATGAGTGAATTAGTGATTGAAAAAGTAGTAATTAAATACAAAACGACAGAAAAACTATGGTCTATGGACTATCGACAATGGACAAAAAAACCATAATCTATGAACCACCGACCATGAACTAAAAATGCTAACCGTAGTGATCCTCTTCCTGTGCCTTGCTATCCTGCTTTACTTTTTGTTGGGCGGGGCCGATTTTGGCGCGGGTATAATTGAGCTGTTTACCTCCGAGGCTAACCGGCAGCGCACACGCTCTACCAGTTACCAGGCTATCGGTCCGGTTTGGGAGGCTAATCATATGTGGCTTATTATTGCTGTGGTGATATTGTTTGTGGGATTTCCAGAGATATATAGCGCTATGTGCACTTATTTACACATCCCTATTTTAGCCATGCTGATGGGTATTATAGCGCGGGGCACGGCGTTTACCTTTCGCCATTACGACGCAATTAAAGGCTATCGTACGCAAACGCTTTATAACAGGATATTTGTTTACTCCAGCTTTTTAACCCCACTGTTTTTAGGGATCATAGCGGGCAGCGCGCTATCACGGAAAATAGATACAGGCGCGACCAATTTTGCCGATGCTTATGTTTTTAGCTGGCTAAACTGGTTCTCGGTAGCGGTGGGTTTATTTACTGTTGCGCTTTGCGGGTTTTTGGCCGCCATTTATCTCATTGGCGAAGCTGAAGATGAGTTTGATGTTAAGCGATTCATCAAAAAAGCCACAGTGCTGAACATTGTCGACTTCTTTTGCGGAGGACTGGTATTCCTTGCAGCCGAAACCAATGATATCCGCATGGCTAAATGGATCTTTGGTAACCCGGTTAGTTTAACGGCGGTTATACTGGCATCCGTATCTTTAATTTTGCTTTGGATCAGCATCAATAAAGGTAAAAAATCCATTATCCGTGTGTTCGCTGCCTTCCAGGTAAGTATGATATTACTGTCTGTCGGCTTCACGCACTACCCCTCTTTTATCACCGTAAAAAACGGGGATCATTTATCATTGCTGACCAACCACGCCACAGCCGGCACCATCAATACGCTTGGCGGGGCCTTACTCATTGGTAGCCTCTTTATCCTTCCGGCTCTTGGCTATCTGTTTTACAGTTTCCGCGGCCATACCGATCACGAATGATCGTCAGTTTTTTACAGTAACATTCTAAGTACAATACTTTGCGTTAATGGTGCCAAATGATATATTTGGTAAAGCCAAAATTAACAGGGTTAATCCTTAAACCTAAAATCAAGTCAAGTTTAATGAACAGAAGAAGATTTATACGCACTACATCTGGTTTAGCACTTAGCGCAGCCGCAGCACCGGCCTTTGCTCGTATTTTACCGGCTAAAGACGTAATGGACCGCATAGGTATGGGTACCCTCCTATTCCGTAGTCAAATTAAAACGCGGCCAGACATGGTGGTGGTTAACGAGCTTACTTTGTTGGATATCCCACAACATCACAGGGAAGTGTTTGGTGTAAAGAAATTAGAGTTTTGGAGCGATCATTTAATGTCACTGGATAAGGCATATTTAACCGACCTGAAAGGGAAAATTAAAAAAGCGGGTTGCGAACTGTTAAATTTCCAAATAGATACGTCACCGGCCGACAGGACACCCTACGATCTGGCCACACTTGATGAGGAAAGACGCAAAGCGGGGGTTGAACAAGTAAAAAAATGGCTTGATGTAGCTGCAATTTTGGGAACTAAAAGCGTGCGTGTAAATCCCGGAGGTGCACGAAATTCATCGGTAGAACAAAGTATTAAATCATATCAGGAATTGTTGCCGGTGGCAAAAGCTAAAAACATAATTATAGTTGCAGCTAATCACTCAGGTATTGAAAGAGACGTAGATAAGCACCTTGAAATAGTAAAAGGCGCGCCTGGACTATATACCCAGCCCGACTTTGGTAATTATAACAACCCGGCAATCATGTATGATTCGCTTGCCAAAATATTACCTTTGGCGTATGTGGTTTCAGCTAAAGTATCAAATGTTGCTCTTGTTGACGGTAAAATCACAACGCCTCAGTACGACTTTGATAAATGCGTGCAGCTCTCAGAAAGCACAGGGTTTAAAGGCGTTTATATAATGAATCAGTGGGGAAATATACCACAGGGACTTAGCACCGATGAGATAGGTAAGTGGATGGTAGAGCGTATTAAAGCCAATATAAAAGCTTAACATTTAATTAGCAAGACTGTAATGTCAGCAATCATTTGCCGGTTGTGTGGCCAGAGCCCTCTGAAATTGTAGTAGTTTCAGTTTTAGGTACTTCGCACGCAAAGCCAAACAAACACCGGTCCTTAATCATCGTGGCTACCTCGGCAGGAACATATTCCTCCCAGCCGGCTGTGCCTTGTTTTATCATCTGCAGCACTTTATCGGTTTGCACATTCAGGTTGCTCTCCTTGTAATGCCTTATATCTTCTATTTTATTGTTAGCAATAAGGTAGCGATATAAGTCTATCAGATGAGGAGGTGGATAAAACCTAAGGCAATTCCATATCACACCATCGCGCAAAGTGGGGTAAATAAACAGTTTTACCTTACGACTGAATAGAGTAGCAAACGACTCCAATATCCCGCCCTGCAAATCCTGGTAATGCTCCTCAGCAAAAATATACTCCAGGTTGGGGTAACCTAACACAACACCCAATTTTAGCTTAGTAATCTTGGATAAGTAGGCCACTAATTTATAGTACTCATGAAAATTGGATATCATTACTGTTTGCCCAAGAGAGCATAGTATATCAACCCGGTCCAGGAAATCTTTTTCGTCAATTTCAGCAAGCGGATCGGCGTCACGTTCTTTTAATGACTGCAGGGTAAGTTCGGCAACCACCATTACATTGTCCTTATCAACATCTGCCTCCTGCATAAACTGCTTTACACCTGTGTTAAGCATATCTATGTGTACGTTAATAACCGGCCTGAAACGTCCTCTTATAACAACGGCGTGCTTTTTGTAAAGCGCTTCGGACGGCTGCATGTTTTTACCATCCGGACCGAACACGGCGGCATCAGAAAAACCGTATTTTACCAAATGAAGACTCATTAAGCGGTTATCTACCTTAGCAAAATCGGGCCCTTCAAAACGGATCATGTCAATCTGAATACGATCTGGTGAAAGATCATCCATAAGAGATAACAGGAACAGCGGTGGATTTTCGTGATAGTAAAAACAGGCGTAAAGTAAATTCACACCCAAAACTCCCACCGCGTGTTGTTGCAGGTTATTGTCGTTATCCAATAGCTTTACATGCAATACCACATCATTATAAGGCCCGTGGGGTTTCAATTGAAACCTAAGTCCCATCCAGCCGTGCCCTTCATTGGTTTTATGGTAATTAAGCGCGGATATGGTATCACACAAGGCAAAGAATGTAGTGTTATCTCCGCGTTGGCTTTCAAGTCGCTCAACAATTAAACCATACTCGTGATCGAGCATAGCCAACAAACGGGGCTCGCTAACATAACGACGCACTTTTTGAGTTCCGTATATGGCATCAGAAACAACCATATCATAGGCCGACATCGTTTTAGCTATTGTACCCGAAGAAGCCCCCGCTTTAAAAAAATTAGCGGCTACATCCTGTCCCGCTCCTATTTCGGCAAACGACCCATATATCTTCGAGTCTAAATTTATAGCAAGTGCTTTTTGTTTTGTTCCGAGGTCTTTGTTGTAACTAACAGCCATATTTTCAGATATTTAAAAAGAATGCCGTTAACAGTATCTTTTTCAAGCGATATAAAAATACGATTTTTTTAACGTTTAACAGCCCCATTTGGGAAAAACGCAAAATATTAAATCATTTTATATAATAAAGATATCAAACTTAAAATTGTTTCGGCACTACACGTAGCACTTTACAAAGCTTGATACAAAAAAGTGGACAGGGTTTAATTTAATTGCCACAAAAATAGCCGGGTTAACTGATCAAAGATCAAATTAAACCCGGCTATTTTTATAAAGATTATTCCTTTAAAAAGGATTTTTTTATTTAACCTCGAATGAAAAATAGGCAGAGCCACTACGGCCGTTGTTACTGATACCTTGTAAAACGCCAACATATTTGCCCGGCATGTCTGATGTAAAATAGCTTGCGCTTGCTTTACCATCTTGCGCGGTAGTCAAATCAGGATTCCAATAAAGTGCATTCCGAAAATCGGGTAAACGAGATGCTCTCTCATCGCCGCTATCATATACCGGCGAATAAAATTGCCGTTGTAACTGCAAACCGTCATAATCAAGCAAAATCGCCTTAGGGTTTAATTCAAAGCTTGTCATGTCTCCTTTGTAAGTGGTAAGAGCAACTAAACCTTCAAAAACAGCTGCACCATTAAATACACGCTCTGGTACCACATCTACTCTTTTTATCTTTAAAGGGTCAACTTCAAAAATTTTGTTGTTGTCAAATACAGGTACACCATCAACCATAACCATTGGTTCACCATCAAATACGCCACGTGAATTAAACGCCTTCAAGTACAACTTTTTCTCTTTTCTCACTAAAAATATGTACGAAACAAACTCCCGCATAACTTCTTCCATAGTTGTAAAACGAGTAAACTGATCTAAAACGAAGGACTTTGCAGGCTGGCCATAAAAGGAAGATGAGTCGGTATCTGTGGAATAAAACCGTCTCATGCCGGCTGATTGATACGTGTTTTGAACTTGCATGCTTAAGCTATGCTCGGTTAATAATGGCTTTTGTCTGGGGGATATATTAAACGCAGGTAATGAAGTTGCCGAGAACTTGTCTGAAAAGGGACTTGCCAGGTCAATTTTGTAGGCGGTGCTATCAATAAAATGATTGGCCTGCAAAACAACTTCATTTGCCCCGTATATAAGACCAGAGTTGAAGAAAAAATGTCCATCAGCATCAGAACGAGCAGAAAATAATCTTGCTTTTGTTCCCGGAAACGAAATGTAGGTTAACGTATTAGGTGCCGGGCGCCCCGAAATGCGGTTACTAATGGTTCCGGACACAATTTGCCCGTCGTATTCGGGCGGGAACTGAAATGATGGTTTTATACCCGATGTTGCATCGGCCCAGTTAAATGACCGCCATCCTTGCGCAAGCAACAGGTTGTCAAGCGCCTGGTTTGTTTCTCTGCTGTCGTCCTTGAAGTAATAATCTGGCGATTCTACTCTACCCTTTACATCAGCGCTTAACCATACAAAGCTATTAATACCGGCTTCGTCTGTGCGCTGTAAGGAATCAATGCGATACACCGAAACCGAAAGCGACGAAGCTTCGGCTTTTGAGGTCTCATCGAGCGTACTTACGTCAAGACTTATCTTTTGACGTTTTTCATAAGAGGCCGCATCTGTTTTGGCATCAATTTTCAGTTGTTTTCCGGGCCGTTTAAATATCAACCGCTCACAAACGGGTTGGCGCTGCGCGTTGAAAACCGTAAGCTGATTAACACCGTCGGCAAGCTTGCTTTTTTCAATAGTATAGCGCCCGGAACTGTTGACCATTGCCAGCTCTGCTGCTGCCTGTACGCTTCCGCTGGTATGCAGCAAAATATATAAACGCTCTGATGGGTCGTTGCTCTTACTGCTTACAGTTACATCCCAGGCTGCGCCTTTGTCTTCGGCCTGCATTACGTAACCCTGCGAACTTATTGCAGGCAATGTTTTGGTTACCGTGTTATTTCCAACCTTCACTACTGCTTTATAAGTTTTTCCTGCGGCGGGCGTAAACAAGAACGTGCCTATCCCCATTTTTAAGGGAGAAAATCGTGCTACAGTGTCATTATTCTGATCTACTATCGCACCCCTATAATTTATACCCCTGCCATGATCGTCACTAATTTTTACAGCTATTTTGCTGTTCAGATCTGCCACCAGATTGCCACCTTCCGGCATAAACTGCACGTCAAAATCTGAGGCCGTTAAAGTTGTCTTTTCAGGCTGCTGGGATAGATTAACAACTGTTATAGCTTTTTCATAAAAATTATCAGCGTCAAAATTCTTCATCCAGGCGGTATATGCTCTAACCAGATAGTTTCCGTTAGCTACAGATGCCGGCAGATAAATAGAACCGCTGCCTTCTCCGTTTTTTAGGGTAACTTTAGTTTGCAATAAAGGCGCATGTTTACTATCTAAAAGTTCTATATACGCCACTTTGCTTAGGTCAAGCGGAACGTGCGATGCCCCTTCAACGTTATATATCTTAAACCAAAGTATTTCTCCCGTCAGGTAAAAATCCTTGTTTATATGCACGTACAGCTTCTCCTTCAAAACCTGTTTTTTGTAATTTTCAACGTTGGTTTTAAGTTGTGTTAAAGTTTGTGCGTTGGCACTAATGCCAACAATACAAGAAAGTATTATTGCAAGCACTTTTGTAGATGTAAGGTATCGGTTCATTATTTTCATATTTTAATACATTTAATACCAATAAGATGGTTTTGGTACAGTTCCTCCTTGCCAACGGCAATCTGCGCATGACAAGTATGTTGTTGCTCTATATCCTACCAGCGATGCCAGCACGTAAACGCCATCAATTATTACATATTTGGATTTGTCAGGCCTGAGTAAGTACTGCTCTATATCACTCCTTCCGATGGGTGTATTTAACGAAAAAATGCGGCCCGGTAATCCAAGGTGGGCAGAGTCGCAAAGTGCCAGGCTGTCCAGTTCAGGTTTCTGTCGCCATGAGTCAGGCATTTGATACGTTGAAAGGGTTAGCCGCTTCTCTGTTACTGTACCGGCACTTACAAAACCTATAACCACCTCGTTAGGGTTATTTGTTGATTTGATATTACCGCTTAGCTGCGATGGCTGTGAATCAAATATACTACCTATCTTTTCTGTGTTCTTTTGCAAAGCCTGCCAAAATTCAAACCCTTGTTTAGTGAGCACTGTTTGTTTTACTAATATACTATATCCTATTCTGATTTTGAATGATGTTGGAAGAATTGAGTTTAACGCTACGTCTTCTAACCTGTCCTCACTATAGTTTTCTGTTGTACCAAGAACAATGTTAGATGACGGTACGTTTTTCCAGCAATTGAAAATATCATCCTGGGGAAAAATTCTTGGCAATATCTGGTGATTTTCTATTTTAAAAAGTGACATTTCTCCGGCAGTGTATTGCCAGGTTTCTGTATATTGAAATTTATAATACCTGCTTTTTCCGGCCGGATCATGCGTATGGGCATACATGTTAAATGTATTGCCTTTAAAATCATAAGTTACCCTATCCACTGGAGGTGATGTTTTGCATTCCACAAAATCTGACAGGTACTCCTTGTTATCTTTTGTACGGATACGCAACCGGTATTTTTTGGTCTGATCCAGATTGAGCGAAGGCCGCCCGTAATTTCCGCTTTTAGTAAGCTCAGGCAGCACATAGGTGATACCGGCCTCGCTTTCTACCTGCACAACAGCTCCCTTTTCGGGCGCAACAACTGCTTTATTATCCAATTTAAATGTGCGGCTTAAAGTATATATAGTTGAATCTGCTCCAATGTTTATCAGTCCTTCCACAACGAGATAGTTTGGATTAACGTCCTGCGTTACCGGCGTATACTTTTCTTTACAAGCATACAGCTGTAATAGGTAGCCAAAAACAGCAAGAAATACACTATATATATATCTGTGCTTCATCATGCTATTTCCAATAGGATGGTCTTTGTTTGGTTCCCCCAAGTAACCTGCAATCTGCACAATAAAGACGATCTGTACCGCTCCCCCCTGTTATAGGTATAAATGTTGCCCCACTCGCCTTAAGTATAAGAATGGGAGAAACCGACTCTTCACATTCTGATTTATCGGGTTGGCTAAACCACTCAGTAGGCAGATCCGGCAGTTGAATTAAGAAACGCTTTTCAACTATAGTACCGGCGCCTATAAAACCGATAACCGTTTCTGTAGGATCTGTGGTCGATTTTATATTACCAAATAATTGGGATGGTTGTACGTCGAAAATGGTTCCTACATTTTCTGTATTGTTTCTAAGGGCCTCGTAAAAATTAAATCCCTCGCGGGTAAGCACGGTCTGCCTGATCAAAATACTGTACTCCACATCCAATTTTGGCGAACTACCCGGTATAGAAAGAATGAGTTTATTAATCAAACGATCTTCTGAAAGATTGGCTGTTGATGATAATAAAATATTAGGCGAGGGTAAAGTACGCCAGCACGTAAAAATGTCTTCTTGCGGGAGATTTCTGAGTACTATATTACCATTGTCATTAATTTTATAAAGAGACTTTAACTGACTTTCATATTCCCAGGTTTCCTCGTAGCTATGTTTGTAGTAAATGCTTTTACCCGAGGGGTCAGATGTATTTATATGAAAATTTAAGGCACCGTCATTAAAGTCATATTTCAGATCAAACGGCGGCGATGTTTTACTTTCAACAAACTCAGACAGATATTCTCTTTTATCGGTGGTACGGATCCTTAACCGGTATCTCTTTGTCGGATCAAATCCTAATGCGGGGCTCCCGTACCTGCCTGCTTTAAGTAATGCAGGCAGTATATAAGTGGCACCTGTCTCGCTTTCAACCTGCACAATTGCGCCTTTCTCCGGTGCCTCTATTGGTTTATTATTGAGCTTAAAGGTGCGGCTCAATGTAAAAATTGTTGAATCAACTCCGGTATTTATTAAACCTTCAACTACAAGATAGTTAACGGCATTATATTTTATTTCGGGTAAATATTTTTCCTTGCAGGCATACAGTAATACACAAATTGCTACAATCAGCCCTGACGTTGCTCTTAATGGTTTACTATATTTGACTACTCGCACGTTTATAACAATTTAATGTATCCAAAAAGGCGGAGTGGCTGTGGTTCCCCCTTGCAACCGGCAGTCCGCACATTTTAATTCCTTCGTGGCTGTGTAAGCATAAATACCAGCCGGCCCGGTTAGTTCATAAAGCGGAATATATTCTGACACTGTTGGGTCTGTTAATAAATTTTTAACTGCTCCGGTAGATATATAAAGCGTGTCTATCTGCTGGTCACAGTATGCGTCGGGCAAGGGCCCTATAAAGGTAAAAGGGAAACTATTGGCCAACAGTGTAATGCGCTTTTCTGTTACCGTACCAGCACTTACAAAACCTATTATTACTTCGGCAGGATTAGTGGTACAGTGTATATTCCCAAAAAGCTGCGAAGGCTGCGCGTCAAATATACTACCCACATTCTCCGTGTTTTTT
>Ga0164241_10003731_pt1 | contig 15125 bp, 11 predicted proteins | sample OricomyardsoilBY_FD_108780 | JGI IMG/M metagenome (GOLD analysis project Ga0164241, IMG submission 108780) | Backyard soil microbial communities from Emeryville, California, USA - Original compost - Back yard soil (BY) | ecosystem: Environmental > Terrestrial > Soil > Unclassified | place: USA... | reverse complement strand
TCGGCCTGCTGGCGCGGCGTGGCGTTGCGGTGGATGACGCCGAGCCCGCCGAGCTGCGCCAGCGCGATGGCCATGGCGCTCTCGGTGACGGTGTCCATCGCCGCCGACAGCAACGGGATGCGCAGCGCGAGGCCCGGGCAGAGCGTCGTCCAGGTGTCGACCTCGGCCGGCATCACGCTGCTCGCTCCCGGCACGAGCAGCACGTCGTCGAACGTCAGCGCGACCGGGATGCCTTGATCGTGGGCTGGGGGCAGCATGGGCGCGGACCCTAGACGATCGACCCGAGCCTCACAAGGTCGTGCGCGCGGCCCCTCAGTAGGCCGGCGAGAGGTCGTGCAGCACGGGTCGCATCTGGCGCGCCTCGCGGATCCAGCTCTGCAGCGTGTCGGTCGTCGGCAGGAGCTTGGCCATGCGCGTGCCGCGCGCGGCCACCTGCAGGTCCTTCAAGAGCGGCTCGGGCAGCGCGTAGGCGAGGTCGTCGCTGGTGCGCACGTGCGCCTTCTGGAAGACGTCGACCATGCTCGGGCCGATGCCCTCGATGCGCAGCAGATCGCACATGGTGGCCAGCTCCTCGAGGCGGCCGACGTCGATGCCGGTCTGGTCGGAGAGCCAGTTGCGCTTGTCGAGCGTGGCCGTCCAGCCGAGCAGCACCTTGGTGTCGAGGATGCCGGCGCGCGACAGCTGCCGCTTCTCCTTGGCGGTCACGAAGTCGACCCGCTCGAAGGCGTAGTGGGAGGCGTGCGCCACACCCGCCGTGAGGACCAAGGACAACATCCACACGACGAAGAGGGCGGGCGCGCGCATGGGGGCCCCTGACGGCGCCTCGGTGCGGCTATTCATCACGATCACCACGCTCACTTCTTTGCCAGGCCGCTCATCTGCAGCGCCAGCGACGTGCGCAGCACCGGGTCCAGCGCCGCCTCCACGGTCGGCGCGAGGCCCATGATCCACGACAGCAGCGCGCCGAAGTAGAGCGAGAAGATGTTGCGCGCGGCCAACAGCGGATCGACGCGGGGGTCGAGCTCGCCCGTCTTCTGGGCCTCCCGCACCAGGTGGGCGAGGTGCGCCAGGAAGCCGAACGTGAAGGCGTTGGTGTCCTGCGCGTTGCGCCCGGTCGCGCCGGGCAGGGCGCGCACGAACTCGCCGGCCAGCGCGGGGCTCTCGGCGTACATGCGGAAGACGCCGCCGAAGATGTGCAGCAGCTGATCGAGGAAGCCCGCGCCCTTGGGCAGCGAGCCGCGCGCCTCGTCGACGGCGGCGCGCAGGCGCTCGTGGAAGACGAGGAACAGCAAGTCGGGCTTGTCGTCGGCGTAGAGGAACAGCGTGCCGCTGGCGACGCCCGCTCGCTGCGCGATCTTCTTGGTGGTGGTGGCGGCGTAGCCGAGCTCGTTGAAGAGCGACCAGGCAGCGTCGCGGATGCGCTCGCGCTTGTCGACGCGCTTCTGGGCGCGCTTGGGTCCGCTCGTGGCGCTGGCTGCGGCGGCGCGGGTCGGCTTCGCGAGGGCTTTCGTTCGGGCCATGACCAACACTTGGTAGCACATCACGCGTCGACATCACCACGCCCGCTGCTTGACCCGCCCGGGGCCGCGCGCTAGAAAATGACCATGGTCAGTTTTGGAGGGCCACCCATGACGACGATGCTCGAAGCTCGCAGCCAGTACTTCCAGGAGAACCACTTCGGGGCCGACGGCGGCTACCGCGAGAAGTGGGTCGAGCTGGCGCTCGGCCCGGTCCACATCGCGTTCCCGAACAGCGCCGCGCGCATCGAGGCGGTGCGCTTCCACGACCTGCACCACCTGGTGACCGGCTACCGCACCGACTTCGTCGGCGAGTCGGAGATCGCCGCCTGGGAGCTCGCGGCCGGCTGCAAGTCGATGGCGGCCGCCTGGGTCTTGAACCTGCAGGCGCTCAGCGTGGGCGTGTTCATCGCGCCGCGGCGCATCTTCCGTGCGTTCGTGCGCGGCCGTCGCTCGGACACGTTCTACGCCCAGGACTTCGACCGGCTGCTCGCGGCGACGGTCGCGGAAGGGCGGACCCTGGCGCGCCTCGATCAGGCCGACGGCGGCCGCACGACGCTCGCCGATCGGGCGCTCTTCGGCGCGACGGTCGGGATCGGGGTCGCGCTGCTGCCGCTGATGCTGGCGCTCGGGCTCGTCATCTTGCCGTTCGGGCTCGCCGCGCTCGCCGCCAAGAAGGCCAGAGCCAAGGCGGCGTGATCGTGTCTATGGTGCGGCGCGATGGATCTCTTCGCGTCGCCCGAGTCAGACAGTTCGAGCAAGGCGCCGCTCGCCGAGCGCATGCGCCCGCGTACGCTCGACGAGGTGGTCGGCCACGACGCGCTGCTCGGTGACGGCGGCACGCTGCGCGCGCTCTTGGCCGGCCCCGACATGCCGAGCCTCATCTTCTGGGGGCCGCCCGGCAGCGGCAAGACGACCCTGGCGCGCGCGCTGGCCAAGCTCGGCAGCGCGCACTTCGAGCCGTTCTCGGCGGTGCTCGGCGGCGTGAAGGAGGTGCGCGAGATCGTCGAGCGCGCGCGCCAGCGTAAGCAGCGTGGGCTCGGCAAGACGCTGCTCTTCGTCGACGAGATCCACCGCTTCAACAAGGGCCAGCAGGACGCGTTCTTGCCGCACGTCGAGGACGGCACGCTGGTGCTCGTCGGCGCGACCACCGAGAACCCGAGCTTCGCGCTCAACGCGGCGCTGCTGTCGCGCTGCCGGGTGATCCGCCTCGAGCCGATCCCCGCGTCGAGCCTGTTGGCGCTCATGAAGAAGGCGCTCATCGATCGCCGCGGTCTCGGCGAGCGCGAGCAGAAGCCGCTGCTCTCCGACGATGTGCTCGAGGCCATCGCGGAGCACGCCGACGGCGACGCGCGGCGCGCGCTCAACGACCTCGAGGTGGTCGCGCAGGCGTCGCTCAGGCGCCCGCTGGATGTGGTCGAGGTGGCCAAGCTGCTGGGCGCCAAGGTGCTGCGCCACGACAAGGACGGCGACCAGCACTACGACCTCACCTCGGCCTTCATCAAGAGCATGCGCGGCTCCGATCCCGACGCCGCGCTCTACTACCTGGCGCGTCTCTTGGAAGCCGGCGACGACCCGCGCTTCATCGCGCGCCGCATGATCATCTTCGCGTCCGAGGACGTCGGCAACGCCGACCCACGCGCGCTCGGGCTGGCCGTCGACGCGCTGCAGGCGGTGGCGGCCATCGGCATGCCCGAGGCGCGTATCATCCTCGGCCAGGGCGTCGCGTACCTGGCCACCGCGCCCAAGTCGAACGCCGCCTACGTGGCCATCGACCAGGCCATCGCGACGGTCCAGAAGACCGGCGCGCTGCCCGTGCCGCTGCATCTCCGCAACGCGCCGACCAAGCTCATGGCCGAGCTCGGTCACGGCGCGCGCTACCACTACCCGCATGATCACGGTGGCTTCGTCCCCGACCACTACCTGCCCGAGGCGCTGCGCGGCCGTGTCTTCTACGACCCGGCCGGCCATGGCTACGAGCGCCACATCGCCGATCGGCTGGACGGCTGGCGCGCGGCCCGACGCGCGGCCGACACGACCGACGAGCCTGGCGAACCCGGCTGAGCACACGCGCGTGACCCAAGTCAGATGGCTGGGGTCCCAATGATTGGGATCCCAATCATCGCGACACGGCGGCTGGTCGCCGCGCCCCACTCGGGAACATCAGCGGTTGCGTGCGCGCGCCTCGCGATCGTACGTTGAGCGCACTCTGCTGGGAGGGTCTCATGCGTGCGTCACGCGTCGCCTTCATCGTCTCGCTCGCCGTGCTCGCCAGCTGCGGCTCGGGCTACAAGTTCGGCCACGGCTACGGCATGCGCGTCAACACGCAGCGGTCGCGCATCACGCCCGAGGTGAAGCGCTTGCCGGACGGCGTCGGCTCGGGCCGGGCCATGACCGCCACGTTCCCGGCCGGCACGTCGCTGCCACGTATGTTGGGATTCTATCTCGACGTCGCGCGTGGCCGCGGCGCGCTGTGGGTCTCCGGCCTGCGCGCGGTCTATGGCGACTGTCAGCAGGCACTCTTGCCCGCGTTCGCGCGGCGCGACCAAGACGTGACTTACCTCGACAACGATCAGTACTGGGGCGGCGCCAACGACACCACGCTGACGACCCGCAAGGAGCACGTCAGCGTGCCCTACCTGCGCCTCATCGATGATCGCGCCGGCATCGCCGAGTCGGTCGCCATCTGGGTCACGAACCACCCCGGCCGCTGCGACACGAGCAGCGTGGTGCGCATCGAAGCGGACCTCCACGGCCGTGCCGACATCGGCGTGATGAAGGGCGCGCGCGACCTCGACTATCGCCACTGCGGCGGCGCCCCGGCGCCCACCGCGCCGGCGCCGCGGCAGACGCTCGCGCTCGGTGACCTCGCCGCGCTCGACACCGCCGACCGCGTGCTGCCGGGCTGGCTGAAGGCGCGCGTGCGCATCGTCTACGGTGACCACGCGGCCGAGGGCACGTTCACCGGCTACCGGGCGCGCACGCTGTCGATCACCGAGGACGACGGCACGCGCATCGACGTGCACGCGCTCGACGCGCTGGCCATCGAGCGCGTCGACGCGCCGGCTCCCGCCCCAGCCGAGACGCCCAGCGCGGCCAGCGACGCGCCGCTCGAGTGCCCCGCGGGACTGCGCGCGCCGATCGAGAACACGTTCTGAGTCGTTGGGATCCCAATCATTGGGATCCCAATCATTGGGATCCCAAGAAACGGCGAGGCCCGGTCGTCCTCACGAACGCCGGGCCTCGCTGACAGTCTACGAGCGTCAGAACGGGATGGTCAGCATGATGCCGCCGCCCTTCTTCTGGCTGTCGTAGTAGCCCGCGACGCCGACACCGCCGTACTGCGCGCCGACGTAGGGCTTGAAGCCCTGGTCGAACTTGTTGGTGTCGTTGTTCATCATGCCGTTCATCTGCACGCCGCCGATGAGCTTCCACTTGTCGTTGAGCGCGTAGGCGCCGCCGAGGTCGAGCGAGGTCTTGTTGAGCTTGCCGCCCTGCAGGTCGAGGCTGCCGCTCGCGCGCGCCTGGAACTTGCCGAACGAGTACTCGAGCAGCGCGTCGAAGTGGTCCGCGTACTGCTGGTTGTCGTTCATCCAGGTGCGCTTGTAGCCCACCAGGAAGGTGCGGAACGCGTTCGGGTCCTTGTAGCCGAACTTGACCGCCATCTCGGTGATGCGCGTGTCGTCGAGCTTCAGGCTGCCGTCGAACTTGAAGCCTTCCTTGGTGGCCATGCTGGTCGAGAGCCCGAGGCTGCCCTTGCCGTCCTTCATCGCCGCGTCGAGCTGGAACTTCATCAGCTCGGTGTCGTACTTGACCGACGCGCCCGCCTCGGCCTGGCCCTTGGCGTCGGTGCCGGCGTTGCCGCTGACGGTCGTGTTGTCGCCGATCTTGGTGGAGGCGCCGACCTTGTTGCCTTCGCTGCCGCCGCTCATGGTGACGGTCGTGCCCTTGCCGGCGTCGACGGTCGCGGTCGTCTGGCCACCGACCTGGCCCTTGCCGTCGTTGGTCATCTTGCTCTCGACCTTGCCGCCCTTGAAGACGTCGACGGTCGCGAACGTGACGGTGTCGCCCGTCTTCGTGCCGACGATCTCCTTGTACTCGCCGCCCTCGCCGAGCCGGATCTTGCCGGTGTAGGTGCCGTCGCTGGCGGCCGAGCCCTCCAGCAGCACCTTCTTGCCGCCGATGGTCGCCTCCATCTTGCCGTCGAGCTTCACGATGACCTTGTCATCGGTGATCTTGACGTTGCCCGAGGTCTCGAAGAGCGCACCCGCGCCGAGCTGGCCCTTGGCGCTCGCGCTGATCTCGGTGCTCTGCGTCTCCTTGCCGTCCTTGCTCTCGCTGGTGTTGCTGACCTCGGCCTTGAACTTGCCGGCCTTGTCGCCCACCGCGACCTTCAGCGTCTGCGACGAGAGCGTGTGGATGTTGCCCTTCTCGTCGACGACCACGGCGTCCTTGAGGCCGCAGGTGAACGAGCCGGTCACGTCGGTGCCGGCCTGCGCCGAGTAGTTGAAGGCGTTCTCCTTGTTGCCCTTGGAGTCGCTCTTGCCCGATGCGTCGACCGAGAACTTGGCGCCCGTCTTCGGGTCGACCAGCTCGAGCTTGCCGCCGAGCGTGTGCGCGACCAGGCCGTCCTTGGTCTCGGTGATGGTGCCGTTCATGACGAAGGCGGCGTGCTGCTCCTCGTCCTTACCGACCTTGACCTCGAGGTTGCCCTTCTGCTCCGTCTTGGAGACCGAGCCGTCCTCGCCCTTCTCTTCCTTCTTCGAGTAGCCGGCGCCGAGCTTGATCGCCTGGTTCTTGTTCGCGACGACCAGCGACGCGCCCTGGAAGCCGATCTGCTGGAGCTTGCCCAGGTCGAGGCCGGCCTTGGCTTCCCAGCCGGCGCCGAGCTTGAGCGGCACGTCGAGCTTCATGTCGGGGTTGGCGAACCACGCGGCGATGGCGCCGCCGATGAGCGCCGTGCCGACGATGCCCATGACCCAGCCCGGGTTGTCCTGCACCCAGTGCGAGATCTTGGTGAGCACGGCCTGGCCGGAGTCGCTCTTGACCCAGTTGTCGACGAGCCCGGTCATGACGCCCGAGAGCGCCGTGCTGAACTCGGCGAGGCCCTTCTCCTGCGCCTCGCTCGGCTTGGTCGCGCCCTTGAGCGCCTTGCCGAGCGCGGGGCCGGCCTGGCCGAGGCCGTCCTTCACGTAGCCGTTGAGCTTCGCGACCGACACCTCTTCCAAGACGATCTTGGCGAGCGGGCCGCCGAGCCACTTGCCGAGCAGGCCTTCCCACTCGGCCTTCACGGCCGCCTGGCGCTCCTCTTCCTTCTTCGCCGCGGCCTGCTCCTCGGGCGTCTGAGCGGCCTTCTTCTCGTCCTCGGGCGCGGCCGGCGCTGGCGCCTCGGTCTTCGCCGCGGCCTGCTTGTTCTCCTCCGGCACCAGGTCGGTCGGACGGCTCTTCTTCTCGGCGGCCGCCTCCTGGACGGGGGCGGGGGACGGCTTCTGCTGCGGCTGTTCGCGTTGGACGAGACCCATGGAGTGCTCCAGAAACGATGCGATGGCGCGCGGCAAGGTGATGCTCAGCGCGCACGAGTGGCTTGAAAACCTGGGAGCCCCCTCCCGCCAACCCGAGACCCGACCTATATATCGGGGGTCGACCGCCTGGACAAGGCTGCGCTCGGGGGGCTGGGGTTTTCTTTGACGTCGCCGGTCCGACCTGTATGCTCCCCGCCGCTCTGGACCGAGCCGCCGTGAGGTTCCACCGATGTCGACAAATATCCGTGTCCACTGGGTCTCGATAATGACCGTGGTCAGCGTCGCGTGCTCGGACGATCCCAAGACCAGCGCCGACGCGGACGCCGACGCGAGCCAGCCCACGCGCTCGTTCGTGATGGCCGCACGCGCCGAGGGCTACGACTCGACCGCAGTCCGGCCGCGCGTGGCGTCGCTGGCGGCGCTGAGCGTGCCGGTCGACGGCGTGCCGACGACGCCCGTCGAGGCCGTGGTGATCCCGCTCGACCTGCTCGGCATCCCCTGGGACTCGTTCAGTGGCGTCGACAACGCCCCGAGCAACCTGCCGGGCGCCTGGCTCGACGCGGTCAACGCGCTGCAGACGCGCGCCGAGGACAGCGGCCTGCCGGTCGTGCTGGCGCTCTCACCGGTGACGCTGGCCTTCGACGGCCTCGCGCCGAACGCCAAGGAGCAGGGCGGGGTGCTCACGCTGGACGACCGCTGGGAGCCGTACTGCTACGACCCGTCGACCAACGGCAGCCCGTTCAAGTACCGCGACGAGTTCGCGGGCTTCGCGGTGTGGGCGAGCAAGCGCTTCCACCCCGTCGCGGTCATCGTCGCGCAGCGCCTGAACCTGCTCGAGACGACCTGCCAGAACCCATCGCAGCTCGCCTCGCTGAAGGGCTTCGTCGCCGAGGCGGCGCGCCGCCTGCGCGCGCTCGAGGTGGCAACCGGCGAGGCCCGGCCGGTGGTGATGGCGTCGGTCGACGTCGAGGATCTGTATGGCTTCCCGCCCAAGGTCGGCCGCTGCGTGACGGGCACCCCGGCCGAGTGCCTGGCGACGCGCAAGTCGCTCGTCAACGACCTCGACGTCGACGTCATCGGCCTCGAGAGCTACCCCGCGGTGGCCATCGGCACGAGCGGCGACATCCCCGAGAGCTGGCTGCGCGCGGCGGCCGACGCGATGTCGACCGAGCCCGGCAAGACCGCCATCCTCGGCACCGGCCTGCCCGCAGAAGAGCTCGACTCGACCGAGGGCAACGTCTGCACGCCGCTCTTCGTCGGCTCGCCGCTCGCGCAGAAGCTGTGGCTCGATCAGGTCTTCTCGGTGGCCTCGCTGCGCAAGATACAGTTCGTGGTCTGGCGCTCGCTCACGGACGGCGCCGACACGGCGGTGGTCTCGGCCTGCCCATGCCCGGAGGCGAGCGCGTTCGCGCTGTGCCAGCACCTCGACGGCTTCGGCTCGGGCGCCGACGAGCGCCGCCTGGAGCTCGTTCGTGGCCTGTGGGACTCGTCGGGCACGGCGCGCGACGCCGCGGCGCTGTGGCTCTCGACCTTGGCCGGGGACGAAAAATGACCACGGTCATGCAGGTCCCGCTACGGCGCTTCGGCCGCACCGAGCTGCGGGTGCCGACCATCTCGCTCGGCACCTGGGCGTACGGCGGCGAGAACGTCGCCGGCAAGGCCGAGATCGGCTGGAGCGGGCATGACGACGGCCAGGCCCGCGCCGCGCTGCGGCGCGCTCACGCGCTCGGCATCAGCCACTGGGACACCGCCGACGTGTACGGCGACGGGCGCTCGGAGGCGCTCATCGGCGGCATGTGGGACGAGGTGCCGCGTGACGCCGTGGTGCTCGCCTCGAAGGTCGGCTACGACCGCGGCGGGCGCGTCGACGCCTACGCACCCGAGGTCATGCAGCGCCAGCTCGATCGCTCGCTCGCTGGGCTCAGGACCGACCGCATCGACGTCTACTACCTCCACCACTGCGACTTCGGTCCCGACGACCGCCAGCTCGACGGCGCCGTGGCGTTCCTGCAGGCCGCGCGCGCGGCCGGCAAGATCCGCTTCATCGGGCTCTCCGACTGGTCCGACCACAAGATCATGCGCGTCATCGCGCAGGTCGATCCCGACGTGGTGCAGCCCTTTCGCAACGTCACCCACGACCACTTCTACGACAGCGGGCTGGCCGCCTGGTGCCACCAGCACGACGTCGGCGTGGCGTTCTTCTCGCCGCTCCGCCACGGGCTCCTGCTCGGCAAGTACGACACGCCGACCACCTTCCCGCACGGCGATGTGCGCAACGCCGATGGCGCGTTCCGCGACGCGACCACGCTCGCGCGCTTGAAAGTAAACGCCCATTCACTCACCGCACGCTTCGGCGATCGCTCCCGCGAGCCCGTCATCGGCGCGCTCGTCACCGCCATCCTGGCCGACGCCAAGACCGGCTGCGTGCTGCTCGGCCAGCGCAACCCTGCGCAGGTCGAGGCCGCAGCCCACGCGGCCGGCCTGGCGGTGGACGAGGAAGAGCTCGCTTGGGTGCGCTCGCTCTACGCGGGAATATCAGGGAATTAGTCACATATTATGTCAAATACAGCGGGCGAGTACAACGAGTCCCACATCAAGGTCCTCGAGGGCCTCGAGGCCGTGCGCATGCGACCCGGCATGTACATCGGCGCGACCTCGGCGCGGGGCCTGCACCACCTGATCACCGAGATCGTCGACAACGCCGTCGACGAGTCGCTGGCCGGCTACTGCAACCACATCACCGTCGCGCTCGAGCCGGGCGACGCGGTGCGCGTCGAGGACGACGGCCGCGGCATCCCGACCGGCATGCACCCCGAGCTCAAGATCCCGACGCCCGAGGTGGTCTACACGAAGCTGCACGCGGGCGGGAAGTTCGGCACCGGCGGCTACAAGGTGTCGGGCGGCCTGCACGGCGTCGGCGCGTCGGTGGTGAACGCGCTGAGCGAGTGGCTCGAGGTGACCATCCACCGCGATGGCAAGATCCACCAGCAGACGTTCGCGCGCGGCGTGCCCACCTCGAAGCTGAAGGTCATCGGCACCACCCACGCGCACGGCACGATTGTGCGCTTCAAGCCCGACCTCGAGATCTTCCCGAAGATCCGCTTCTCGCTCGAGACAGTGCTGGGGCGCTTGCGCGAGCTGGCCTACCTGAACCCGGGCCTGTCGATTCGCCTCATGGACGAGCGCGGCGAGGACGCCGAGCGCCTCGATCTCGCCTCCGCTCCCAAGGCCGAGGTCGTCCAGGTCGAGGGCCAGGACGGCGAGGCGGAGCTGGTCGCGGCCGAGGTGCCAGTCGTGCCCGAGGCGTTCGATCAGACGTTCAACTTTCCCGGCGGGCTGGCCGATTATGTCACTTACCTGAACGAGGATCAGGACGTCCTGCACAAGCCGTTCTACTTCCGCGCGGAGCGGAACGGCGTCGAGGTCGAGGTGGCGCTGCAGTACAACGACGGCTACGGCGAGGTCGTCACGAGCTTCTGCAACTGCATCCGCACGGGCGAAGGCGGCACCCACGAGACCGGCTTCAAGGCGGCGCACACGCGCCTCATGAACGAGTACGCGCGCCGCTCCGGGCTCTGGAAGAAGAAGGACAACCTGACCGGCAGCGATCTGCGCGAGGGCATGATGGCGCTCGTGCACGTGCGCATGCAGGACGTCGAGTTCGAGGGGCAGACGAAGTCGCGGCTCGGCAACCCCGAGGCGCGCACCGCGGTCGAGGAGCTGTCGTCCATCTACTTCAGCGCCTGGCTCGACGAGCACCCCGAGTTCGGGCGCGCGCTCATCGACAAGGCCAGCACCGCGCTGGAGGCGCGCGAGGCGGCGCAGAAGGCGAAGAAGGCGGTGCAGACCGGCAAGAGCCAGAAGTCGCGCACCTCGCTCGACGGCAAGCTCACGCGCTGCAGCTCGCGCAAAGCCGAGCTCAACGAGCTGTTCATCGTCGAGGGTGACTCGGCCGGCGGCTCGGCCAAGCAGGGCAGGGACCGCGAGCACCAGGCGATCCTGCCGCTCAAGGGCAAGCCGCTCAACACCGAGCGCGCCACGCTCGCCAAGGTGCTCTCCAACAAGGAGATCCTGGCGGTGGTGCAGGCGGTGGGCGCCGGCATCGGCCAGATCTTCGACATCGACGAAGCCAATTATGCCAAAATCATCATTTTGGCAGACGCCGACGACGACGGCGCGCACATCCGCTGTCTCCTGCTGACGTTCTTCTACCGCTTCATGAAGCCGCTCTTGGCCGAGGGCCGCATCTTCATCGCGCAGCCGCCGCTCTATCGCGTCGAGCGCACCAGCCGCGGCAAGACGCAGAGCGAGTACATGTGGTCGGACGAGGAGCTGCAGAAGGCGCTCGCCAAGATGAAGGACAAGAAGAGCTCGGTCATCCAGCGCTTCAAGGGCCTCGGTGAGATGAACCCGAACCAGCTCTGGGAGACGACCATGAACCCCGAGACGCGCACGCTCGTGCGCGTGAACGTCGAGGACGCGGCCGCCGCCGAGAAGCAAGTGCACGTGCTCATGGGCAACAAGACCGAGCCGCGCAAGCTGTGGATCACCGGCCACGTCCACTTCGGCGAAGACGCCGCGCCGCTCTTGCCGACCGTGACCACGCTCCCGACGACGCCGATGGAAGACACCTTCGTATGACCGACCCGCAACGTATCGTCGAAGTCCCGTTCCAGAACGAGCTCGGCAGCGCCTTCGGGCGCTACGCCCAGAAGGTCATCCTCGACCGCGCCATCCCCGACATCCGCGACGGCTTGAAGCCGGTGCACCGCCGCATCATCTACGCGATGTTCGAGGCCGGGAACACGCACGACAAGCCGTACCGGAAGTGCGCCAAGACGGTCGGCGAGGTGATGGGCAACTATCACCCGCACGGCGACGCCTCGATCTACGACGCGCTCGTGCGCATGGCCCAGCCCTGGAAGATGCGCTACCCGCTCGTCGACGGCCACGGCAACTTCGGCTCGCAGGACGACGATCCGCCCGCCGCCATGCGCTACACCGAGTCGCGCCTCAGCGAGCTGGCGCTCGAGCTGATGCGCGACATCGACAAGGACACGGTCGCCTGGAAGCCGAACTTCGACGAGAAGGAGCTCGAGCCGGTGGTCCTGCCGGCCGGCTATCTCAATCTATTGGTAAATGGCAGCTCGGGCGTGTCGGCCGGATTTGCCACCGATATTCCCTCGCACAACTTCGGCGAGGTCATGAACGCTGTGCTGGCGTTGATGGAGAAGCCCGACATCGACGTGCCCGGGCTGATGCGCTACCTGCTCGGCCCGGACTTCCCCACGGGCGGAATCCTGATGGGTGCCGATGGCTTACGCGAGGCCTACGAGACCGGCCGCGGCAAGGTCGTCCTGCGCGCGCGGCACCGCTACGAGGAGCTCAAGGACGGGCGCTGGCTCATCGTCTTCGACGAATTGCCATATAATGTCGTGAAAATCGATCTGGTGCGCCAGCTCGATGAGCTGCGACTCGGCAAGGAAGTGCAGGGCATCACCGACACGCGCGACGAGAGCGACCGCGAGGGCCTGCGCGTGGTCGTCGAGCTCGCCAAGGGGGCCGACGTCGAGGGCGTGCTGGCGTTCCTCTTCAAGAAGACCGATCTGCAGATCAACTACAACTTCAACGTCGTCGCGATCGCGCGCAACACTCCGGTGCAGCTGGGTCTGAAGGCCATCCTCGAGGCCTTCGTCCAGCACCGCCGCCGCGTGGTGCTGAAGCGCAGCCAGCACGACTACGACCGGAAGAGCAAGCGCCTGCACGACGTCGAGGGCCTCATCCGCGCCATCGACATCCTCGACGAGGTCATCGCGACCATCCGCGCTTCGAAGGACAAGGGCGATGCGCGCCTGAACTTGGTGCTCTTGGGGTTCAGCGAGCAGCAGGCCGAGGCCATCCTCGAGCTGAAGCTGCATCGCCTGACGAACCTCGAGTTCACCGAGCTCTCCGAGGAAGCGCGCGAGCTGGAGAAGGCGCTGAAGAAGCTCCACAAGATCATCCATGACCGGCGCGAGCTCGACAGCGTCGTGATGCACGAGATCATCGCGCTGCGCGACAAGTTCGGCGATGCCCGCCGGACCTCCATCGAGGCCGTGGTGGAGAAGCTCGACGTCAAGGTGCAGGTCACCGTGAAGGACGTCGAGGTGGTCGTCGGCGTGACGCGCGCGGGCTGGATCAAGCAGTCGTCGGTCGCGTCGTTCAACGCGCACGGCGCCACGCGCAAGACGTCCGGCGTGCGGCCCGGCGATCGGATGCTGCGGCTGCTCCACACGCGCACGACGCACACCGTCCTGGCGTTCTCGAGCACCGGCCAGTGCTACCCGATCCCCGTGCACCAGCTGCCCGAGGCGAAGTGGAACGACGTCGGCACCGCGCTCGTGAACGTGTGCGGCATCAGCCGCGAGGAGGAGCTCATCGACCTCATCGCGGTCAGCCCCGAGGCGGTCGAGCCGCTGCCCGAAGGGCAGGGCGGCGGGCGCTTCCTGCTCTTCATCACGCGCGACGGGCTCACGAAAATGACCGCGCTCAGTGAGTTCGCGAGCAACCGCAGCGCGGGCATCACCGCCTTCAAGGTGCCCGACGGCGACGCGCTCGCGCGCGTCATCGAGACCGACGGGCAGGGCGACGTCATCCTGCTGTCGCTCTACGGGCAGGGGATCCGCTTCGAGCTGTCCGAGGTCGCGGTGCAGGGGCGGGCGGCCAAGGGCGTGCAGGGCATGAAGGTCGACAGGGGCGATCGTATCGTCGACGCGCTGCTGGTCGCGCCCGACACGGCCCCCAATATCGCGGTCTTCACGCGCGCCGGGCGCGCCAAGCTGTCGCCGCTGGAGGAGCTGCCGCGGCAGCGGCGCGGCGGCAAGGGCGTACGCATGATCGTCTTGCGCGTGCAGAGCCGCCACGAGTGCGTCGCGCTGTCGGCGACGTTCGGCGACGACGGCTTCGAGGTCGTCGACAGCAACGGCAACGAGCACTACGTGCCGGCCAAGCGCATCCCACTCGTGCGGCGTGACGGCAACGCGTGGAACCTGGTCGACCTCAAGGAGGGCGCGACCATCACGACGGTCGATCAGGTGCCGGCCGAGCCGGGCGCCGAGGGCTGAGGCGAGGGGACGCGCGGGGATCGGCGACGATCCCCGCGCTCTTCGACGCCTACCAGCGAACGCTCACTGGAAGAGCACGCTCTTGACGATGGTGTCGACGGCGCCCGACGAGTAGCCGACCTGGCGGTACAGGATCTTCATGTCGGACACGCGCACGATGAGCGTGAGCGGCGTGGCGTTCTGGTTGTAGAACTCGCCCATCTCGAAGCCCACGTCGACGAGCGTCGGGTAGTTGGCCACGTACGTCGGCTCGAGGCCCACGCCAGCGCCGAGGTTGTCGTGCCACTCGTTCATGAACGTGAAGTCGGCGTCGAGCTCGCTGTCGCTCGCGCCGTCACGCCACAGCGCCTTGCCCTGCACGTCCTGGTAGAGCGTGTAGAGCACCTCGAGGCCGTCCGCGTGGTACTTCTCGTAGGTCGAGTGCAGGTCCCACGCCTCGTACTGGCAGGCGGTGCACCAGCCCGCGCCGCTCGAGATGAGGATGACCTTCACGTCCTCGCTCTTGTAGTAGTCGTGGAGGTGGACCGTCTGGCCGGTCCAGGGCTCGAGGAACGAAAGATCCTTGATGGTGTCGAGGTGGCCGGTCGACGGATCAGGCGCCTCGGTGCCGTACGGGCCGGCCGGGTAGGCGGGCGTCTCGGGCTCGGTCGTGTCGGGATCGGTGGACGTCGTGTCCGGCTCCGACGTGGTGTTCGTCGGCTGCACGGTCGTCTCGGTCGTGGTCGTCGGGTCGGTGCTCGCCTTGTTGCCGTCGCCGCTGTCGCAGCCGATCGCCAGAGCGGAGCAGGCCAGGGTCGAGACGAGGAGCGAGGAACGGAGAATCAGGGCGCGCATCGAAGACCTCCAGGAGACCGCGTGTATGCCGGTCGCAGCCACGCGGTGACCCTTATATCAGCCGGGCCACGTTGCAAGGGTGGGGAGCGGTGGCGTTTGACATTTAGAACCAGGACGGTCAAACGCCGCGGTCATGAGCACGAGGCCCG
>Ga0164241_10003730_pt1 | contig 15133 bp, 10 predicted proteins | sample OricomyardsoilBY_FD_108780 | JGI IMG/M metagenome (GOLD analysis project Ga0164241, IMG submission 108780) | Backyard soil microbial communities from Emeryville, California, USA - Original compost - Back yard soil (BY) | ecosystem: Environmental > Terrestrial > Soil > Unclassified | place: USA... | reverse complement strand
TTGGTTTTCTCTGGTACAACGCGTATCCCGCGCAGGTATTTATGGGTGACACAGGTAGTCTTACCCTCGGAGGTGTGATCGCTGTTGTGGCGCTGGCGGTTCGAAAGGAATTGCTCATTCCTGTGTTGTGCGGCGTGTTCCTGATCGAGAACCTGTCGGTGATCCTGCAAGTCTCATACTTCAAATACACGAAGAAAAAATATGGTGAAGGTCGGCGCATTTTCCTGATGTCGCCATTGCATCACCATTATCAGAAGAAGAACCTTCACGAAGCCAAGATCGTATCGCGATTCTGGATCGTAGGAATACTGTTAGCTATACTTACCCTGGCAACCTTGAAATTAAGATGAGCAAACGCGTGGTCATACTGGGTGCGGGTGAAAGCGGAACGGGTGCCGCCCTGCTGGCGAAAGCAAAGGGCTTCGATGTGTTCGTGTCCGAGCAGTCTTCCATACGTGAAAAGTATAAAAATGAGCTCACGCGTGAGAAGATTCCTTTTGAAGAAGGAACTCATACCGAGGAGTTGATCCTCAATGCGGACCTCGTGATCAAGAGTCCCGGTGTGCCTGATAAATCGCCTATCGTGGCGAAGATAAAAAATGCCGGTATTGATACGATAGACGAACTGGAGTTCGCCTCCCAGTATGCGACGGGCAAGATGATCGCCATTACCGGTACAAACGGGAAGACGACTACGACCCTGCTGACTTATCACCTGATGAAGAACGCCGGATACAATGTAGCCCTGGCCGGAAACGTTGGTTTTAGTATGGCGCGTCAGGTAGCGGAGCAGTTGCACGACTGGTATGTGATCGAAGTAAGCAGCTTTCAGCTCGATGGAATGAAGACATTCAAACCGGAGATCGCGATTCTGTTGAACATCACACCCGATCACCTGGATCGTTATGATTACAAAATGGAGAACTATGTGAGTTCCAAATTCAGGATCACGGCGAACATGGGCCCGGACCAGTACTTTATTTATTATAACGACGATCCCATCATAGCTCCTGAAGTGGAGAAACGGAAGTTGAACCAGCATCTGCTTCCAGTGTCTTTGCATGGACCTGCCGGTGCTAAAAGCTATGCTATTGGTAAGGGTATGCACTTCGACCTGGCGCAGAAGTTTGAGATCGATCAGGCGGATACGACGCTCAAGGGTCCGCACAACCTCATCAATACCATGTCTGCGGTAGCGGCGGTATTTCAGGCAGGCGTTCCGTTGCACGCGATTCGTGCCGGATTAAAGTCGTTCAAGAATGCACCACACCGGTTGGAGCCGGTGGCTACGATAAAAGGCGTTGAATTCGTCAACGATTCTAAGGCGACCAATGTAGACTCCGTTATATATGCTTTGGGCAGCTACGATAAATCATTGGTATGGATTGCCGGAGGTGTAGACAAGGGCAACGATTACTCGATTATTCACGATCAGGTCAAGCATAAGGTACGCGTGCTGATTTGCCTGGGAAAGGATAACGGAAAGCTGAAGCATTATTTTAAAGGTGTCGTGCCACAGATTTTCGAAACGCAGAACGTGAACGAACTGGTGCATCTGGCGCTCGACGCAGCGAATGCAGGGGACGTGGTGTTGTTATCACCCGCCTGTGCCAGTTTCGATCTCTTCAAAAATTATGAGGACCGCGGCAATCAGTTCCGCAGAGCTGTGTTGGATTTAAAGGACGAAGTGGAAGGAATTAACGCATCACTGAATATACCATGACGAAGGAAGTGAGCTTAAACGGGGTAAAGACCTGGGCGGATAAGAATCTCCAGGGTGACAAGGTGATCTGGGCAGTGGTTTTCGCGCTCTCTGTCATCAGTATTTTTGTGGTGTATAGTTCGATCGGTACGCTTGCCTATAAGCGTTCGGCAAGTCCTGAGAGTTTTCTGGTGAAGCATACGTTCACCGTGCTGGTTGGTCTGGCCGCTATGTGGTTTGCCCATCGGGTAGATTACCGATACTATTCGCGCATTTCGAAGGTTGCACTATGGGTGAGCATTCCGCTGCTTATTTACACGTTTACAAATGGGGTAACGCTCAATGAGGCTGCACGCTGGATTGAGGTGCCCATCATCGGGTCATTCCAGCCTTCGGATTTTGCCAGTCTTGCATTGATCGTCAACCTGGCGAGCATGTTGTCGAAGCGCCAGCAAAACATCTCTGATATTAAAGAGTCATTGCTGCCGATCCTGTTCTGGTGCGGAGTGATCTGTGGATTGATTGCGTTGACCAACTTGTCGACGGCTGTGCTGCTCTTCATCACGTGTATGCTGATCATGTTTATTGGTCGCGTGCCCACCAAGTATCTCGGTGCCCTGATCTTTGTAGGAATTTTGTTTGGGTCGTTGGCCATCAAGTTTGGCGTTCGTGGAGAGACGGCCAAGAATCGTATCACGAATTTTATGGACGGCACAGAGCTGCCCTTCCAGGCCAAGCACGCACGCATCGCCGTGGCAACGGGTGGGGTAACAGGTAAGGGTCCAGGCAACAGCGATCAGCGAAATATCCTGCCGCACCCTTATTCCGACTTTGTGTACGCTATTGTGATCGAAGAATACGGCATGGTGGGAGGCGTAGTTGTACTGGTGTTGTACCTGGTGTTATTGCATCGGGGTATGAAGGCGTCGTACAACAGTGAAAAGGCATTTGGCGGATTGTTATCCGCAGGATTGTGTTTTGACCTCGTCTGTCAGGCCATGGTTAACATGGGTGTAGTGGTAGGGTTGGGACCAATCACAGGACAGCCGTTGCCACTCATTTCATTGGGTGGAACATCTATGGTGTTCACGGGTTTGGCATTGGGCATCGTGCTCAGCGTTAGCCGTGGCGAACAGGATCAGCAATGGCAGAAGTCCAGCGAGGAATCAAAAGAAGCTAAAAACGTACCGTCAGCAAAAGCGGCATGAGCAAAGCGTCAGCATATCGACTTATCATTAGCGGAGGCGGAACCGGAGGTCACATCTTCCCGGCTGTTGCCATCGCGAATGAATTTAAGGAGAGACATCCTGATACAGACATCCTGTTCGTCGGGGCAGAAGGTCGTATGGAGATGACGCGTGTGCCTGAGGCTGGGTATAAAATTGTGGGATTGTGGATAAGTGGGTTGCAAAGGAGATTAACGTGGTCAAACCTCTTGTTCCCATTCAAAGTAATCTCGAGCTACTTCAAAGCACGGCGTATTGTGACCGACTTTAAGCCGCACGCCGTAATTGGAACGGGAGGTTATGCGAGTGGTCCGATGATGATGGCGGCAACCCAAAAGGGAATACCGTCGCTGATTCAGGAACAAAACTCTTTTGCCGGCCTTACTAATAAGCAGGTTGCGGGCAAGGTTACCTGGATCTGTGTGGCTTATGAGGGGATGGAGAAATACTTCCCTAAAGATAAAGTAGTGCTCACGGGCAATCCGGTACGGAAGGATATTCTTAGCGTGGCATCGAAACGGGATCGCGCCTATAAGCATTTTGGACTTAACCCAGACATCAAAACATTGCTGGTGGTGGGAGGAAGTCTCGGCGCGAAGACGATCAATGAGAGCATCATCGAGGGAATTGAAAAGATCGCACAATCGGGATTTCAACTCATCTGGCAAACTGGCAAAGGTTACTATGATGTATACAAGGCACGTCTGGAGAAGCACGATCTCAGTCGCATCAGGGTACAGGATTTCGTAAAAGAAATGGATCTCGCGTACGCAGCGGCAGATGTGGTCATCTCGCGGGCAGGGGCAATCGCGGTGTCAGAGATTTGTATCGCAGGTAAGCCGGTGATTCTGGTTCCGTCGCCGAATGTGGCTGAAGATCATCAGACAAAGAATGCGCAGGCATTGGTGTCGAAGGATGCCGCCGTTCTTGTGCAGGACAAGGATGCGGGTAGCCGTCTGGTGGAAACTGCCCTGAGCCTCATGAGCGACAGCGCATCATGTGCGTCACTTAAGGCCAACATTTTGAAACTCGCGCGTCCCGATGCAACGGCTGCCATCGTCGATCAGATTGAACGGATGATCGCGAATGTGCAGTTGAGTGGTGCAGGAATGGGGACGTCATCTGCGGCACAAAGAGCTAAAGGAACGTCATTAAACGCAACGGCGCTGGCACCGATGCCAGCAAACAGGTAAGCAAATGACATTGAATCAATACGATAATATCTACTTTCTGGGCATTGGGGGCATTGGCATGAGCGCTCTGGCCAGGTGGTTTATGAAGAAGGGGCTGCGGGTTTCGGGCTACGACCGTACAGCCACGGCGTTGACGCGTGAATTGGAGAAGGAGGGAATGGCCGTGCATTACGAAGATCAGGTTGAGCTCATTCCGTCGGAAGTTGTCAACGATCCATCCAGGACGCTGGTCATTTTTACACCAGCGATTCCAAAGGATCATGTTGAGCATGCCTACTTAAAGGCCAACGGCTATACGATCATCAAGCGATCTGAGGCTTTGGGACTGTTGACCAAAGATCACCTTACGGTGGCGGTAGCAGGCACACACGGGAAGACGACGACGTCGTCGATGGTGGCGCATATTCTGTACGTTGCAGGAAAGAATATGGTTGGTTTCCTGGGAGGGATTACGGCGAATTACGGAACTAACCTCGTCATGCAGGGTGATGTCACCAAAGATACCCTTGTCGTGGTGGAAGCTGATGAGTTTGACCGGTCGTTCCTGCGGTTGTTTCCACGCATTGCCGTGGTGACGTCGGCGGACGCAGATCACCTGGACATATATGGAGATCATGAAAGCGTGCTCACGTCGTTCAGAGACTTCATCGCTCAGATCAACAAAGGAGGCGCGCTTATCGTCCACGAATCGATCGTTGAGCTCGTCGCCGCGAATGCGGAACACGTAACAAAGAATATATACAGTATGAGCCGGGGGCAGTTTTTTGCCGGCAACATCAAAGCGGTGGGAGGATTTTTTGAATTTGACCTCCACGGGTTTGGTAAGGTTGAGCATGTTAAGCTCGGTGTCCCCGGATTTCATAACATCGAAAATGCCTTAGCAGCGTCGATCGCGGCGTCGCTTTGTGGCGTCGATGTGCCTGTAATTGTCAAAGCGCTTGAATCGTTCCGGGGTGTAAAACGCCGGTTTGAGTATATAATAAGGAGTGAGAAGGTTGTCTACATCGATGACTATGCGCACCATCCCGCAGAACTTGAAGCGTTTCTGCGTTCGGTGAAGTCGCTTTATCCAAACCGTAAACTGACGGTGATCTTCCAGCCGCACCTGTTTACGCGGACGAGGGATTTCGCAGAGGGATTTTCAAAGAGCCTGAGTATGGCGGATGAGTTGTTCCTCATGGATATTTATCCAGCCCGGGAGTTGCCTATTCCTGGTGTGACGTCAGATATGCTCCTGGACGGAATTACAAGTCCGGTGAAGATCCGATGCAACAAGACGGATCTTATGGCAAAGCTGGAGGCATCCGACCTGGAAGTCGTGGCCACGGTCGGGGCAGGCGACATCGATACATTTGTTGAACCTATCAAGAACATGCTGAAGCGCAGGTATGAAGTTTAAGTTCAACATCAAACGGGAAGCGAAGATTTTTGCAGCATTACTGGCTGCGGGAGGGATTATTGCCTTCACCGAAGGGCGCCAGGAGGGACTTGTAGTGGGAGATGTTCGCGTGAAGATGGACAACGTTCACGAGAACCATTTCCTGGATGAGCGCGATATTCTGTCGCTGATGGAGTTCGATCAGGTGGCCATGAAGGGAGCGCGATTTTCGGATGTGAACATGCGTGAAGTAGAGCGCAAGATCAGAAAGCAACCCTTTATTCAGGATGCGCAGTTGTATAGCGACTTGAAGGGAAACATAATCGTGCGCGCGGCGCTTCGCCGCCCCGTTGCGCGCATCGTGCGGAATGACGGCCCGGATGGTTACATCGCGGAGGATGGTACGATCATGCCCGTGTCCGACAAGTTTACCTCCCGGGTGGTATTGCTCAGTGGTTCTTATGTGCCTACGCTGTTAAAGCAGAAAAGTCTTGGCCAGACGGAAGAAGGTCGGCAGTTGATGCAGGTGATCGAGGCGATCCGCGACGATGAGTTTTGGGCAGCGCAGATCGCGCAGCTCAACATCGATAAGAAGATGCGCATAACGATGTTACCTCAGGTGGGTAATGAGCGGATCGAATTTGGCAAACCGGAACGGATTGAACAAAAGTTTGACAAACTGATGATCTTTTATAAAGAAATATTGCCACGAATGGGATGGAACAAGTATTCTCGCGTAAATCTTGAATATGCTAGCCAGATCGTAGCAGAATAACAGAGACAGCATACAACCACTATAAAACCTTACAGCAATGGAACATGAAAAGATCGTAGTCGGACTAGACATAGGCACAACGAAAATTTGTGCGATCGTCGGTCGTAAGAACGAATTTGGAAAACTGGAAGTCCTTGGCATGGGTAAAGCCGAGTCGGAGGGCGTAGTGAAGGGGATCGTGTTCAATATTGATAAGACAGTTTTCGCGATCGAGCGTGCCATCAAAGAAGCAGGTGATCAGGCAGGCATCGACATTGGCGTGGTGAATGTGGGTATTGCAGGTCAACACATCCGAAGCTTCATCCAGCACGGAGGCATTACACGCACTTCGAAGGAGGATGAAATTGCCATTGCTGACGTAGAAAGGCTCACACAAGACATGTATCGGATGGTTGTTCCTCCGGGAAGTCAAATAATTCACGTGATGCCTCAAGATTATATGGTGGACTATGAAGAGGGCATCAAAGAACCTGTAGGGATGTCTGGTATTCGTCTTGAAGCTGACTTCCACATCATTACAGCTCAGACAAATGCGATCAACAACATAAACAAATGCGTGAAGCGTGGTGGATTAGAGATTTCTGATCTTATACTCGAGCCGTTGGCGTCCAGCCTTGCCGTTCTAAGTGATGAAGAGAAAGAAGCAGGCATTTGTCTTATTGACATTGGCGGCGGGACAACCGATATTGCTATCTTTTACGACAACATTATCAGACACACAGCCGTCATCCCATTCGGAGGAAACATCATTACGAACGACATCAAGCAGGGACTTGGTGTGTTGCCGCAGCAGGCAGAACAACTGAAGACGCGCTTTGGCAGGGCCATCGCAGAGGAAGCGAGCCCGAACGACATTGTATCGATTCCCGGCATACGGAATCGTGCGGCCAAAGAGATCTCAGTAAAGAACCTATCCAATATCATTCAGGCGCGCATGGAAGAAGTCATTGAAATGGCGCACGCTGAAATCATCAGTTCAGGATTTGAGAACCGGCTCGCGGGAGGCATCGTCATTACAGGCGGTGGCGCTCAGCTGGCCAATCTCAAGCAGTTGGTTGAGTACATGACCGGTATGGATACCCGTATCGGTTACCCAAATGAGCATCTGGGCAAAAGCAAAATCGAGATGGTAAAAAGTCCGATGTATGCGACGGCCGTAGGTTTGGTGCTCTCGGGTTTCCGCTCCCTTGACGAAAGGGAAGACCGCTACAGGGAGGCACGTGAAGTTGTGAAAGAGAAAGTAAAACGTCCTCCGTCCTTATCCAAAGGGTTCTTTAATGATATCATCACCAAGACGAAAAGCTTGTTGATAGATGACCTGGATGGGAAGAATGATTATTAAACCTGCAACCACTAAAAAGTCATCTCATGTTTGAATCGGGCTCTTACAAATTTGAAATTCCGAAGACCTTGAATCACAAGTCGATTATCAAGGTCATCGGGGTTGGCGGCGGAGGTAGCAATGCCGTGAATCACATGTACAAACAAGGCATCAAGGACGTTGAGTTCATTGTATGCAATACGGACAATCAGGCATTGAACATTAGTCCGGTCCCCAATAAGCTCCAGATCGGTGCCAACCTCACGGAAGGCCTAGGCTGCGGCGCGAATCCTGAAGTTGGCAAGAACGCGGCGCTCGAAAGCAAGGAGCAGATCCGCGAAATGCTTCAGGACACCAAGATGTTGTTCGTAACGGCGGGTATGGGCGGCGGTACCGGAACGGGTGCTGCGCCAGTGATCGCCAAGATTGCGAAAGACATGGACATTCTCACTGTCGGTATCGTAACAGCGCCCTTTTCGTTTGAAGGTCGCAAGAAGATGAGCCAGGCAGGACAGGGTTTGGAAGCACTGCGTCAGAACTGCGACACCGTGCTCGTCATCCTCAACGACAAGCTGCGCGAGATCTTTGGTAATCTTTCTATAGGACAGGCCTTTGCTCAGGCAGATAACATTCTGACCACGGGTGCAAAGAGCATCGCGGAAATTATTACGCTGGCTGGTTATGTCAACGTCGACTTCCAGGATGTCCGCACCGTCATGTTGAATGCGGGTGCTGCGGTGATGGGCTCGGCCGAGACACGGGGTGATAACCGCGCACAGAAGGCAGCCGAGGGTGCACTATCCTCACCGTTGCTTGACAACCGCGACATCATGGGGGCAAAACGTATTCTCCTCTCTATTATATCTGGTGAAGAGGCGGAACTCCAAATGGACGAGCTGAGCGAGATCACCGAATACATCCAGGATCAGGCCGGCGAGGATGCCGAAATGATCTTTGGTCACGGCGTCGATCCGGATCTCGGCGACAGGATCAGAGTAACAGTTATAGCTACAGGATTTTCTTCCGATTCGGCAGTAGTTCCGTCAACGGCAAAAGAAGAGAAGAAGGTGCACGAACTCGAGCGTTCGCAGGGATGGCTGTTTCAAACCGACAATTCGGTGAACATGAACACCAACCTCGACGTGCGCCGTAAAGAAGAGCAGCCAGTGAGCACACCTCAGGTGAACAAGCCTGTCGCTTTCAGTTCACCGCAGCCCATGAGCTTTACTCAACCAACGCCTCCGGTGGTGAGCGCACCTGTTGTGAGTACACCTCCTGTGGTAGCGACTCCTCCAGTAGTGAACACTCCCCCGCCGGTTAATCCACAGCCCACGGTTCCGACTCCTTCATTCTCGGCGCAACCAGCTCCAGTAGTTCCTCCCGCTACTCCAACACCTCCGGCAGTACCTCCGGTGGCGGAAGAGAAACCACGCGAGCGCGAATGGACTTTCACCGCGCCAGCCAGCAGGCCAACAGCCAGCAGCGAGGAAGATGGTGAACCAGGACTCTTTGAAAATGATGACTACGATCCGATGACAGAGCGCTACGGCGATCAGGTTATCGATGACGAAGGAATGATGAAGCTGCGCAGAGTGCAGGAGAGACTGGAAGTACAGCGACGCGAGCGTATGGACCGCATTAAGACCAACGGCAAGCCTGAGGTTAATCCGAAGACTGTTGCCGAGCAGTGGGCGTTACCTGCGTATTTGCGCCGTGGTGTGAAAATGCAGAATGTGCCTCATTCTGCGGAGTCCTTTATCTCTAAATTCAATTTGAATGACGATAACAACTTGTTGGGCAACAATAAATTTTTGCACGACAATGTTGACTGATATCTAAGACATGGCATTTCCGGCGCGACTGGTCGTTTACTCCATTCGTAGTGGTTGTTGGTGGTAAATATTTTTTGCCGGTGCCGGAGTGCCAATTTTTAAATCGAAGAGCGCCAATTTTTTGTTTGCCTTTTAAGGTTTGGCAAGCGGCGCGTGTGTGTAGTAAATGCCGGGCGTGTGAAAGCGTCCGGTATTTTTTTGTCCAGGTTTGTACCTTCGCATGACGCGACAAAGACAGAAAACAATATTCGGCAAGCTTTTTCCTGATCGCCCTTGTGTACTTCAATCCTTGGCGTTGAGCGCTCATTTACATGCGACTACCCTGAAATCGAGTCACAGATCATTCTTGTGATGACGGCAGAAATTCAACTCCACTTTTTTTTCAGAGGTCCTTAGTTAATTCTCAAATATTGATGGCCCGCTTCTTTTGTTATTTTAGTAGCATCAATGGCGCTTAAACAGTGACCTGTAATCATCAATTTTTATGGGCATCAACAGAAGGAAATTTATCAAACAATCCGGATTAGTTGCGGGAGGTCTGATGACAGCAAGGTTTTCGGAGGCATTGCCTATGATGCCGGTATCCGATAGCTCAGTGCTGGAGAAGAAACTCGATCCCAAATGGGTGGAGTCTCTTTTCGAGCGTGGAACACCCACGACTTACCTGAAGTCCAGGAAAGAACTTGACTACATCGGGATGCCGGTTGGAGGAATTGGGTGTGGATGCGTATATCTCGGTGGTGATGGTCGGTTGTGGCTTTGGGATGTCTTCAATAAGAATCAAACCGGGGTGGTATACAAAAACGTGAAGTGGCATGAAAAGGTCCAATTCAATTTTGATTTCCTCCGACCCTTTGACGGAGCGAATTATGTTGAGCCCGTAAAGGATGTCAGGCCGCTTGATCAGGGTTTTGCAGTCCGCATCGAAACACAGGGGAAGTCGGTCATTAAAAGGTTGCACGCCGATGATTGGGAGGAAGTGTCTTTTGAATCTACTTACCCGATAGCTACGGTACGTTATATCGATAGGTCCTCGCCGGTATCTATTAAGCTGCACGCATACTCTCCCTTCATTCCTATGAATGAGGATGACTCCGGTCTTCCGGTTACGATTTTGTCTCATGAGGTGGAGAACACGTCGACTTCACCTGTTTCGGTATCGCTGGTGGGTTGGTTGGAAAATAAAGCTAGCCTGTACAGTGCAACCGATGAACAGTATTTCAAAGTCAATGAAGCATTTGATGGCAATGGCATCAGTGGCGTGATGGAGTCGGCATCGAGTTATAACTGGGTAGATGAAGCCTTCTGGAATGCTCCGGATTTCGGGAATTTCAGTCTGGTGTCATTCAATCAGAACACGGTAGTAAATACAGATGCCCGTGTGACGTTGGACGGTTCATTCTTCGACGTGGCCGATTCGAAGAAGGCGAAGATCGAAAATCGCAGGGCGTTTGCCTCTGTGGCCAATACAATTTCCCTGGATGCGGGCGGGAAGAATACGCTGAATTACGCAATCACGTGGTACTTTCCGAATCTTTCGTTCGAGCTGTTGAAAAGCGAAGGGGGACGTTATTACGCGAAGAAATTCAAATCATCGCAGGATGTCGCGCGGTACGTGCAAGCTAACTTTGAGAAGTTGTCTACGCAGACGCACCTATGGTGCGAAACGTGGTATCACCAAAGTACACTTCCCTACTGGTTTCTCGAGCGCACATTTTTGAACATCTCTACATTGGCGACCACCACGTCGCATCGCTTTGAGTCGGGGAGATTCTATGCCTGGGAGGGTGTGGGTAGTTGTCCGGGTACGTGTAATCACGTGTGGCAATATGCACACGCGGTGGCAAGGGTGTTCCCTGCCCTGGAACGGGACACACGAGAGCGTGTTGATCTTGGCGTTGCCTTTCACGACGATGGTCACATTGGTTTCCGCGGCGAGTATGATGAACAACCAGCAGTAGATGGACAGGCGGGGCGCATACTCGGCATCTATCGCGAGCATCAGATGTCAGCTGATAATTCCTTTCTTAAACGCAACTGGCCGAATACAAAACGCGCGATCGAGTTTCTGCTGAAGCAGGATGTTAACGGCGATGGCATGACGGATACGCAATTGGAGAATACGCTCGACGCAAAGTGGCCCGGCGAAATCTCCTGGATCGTTGGACTATCCATTGCCGCGATTAAAGCCGGTGAACACATGGCTGTGGAAATGGGAGATTCTTCGTTCGCTGCGATCTGCAAGGAATATGTGGTGAAGGGGTCCGCCAATATGGAGAAGACTTTGTATAACGGCGAGTATTTTATTCATCGACCTGACGCCGTAAAAGGACGCACTGTAATTGGATCCTATAACACTTGTCATATCGATCAGGTGTACGGTCAGACGTGGGCATTTCAGGTAGGACTGGGGCGCATACTGGATGAAGCAAAAACTCGTTCCGCATTACAGGCGCTGTGGAAATACAATTTCACTACCGATGTTGGGCCGTATCTTAAGGATCATCATGGAGGCAGACCTTATGCGTTGCCCGGAGAAGGCGGTATGATCATGAATACCAATCCAAAAAAAGAGGCCGATCCTTATGGCGTCAAGGACGCATGGCAGGTAACTTACTTTCACGAGTGCATGAGTGGATTTGAACACCAGGTTGCGTCTCATATGATGGCGGAGGGTATGGTGAAAGAGTCGTTGATTCTTACGCGCGCGATTCACGATCGGTATCATGCTTCGAAGAGAAATCCATTTAACGAAGTAGAATGCAGTGATCACTATGCACGGGCCATGGCGAGTTATGGTACTTTCGTTACCGCCTGTGGCTTTACGTATCACGGACCCAAAGGCGAAATCGGTTTTGATCCGAAATTAAATAGCGCCCAGTTCAAAGCGCCATTTACCACGGCCAATGGGTGGGGGACCTATGCGCAAACAACAAAAGGCAAGAATCAAATTCAAACCATCGCGATGAAACATGGCAAGCTTACTATTCAACAAGTTCATCTCGTGAAGAAAGGTGGTGTGAAAGATGTAGCGGTAACGTTGGATGGTCGCGCGCTGATGGCAAAAGTTGAGCGGTCCGGAAACGCGGTAAGGGTTATGCTGGATCAATCCGTTGAAATCGATGCTGGTGCGGTATTGTCGATTGTGATTTAGGTCAGCCAGTAAATGCATCCAGCACGGTGCCGTGGGTTCGTCGCTAAGGGTAAGGCGGACACGTAAACAAAATTTTATATTTGCTTCCTGCGCACCCATGACGTTGTCGACATCACGCCGTATCCCGAGTACTTGCAAATCACGGATTGCCTATAATCTGCGCAAGATGAGCTGCTCCAGCATTTCATCATCGGGTAGATTGATTACTGCATTCAACGGATTTGTACTTGCTTTGGGTTTGTTAATTCCCGGCATCACAACCTATGCGCAAATCACAGAAGGTACAACACCAGCTAAGGATGTTGACTCTGTTTACGTCAGAACGTTTATGCGCCCCAATGACATCCGGCTATTCTATGGAGGGCAGGGAAATAGAATGGTGGTAGGTTCATTGGTGGATGGAAAGCCAGATCTTCCCAAAAATCTGTTCCATAATACCAACGATTACATCGGGATAGGCCTGACGTACAAGTGGCTCGATGGTGACTTGTATTTTTCGCTGCCCGGCACAACCTACCTGAAGGGCGAGCGTTCCAACCTCGATCAGTTCAGGTTGTCAGCAAGTCATACCCGAAGGAAGATGGCGTACCGCGTCTACCTGTGTGACAGCAAGGGGGTGATCTTGTCTGGTGACGAAGACGAATATCAGAGCGATCCTGCGATCCATGAGTTCATGTTAGGCGTACAGGCAACATACGTCTTCAATGAAAGTAAGTATTCATACCGGGCTGCACTGTTTCAAAGCGAACGACAGATGGCAACGGCGGGCTCCTTTCTGCTCAGGGCTGAATTGTTTTACCGGAATCTGGGTGAAACGGAAACTTCGTGGGTGCCCCAGCAATTTGATCATCCGAGTCGATTTGAAGATCAGCAGGGATTGAGGTATTTGAAGGCGCCGGGGCTTCTCGTGATGCCCGGGTATGGCATCAATATTATCCCGCATAATTCGTGTATGTTCATTTCACCCGTTCTGCTGGCGGGGATCGGCGCGGCGTTTAATACGTACAAGAGTAACAGTGGCATAAACACGCATGCGAATATGGAGGTGAGGAGTTCGTTTCTCTTGAATGCCGGTTATAATGGTAGCATGTTTTATAGTCGGGTGCAATGTGCGTACACCGTTAATTATTCTCCTGTTAGGCCCACCTATATTTCTACAACCGATCTTTCGGTATCCTTGCTGATCGGTTATAGATTCCAGAATTTGAAATCTTACTTTCAATAGACGTTTGCAGTCTTGAATTTCTCTGGATCGAGTGCGTCAGATCCTCAACTGCTAACATTACGCAGCCCAATTTGCCTCCGTTCAGCTGGCACAGCTAAGACTTATGGCATTCATAGCATAATTCCACCATGCCTGTCTTGTATGCGGTCGTGTCCTTAAGATGCAGCGATAGTTCATCCATCACCTCGCTGAAAAGCCTGATGCCGTCGCCCAGAATAACAGGCAATATGGATAGCCTGATTTCGTCAACCAGCTTTAAACGAAGGAAGGTTTGGGCGAGTGAAGCGCCTCCGACAAGCCAGATGCTTCGATACCGCGATTTAAGATCATTCGCCAGATCCTTCATCTCACCAGTGAATACTTTGACATTTGAACGTTCAACCTGCAGTGCGCGATCAGACACCACAACGGTAGGGACATCCCCATACGCCCAACCATAAGATACCGACAGTTCTTCTGCGTGTAGATAGGTACGGGCGCCCATAATGAAACAATCGATCGTCTTCATAAAGCCAACTACATTCTCCTCGGTAACGCCGTTTTCGTAATGGTCGGTAGAATCAAACCAGGAGACGCTGTTGTCCCGTTTGGCTATTATTCCATCGAGGCTCGAAACCATGTGCAGCGTTATTTTAGGGTAAGTGTTTGTCATCGGCAGGAAGCAGATTAGGTAGTTCAATGGAAAGGTAAGGCAGATGCGCGAGTCGGCAAATTGTGAGGTTTTAATTATCTTAGGCAGAGATTACCCTGTAAACATTCCCACCCGAGACGTATGAGATTGCTTGCGTTGTTGTTTCTGCTGGCTTGCACAGTAGCCTGCAGTCGCCGTTCAGACAACGCGGATGCATCGCGTGTAACGCTGACTGATCCAGCCGATACGACCCTATTGGTCTTAGAGCCACCTCCGCCACCATTCACCATCCAAAGTCCACCTCCACGAATGCGTCGTCCTTTTGAAAAGAAAAAACTGACGGCACTTACTATGCATTCCGTCAATTCCTATTTTCTATATGACGGAGAGGAGCAAGGCCTTGAGTACGAACTATTGCAGTTGTATGCCCGCGATCGTGGCCTGGCCATCGATATTATAACTGTGGAAAACTACCGCGAGATGTACGACAGCATTGCCAGCGGTAATTTCGATCTGGTGATGGGTACGTTGTTCATCAATGCGGCTATGGATTCTATTGTTCCGTTCAGCAAGCCATTGTATTATGCCGATGTCGTGATGGTGTCTGCGGATGAAGCCGTGGAAGGGAAAGTAGTAACAGTCAGTAGGGGGCAGGAACAAGACCGGGTTCAGTCGGACGCGGTCCATGTCATCCAT
>Ga0164241_10003729_pt1 | contig 15145 bp, 15 predicted proteins | sample OricomyardsoilBY_FD_108780 | JGI IMG/M metagenome (GOLD analysis project Ga0164241, IMG submission 108780) | Backyard soil microbial communities from Emeryville, California, USA - Original compost - Back yard soil (BY) | ecosystem: Environmental > Terrestrial > Soil > Unclassified | place: USA... | reverse complement strand
GTAAGGTAAGCCTGAATGTTTGTTCATATTTAGGCAGGTTTCCCTTATTTTTGCAGCCAAATTTTTGCTGGTGGCTACTCAATTTTCAAAAGAAACATATCTGTACTGGTACGAGCTCATGCAGCTTATTCGCCAGTTTGAATTAATGGCCGAAGAAAAATATAAAATGGAAGGCAAGATCCGTGGTTTTTTCCATGCCTATATCGGGCAGGAAGCTATTGCGGCAGGTTGTATGACAGCTACCCGCCCGGAGGATTCCTTCATTACCGGTTACCGCGATCATGGCCTTGCAATTGCAAAAGGCGTTTCTGTAGAAAGCTGTATGGCCGAACTATACGGAAAGGCTACAGGTTGTGCAAAAGGAAAGGGTGGCAGTATGCACTTCTTTAGCAAGGAAGCTAATTTTTATGGTGGGCATGGTATTGTAGGTGGACAGATCGGTGCGGGCGCAGGTTTGGGTTTTGCAGAAAAATATAATGGTACCGATAATGTAGCGGTTTGCTTTTTCGGCGATGGTGCAGCCCGTCAGGGTATTTTGCATGAAACTTTCAATCTTGCCATGCTCTGGTCAATACCAGTGATTTTTATTTGCGAAAATAATAACTACGCAATGGGTACTTCTGTAGAACGTACCTCTAACGTAAGAGATATTTACAAACTTGCTGACAGTTACGAAATGCCGGCAGATGTTGTAAACGGTATGAGCCCCGAAGATGTACACGACGCAATGAGCCGTGCTGTAAAAAGAGCAAGAGAAGGAGGCGGACCTACTTTATTAGAAATTAAAACTTATCGTTATAAAGGCCACTCAATCAGTGATCCACAAAAATATCGCTCCAAGGACGAAGTAGAAGAATACAAGGGTAAAGACCCGATTGTAGTGGTTCGTAAAACAATCCTGGATAAAAAATATGCTACAGAAGCTGAGCTGGCAGATATCGATCAGCGTGTAGAAGCGAAAGTAGCAGAAGCTGTAAAATTTGCAGAAGGAAGCCCATGGCCGGATGATAGCGAAGTGCTGAAAGATATTTATGTAGACCAGAATTATCCTTTCATAACAGATTAAGTAAATAACCAACAGAAAATACATTATGTCAGACAAGAAAATTGTTGAGGGTATGGACAGTGGAGAGATTGCGGTTGCCAGAGCTAAAGATTTTTGGACACGTAACAGTAAAGCTATCCTTGGTATAGGAACTTTACTTTTATTAGTAGTAGGCGGTTTTTATGTGTATAAACATTTCTTCCAGGCCCCTAAGGAACAAAAAGCATTTGATGCTATGTTCAAAGCAGAGGAGTATTACCGTATGGATTCGATAGGTCTTGCACTGAATGGCGATGGCCAGAATGCAGGCTTTTTAAGAGTAATCAATAACTACGGTGGTACAAAAGCTGGTAACCTTGCAAAATTTTATGCAGGTGTTTGTTATCTGCGTTTAGATGATAATCAGAATGCAATAAAATACCTCGGTGATTTCAGTACAGACGGTAAACAAATACAGCAAAGAGCGTACAAGCTGATGGGCGATGCTTATGGTGATATGGGAAAATCAAAAGAAGCACTGGACTATTATAAGAAAGCGGCACATCATTTTGAAGAAGACCAGGCGGCAGCAGCAGAAGCATTGTTTAATGCAGCTTATTTAGCGGAAACAGTTATAAAAGATCAGAAAGAAGCTATTGCTTTATATACTGAGTTGAAAGAAAAATTCCCATCTACTGCACAGGCTTATGATGCAGACAAATACCTTGCAAGGCTGGGAGTGTACAATGTGAACTAATATGGCAGATGTAGCGAAAAGTAAATTATTACATATAGATACAGGCATTCTTGATTTGAAGAATGCCTGTGTTGTTTTGGTGAAAACAGAATGGAACAATGATATTGTTGATGAATTAGAAAGAGGTGCTATCAGGATTTTAGAACAAAACAATATCAAAAAAATTATCAGCATCACTGTTCCCGGAGCTGTAGAAATTCCATTTGCCATAAAAAATTACTGGGATACTTTCGGTAAAAAGAAAAAGCCGGATGCCTTTATCGCGTTAGGCTGTGTAATACGTGGCGACACACCGCATTTCGAATATGTTTGTAATGCAGTAACAGAAGGTGTTACACAACTAATTTACAATTACCTGTACCCACTATATTTGGAGTATTAACGGTGAATAATGAATTGCAGGCTAAAGAAAGAATCGGAGGTGTGCATGGCCATAATGGAGAAAACGCTGCTATTACCGCAATCAAAATGATTTCACTAAGCCGTTCGTTTAAAAAATAAAGCATTCATTTTTTAAAATTCTGACGATTGAACGTACAAATATTTATACCCTGTTTTGTAGACCAGCTATATCCTGATACGGCTTTTAATATGGTTAAGGTATTGGAGAAAGCAGGTTGTACAGTAAGTTATAATGCTTCACAAACATGTTGCGGTCAACCTGCCTTCAATGCAGGATTTTGGGATGAAGCAAAATCAGTTTGTTCAAAATTTTTAAAAGACTTTAGTGGTGCTGATTATATCGTATCTCCGAGTGCCAGCTGCACAGGTTTTGTAAGAAATTATTACAGCAAACTATTCGACAATTCGTCCATGCATCATGATGTAGCCGGTGTAAATAAGCGCTTGTTTGAATTTTCAGAGTTCATGGTAAATGTATTGAAGATAGATAATGTGGGCGCTACACTGAACGGTAAAGCTACTTATCATGATAGCTGTGCAGGCTTGCGGGAATGCAAAATAAAAACAGAGCCGCGCCAATTGCTTTCAAAAGTAAAAGGGTTAACGCTTGAAGAAATGCATGATGTAGAAACTTGTTGCGGCTTCGGCGGAACTTTTGCTGTAAAATTTGACGCTATTTCTGTAGCCATGGCTGAGCAAAAAGTAGAAAACGCAATGGCTACAAAAGCTGAGTATATCATCTCTACAGACCTTTCCTGCCTGATGCACTTACAAGGCTATATTAATCAGAAAAATTATACAATCAAGACTATGCATCTCGCAGATGTAATGGCGAGTGGATGGTGAGCTTTAACAAGTTCAAAAAGTTACAGAAGTTTAAGAAGTTCAAGAGGTTGACGTAACTTCTTAAACCTCTGAAACCTTTTCAACGTCTTGAACTTTAAAAAAAACCGATGGCTTCAAAAAGAAACCACCGGCTGACTAACGAAGACATATATAAAGAAGGGCTTCGGAATAAAAAAACAAACTAAACGCTGCTGTTTTCCTAATCGTATTATTTTATATACGGGATGTCCCTTTGTAAAGATTTTTTAAATAGATTATTTTGGTAACAAAACGTGGTCAATCACATGTATTACACCATTGCTCTGATATACATCGCCAATAGTTACAGAAGCCATACCACCGTTTTCGTCTTTTAACCACCATTTACTATCTTTTTTCATTACCCAAAGTTTTCCTCCGGCTACTGTTTTTAACTCTGCTGTTCCTTTACCCTCTTTTACTTTAGCTTCCAGGGCTTTAACATCCAATTTGCCGGCTACTACATGGTAAGTCAATACACTTGTAAGTTTTGCTTTGTTCTCAGGTTTTAAAAGATTATCAACTGTTCCTGCAGGAAGCATATTGAATGCAGCATTAGTAGGTGCAAATACAGTGAAGGGTCCTGCACTTTGTAAAGTTTCTACTAATCCTGCTGCTTTTACTGCGGCTACCAATGTAGTATGGTCTTTGGAGTTGACTGCATTTTCAACAATATTTTTTGTAGGATACATAGCTGCTCCACCCACTTCAACTGTTTTCTGAGCATAAGCTCCGTTTGTGATTATTGCTGAAAGGGCAAGCAGTGCGAACATTCTGATCTGTTTCATAAATTATTTTTTTTGAGGTTTTAAGTTTTACAGATACAGTTACGGGAAATAAAAAACGTACGGATTGCAGAAACGAATATTTTTATTTTTACACGAATTGTTATTTTTGAAATCTACAAACCAAAAATTATCGTATGGCATACTGGCTGGTAAAATCTGAACCTTCTGTATATGGTTGGGAACAATTAGAAAAAGATAAGCAAACCGATTGGACGGGTGTTCGCAATTATGCTGCAAGAAACCATTTGAAAACGATGAAGAAAGGAGAGGAGGTTTTTTATTATCACAGCAACGAAGGCTTGTGCATTGTAGGTATAGCCAAAGTTGCAAAGGAGTTTTACCAGGATCCGACTACACAGGAAGAAGCTTGGGTAGCCGTAGATATAAAACCTTATAAAAAATTAAAAAATCCTGTGTCGCTCGACACGATAAAGAAAGATAAACGATTAAAAGAAATGGCACTTGTACGCCTGGGCCGTTTATCTGTACAGCCTGTAACAGATGAAGAATGGAAAGTCATCCTGGAACTGGCAGGCGAAAAATAATTTTCTTCTTCCTTACACTTGCTTTAACATTTCCGGCGGGTTACTTTTTTATTGTTGAAGGAATCAATGCATGAATTATTCAATCATAAAACGATTGCCATGCAAAGCCTTTCAACATCGGATAAATTTTATTTATGTAAAATTCATTCTTCCGAATCTTTATAATACTCACTTTAAAAAAGTATAGCCATGAAAATTGTATTAACTGCCCTGGCAGCATTGCTGCTATTGATTTTTATTGCCTGCAATGATCCGTAAAGAGGAAATTCAGACAAACAGACAACTACTATTTCAAATATTACATTAGAAAAGCCACCTTCTCCGAGTGAGTATAAAGAAGAAGAAACAAAATTTTCCGAACCAGTAATAACTATGGATGAAAAGGTTATCGAACCGCAAAGCCAGGAAGGAATAAAAGATGTGGAAGTAGATATTCCGGCCAATACGGAAGACTACGATAATATTGTTGAGAACAAATTTCTTTCCGCACTTAACTCTCCGCTCTCTACATTTTCTATCGATGTAGATGAAGCTGCTTATAGTAACATTCGACGGTATATTCAAATGGGGAATATACCACCGGCAGGCGCTGTACGTATTGAAGAAATGATCAATTATTTTGATTACAATTATCCGCAGCCTGTAAATACTGATCCTTTCTCCGTAAATACTGAGATTTCAGATTGCCCCTGGAACCCACAACACCGCCTCGTGCATATTGGTTTGCAAGGAAAAAATATTCCTATAGATAATCTTCCGGCTTCGAATATGGTTTTCCTCATTGATGTATCTGGATCAATGGATGAATATAATAAACTTCCATTAGTGAAAGCTTCTTTAAACATGTTAGTCGACCAACTGCGTGAGAAAGATAAAGTAGCCATTGTTGTATATGCAGGTAATGCAGGACTAGTATTACCTTCTACAAATGGCAGTGATAAAACAAAAATAAAAGAAGCCATTGATAATCTTGATGCGGGTGGCTCTACGGCAGGTGGAGAAGGAATTAAGCTGGCTTACAAAATTGCAAAAGAGAATTTTATTAAGGAAGGTAACAATCGCATACTCATTGCAACAGATGGTGACTTTAATGTAGGGGCCAGCAGCGATGATGAACTGGTTCGGTTAATTGAGAAAGAAAGAAAGTCCGGAGTATTCCTTTCTGTATTAGGATATGGAATGGGAAATTATAAAGACAATAAAATGCAACAGCTCGCAGATAAAGGCAATGGCAATCATTCCTATATTGATAATGCCAGCGAAGCCCGGAAAGTATTGGTCAATGAATTTGGCAGTACTTTATTTACTATTGCCAAAGATGTAAAAATTCAGGTAGAATTTAATCCATCAAAAGTAAAAGCCTATTGCCTTGTTGGATATGAGAACAGGATGCTGAACGATGTAGATTTTAATGATGATACAAAAGATGCAGGCGAATTGGGAAGTGGCCATACGGTAACTGCTTTATATGAAATCATTCCGGATGGTGTAGTAGATGGTTTTACAAAATCAGTTGACCCTTTGAAATACCAGGCAATAGAGAAAAGAATAGCAACGAACACAAATGAAGTAATGACGATTAAGTTACGCTATAAAAAACCAGACAGTGATATCAGTAGCCTAATTACACAGCCTGTAATTGATAATCATATCGCAATGGAAAAAACCTCTGATAACTTCAGGTTCTCTGCAGCAGTAGCAGAGTTTGGATTGTTATTAAGAAGCTCAGAATATAAACAACAGGCCAGCTATTCACAAGTAAATCAACTGGCGAAGAGCGCAAAAGGCAATGACGAAAATGGATACCGTGCCGAATTCATCAGTCTTGTAAAAGCAGCAAGTAGCTTCCCGCTTGCTAAAGAGTAATAGTTTTAATAAAACAGCCCGCAATTTCGCAGGCTGTTTTATTTTTGAGTATGGGAAAAAAGAAATTAGTCATTCTTACGGGTGCAGGCATCAGTGCAGAAAGCGGATTGAAAACTTTTCGCGATGGCGATGGCTTATGGGAAGGATATGATGTAACAGAAGTAGCCACACCCCGTGCATGGAAAAAAAATCCGCAACTGGTTTTGGATTTTTACAATATGCGCCGTCAGAATGTACGTGATGCACAACCCAATGCAGCACATATCGGTTTAGCAGAACTGGAAAAAGATTTTGATGTCACTATCATTACGCAAAATATCGACGACCTGCATGAACGTGCTGGTTCAACAGATATTCTACACCTGCATGGTGAAATATTTAAAATGCGAAGCGAAGCGGATGAGAAATTGATATATGAAATAAGGGATGATATTCACTTAGGCGATAAAGCAGAAGATGGAGCGCAATTGCGCCCACATATTGTTTGGTTTGAAGAACCGGTCCCCTTAATTGCGAAAGCGATACAGATTGTATACAGCGCTGATATTTTTGTGATAGTAGGTACTTCGCTTGTTGTTTATCCGGCTGCAGGTTTATTAGACTATGCGGATCCGAATATTCCGAAATATATTGTCGATAAAAATATTCCACGTTCCACTTCGGTGAATAACCTGGTTGCTATTGAAAAGCCTGCGACAGAAGGAGTGAAACTACTTACAGAAATATTACGCAGAGAATGCCTCTGATCCCCTCAATGATGCGGGAAATTTTTACACAGTTTATGATTACCAGGCATTAGTAAGTGCTTAATAAAGATTCTTACTAAGCGTACTACCTGTCATTTATTAGCTGCTTATAATCGGGCATATTATATGTAGTAAGGGGATAATAAGTAAATCGACTTTATTTATTATCCCCTTACTATTAAAAAAGCAGGCATGAAAAAAACATTCTTAATGCTATCGTTATTTATATCTACAATAGCATTTTCACAAAAAGCACAGTTTGGTATAAAAGCAGGTGCTAACGTAAGCAATTTCAGCGGCGGAAATTTTGATGCCGTTAAGAAGAAAGCCCTTGTTGGTTTTCATGGTGGTGGCTATTTAAGGTTTTCATTTTTAAATCTTGCCATTCAGCCTGAACTAATGGTATCAACACAAGGTGCGAAAATTGATAGCGTTTCCGGAAGCTATAACTGGAAGCTGACTTATATAACATTACCCGCAATGTTACAGGTAAAAGTAGGGCCAGGCTTTTATCTTGAAGCAGGCCCGCAGCTAGGCGTTGTTATTAATGATAATCTTGGTGATAAATCGTTTAATGATCTGGATCTGTCCATTGCTGGCGGTTTAGGTTTTCGTGGATTGGGTGGGTTTGGATTAGGAGCAAGGTATACAGCCGGATTATCGAAGGTTGGTGATTTCGATCCATCAACAAATATTAACCCTGATTTTAAAAACGGAGTGTTGCAGGTAAGTTTATATATACCATTGACAAAATAATCAGAAACCTGCAGAAGCTGTTTCTGATTGCACCGATGATATATCAACAATCTTGTAATTTACTTTCATACCACGGTTGGTATCCTGTATTCGTTTTGTAATCGATTCATTAGGTGCGATAGAACGGAATTCTATCATCTCTGTTCGTAAAGGTTGTTCGCTTGGTTTCATGTATTGCAGCTCTACTGTTACATTATCTAACACAAATTTGGAATCATTGGTAACAGTCAGTTCGAGATTGCGGATACCACCAAAGGCAACCTTTATGTAATTATTAGCCGAAACAGAAACATATTTTTCCAGTGGGTTCACTTTACGGTTTTTCTTTACAACAATTTCTTCGGATGGGGGCGGCGTATTATTTTTTGTATTGACTTCATTCGTATTAATGTTGTCCCTTACTTTTTTATTTCGGTCACCATTCAGGATATTCGATTCAGCAACAACCTCAACAGGTTTAACAATAGTGCTTTTATCCGTTGTTACTTTTTCTTTTTTTTGTTGCTGTACTATCAGCTTAGTTTCTTTTTGTATTTCTTCCTGAGAAACAGATGAACTATGTTTTGGCTTAGGTTTTTCCTGTGGTAATATTTCAGACTGCATTTTTTCAATCTCTTCCGGGGGAATGATTGCTGGCGGTTCTTCATTTACCGTTGTTTCTGAAATTGTTTGCGCGGGCTCTTGTGGATGTGTAATAGCTGCCGCAGGAACAGCTGCAATAAGCGGCTCTTTTTTACCAGATAAAAAATAACCTGCTGCTACTCCGGAACCAATTAAGCCAACGATGATAGCTGCAATTTTTGCATAGCGGAATAAATGCGTTTGCCGGTTAACGCGTTCTTTTCTATCCTGTAATGTTTTTATGTATTGTTCTTTGATGTCATCCAGAGGTTGTGAAAACTTTACATCCAATTCTGCTTTTGTATCTGCAGCAGGAATGATTACCTTTTTTTCTTCAACAACAGAAGGGGTAGCTATGCGTGCTGCAGGCCTTTGTACAACTATTCTTGAAGGGCTGCTCGCAGGCATGGTAACGGCCACTGTTTTGGCGGGCATGTAACGGCTATAACTATCTTCATTTTCATTTCCACGTTGTGGTTGTGCCGGAGGTTGTACTGAAGGAACAGGAGAAGGTTTTTGTGCTGTTTCAGCCGGAACTGGCTTTTTAAAAAACCGGTCATAAGGTTGCTCTTCTACTGCAGGGGCATAAGGCTTTAATTCTTCTATTTCCCCGGGGTATCGCCATGCGGCACTTTTACCTTCTACCCATACCAGGTCGTAGGGTTTTAAGCCTGCATTAATCAAGTCCCCAAGGGAATGGGGGCCGGATTCTTTATTATTTCTAAGTAAAAGGTAGGTTGACATCGCACATTACTCTTTGGTACTACAAAGCAACGAAAATTATATGCCGCCAATTGTAAAAGGGTTGTTATAAAGATGTTGTTTTTAAAGGATTTAGTAATCCACTAACGGTGGAAAAAAAGCCTAAAAAAGCATAAAAGATAATGGGCTTTTCCGTCTCAAAAGGGTAGATTTGCAAGCCTTTAAAAGCCATGTGGGAAGCGGCTTTTTAAAGCATAAAAAAAGCATAGAAACTCCGATCACAAATCCGCATAGCTAAAACGTATGGAAGAAAATTTTCAACCGGAAGCGACGAACGACAATAACCGCATAATTCCTGTAAATATTGAAGAGCAGATGAAGACTGCTTACATCGACTATTCTATGTCGGTGATAGTAGGGCGTGCGCTGCCTGATGTAAGGGATGGATTTAAACCTGTACATCGCCGTATCTTATTTGCGATGGATCAGTTAGGCATTCAGTTTAATAAGCCTTTTAAAAAATCAGCGCGTATAGTAGGAGAGGTTTTGGGTAAATATCATCCGCATGGCGATACGGCGGTATATGATGCAATGGTGCGTATGGCACAGGAGTGGAATATGCGCTATACCCTTATCGACAAGCAGGGTAACTTTGGTACACAGGATGGTGATGGGCCTGCCGCTATGCGTTATACTGAGGCGCGTTTGCAACGCCTTACCGAGAGCATGATGAATGACCTCGACAAAGACACTGTAGATTTTCAACTCAACTTTGATGATACAGAAAAAGAACCTTCGGTTCTTCCTACCCGTATTCCGCAATTATTGGTAAATGGATCAAGCGGTATTGCAGTAGGGATGGCAACGAATATGATGCCGCATAATTTATCAGAAGTTATTGATGGCTGTATCGCCTATATTGATAATCGCGAAATTACTATCGATGAACTGATGCAACATGTAAAAGCTCCTGACTTTCCTACCGCAGGTATTATTTACGGAATGGAAGGAGTGAAGGCTGCTATGCATTTTGGCCGTGGTCGTGTTGTATTGCGTGGGCGTTTGCATGTAGATGCGAAACCAAGTGGCAGAGAACAGATCATCATTACAGAAGTACCTTACCAGGTAAGCCGTGATGAACTCACACAACGCATAGGTGCATTGGTAATAGAAAAAACAATTGAAGGTATCGCGCATGTAAACAATGAGTCGAATGAAAAAGAAGGTACCCGTATTGTTATTGATCTGAAGAGAGATGGTGTTGCGAATGTTATCATCAATCAATTATACAAACATACTGAGTTACAAACTTCATACGGTATCAATAATGTAGCGATTGTAAAAGGAAGGCCAAGAACATTGAACCTGAAAGACCTTATCAGTGAGTTTATCGAATTCAGGCATGAAGTAGTAGTACGCCGTACACAATACGAATTAAGAGAAGCAGAAAAAAGAGCTCATCTGTTACAGGGTTATCTTATCGCGCTGGATCATTTAGATGAAGTAATCAGTTTGATCCGCAACTCTGCAACACCTGATATAGCAAAAGATAATTTGATTAATGCCGGATGGGGGCTTGATGAGATACAGGCAAAAGCCATTCTCGAGTTGCGCTTGCAACGCCTTACCGGCATGGAAAGAGAAAAGATCAAAGAAGAGTATGATGAACTGATGAAGGTGATTGCGCATTTAAAAGAAATTTTAGGAAATGAAGGAATGCGATTCGATATCATCAAAACAGAACTGACAGAAATTAAAGACCGCTTTGGTGATGAAAGAAAATCGGAAATCACATATCTCGATAATGAGGTACGCATGAAGGACCTCATTAAAGAAGAAGATGTAGTGATTACTATTTCTCACCTTGGTTATATTAAACGTACACCTGCTGATGAGTTCCGGGCACAACGCCGTGGTGGCAGGGGAGTATTGGGTGGTAAAACAAGAGACGAAGATTATATCGAACACCTCTTTGTTGCATCTACACATCATACAATGCTTTTCTTCACCGAAAAAGGAAGATGTTACTGGTTGAATGTATATGAAATTCCGGAAGGAGAGAAGACGAGTAAAGGAAGGGCGATACAAAACCTTATTCAGATACCACCGGATGATAAAGTAAGAGCGATCATTGATGTAAAAGATATCAAAGATGAAGAGTTTGTAAAATCACACAATATTGTTCTTTGTACCAAGAAAGGTATTATTAAGAAAACAGAACTCGAAGATTTCAGCCGTCCGCGCCAGACAGGTGTGAATGCTATTACCATCAATGAAGGTGATGAATTACTTGAAGCAAAAATGACTGATGGTAAATCTGAAATCATGATGGCAGTGAAAAGCGGTAGGGCTATCCGTTTTTCCGAAGAAAAAGTAAGGCCAACCGGCCGTGGTGCTATCGGCGTAGCCGGAATTGAAGTAGATGATGAGAAAGATGAAGTTGTTGGCATGATCTGTGTAAATCCTGAGACGGATGCATCCAAAACTGTAATGGTAGTAAGTGAAAATGGATTTGGAAAACGGACAGCAGTGGATGAATATCGGTTTACAAACAGGGGTGGAAAGGGAGTAAAAACAATTAATGTAACGGATAAAACCGGTGACCTTGTTGCTATGCTTGATGTAGACGAATCGGAAGATATGATGATTACCTGTAAGAGCGGAGTTACTATCCGTATGAAAGTATCTGATATCAGTGAGCAGGGAAGGGCAACGCAAGGCGTCAAACTGATCAGGCTCGACGAAGGCGATGCCATTGCAGCCGTTACACGCCTCGATCGTTTGGAAGAACAGGAATTGATAGCAGAAGAAAATGGAACTGTATTGCCTGAGGCTGGTAATGCCGAAAGCGCGGATGATACAAACGCAACGGATGCCGGACAAACTTCATCTATTGACAATAATAGTCCTGAAGAAAATTAAATTACCTTGTACCACAATAATCTATATAAAATGAAAAGAACATTTTTATTTCTAACGTTAATCTCGCTTGCTGCTTTTGTAAAAGCACAGAACTACTCGGATATCAGCGGTAAAATGCTGCTGGGTTCTTACAAACAGGCAAAAGAAGACCTGGATAAAAGAATGACCAATGCAAAATTCATTTCAAAACCGGAAGCTTATATTTTAAAAGCTGCTATCTATGCGATGTACGGACAGGATAGTGCGCTTGCTGCCGGCAATACAGACCAATATCTTTCTGAAGCAGAAACTGCATATAGTAAGTATAAAGAAATGGATGGGCCTGATTACAAACTTGCTACAGAAATGGAATACAAAAACGGCCCCCTTAATTTGTATTCTGCCTATTACGCAAAAGGCGTAAAAATGTATCAGACAAAAAAATGGGAAGAAGGTTTCCAGGCTTTTAAAAGAACTGTTGAGTTGTCTGACTTTTTAATTCAAAAACAATTAATCAAAGGTCCTATTGATACAACGGCTGTTTTGTTTGCTGGTTTTACAGCAGAAAATGCTGGTAAAAAGACAGAAGCATATACATACTACTCAAGGTTAGCTGATTTAAAAATCGGTGGTGCCGATAATGATTTTATCTATCGTTTTCTGATTGTAAATAGTTTTCAGAAAGATGATATGGCTTCATTCGAAAAATACCGCGCTATCGGAAAAGAATTATATCCCAACGATGAATATTATGGATATGATAAGGTAGACTTTGCAGCAGGCCTTACGGAAGGTGTAGATAATAAAGTAAAAGCATTAGAAAAAGTATTGTCCACAGATCCCAACAACTATAAGGCGTTGGTGAGCATGGCACAGTTTATTTCCGATACATTGCATCCGGCACCCGGGCAGCCTCTACCATCCAATGCTGCAGAATTAGAAACAAAGATGATTAATTCATTGACAAAAGCAGCAACATTACCACAGGCAGATGAATTAGTTTATCTTGTTTTAGGCGACAACTATGTAGATAAAGCTGACAAGCTAAACGAAGCAAGGGCGAAATTTGGTGAAGAAATGAGAGCAAGAACAAAACCTGGTGCAGCACCATCTAAAGATGATGTAGCAAAAAGAGATAAACTGGATGCTGAATATGCAGATGCATTTTTTAAAGCAACAGAACCTTACGAAAAAGCAGCCGCACTGATGGCAGCAAAAGGAACATTGACTGCACAACAAAAACAACAATATAGAAAAGTGGCGGGTTATCTTGGTGATATTTACAACCTGAAAAAAGTACGTGCAAACGTAGCCAAGCAAACAGCCGATGTAGCTAAATATACTGCAGAAGCAAAAAAATGGAACGATCTGTACGATTCCATTAAATAAGAAATTTAATTAGTAGCAGAGGCCGCTTCCAAAAGGAGCGGCTTTTTTTATTCGGATAAATAGTAGTGTATTCCTGATTGTAGTACTCACATTAGAAGCGTAGGCTTTTTCTTAAATCAATTCAGATGTTCTCCATTTAACATAATGTAAATTATAGGAAAAATTAATAGTTTTGTTAAACGGCTTAGAAGATAGCCAAGCCTTATGTATCTTTAAACCCTTAAACCACAGTAATATGGATTTACAGAATTATTCAAAAGAAACGCCAATTATCATTACTCCGGCTACCAGCCAGACTACAGTAAAGAATTTTATGGCAAATGTGTTCTCGTTTATGTTTTTAGCGTTGGGTATTTCCGCAGCCTTTGCTTATTATTTTTCAGCTAATGAGGAATTATTGAAGCAATATCTTCTTAACGAAACAGAAACCGGATTAAATGTTCTTGGCTATATTGTAATGTTTGCACCACTCGGTTTTGTATTGTTGATGTCTTTCGGATACTCCCGTCTATCAGCTCCAGTAATGACTTTTTTATTTCTTACATACGCTGCCATTAGTGGTATTAGTTTTTCCTTCATTTTTCTTACTTATGCAGCCAGTTCTATAATTGGCTGTTTCCTCGCAGCTTCCGCTATGTTCGGTGTAATGGCTGTCATGGGATATACAACCAAACACGACCTCACATCTTTCGGCCGTATTATGATGATGGGCCTTATTGGTATCATTGTCGCTTCGCTTATTAATTTCTTTTTGAAAAGCAGCACAATGGATTATGTAATCAGCTTTATTGGTGTAATGGTATTTACAGGCCTTACAGCATATGATGTGCAAAAATTAAAACGAATTGGTGAAGGTATCGAAGCTGAAGGTACAACTGCAGTAGAAATAAAGAAAAGGTCAATCATGGGTGCATTAACACTCTATCTTGATTTTGTAAACCTGTTCCTGTTATTATTGCGTTTGTTTGGCCGCAGCAGAAACTAATTTTTAAATTCGTTATACATAATAAGCGGCCTCGTGCCGCTTTTTTTATTTTATATATTATTGCAAAATGAATTTAAGGAATGCTATACTTGAAGAACATTCAAAAGCACAGAAAGATAAGATCGTTAAATGGATCGGCAGTTCGCAAAGCCGCTTTGATGAATTAATACACCTGATGTTATATGATACAGATAAAAAAGTAATGCAGCGCGCCACTTACCCAATGAGCTATTGTGTAGAAGCCCATCCATCACTTATTACAAAACACATCGAAACACTAATAAATAATTTATCTAACAGGCAACAACACAATGCTGTTTTCCGGAGTACACTGAGGGCACTTGATCTTATAACGATCCCTGAAAAATTTCACGGTATTATTATGAGTTTTTGCTTCGATAGTATTCAATCTCCCGAAGAACATATCGCTGTTAAATCACTCGCATTATCCATACTGGATAAGCTAGTACATATATATCCGGATATTGCTCCCGAATTGAAACTGATTATACAGGAACGATGGAATTACGAAACCGCTGCCTTTCATTCACGTGGCCGCAAAATCTTAAAAAGATTGCGATAACAAATCATCCTGCGGCTGATGTTGCTGCTTTACGTTTTGCCATTGATTTATTTTCTTTCTCTGTATCTGCCTTTCCTTCTTTAAATATTAAGCGCAGGTTCTGATCATAAGTAATATAGTTATACAACCAGTTCCAGAATACGAAGAAACGGTTCTTTACACCGAGTATCAGCATAAGGTGTAAGCCCATCCATATCAGCCATGCAAACAAACCTT
>Ga0164241_10003728_pt1 | contig 15149 bp, 11 predicted proteins | sample OricomyardsoilBY_FD_108780 | JGI IMG/M metagenome (GOLD analysis project Ga0164241, IMG submission 108780) | Backyard soil microbial communities from Emeryville, California, USA - Original compost - Back yard soil (BY) | ecosystem: Environmental > Terrestrial > Soil > Unclassified | place: USA... | reverse complement strand
CTGAAAGTAGCGGTCTTTACTGCCTTCCTGCATGGCCTCAACGCTGCCCATACCACGGTAGCTTTTAAACTTACGGCCTTCGTATATAATGGTTTCGCCGGGGCTTTCGTCGGTGCCTGCAAATATACCGCCTGCCATTACTGTATCGGCGCCAGCGGCTATGGCTTTTACAATATCGCCGGTAAAGCGTATGCCGCCATCGGCTATAATTGGTATGCCCTTGCGTTTGGCCGACAGGCTAGCTTCGTATATTGCAGTAAGTTGCGGAACGCCCACCCCTGCTACTATACGGGTGGTGCATATACTGCCCGGGCCTACGCCCACTTTAATGCCGTCGACACCTACTTCCATTAACGCCTGTGCGGCTTCTTTGGTAGCAATGTTGCCGCCTATTATATCTAAGCTTTTAAAGGTTTGTTTGGCTTTTTTAATACTGTTAAGTACCCCGCGGCTGTGGCCGTGTGCAGTATCGATACATACCACATCAACCCCTACGGCTTTCAGGGCCTCAATGCGCTCCAGCATATCGCCCGTTACGCCAACGGCAGCCCCGCAAAGCAAGCGGCCAAGGGTATCTTTACTACTGTTGGGGTTGTTCTTTACTTTCAATATATCCTTGTAAGTAATAAGACCAACTAAAAAGCCGCCACGGTCAATAACAGGCAGCTTTTCAATTTTATATTTCTCCAATATCTTTTCGGCACTTTTAAGGTCGGCACCTTTAGGGGCAGTTATCAGCTTATCCTTGGTCATTATTTCGGTTACCTTACGTTTCATATTTTTCTCGAAACGGAGGTCGCGGTTGGTTAATATGCCAACCAATTTATTATCGGCACTTACAATAGGTATACCCCCAATGCGAAACTCGTTCATCATTTTGCGGGCCTCGCCAACGGTAGCGTTCTGGTGCAGGGTTACGGGGTCAATAATCATACCGCTATCGGCCCTTTTTACCTTGCGTACCATTTCGGCCTGCTTGTCGATACTCATGTTTTTATGAATAATGCCAATGCCGCCCTCGCGCGCTATGGCAATAGCCAAGGCATATTCGGTAACGGTATCCATAGCTGCCGAAACAAGGGGTACATTAATTTGAATGTTGCGGGTAAGATTGGTGCGGGTTTCAACTTCGCGCGGAAGTATTTCTGAATAAGAGGGTACTAACAAAACATCATCGAAAGTAATTCCCTCAAAACCGAATTTATCGGCCATTGTATTTTTGCTTGCCATGTGCAAACCTAAATCAATTAGCGCAATTTGCAAAATGTGCTAATACAAATAGAACGCTGATTATGATGATTGGTTATGATAAGTATGAAGTAAGGGTTGAGTAGTTAGTGGTACGTGCCGTTTTTATAAACTGCCGTTGGGTTTACGAAAGCTGTGTGAAGTAATTTATTATTTTAGTGAAAATTACTACGTAACATGAAAAAAGTACTGGGTTACCTGTTTGTGGCATTTGTACTATTAATTGCTGTGGGCATAGCCGGTGTATACTTGCGCCCTACTTTAATTATTAGTAAGGAGAAAATAAAGCAGGAGTATGCCTTGCCCAACTCGCACTTTTTAAAATGGCGCGGTGGCGATGTTCATTATGTAGATGAGGGCAGCGGGCCTGTTGTACTAATGATACACGGGTTTGGCGGCCACTTTCGTAATTTTCAAAAATTGGCTGATGAAATGAAAGGGCAATACCGTGTTATACGTGTTGACCTACCCGGGTTTGGCCTTAGCGACTGCCCAGCCATAGATAAAAGCAACCCTCAGTTTGTAAAAATGTACGACGATTTTAGCACCTTTTTGATAGATACCCTGCACCTTGATTCGATGTATGTAATAGGTAATAGCATGGGTGGCATGATAGCCTGGAACATGGCCGTAAAGCACCCGCAAAATGTACAAAAGCTGGTACTGCTTGCAAGTGCAGGTTACGACTTAGACAAAACAGCGAAGGGGCTTTTTATTATTAAGTACAAAGCCTTTACCAAAATGTTTGAAAAGGGCATGCCGCTATTTGTTAGTAAAGGCAATGCCGGCAAGTGCTATGCCGATGAAAGCAAGGTGGACCAGCAGGAGGTAGCTATGAATAACGACATAAGCAACCGCGAGGGAAATTTGCAACACATGCTGGATATGGCGGGCGATACCATTTACCCCGATACAGCATTGATACAGCAGGTTAAATGCCCTACCTTAATTATATGGGGACAAAACGACAGGATAATACCCGTTGAACATGCGCAAAGGTTTAAACGCGATATACCTAACAGCCGCTTAATTATTTACGATACCTGCGGGCATGTGCCTATGATTGAAAAAACTGAAGAAACTAAACATGATATAGAGCAGTTTTTTAACGAATAACTGTGTGTAAAATTGATATACCATAGCAAAGTTTTGAACCCTATCCGTCCTTCGGACACCTTTCCCTTGAAAAAGGGAAAGGGCCTATGTTTGAAAATTAGAATACAAATTTATGGATTAAGATGGTGTGCTATCAAAAAAGTAGTTGTTTAAATCGCAATCCTATTTTACCAATAGCACCATGCCCTTGCGCTCAACACTTACGCCGTCTTCGGCTTTAAATGTTATAAGATATGCGTAGCCACCCTGCATGGCGGGCTTGCCGCGGTCGTTGCCATCCCAACCGGTGTTGGGGTCTTGGGTTTCGAATACTAAACCACCATAGCGATTGTATATCTGCATTAAATAGCCCTGCGGGTTACCGTAAACAATGGTGGGCTTAAATACATTGTTTAAGCCATTAGGCGCAAAAGCATTAGGTATGTAAATAATAGGCCTGTGTATAATACATTGCTGATTGCTAAAGCTGCTTAGCGTATCGTGATAAATGCCGTTGGGCAGATTGATGTCATACACGGCCTCGACCCGGTAGCAAAAAAGGCCCTTATCGGTAATGTAGTCGAACAAAGAATCGGAGTATTCATTAGTGCCCGGTAAAAAAGATTTTATTAATTGAAAGCCCGTTCCGTAATCGCGGTAAAGGTTATAGCGGAGTACGTTGGCATTCTCTAATTCAAAGTTGTTCCAAGTTAAATGCGAAACGTAGTAATCGTACAGTTCGCCTTGTAAACTTATTGTTTTTACGTATGGCGTTACATACAGCTTTTGGCAACTATCAATAGCCGTTACTGTATAGTAGTATGGATTTTTTTCGGGTGTCAGGTCTTCAGTGCTATCCACTTTGCTGTTAAACTGGCTTAGCGTAACGGGTGCAGGTATTTGAGCAGCAGGTGTGAAAGTGATGTTATTGTTGCTGCGGTCCAGTTTAAAGTAAATTAATTCGGCATTGGGGTCCACCATCCAGCTAACTTCAATGTAATTATCTAAGCCAACGGTTGCATTGGTAATATATAAATAGGCAGGCGGCTGTATAATGGCGGCTTTCATACACACCATGTTGCTGTTGCTTACAATGGTGGTATCGGCAGCGCTAACGGCGCGTACAATTATGCAAAGCGAATCGCCATCAACAAAGCCGCTGTAATCGTAAGTTAGTTTGGTGCTGTCAACCGCGCCTACATTTATAAAGTTGCCATTGTTGGCGCTTACCAAAATTTGATATTCCTGTACGCCTTGCGGCCAGTTGATGTATTTATTCCAACCTATGTGCACTATTGTTTCGCAAGGGCTTGATGATGCCGCAGTTAAAATGGTATTGTGCGGCAGGGTATTATATGCGCTTATTTTTCCGCAGCTATCAAAGGCTGCAACGGTGTACACCAAACTTTGCAGGCTTGGGTCAACGCCTAAGTCGGTATAGGTAGTGTTAAAGCGTCCGTAAACGGTATCTAAGGGCACGGCATTGCCATTAGGCAGGTAGTAATAAACAACATAGCCATGTGTTTGCGCCGATACGCTGGGGTCCCAGTTTATAACTACTGTACCGCTTTGCGTTACATCTACATTTACAAGGTTGGGTGTAATAGGGTTCAGGTTGTTAATAGTATCGGACTGTAATACCGTAGCACCGGGGCAGTTGTAATTGGCCTCCATGTAAAAATACCAGGTAGATGAAATGGCAATGTAGTTGGCTAATACAAAGGATGTAGCCGCTTGCGATGTAACTGCCACTTGGTTATAAGGACCTGCCGCACCTGTTGACGAAGCATAAATGGTGTACTGCACAAAAGCACCGCATGGGTTAGCCGGAGGGTTGGTCCAGCTTAGGGTAATGTTGCCGTTGGTGTTATCGGTTTCGGCACATTGCAGGTCGGGTGCTAAAATAGTTTGCGCGTTACTTTGTACAAATAACCCGGCAGTTAGTATTATTAAGAAGGTAATGAAGTGCTTAAGCATGTATTAAAAGGCTGTAAAATAAATGATTTGATTTAGAAGTATTCAGTTGCATAACGCTTAACCTACCGATATCTTATACATTTTATCGAAATCGAGATATTTAATGGCTAATTGTTGCAGTTCTTCGGCGGTTACCTCGCGTACCGTTTGCAAAAACTGCTCGATATAATCGGTGGTTTGGTTGTAAATAATTAGGTTTTTTAGTGTTTCGGAGAATTTCATAGGGCCATCGATACTGCGAAGTATTTTGCCGCTCATGTAATTTTTTACAATCTGCAATTCTTCGGCATCAATTAATTCGGTGCGCAGCAAATTCATTTCGTACTCAATTTCCTTTAAGGTTGATTGGCGTACATCGGTGCCTACTTCCGATGCTATTTCGAAAAAGCCGCCATGCGGGTACGATACAAACGATGAGTAGATGCCATAAGTATATCCCTTTTCTTCGCGTATGTTGCTCATTAACCTTGAACCGAAATAGCCACCGAATACAGTATTCAGTATGCTTAATTTCATGAAATCGGGGTGGGTTTTATTAATACTTAAGCCGCCTACTATAATGGCACTTTGTACCGAATCTTTTTTATCGAGATGCTGTATTAGTTTATCTGATTGGGTAATTGGGTGTACAATACCCCCTTTAGCTGTTGGGCCCGTATAACTTACTGCACCAAAATACTTGTTTAACTCGTTAACAATAGTTGGGCTAAACTTACCCGATACTAAAATGGTAAGGTTGGCCGCGTTGTATTGTTGCTTAAAGAACGTATGTAAATCGTCGGTGCTTATCTGGTCGTAATCTTCGAACATAGTAACGCGGCCATAAGGGTGTAGTTGTCCGTAGAGGGCATCAACAAAATGGCGGTTGGCTAAAAACTCGTTCTTCTCTAACTCAACTTTTAAGCGCTGCTTACGGTTGCTTATAATGGTTTCCAGTTCATTTTTAGGGAAAACCGGCTCGGCAAATATTTCGTGAAACAAAGGCAGCAAATTACCTACCTGCTTAGTAAGCGAATACAATACGGCCCCTCCTGTTTCAAAGGCTGCCCCGTAATTAATATTAGCGCCGTAGTAATCGAAAGTATCGGCTATTTGCTTAGCGGTGTGCTTAGTAGTACCCTCGCGCAACATGCGGTTAGTAATATCGGCCACTAAGTTTTTTTCTTCGTACCATTTGCCGGCTTTAAATACCAGTTCAATTTTTATTACATCCTGCTGCCCATTGTTAAGCATATACACGGGCACGCCGTTATCCAGCATGGCCATATCTATTTTGGGCAGGGTAATACTTTCAATTAAGTTTATCGATGGCTCTATCGCTCTGTTCATTCTTCTTGTTTAAGTGTTAATGTAACCTCACCCCCAACCCCTCTCCGAAGGAGAGGGGAGTACCTCAGTGGGCATATTTATTTCTTATTATTTATGTGTATTTAATCTGTGCTTATCTGCGGTTAAATAATTTTTACAACTCTTTTGCAAAGTACCTTAAGGTATTGCAGTTCTCCTTTCTAAAAACCTTGCCTGCTACTTCGCGCATTTTAGCGGCGGTAACGGCATTGTATTTATCAATCTCCTTATTTACATCGGCGGGGTTGCCCAGCATATCAAAGTAAGCTAAGTTCATGGCGCGGTTTAGTATGTTGGTTTCGCCAAATACTAAGTACGACTCAATCTTATTCCTCAGCTTCATCATTTCCTCGTCGGTAATTTCGGTTTCGGTTAACTCGGCAACTGCTTTTTCAATAGCTTCATTGGCTTGGTCCATAGTTACGCCTTTGCTTAGTTTGCCTTCCACCATCAGCAAACCTTCGTCAATGGTTTCGGTAATGTAGGCGGCTATGCTGCTAAACAACTTCTGTTCCTTAACCAAAGTATTATACAAGCGCGATGAATCGCCGGTGCTTAATATATCGCGCAATAAATCGGCAGCGTGGTAATCTTCATGGTTACGGGCACACATTTTATATGCTTTGTAAATAGCATCAACGGGTACATCGGCCACTACCTCTAATACACGCTCCTCGGTTTGTACAGGTTCTTTAGGTATGTTGCGTACAATAGGTTCGCCGGCAGGTATGTCGCCAAACCATTTTTCGGCCAAGGCTTTTACCTCTTCTAACTTTACGTTGCCAGCCACTACCAGTACGGCGTTATTAGGGCGGTAATATTTAAAAAAGAAATCTTTAGCGCTTTGCATTTGTACCTGCTCAATGTGTTGCAGGTTTTTGCCAATTACAGGCCATTGGTAAGGGTGTACCTTGTAGGCAAGGGCAGTCATTTTATGCCATACATCGCCATAAGGCTGGTTAATGTAGTGCTCCTTATATTCTTCTATTACCACGCTCTTCTGTGTTTCCAAGCTCTCTTCTTCAAACGCCAGCGAAAGCATGCGGTCGCTCTCTAACCAAAAAGCAGTTTCTAAGTTGTTCGATGGCAGTATGTCGTAATAATTGGTTACATCGCTGCTGGTAAAGGCATTGTTTTCGCCGCTTGCGTTTTGTAAGGGTGTATCAAACTCGGGAATGTTTACCGAGCCTTCGAACATAAAATGCTCGAACAAGTGGGCAAAGCCTGTTTGCTCGGGTACCTCGTCGCGGGCGCCTACTTTGTAAAGTATGTTTACAGCAGCCATTAGTGTGCTGTTATCTTCGTGTACTATTACTTTTAACCCGTTTTTCAATTCAAATTGCTCAAAAAGTATCATATCTCGGTATTGTGAGGTGCAAATGTAAAAAAGCAGCGCAAGCTAAGTGTGTTTATAGCTATGTAACGGCGCATTCAATATTCTAAACATAATTATTCTATTTTGCACTTATGGTAAAAATTGAAAAAACAGGGGTGGCGGGCGCAGGCGCCATGGGTTTGGGTATAGCGCAAGTATTGGCACAAGCGGGCATTGCCGTAGTGCTTTTCGACTTGAGTACTACTGCTTTAGATAAGGCTAAAGCCGAGATAGACAATAACTTAAACTACTTAGTAAATAAGGACAAACTAACCGAGGCCGATAAAAATGCCGTGCTTGCCCGCATTACTTTTACCGATAACCAAAGTTTGTTAAAAGCCGATTTGATTATTGAGGCCATAGTGGAGAAGATAGAGGTAAAGCAACAGCTTTTTGCTGCACTTGCCGAGTTAAACGGGCGCGATACTATACTGGCTACCAACACCAGTAGCATACCAATAACGCGCATTGCTAAAAATGTACCTAAGCCGGGCCGTGTAGTGGGCATGCACTTTTTTAACCCTGCGCACATTATGAAATTAGTAGAGGTAATTAGCGGTGTTGAAACCCTGCCCGAGGTAGCTGAAACCATTAAGCAACTTTGCCTGCAATTAGGCAAAACGCCCGTAATGTGTAAGGACTCGCCGGGGTTTATTGTAAACCGTGTAGCAAGGCATTATTATGTAGAGAGCCTGAAGATATTGGAAGAAAATGCGGCTACTAAAGAAACCATTGACACCTTAATGGAAAGCGCAGGCTTTAAAATGGGGCCGTATAAATTGATGGATATGGTGGGCAACGATATTAATTTTGCCGTTACCTCATCGTTATACGAATCGTTCCACGGCGAGGCTAAGTTTAGGCCCAGCCGCATACAGCAACAAAAAGTAGATGCGGGCCACCTTGGCAAAAAAACAGGCAAAGGCTTTTATGAGTATTGATTAGGAGGGGTTAATTGGTTACTGCCCTTATTCCATTAAATATTTCTATTGATTCCCTGTTAGATAAATCAGCCTTTAAACAGTACAAATTAATTTCTATATTTGATGCATAAAACCATCATAAGTAATTAAATTGGGCTAAATGAGGGATATATCCATCACTAACATAGCAAGGATGAGTGATGATGCCATTATTAAAACAGTAGGCAACTTTGTTAGGCACCATCGCTTAGAGCAGAATATTACACAAAAGGATTTGGCCTTAAAAGCCGGAATTAATAGGACTACGTTGTCGGATTTAGAATTGGGGCGGAGGTGCCAATTAATAACGCTAATACAAGTTTTAAGAATATTGGACAAACTTTATGTGTTTGAATATTTTGAGGTTAAACAAAAGCTTAGCCCAATTATGTTGGCAGAAATGGAAATGAAGAAAAGACGAAAAGCGAGTGGAGGTAGTGAAAACTCAAAAAGGCATAATTCAGATTGGTAATGATAAATAGTGCATTTGTTAATATTTGGAATAAGCGTGTAGGCGCTGTATCGTGGGATGCAGAGGATAGGTTAGCTATTTTTGAATATGATAAACAGTTTCTAAAATCGGGTCTTGAATTATCGCCTATTCAAATGCCCCTTTACCAAGGGGAAAGGCTTTTTGAATTTCCAGAAAACAGAGATAGTACAACATTTAAAGGACTTCCCGGATTATTGGCAGATGTATTGCCTGATAAATATGGAAATGCCCTTATTAATACTTGGTTGACTAAACAAGGGCGACTGTCCAATAGTCTTAACCCTATTGAAATATTGTGTTTTATTGGCGAAAGAGCCATGGGGGCTTTAGAGTTTGAACCTGTTGAACCCAAGCAAAAAAATACTTCTACAAAAATAGAATTAAGCAGCTTGGTAGATATAGCTGAAGAAATCCTTTCAAGTAGAAGAGACTTTGCAACAAACTTATCAGAGGATGAGGAAAAGGCATTGTTTGAAATACTAAAGGTTGGAACATCGGCTGGTGGTGCAAGGGCCAAAGCATTAATAGCATATAATGAAAAAACGGGAGAAGTACGAAGTGGCCAGGCAAGTGTTCCTAAAGGGTTCGACCATTGGTTAATAAAGTTTGATGGGGTATCAGACTCACAGTTCGGTGCATCGCTGGGATATGGCAGGGTAGAAATGGCTTATTATAAAATGGCAACCGCTGCAGGTATTGATATGATGGAATGCAGGCTTTTAGAAGAGCATGGCCGGGCACATTTTATGACCAAGCGTTTTGACAGGGAGTACGGTAAGGGTAAACTACATGTTCAAACTTTTTGTGCCATGAGGCATTATGATTTTAATGAAGTTAATTTATATAGTTACGAAGAACTATTCGAGACGATGAGGCTGCTTGGTTTAGGTTACCCACAGGCCCAAGAGCTATTTAGGCGAATGGTGTTTAATGTGATGTCGAGAAACTGCGATGACCACACCAAAAATTTTGCTTTTATTATGGATAAAAGCGGTCTTTGGAAACTATCGCCTGCTTACGATGTGTGCCATGCCTACAGGCCGGGGAGTAATTGGGTAAGCCAACATGCGCTGAGTATAAATGGAAAGCGCAAAGGAATTACGAGGAACGATTTAATAGCAGTAGGTAAAAGCATGAACATTAAAAATGCTGACGAGGTAATTGATATCGTTGCCCAAGCGTGCTCCAAATGGGATTATTATGCTGATGAAGTACAAGTAGAGCCTAAATTGAAGGATGCTATTAAGCAAACCCATATTATTTTATAGGTTATTCTTGGTTGGGGTTTTAAATAGATATATTATTTGCCATGCTTATATGCTTTGCTACTACTTATTGTTCAAGTAAACTTAAGTTTCAGGTAGCAAATATTTTTATTGTTCCATAGCTCACTCTGGAGCTTAGTGGTTTAATGTATTTGTATTTAGCTAACTTGCGCCTGCATGCACGTAGCCGATTCGCTTAACTTTATTGCTAAACTAAATGCCCGCAAGGTGTACAATGCGGCGGCGGTGCTTAGTTCGTTTTACATAGCGCGGTACAGCAAAAAGCCTGTGCAGTGGGGTGTGCCGTTTAACATGAGCATTGAGCCTACTACTACCTGCAACCTTGGTTGCCCCGAGTGCCCGAGCGGGCTCAAGAATTTTACAAGGCCCACCGGAAATTTGGAGTATGAATTCTACAAAAAAACGATTGATGAAGTAGGCGATAACCTACTGTATTTATACTTCTACTTTCAGGGCGAACCATACCTGCACCCTCGGTTTACCGAGTTGGTGAAGTATGCAGCGCAGAAAAATATTTACACTGTTACCAGTACCAACGCCCACTTTTTAACCGAGCGCAAAGCCCGCGAAACGATAGAGAGCGGATTGGACAGGATATTAATTTCGATTGACGGCACCACGCAGGAGACTTATGAGCAATACCGCATTAACGGCAGCCTGCAAAAAGTAATTGAAGGGACTAAGCAATTGGTAAAAGCCAAGCGCGATTTAAAAAGTAAAACGCCGCATATTGCCTTTCAGTTTTTGGTAGTAAAGCCTAACCAACACCAAATTGATGAGGTAATGCAATTGGGTAAGGAGTTAGGGGTGGATGAGGTAAAGCTGAAAACCGCCCAAGTGTACGAGTATGAAAATGGTAACGAGCTAATACCCGATATAGATAAATACAGCCGCTACAAAAAAGATAGTAATGGTAAATACACTATTAAAAACGAACTGCTGAACCACTGCTGGAAACTATGGCATAGCTGTGTAATAACGTGGGATGGTAAAATAGTGCCTTGTTGCTTTGATAAAGATGCCCAACACCAATTAGGCGACTTGAACACCAAACCGTTTACCGAAATATGGCAAAGCGATTTATACCGCTCATTTAGGTCGCGTATTTTGCAATCGCGGAAACAAATAGATATTTGTACCAATTGCAGCGAGGGGACTAAGGTTTGGGCATAAGTAAAATGTAGATACATGAGTACACGTACATCGGCCATATTTATCTTTCTGTTTGTATTAGTAACCCACTTTTACAGTAAGGTTAGCTACATAACCGATAGCCGATGGACTTTGCATACTGCCTGGCAAATGGTGAAGCACCGCAATACACAGTTGGATCAATACAAGCCAATAATTGAACAGAACAATTACTATGCTATTGAAGAAACAAACGGGCACTTATATTACACCTTCCCACCGGGCACGCCACTTATGTGCGCGCCGTTAATGATAGTAATACAGCAAATTGGTAAAAGGGTGTTTTATGTTGATACCGGCAGTTTACTGTCGGGTTATTATCATGGAGGTATAGAATTATTTTTAGCAGCCTTTTTTGTAGCATTAGCTGCAGCGTTTTTATTTTTATTACTAACCAGCCTTGATATAGATAAATGGATTGTTTGGCTAAGTGTAATACTTTTTGCTTTCGGTACCTCGGCGTGGTCAACTGCCAGTAGGGGCTTGTTTGCACATGGCCCTTCGATGTTGCTTATAATAATAGGGCTATGGGCATTGGTTAGGTCGGCACGCAATAATAACTGGCTATGGCTTGCAGGTTTTGTATTTGGCTACGCCTATATTACAAGGCCCACCAATAGTATTTCGCTGGCTGTTTTTGGCATCTATACATTATGGGTGTACCGTATGCAGGCGTATAAGTTTATAGTGCCTGCTACTGTAGTTGTATTGTTGTTTTTTAAATTTAATTACGGTATTTACGGGCATATATTAACTCCTTATTACCTGCCATCTAAAATGGGTACCGATGGTAATTTTTTCAAAGGTTTTTCAGGTAATTTATTCAGCCCGTCAAGGGGTTTACTTATTAATTCCCCCGTGTTTATAATGCTATTTCCATTGCTTGGGTATATGGCATTTAAAAAGCGGGTTTCGGCACTTATGGTAGCCAGTATTGCGGTAGTAATATTGCATACCTATATCATTTCGTCATTCGATAATTGGTATTCGGGCTGGTGTTTTGGCGCCCGTTATTTCGCCGAGGCTATTCCGTATTTGATTGTTTTATTTGCCATAGGCCTGCAACAATTTATGCAGCACCAATACGGCATTTACAATAAGGCAGCTATAACAGGTGTGTTAGTTTTGGGTTTGTTAAGTTGTTATATCAATTATCAAGGAGCTAATAACATACATACGTTTGAATGGAATTACAAACCAGTTGATATTATTGATTCGCAGAATAGGGTTTGGGATTGGCACGACATCCAATTTTTAAGGTAGCGTACAACATGTATGTTTAGCTTAACGTGCCAGCATAATGCGCTTGGTAATTGTTTTAGTGCCCACCTGTATGCTAATAAAGTAAAAGCCGTTTTTGGCGTCATCAGGTAATTTAATGGTGTTATTGCTGTATTCAATATTTACAGTTTGGCCAAGCATATCATGCGCGCGAATGTTATTGATGGAGCCTTTCCATCCGCGTATTTCCAACTGGCCTTTAGTAGGGTTGGGGTACACACTCAATGCTTCGGTGTTAAAATCGGTAATGCCGGTAGTGTTTGCTACGGTTATTGTTTTGCAAAGGGTATCGTAGCAGTTTACCTGCTGTGTGGTATCGCCAAATAAAGTTGAGTGTAAATACAAACACACGTTGTAAGTACCGGGCGCCGAAAAAGTGTGTATGGGTTGCGTAGCGCCCGAGCTATCTTCGGTGCCCGATGCGGGGTCGTTAAAATCCCATTCTTTATTTACAGAAAAGCCTGTAGCCTCTGTGTGATCGATAAATTGAACCGATAAATTACCTACAACTGAATCGGTAAAATTTGGAACTATATCGGCACATGTTTGTGCGGTTGCGGTAATGTATATGCTTAACGAGGCTATTAAAAGTAGTGCTGTTTTCATAACTAATTTTACAAATACAGCTAAAAAAACCTGCCGTACCGATAGGCTATGTTTACATGAGGCATTGCGGATTTTAATCCTTTTATGTGTATAAAATTCCACAATTATAATAAATTAATTTAGGGCTGCTTTATTGACAAGTTGACTTATAAAGCAAAGTAATTTTACTTGTAACGTGTGATTATGAGTTTATTACGTGGGTTTAACAGTAAAAAATATGTATATTACGGTATGCAAACATGTAACATGCATTATACTAATACCGAAGTAGATTTCTCGACATTTAATGCCCTTAGTACAAATATTATTGTGCTAAATGCCGAAGGTAAAGTGCTGTTTGCCAATAATGCCATTAGGCATGTGCTGCCCGAAAAAGAGAAAGATGTAACCATTTTTGACTTGCTACAGGACCATAGATTAGTGGAAGGACTAACAGAGCATATACAAAAAGCAAGTAAGGACGAATATGTTTTTACAGGTTTAATTAAAGGTAATGTATATCACTTTCATGTTACTAAATGGAATGACTATTATATATGCAACGGGCAATCGGAAGATGAAATAGAGGAGTTGTATAAGTTACAGGTTTCATCGCGCAAAAAAATGCTGGATATAAAAACTAAACTGCTTTCGATATGCATGTTAGATAAATCGGATTTTGATATTGCACTTGAGCAGATACTGGCCTCGGCCTCGGATATATTGAATTGCGAGCGGGTAAGTTTTTGGCTGGTAAATGAACTCCGCGACAGAATAGATTGCTACATGCTATACCTGCATAGCATGAAAGGAATTGCCCCCCAAATAGATGTTGCCGAATTAACCAGCGTACAAAGCCCTGCGTATTTTGAGTATATAAACAAAGAATATGCATTTGTAATGGCAGATGATATTGAAACGCACCCTGCAACGGCCGATTTTACTGAAAGCTATTCGCACCCGCTGAATATAAAATCGTTGTTAGATGTACCGGTTTGGCACAATGGCCGCCTGTATGGTATTATATGCTGCGAGCAAGTAGGCATACGTAAAAAATGGCAGCTGGAAGATGTACAGTTTTTGCTTTCGCTATCGGATAGTACAGCGTTATGCCTGCAAACGCGCGACAGGCTGAATGCCGAGAAAAGGCTTCGGGAAACCAACCAAAAGTTAAAACGCAGCAATACTGATTTAGAGCATTTTGCTTCGGTAGCAGCACATGATTTAAAATCGCCGTTGCGTAGCATGGTTGGTTTTTTATCGCTGCTTAAAAAACAGCATAGCGATAGCATGCACGATGATGCCAAAGAGTATGTTGACTATACCATGAAAAATGCAAGCCACTTAACTTTGCTAATAAACGACCTGCTTGCCTACTCGAAACTGGAACAGCAAATGGGTGATATGGAAAATGTGGATGTACATGATTTAATTAATCAAGTATGTATGGATGAAGCGGAGTTTATAACTGCGAAGCAGGGCAAGGTAATAGTTGCTAAAAAACTACCCACCCTGCATATTAACCGCAATATGCTGTACCGTTTGTTTGGTAATATTATACAAAACGCTATTAAGTATAATACTGATGGTATTGCCCCTGTATTAGAAATTAGCTATAAAAAAGACAGCATTTTCCATTATTTCGAGTTTGCTGATAATGGCATAGGCGTGGATGATGAGTATGCCGAAAAAATATTCTCGCTATTTGGCAGATTGCATGGCCTTGATAAGTATGATGGAACAGGTATTGGTTTGGCTGCCTGCAAAAAAATAGCTGAACTATTTGGCGGCGAAATAGTTTATAAGCGCCGCAGCAATCCCGATGGCAGTATATTTATAGTGCTTTTGCCTTTAGAGTATAGTGCAAAATAAAAAGCCTGTTCCGGGTATTGGAACAGGCTTAGGCTTCTATAACGGTTGGGTTGATTATTATACCGTCATTATTTCTTTTTCTTTTACTTCTAAGTGCTTATCAATTTTAGTGCTAAAGTCGTTTATTATATTCTGCACGCTTGTTTCGCCATCTTTAGCAACATCTTCAGGCAATCCGTCTTTCAACATTTTCTTTATCCTTTCAAGTGCATCGCGGCGTACGGTACGCATTGATACGCGGCAGTTTTCGGCTTCGCTTTTAGTTTGCTTTACCAGGTCCTTACGCCTTTCTTCGGTAAGTGGCGGTATGGTAAGGCGTATTAGTTTGCCATCGTTTTGCGGTGTTATGCCTATGTTGGCTTGCAATATGGCTTTTTCGATAGGTTGAATTAATGAGGGGTCCCAAGCCTGTATGGTTAGTGTGCGGGCATCGGGGG
>Ga0164241_10003727_pt1 | contig 15150 bp, 14 predicted proteins | sample OricomyardsoilBY_FD_108780 | JGI IMG/M metagenome (GOLD analysis project Ga0164241, IMG submission 108780) | Backyard soil microbial communities from Emeryville, California, USA - Original compost - Back yard soil (BY) | ecosystem: Environmental > Terrestrial > Soil > Unclassified | place: USA... | reverse complement strand
ATGCTCGACGCAGTCCTCGGCCCATTCACACCAGGCGGCGAGGATCAGCGCACTGTCCGGCATGGTCGCGAGCCGCGCATCGGCGATGCCGAGCGCCACCGCGAGCGCCTCGCGATTGTCGATCCGCGCATCGGCGACCAGCGCGACCCGACCATCATGGACCGGCTGCGCCTCCTGCGAATCCTCGTGCGTCACCCGCATCAGCAGATGGCCGAGCGCGGCCGCGCCGAGCGTCTCGATCGCACGCCCGTCCGGCCCGCGATGCGCGATGGAGCGCGCCATGCGCTCCATATCCGCCGCCACCGCCGGCTGGCCGTCGAAGCGCAGCATGGCGAGGATCGCGCTCACGCGGCCATCACCCAGTCTTATCCGCGCCTCTCTCCGCCTTCAGCGCCGCCGCGGCCTTCTTCGGGAGCACCACCATCGTCCAGTCCTTGTCGGGCTGGAGGTATTTCGCGGCGACGGCCTGGAGGCTGGCGGCGGTGATATTGGTGAGGTCGCGGCCGAGATGGAGCGTGGCGGCGGCGATGCGCGGGTCGTAGGCGGCACCGTCCATCTGCTGCAGCCAGAACTGGTTGCCGCTCGAGGCGCGCGCCACCGCCTGCTTGTACGAGCCGAGCAGGCGCTGCAGCTCGTCGTCGCTCACCGGATGCGCGACCAGATCGGCGGCGATCTTGCGCGCGGTGGCGATGAACAGGTCGACCTTGTCGGGCGGCACCTGGCCCATCGCGATCAGCCGCCCGCCGCCGCTGGTACCGATCGGCCACTGGCTCGAAACATTGGGACTGTAGCTGAGCCCGGTGCCCTGGCGGAATTCCTCGAACAGGCGATCGGTAAAGATTTGCGCCAGCACGTCGAGATTGCGGCTATCGACGATCCCCTCGACGCCGCCGCCGGTCGGCCAGGCGATCACCGCCTCGGCCTGGTTCTCGGGACCGTCATGGCTGCGCACCACCGGTTGCGCGTCGTGCGCGGGGAACGTCGCGGGCGGGGTGAGCTTGGTGTCGGCGGGACGCGGCTTCATCGCGCCGAACGTCTCGGTCAGCGCCTTCAACGCGTCCTCTTCCTTGAAATCGCCGAAGATATCGACCTCGATCGGCCCGCTGGCGAGATAGGGCGCCCAGAACGCCTTGAACGCTGCCGGGGTGAGCGCCTTGATCTGATCGGGCGTGGGCAATTGCCAACGCGGGTCGCCCGAGCGCAGCAGCCCTTCGAGATCGCGCGCCAGCACGCCGTCGGGCGAGGAATCGAAGCTGCCATAGCTGGCCAGCATCGCCGCGCGTGCTCGCATCACCGGATTGGGGTCCCAATTGGGATAAGCGAGCTTCGCCGCCATCAGGCGCAGCTGATCGGGATAATCGTCGGGCGAGGTGATCGCCGACAGGGTAAAGGCGCTGTCGTCAATATCGAAGGCCATGCCGATCCGGCGGCCGCTGGTGAGCGCGTCGAGATCACCCTGGTCGAGCGTGCCGACGCCGCTCGCGACCAGTGCCATACCGCCGGCCCAGGCCGGGGTCGGGTGGTTGGCGGGCAGCGCGTTATAGCCGCCGCCGAAGCGGACATTGACATAGACGCGGCCGGATTCGCCGCTGTTGGGATAGAGGATCGCGCGGACGCCGTTGGACAGCGTCACCTTCTCCATGTCGAGCGTGTCGAGCACTTCGCGCGAGAGGACCTTGCCCGGCGTGCCGAGCTTCGGGAGTTTGGCGAAGCTGACCGCGGCCTGCTCGACGCGCTTGCCGGCGAGCTTGCTGACGTCGGCGCTGAGCGCGGCGGCGAGCTTGGCCTTGGCGGTCTCGTCGGGCTTCTGCGTGTTGACGATCGCGCGGGTGGCCACGCCCTGGAAGATACGCCGGGTCGAGGCGAGGATCGCCGCGGGGGTGAACATCCCCTTCTTCTTCGCGTCCTGGAAGATGGTGTAGGCATTGGCGGGCGTCGTCACCGTCTCGCGGATGTCGAGCGCCGAGACGAGATCGTCCGCCTCCTGCGCGCCGGCCTCGACCTTGGCGGTCTCGACCTGGGTGCGCAAAGCGGTGTCGTAGGCGGCCAGCTCGCGGTCGATATCGGCCTGGGTGGGCGGCTTGGCCATCGCGTCGGCGATCACCGCGCGCACGTCCTTGATCGCGGCCGGCCAATCATCACCGATCGGCACGATGTTGACGAAGGTGCCGTTGACCGAGCGCGACTCGTCGTCGAGATCGACCGAGGCCTGGAGGAAGCTGCCGCCCGCGCGCGCGCGCGTCTCCAGCCGGCGGCTGATGATCTGCGCCGCCAGCGTATCGACCATGCGCTTCTGATTGAAGATCGCGGTATCGTTGTTGAAATGCCAGGGGCGCAGCACCCCCATCGCGACGACGTCGGGCAGGCCGGGCTCGACCAACGCCGCGGTGGTCGGCTGGCTGGGATCGGGCTTGCCGAAATCGGGATCGGCGGGCGCCGTGCCGATACCCTGCCAGCTGGCGAAATTCTTCTCGACCAGCCGCGAGGCGGTCTCCGGGTCCATGTCGCCCGAGACGATCACCAAGGCGCGCTCGGGGCGATACCAGGCGTCGTGGAACGCCTCGACCGTGGCGGGCGTGGCCGCTTCGAGCGTCTTGATGCTGCCGATCGGCGAGCGGTCGGCGAGCGGCTGGCCGGCGAAGAAAGTGGCGCGCAAGGCATCGCCCCAGCGCACCTGCGGGCCGGGCTGCTCGCGCTGCTCGGCGAGCACCACCGGGCGCTCCTCGCCCAGCGTGGTGTCGCTGATGATCGGCGCCTCGACCATGCCCGACATGATCTTCAGCGTCTCGTCGACATTGGCGGTCGTCGCGCTGGGCAGATCCAGCCGATAGGTGGTGCTGACGAAGCCGGTGATCGCGTTGCTGTCCACCCCGAAGGTGGTGCCCATGCGCTGCCACACGCGCTTCGCCTCACCGTCCGCGACATATTTCGAGCTGCGGAAGGTGAGATGCTCGATCAGATGCGCGAAGCCGCGCTGGCTGTCGGTCTCGTAGAGCGAGCCGGCGTCGATCCGCACGCGCACCGAGACCTGGCCCGGCGGCACCCCGTTCTTGCGCACGGCGTAGCGCAGGCCGTTGGGGAGCGTCCCGAAATGCCAGTCGGGATCGGGCGGGATGTCGCTGCCCTTGTAGAGCCACGCGGCGTGATCGACCCCGGCGAGCGGCGGCGGGACCACGTCTTTGCTCGACGCCCCGACCACGGGCGCGGGCGCGTCCTGCCCGATCGCTGGGGCGGCCAAACCGAGCAAAAGGAGGGGAAGCAGGGCGGAGCGGGATACGCGGAACCGGGCAATCATATGCCGAGGGTAGCGGCAGTGGGCGCGCTCCGCCAGCATCTTGCGCTTGCGGCGGCAAAGGGGCGGGCTTCGCCATGATTTAGTCCCAAGTGCGGAGTAGCGACACTGCGTGGCACGGCGGTCTGTGCCGCATCGCAGCAAGAGTGGGCGGCCACGCGGCCGACTCGCTCGGGGAAGATGGAACGAGGCCGGCGTGAGCGTCGAAGCGAAAACCGACACTGCCGCAATGTGGCGGGATTCGGGCAGCAAAGCTGGCCTGGCTGGGTCGCGCGGCGCGCGCATGCCCGATCTCACCGTTATATCCGGCGCGCCGGTGCCCGGCGCCGAGCTGGCCGCCGAGCGCAACCGCCCGCTGGTGATCCGCTGGGGCAAGCATCTACGTGGCTTCTTCGACCGGTTGATCGCATCCTCCTCGCTGGTCTCGAACGATCCGGTGCTCGACGTGCGCGATTTCGCGTGGACGCAGGCGCTGCGCGCGAACTGGCGGGCGATCCGCGACGAAGCGGTGGCCGCCGCGCTGCAGGACGAGCCGGCACCGAGCCTGGCGACGATCTCGCCCGACCATCGCGCGATCGCCCGGATCGACATGTGGCGCTCGTTCTTCCTGTGGGGCTATGGCTATCCGATCGAGGAGAATCTCGCGCGCTGCCCGCAGACCGCCGCGCTGATCGCGGCGATCCCGGGGCTGAACAGCGCCTTCTTCTCGATCCTCGCGCCCGGCACGCACATCCCCGATCATCGCGGCGTGACCAAGGGCCTGATCACGTGCCATCTCGGCCTGATCGTGCCGAAGGACGGCGACGTGCGGATGCGCGTCGACACACGGATCGTACGCTGGGCCGACGGCGAGACCCTGGTGTTCGACGATACCTACAACCACGAAGTGTGGAACGACACGTCGGGCACGCGCGTGGTGCTGCTGATCCAGTTCCAGCGCCCGTTGCGCCATCCCGGAAAATGGGTCGCCGATACCTTCCTCAAGCTCCTGCGGCGCACCGCCTTCGTCCAGGAAGCGCGCGACAATGTGCTCGCCTGGAATGCGGCGATGAAGCAACTCGACGTCTGAGCCGGCGGGGTTATCCTTTCGATCGCAACGGCTTGCGCCGGCATGAACGATACGCCAGAACAGCGCCCTAAAAGATCGAGGGGGTGGCGATGAACGTATCGAGCAATTTGCTGAACAACGCCGTGGGGAAGAAGGCGTGGCAAAAGCCCACGATCATCGTGTCCGAGGCGGCGGACGAAACGCACAAGATCAGCTATCCGCATGACACGATCGGATCGATCTGTACCGCGGTGTGCCACCCGACCGCGTTCGGTTCGTAACGCAGCGTTTCCGCTTCGCACCTTGATCCACGCGCCTTCGCGCGCCACATGGCGCCTATGCTGATCGAGACCGAAGCCACGCCGAACCCGGCGACGCTCAAGTTCCTGCCCGGCCGCACCGTGATGGACAGCGGCACGCGCGATTTCGCGACCCCGGAGGAGGCCGAAGCGAGCCCGCTCGCCGAGGCGATGTTCGGCTTGGGCGACGTGACGGGCGTGTTCTTCGGGCGCGATTTCGTTTCGGTCACCGCCGCGCCGGGAGTCGAATGGGCAGGGCTCAAGCCCGACGTGCTGGCGATCCTGCTCGATCATTTTTCGGCGCAGATGCCGCTGTTCAAGCCGGCCAGCGCCGGCTTCGCAGTTCCGGCGGAAGATGCATTCGCCGACGATCCCGCCGATGCCGACATCGTCGCGCAAATCCGCGAGTTAATCGACACGCGCGTGCGCCCCGCGGTTGCCAATGACGGTGGCGACATCGTCTATCGCGGCTTCGACAAGGGCAAGGTGTATCTGAAGATGCATGGCGCCTGCTCGGGCTGCCCCTCGTCCAGCGCGACGCTGAAGAACGGGATCGAGCAATTGCTCAAATATTACGTCCCCGAAGTGACCGAGGTCCGCGCCATCTGAGCGCGCCGCCGAATTTTCCTCCACGAAAGGCTGAACCATGGGCGAGAAGCTGTCCGACGCGGCGCTCGATACGATCTTCCGCACCGCGCGCACCTATAACGGCTATACCGACGAGGCCGTGACCGAGGCTGAACTGCGCGCGATCTGGGATCTGATGAAGTTCGGCCCGACCTCCGCCAACCAGCTTCCCGCGCGGCTAATGTGGTGCGTGAGCGACGAGGCCAAGCAGACGCTCGCAGCGTGCGCCAGCGCGCAGAACGCGCCCAAGATCCTCAAGGCGCCGGTGAGCGTGATCATCGGCATGGACACCAATTTCCACGAGCATCTGCCCGAATTCTTTCCGCACAATCAGACCGCGAAGAGCTGGTTCGAGGGCAATGCCGAGCTGCGCGAGGCCTCGGCGTTCCGCAACTCCTCGCTGCAAGGCGCCTATTTCCTCATCGCCGCGCGCGCGCTGGGACTCGATACCGGGCCGATGTCGGGGTTCGACAACGGCAAGGTCGACGCCGCGTTCTTCGCCGACACGCCGGCGGTGCGCTCCAACTTCATCTCGACGCTCGGCCATGGCGATCCGGCGACGATCTTCGATCGCTCGCCGCGACCCGCATTCGATCGCTTCAACACCATTCGATAATCCGCTTACCCTGGGCTTGTCGCAGGGCTGTCCTTCTGCTGATGGAGCAGTAAGAAGAACGAGGCTTCGACAAGCTCAGCCCGAACGGATTTTTGGTTATTCGCGCTTCTCGCACGCTCGTCATCGAAACCGCCACCGCCGCCTGCTCGGTCGCGCTGATCGAGCAAGGCCGCGTGGTCGCGGCGCTTCACGAAATAGTCGGGCGCGGCCATGCCGAGCGGCTGGTGCCGATGATCGCCGAATTGCCGGAGGGCGGGCGCGCCGGGCATATCCTGGTCGATATCGGGCCCGGCAGTTTCACCGGCGTGCGCGTCGGGCTGGCGGCGGCCAAGGGCCTCGCACTCGGCTGGCAAGCCGGGCTGGCGGGCTATTCCTCGACCGCGCTGATCGCTTCGGCGGCACTCACCGCCGATCCGGCGTTGGCAGCGCTTGCCGTGGTGCTGGAAGGCGGACATGGTGAGGTGTTCATGGCCAGCTACGCAGCCTCGCCCTTCGCCGAAACCCGCGCGCTGCGATCGCTCAAGCCCGAGGCGGCGCTGGCCGCGCTCGGCGGGCTGACCGCGATCGGCAATGGCGTGCGCTTCCTGACCGCGCTCGACCCGACAATCGATGCGCGCGAGACATTGCCCGAAGCGGCCGGCGCCATCGCGCTTCCCCCGCCCTTCGCCGCGCTGCCGCCGCGCCCGCTTTACGGCCGCGCGCCCGACGCCAAGATTCCCGGCGCCAAGATTCCAGACGCATGAGCACCATGCTCAACCTGATTGAGCTGCGCGAAGGCAGCGCGCGCGACATCGCGGTGGTCGATCTGCTGATGCAGGCGGCGTTCGACCCGCGCTTCGGCGAAGCGTGGACGCGCAATCAATGCCTGGGCATTCTCGCCATGCCCGGCGTGTGGCTGACGCTCGCTTATGTCGATAGCGTGCCGGCCGGCTTCGCATTGAGCCGGATCGTGATGGACGAGGTCGAGTTGCTGCTGCTGGCGACGACGCCGACGCTGCGCCGCCGCGGCGTGGGCGTGGCATTACTGCGCTCAGTCGAACTGCGCGCGCGAGAAGCGGGCGCACATTCGCTGCACCTCGAAGTGCGTGAGGGCAATGACGCGATCAAGCTGTACCGGCGCACCGGTTTGAAGAAAGTCGGTCAACGCCGTGATTACTATCGCGGAACTGCCGGACAACAATTCGATGCGCTGACGTTTCGTCTATCGCTCGACTAAAATTCAAAAAATACGTCCGTTTTGGACTTGCATACGATTTCCGATAGAACGATAGCGGCCGCGCGGCGCTCCCCCCTGCGCCAGCACGCCTTTTGGGTCGGAGATTTATAATGGACGATACGAACGATCTGCAGGAAACCCTGGTCACGCTTACGGCGGATATTGTCGCGGCGCATGTCAGCAACAATAGCGTCGCGGTATCGGATCTGCCGCTGCTGATCGCCAATGTGCACGGTGCTTTGGCCGGCCTGAACAGCCCGGCGCCCGCGCCCGAAGTGAAGCAGGAGCCGGCGGTCTCGATCCGTTCCTCGATCAAGCCGGACTATATCGTCTGCCTCGAGGACGGGAAGAAGCTGAAGATGCTCAAGCGGCACCTGATGACGCACTATCAGATGACCCCGGACCAGTATCGCGCCAAGTGGAACCTGGCGGCCGATTACCCGATGGTCGCGCCGAATTATGCCGAGCAGCGCCGCACGCTCGCCAAGAAGATCGGCCTGGGCACGAAGCGCAAGCGCGGCCGGTAAGCTTTTTCGATCCGCTCACGCGGATAGGAGCCCCGCGGTGCAATGCGCCGCGGGGCTTTCTTTTGCGAATCACTCTCTGCTTTCGCAACAAGGCCGGAACGCCTACATTGGCTGCATGGCCCGCAAGATCGATCTCGAAGCTCTGTGCAACGAAAAGGGCCTGCGCATCACCGAGCAGCGCCGCGTGATCGCGCGCGTGCTGTCGGAAGCCGAAGACCATCCCGATGTCGAGAAGGTCTATGAGCGCGCTTCGGCGGTCGATCCCGGTATCTCGATCGCGACGGTCTATCGCACCGTGCGGCTGTTCGAAGAGGCGGGCATCCTCGACCGCCACGATTTCGGCGATGGCCGCGCGCGCTACGAGCCCGCGCCCGAAGCGCATCATGATCATCTGATCGACGTCGAGACCGGCAGAGTGATCGAGTTCGTCGATCCCGAGCTCGAACAGCTCCAGAAGCAGATTGCGGAGAAGCTCGGCTTTCGCCTCGTCGATCACCGCATGGAATTGTACGGCGTCAGCCTCTCGCGAAAGGACTGACTTTCCCGTCACCCCGGACTTGGGTTCCATCAAAGTATTACTTTGATGGGTGCCCTTGTTCCGGGGCCCACGGTGCCGCACAATCGACCAGCCGTTATTTCGCGGCGCAGTGGGTGCCGGAACGAGTCCGGCATGACGATTGGGGCACGACCGTCATGATCATTCCCGAAGCGCGCGCCGCAGCCGCCGCGGGCAACCCGCCGCCGATCGCTCTCGCCGGCTGGATACGGATCGTCTTGCGCGCATCGGGCCTGGTGATCGCGCTCATCATCCTCGTCCCGCTTCATTATCTGTGGCGGCTGGTGCGGCTCAATTCGCCCTGGCCGAAGGTCTTTCTCGGCATCGCAGGCTGGCTGGCGGGCGCGCGCGTGACGCGCGTCGGCGTGCCGCTCAAGCGCGATGTTTTCTACATCTCCAATCATCTGAGCTGGATCGACATCCTCGCCAGCGCCGGGCTCTCGGGCACCGCGTTCGTCGCGAAGGAGGAGATCCGCCACGTGCCCGTGGTCGGCTGGCTCTCGACGCTCAACCGCACCGTGTTCGTCAAGCGCGAGAACCGGATGGACGTGGCCGAGCAGATCAACCAGCTCAGGGACGCGCTGGCGCAGAACTGGTCGGTCACCGTCTTTCCCGAAGGCACCACGACCGACGGGCGCTCGCTGCTGCCGTTCAAGACCTCGATGCTGCGTGTGCTCGAGCCGCCGCCGCCCGGCGTGATGGTGCAGCCGGTGATGCTCGATTATGGCGCGGTGCGCGAGGAGATCGGTTGGGTCGGCGCGGAAAGCGGGCTGGACAACGCCAAGCGCATCCTCGCCCGCCCCGGCAGCTTTCCGCTGCGTATCCACTTCCTCGAGCCCTTCCTTCCCGCCGATTTCCCGGGGCGCAAGGCGATCGCCGCGGAAAGCCGGCGCCGGATCGAGGAGGCGTTGGTGCAGGCGCTGGGCGAGCCGCTGCGACCTTTCGCTTATGACGTTACGCCCGTGGCCTATGCCGCGCCACCGAGCGACGCTATAGCGCCGCCGCCATGACCCGTTCCCCCAAGACCTTTCACGTCAAATCCTTCGGCTGCCAGATGAACGTCTATGACGGCGAGCGCATGGCCGAACTGATGGCGGCCGAGGGGCTGACCGCGACCGACGACGCCAATGCCGCCGATCTCGTCGTGCTCAACACCTGCCATATCCGCGAGAAGGCGACCGAGAAGGTCTATTCGGATATCGGGCGTCTGAGGAAGCATGGCAGCGATCCGATGATCGCGATCGCCGGTTGCGTCGCGCAAGCCGAAGGCGAAGAGATCGTGCGGCGCGCGAAGGTTGACGTGGTGGTCGGCCCGCAGGCCTATCATAACCTGCCCGAATTGGTGGCGAAGGCGGCGAGCGGGGTGGCCGCGCTCGACACCGATATGCCGGTCCTCTCCAAATTCGGCGCGCTGCCCGCACGCCGCAAGGTCGGGCCGACGGCGTTCCTGACGGTGCAGGAAGGGTGCGACAAGTTCTGCACCTATTGCGTGGTGCCCTATACGCGCGGCGCCGAGGTGAGCCGGCCGTTCGCGGCGATCATCGACGAGGCCAAGGCGCTGGTCGATGCGGGGGCGAAGGAAATCACCCTGCTCGGCCAGAACGTCAACGCCTGGGCGGAGGACGGCCACGATCTCGGCAGCCTGATCCGCGCGCTCGACCGTATCCCCGGCTTGCTGCGCATCCGCTACACCACCAGCCACCCCAACGACATGACGCAAGGTCTGATCGACGCGCATCGCGACGTCGAAAGCCTGATGCCGTTCCTCCACCTCCCGGTGCAGTCGGGCAACAGCCGCATTCTCAAGGCGATGAACCGCAGCCACACGCGCGACAGCTACCTGCGCGTGCTCGATCGCGTGCGCGCGGCACGCCCCGATATCGCGCTGAGCGGCGACTTCATCGTCGGCTTTCCCGGCGAGACCGAGGCCGAGTTCGCGGATACGCTGAGCCTGATCGACGCGGTCGGCTATGCCCAGGCGTTCAGCTTCAAATACAGCCCGCGCCCCGGCACGCCCGCCGCCGCCATGGCCGAGCAGATCGCGCCCGAGTTGATGGACGAACGGCTGCAGCGCCTGCAGGCCGCGCTCAATCGCGACCAGCTCGCGTTCAATCAGGCGACGATCGGCAAGACCTGCCCGATGCTGATCGAGCGCCACGGCAAGCTGCCCGGCCAGATGCTCGGCAAATCGCCCTGGCTGCAATCGGTGCTGGTGCCGAACGGCCCGGCGATCGGTGAACTGGTCGCGGTGGAGATCGTCGCGGCCGGTCCCAACTCGCTCAACGCGGCAACGATCGTGCGCGCCGCCGCCTGAGCCGCCACAGCGGCCCATTCGGAAGATCGGCGCTGCGAAGGGGATTGGTGGCAGGGCTTGTATCGAACTTTGCAGTTTAGATGCTGATCTAGCTCGGTTTTCGCTAATCTCCTTGCAATTCCCCCACATTCACCCCCACACTTTTATAGTGCGAAGCTCCGGCGATGAAATCCGCACATGATTTGGGCGAATCTGAGCGCGGTGATTCTGATGGGTAACATTCATTCCGGCCGGCACGATGGCAAGAGATTGGTGGAGGATTGCCTTACGCTCGATCTCGCCTGGCTTATGCGGCTGGGGCCGATACGCGCCGGTCAGACCGGCAACGGCGAAATACACTGGCAGGACGGTGGAGCCCCTATACGATCGGCACGATTCAGGATCGATCTGCGAAACATTGATCGCGCAAGCCTCACCTTAAGCGACGAAATCGCAGGCCAGACTATCGCGCTTGTAGCTGTGCCTCAGCATTTCGGCGGACATCGGTGGTGGTTTCGCTGCCCGGTTACCGGCGAGCGAGCCCGCACATTGCATCTGCCGCCAGGAGGGGCGGGCTTTGCCAGTCGCAAGGCTTGGGGGCTGGCCTATCGCGTTGAACACCTCACTCGTTTCGATCGACCATTTGAGAAGGTTTTTCGGACGCAGCGCAAATTGAACGGCGCGCAAGGGCTTGGCCTCGGTCTGGCGCGACCGAAGGGGATGTGGCTACGAACATATGCCCGTCATGTAGCGCGACTTGAGGCATTGGACGTTGCTTGCGCAGAGAAAATCGTCGCGTTGATCGGATGTGCCGCAGGGGCCCCGTAACCATTTCTGCCGACCGCCGGGGGGTATCCTTCGAAGCATTTCTCACAAACCCGGCCGAGTTGCCGTGCGGAATGGAAGGCAATTTTCAATCTGGCATCAAAGTCGGCTGAGAAATTCAAAGCGTCAGTCGTCACCAGCCTCCGCTAGTAATTTTACGAGGCGGTCTCCTAGCGGGTGAAGGTCGGTCGGCTGGCTAGTCGCCAGATACCGAAGCATCGAGGTCTGCATCCTCGTCACTTCATTGAAATTCCGACGTCGAACTCGCCATTCGGCGTCAGTGATCGACGACTGTGGGTATTCAACGGTAGCGAAGGCTTCGAGATACACGGCGTGCCCCCCAGTGAAACCATACCGCAACCAGCTAAGCCCATCAAAAATATCTGCGCCGGCAAGAAAATAGAGAGGCGTACGTAGCGGGTCGAGACCACCAAACAGGTGAATGGGCGTTTCGTCGAAACCCAAATTGTCGAGTTGAGCGCGCAGCTTCCCAATTGTGCGCAATCGCTCTTGCAGCGTCCCGCCCGCCTCTTTTTCCGTCAGTCCGACGACATCTATGCTAGCAATCGACGAGCGATGATTTGGTAGCTGGCCGATCAGGCCCGCCAACGCGACTTTTTTCCCCGGCTTGATAAGAAGCTCGCGCCCGATCGTACGAGAAGGGCAAAGCGAATTCGCTGCGGCTAGTTGCTCGCCAATATCATCGGACGGAAAGTCGAAATTTACTGCGACGGTTTGGGCGCTCTCCGGCCAGCTTTCTAAAACGCTCGCGTGCTGATCCAGCGAAATACGCCTGTTTCTGCTACGCACACGTAGGTTCTCGTAGCCCCCGCTATCAATGAAGGTCAGCGGCGCATTGAAAACAGCCTTGCCCTCTGCCGGAGCGGGCAGGTAGCCGTGATGCAAGTCGAAGGCGCTAATTAAAATTGGCCCAGCCACGAACTCGCCGATCCTGGCGGTCGTGTCGGCAAGATCGCTGGCAAGTGCCTCACTCGAAAACGAGGGAAGCGCTATTGGCGTCCGGGCGATCGTGACGTTCCCAATTTTTAGAGAACGATTTTTGCAGGCTGGCTTCACCGTGACGCCAACATTCGCCGCCCCCACTATTTCATCGTACCGCTGGATCAATTTCAGTCAGCAGCACATGGGAGCGCAATTCCTGTTTAAGCGCAAGTTTTCTAACGGCGATTTCCGCAGAGGCTAGGCTGACTTTTTTCCTGAATCCTGCATAGGTTCTTGCATAAGGTCATGCACGCCTTGGAGAAGCTGTCGCAACGCGGGCCTCTCGTTCGCCAGCTTGGCAAGCTGCCCAATTACTTTTGCGAAATTTTCTTCAGGCGCTTGCTTTAGTGCCTCTGTCGCTTCGATGGCAGAGATATACCGCTGAACTTTAGTTATTTTTTTCCGACGAAGGCGAGAAACCGTGCTCTGATTGACACCAAAAAGCTTGACGTAGAATGCGTCATTAAGCCCGCTTTGGGCGAGAAGCGTCGCCAAGCGATCTGCGTCCTCGCCACTTGCCATTCTGCATAAAATGCATAGAAATGCATAAACGGCAAGTCAGAGAGCGGCGATGCAGCAAGTTTGGGTTGGATATGGAGAAGGCGCGCGTCTCATCGACCTTCCGGCGGCTGACGAAGAGCTGTTGCCAGGCGTCATGTGGGGCTGCGCCTCGGTGCCTTTCTCACCAGCATATTGGGCCGCTCGATGCGCGTGGCCGGCCGAGACGATGCCTACGTTCGTGACGCGCGATGGATCGCTGGCGGAGGAAGTGGGATTCTGCCTCCTTGGCGGGTTTGGCATCCGGTACGAAATCAACGCGCTGGCGTTTGAACGGCTACGCGACCACGGTGCGTTCGATCTTGAGCTGCCGTTTTCGATCGAGCTGATTACAGAGCTTTTGGAGGCCCCACTCGATTTCGGTGGCCGGGCGATACGCTATCGTTTTCCCCGTCAGCGAGCTCGCCGCATTTCTGCTATGCGAGAGAATCTGCGTGAAGCAGAATTGCTCATGCTATCCGCACCCGACTTACGAGACGCTTTACAAGCTTTAGAGGGCGTAGGGCCGAAAACAGCATCTTGGGTGGTCCGCAATCTTCTCGATAGCGATGATGTTGCCATTCTCGACGTACACATCATTCGCGTCTGCCAGCGAGCGGGTATTTTCCCAGCGGAAATTTCCCTTCCGAGAGACTATGCGGCGCTTGAAGCGCGCTTTTTGGATTTTGCGGAGCGCGCGGGCGTACGATCGTCATTGCTAGATGCTGTCATGTGGGCTGAGGCTAGGACCGTTCCGCCACACGTATGGGCGTTGACTTAGCCGGTTGATCGTCGGACCATGCTGGCTGTAAAACGAGAGAGGTCATGGGCGGTCGGTCAACTCCACCTCCTTCCCGTCAGCAAACGACTGGCAAAGGGAAAAATGCTACAGGCTCGGGCGTCGGTGGCGGTGGCGGCGGCGTGACCGGTGGCGACCAATGCCCGATCTCACTTCCAGCAAGCGTCGCAGGGCCCGCTACAGGCATAACGCAGGGATCTTGGTTGGATGTCCATTTGGATAATTCGACGGACCCGCATCGTGCAGTTTTGTTTGATCCCGTCTCTGGCCAGATCGTCGGTGCGCTGGCCGGTATTCCCAATCTTGCACTGCTTTTGCGCTGTCTAGCGGATGGCGTAGTATACCGGGCGTACGTGGCTGGAGTTGAGGGCGGACGAATAGACGTGACCCTGTCTCGGCAGGATTAGGTGCTAATCGCCGGCGGCACGTACGTCGAGGAATGTGCCTCGCCACGGTTCATTGCCCTGCTCGGCTCTGGCGGAAGAGCGGCGCTCGCGTTGCAGAATTTGGTCAGCGTCGTTTTCCATACATTCTATCGTGACAGCGACGAGATAGTTGCAAATTTCGGCACCGGGTCAGTCACGCACCCATCGGCAGCAGCGGTAAAATTCAACTATCTTCACCCTCTGGCCCGTCCACAGGTTAGCGTATCTTCAGATGAATTATCGTCGGCAAGCGTTGTCGGCGATGTGGTTTTGCGCTTCGGCTGTGTGGAAGGTGAATTCATCGTCGAGGCAAAAATTGCGGTATATGATCCCCAAGGATCAAACGCATTTTTCCGAGCCAATGGGTCGGTTGCCGGCAGATTGCTCGTTGTCCTGAACGCGGATGAGGCGACCCGAATGTCTGGCGAGCGCGACCTGGCGGCGGCTGGCGCGATGATCATCGAACGCGACAATGCGGAAGCGGTGGTGATTAAACGAGGCACCGCTGGCGCGTTGATTGTATCGCCTTCACACGAGCCGCTTGTGATCCCGGCCTTTCGAACGAGCGTCGTAAACAAAATTGGCTCTGGCGATATTTTCTCGGCCATGATCGCCTATTATTGGGGCCATCGACGGATTGCTCTTGAAAAGGCTGTGGAACTGGCGTCGCGTCAGACGGCCGATTACGTACAAACCCGTATATTGGAGCGCCCGGAACAACCGCCATCGAGAGATGCCGCCTTCGGCCATCCCGAGTCTCTGAGGCCATTGATCGTTGCGGATGATCAAACGACGCCGGCACTTTGGTTGGTCGATGAAGCGTGCTCCGCGCTGTACAATCTCGGAGTAGGAGACATTCTGGTAGCGGATGGCAATTTAGGCTTGTCCGAAACCTTTTGGCTGAGCGATCGCAATGCTGTGCTTGCTCTGCCTCAAATTTCCCACGGCTTTGCATTGTCGATTGCCCATGCTGCTGACGAGCTAGGCCTGCCGATCGTGGCGTTTGCAGAAGAGGCCGAAATGCAAAATGCATTCTCGCGGGCCGGCGCTCAGGCCAGTGGGGATTTTGCCGGCAGCATATATTCTAT
>Ga0164241_10003726_pt1 | contig 15151 bp, 16 predicted proteins | sample OricomyardsoilBY_FD_108780 | JGI IMG/M metagenome (GOLD analysis project Ga0164241, IMG submission 108780) | Backyard soil microbial communities from Emeryville, California, USA - Original compost - Back yard soil (BY) | ecosystem: Environmental > Terrestrial > Soil > Unclassified | place: USA... | reverse complement strand
TTTGCCGTGGCCGTTGGGACCCTCGATGAGGTTCAGCCCCGGCGCGGGCCGTATTTCGAGGCCGTGCAGATTGCGGAAATGATGCAGGCTGAGGCGGTCGATGTGCACAGGGGAAAGATAGACGTTGGACGCGGGAAGGTCGGAGGTCTGCAGGAGTGAGTTTGAGGTGGAGTACCCAGTACCCAGTGCCCAGTACAAATTATGCGATCGCTCCTCCTGCGCGGTGCGAATTCAGAATACTCCTAAACGGGCACGGCCATCCGACTTTGTACTGGGTACTGGGTACTTGTTTACCCTCCCCCTTAGAAAGGCGGCGCGACGCCCTTGCCCGTCTCAATCAGACTCCGCAGGCTCTCGAGGATGTAGAACTCCCAGCCCGCCGAGCAGTTCTGGTAGCAGGCGATCTTCGGGGTGAGGCCGACGTGGGTGAAACGCAGCTCGGTCTTGTCCTGCGCGGCCTGCAGCATCTCGAAGCGGATCACGGTTCCCTTCCACTCTTCCTTGTCCTCGACGAAGTTGATGCTCGATTCGGTCACTTCCCACTCGACCCGCAGGCCGGGGACCTGGGCGAGGACGCGCTGCACCGTGCGGTGGTAAGGCGGGTAGGCATACGTGAAGACGGCGCCTTCGGGAGCGAAAGAGCCTTCGACCTCGCCGATCCACCAGTCGGCGACGCGATTGACCGCGTCATACACCTCGGCGGGAGACTTGTCGACCGTGAAGGAGAGAACGAGGTCGGCGGAAGCGCTGGAAGGCTGAGTGGTGGTCATGAGTGGCCCCTGGAAGATGTTCGGTTCGAGGTTCGACGGGCCCGATTGAACCTCGGTCGAAGTTAACTTGCATTTTGCAAGTCATAAGAATATTAAAAAACCGGTCTCGCGAACGGGACCGGTTTTAAAAGCCGGGCGAAACGAAAGTCCGGATCAGGCCGGGTTGTCGCGCTTGCCGCTGTTGTCGTACTCGATGGCGATGGTGCCGACGGGGCAGCCTTCGGCCGACTCGAGGATCTGGTCGTCGAGCGAAAGGTCGGCGTTGGCCTTCACGACCATTTTCTCGGGGACTTCGAACACTTCGGGGCAGGTCGCCTCGCAGGCACCGCACATCGTGCATTCGTTTTCGGATTCATCCAGCCAGACGCGGGTAACGGTTGCCATCTCAAAACTCCTGGGTTTTCAGGGCAAAATGTACTTGAAATAACGGGGAACCGCAAGCGTGCGATTCGCCCGAAAACCCCGCGAATCCGGCGCAGAAAGCATGAAAAGTTGCCCTGAAATACCCCCGGAACCGGGTGGGGTTCACGCTTGTTAAATTTAAGGGCATGAAATTATCCGTGGGTGTTTTGGGGGCCACCGGTTTCACCGGGGTCGATCTGCTGCGTTTGTTGGTGAGGCACCCGGGCGTCGAAATTGCCTGGATCAGCTCTGAATCCCAGCCGGGCACGGCCTACGCCAAGGTGTACCCCGAATTCCTGGGGCGCCTTCCCGAGGCCGCTTCCACCTTGATCCCGATGCAGACGGCCCATCAGACCGCCCCGGACGCCGTGTTCTCCTGCCTGCCTCATGCCGCCTCGGCCGAGGCCATCGAGCCGCTCCTCGCGAACGGAAAGACGCGCGTGATCGATCTGTCGGCCGACTATCGCCTCAGCGACCTGTCGGCGTACGAGACGACCTACGCCCACAAGCACCCGCATCCCGAGCGGATGGCTGCGGCCGTGTACGGCTTGTCCGAGATCCACCGGCAGGCCATCACGGGAGCGACCTTGGTGGCCAACCCCGGTTGCTATCCGACCTCGATTTTGTTGCCTCTGATCCCGCTGCTGCGGGAGGGCGTCGTTTTGCCGGCGAACCTGATCGCCGACTCGAAGTCGGGTGTCTCGGGCGCGGGCCGCAAGGCCACCGAAGGCACGCACTTCGTGTTCGTGAACGAGAATTTTTCGGCCTACAAGATCGCGGGCACGCATCGCCATCTGCCCGAGATCGCGGAACAGCTCTCGCTGGCCGCCGGTGGAACCGTTGCGCCGATCTTCACGCCGCATCTCGTGCCGATGGAACGCGGGATCCTTTCGACGATCTATGCCGACCTCGCGCCGGGCAAGACCGCCGCCGACATCGAGGCCGCGTGGAACAAGGCCTATGGCAACATGCCGTTCGCGCGGCCGGTTCAGGATCCGCCGCAGACCGCGCATGTGACGCGGGGCAACCAGTGCCGCTTCGCCGTGCGCGCCGTGCCGGAATCGAACAAAGTGATCATCGTCTCGGTCATCGACAACATGGTGAAGGGCGCCTCGGGCCAGGCCCTGCAGAACTTCAACATCATGTTCGGGCTGGAAGAGACGTTGGGCCTGCTTTGAACACCACTGTTGTCAAAATTGGCGGCTCGTTGATGGAGAGCCACGAGGCCTTGCGCAACCTGACCAAGGCGCTGGCCGAATTGTGGAGCGGCGGCCTGCCGCTCGTGCTGGCCCACGGCGGCGGCAAGGACATCAACCGCAACCTGCAATGGCTCGGCGAGGAGCCCCGCTTCGTCGACGGGCTGCGCGTCACCTCCGAAGCCGCGATGGACATCGTCGAGATGACGCTCAGCGGCTCGGTCAACAAGCGGCTGGTCTCGTTGCTCCAGTCCGCAGGCGCTCGCGCGTGCGGCCTCAGCGGCGTCGACGGCTCGACCCTCGTCTGCCGCCCGCTCGACCCGGCCCTGGGCCGCGTCGGCACCATCGCCCAGGCGCGTCCCGCGCTGGTCGAGGCGCTGCTCGCCTCCCGCTTCCTGCCCGTCCTCTCGCCTGTGTCCGCGGACGTCGCCGGCGCTCACTACAACGTGAATGCCGACGACGCCGCGGCTGCGCTGGCCACCGGCATGAAGGCGGAAAAACTCGTGTTCGTCTCGGATGTGCCCGGCGTGATGGACGCCCCTCCGGACAAAGGCGGAAGGATCATCCCGCGCCTCAATCGCGCGTCGGCCGAAGAACTGATCGGCGCAGGCGTGATCGCCGGCGGCATGATCCCGAAGGTGCGCTCGTGCCTCGCGGCCGTCGAGGCGGGCGTGGGCGAAGTCCACATCTGCGGCTTCGCCGAGGCCTCGACGCTCGAGGACCAGATCACGGGCGCGAAGAACTCCGGAACCATCGTCGGGCTTTAACTCCGGATCGTCAGGCGGCGCGCAGGTTTACCCGCGCGACCTTACAGCCGGGGAAGGACCTTCGTCAGTATTCCCCGCTCCGTCCGGATCGTCACCCAGTAGATTCCCGGCGCGGAGCCTGTCAGTTCCTCCAGGGCATAGCTCCGCGCGCCCGCGCCGCGGCGGAAGGCGACCTCGCGGCCGTCGGCGGCGCTCACCCGCACCGTGTGGGGGCCCTTGTCCGAGACCTCAAGGGAGAGCGACGTCAGCCGGACGGCCCGGTTCATCGCGGCCTCGCGATATCCCACGGAAGTCGGCCACAACGCCTTCTTGAGTCCCGCCGCGGGCAGGATCGTGTCGCGCGTGCCGTAATACCCGTCGATGTACATCGCGGAATCCTTCAACGTGACGAGCGAGAAATTGTTGCCCGTGCTCGTCGCCCCTGCCGGGCAGTTGCACATCGCCTTGTGCGTGTAGTAGTGGATGCCGCCGACCTTTGCGTAACCGCCCTCGTGGCGGTGCCCCTGCAGCACGTGCGTGACGTTGCCGTGCGCCTGCAGGATGGCGCGGATCTCGGCGGAGTTGTTCACCGAGTAGTCGGTCGAGTCGCTGAGGTTCTCGTGGATCGACACGATCGTCGGGCGATCGCCCGCGCTGTCGAGGTTCGCCGCCAGCCAGTCCCGTTGCGCGGCGGGAATCTGCGCGTCGTTCCAGACCCAGGGATCGATGCGCCCGAAGTCCTTGCCGTTGGGGCTGTAGTTCCCGTCCATCACGATGAAGTGATACGGGCCGACATCGAAGGCGTAGTAATTCTTCCTGACCGTTCCCACCGCGCGCGCGATCCACTCGGCCTTGTTCAGCGAGGCCTCATCGTGGTTGCCCAGCACCTGATAAACCGGCCCCGCGAACTTCGAGACGCTCTTGTTCAGGGTGTCGATGTCCTTGTAGGTCTTCGTCGTGTCGGCGACGGCATTCGTGTAGGCATCGACGTAGTCGCCGAGGATGAGCAGGAACGCGGGAGATTTCGTATTCAGGAACTTGACGGCCGTGTCCATCTTGGGGATGGTGTTGCGGTAGCAGCGATCCGTGGTCGAAGCCTTGTCGGCGTACTGCGGGTCGGACATCAGCGCGAAGCGCAAGCTGTCAGGCCCGAGCTGCGCCGAAGACAGAATGGGTAGAATCAAGGCCGACAGAATAACGGAACGAAATGCAAGGCTCATAACGAATTCCTTGAAAACCGGAAAGATTCCGGATAATCAAGGATACCCCAAACCAGCGCTTTTTGCCGTAGGATAATATTTTAAGCCAAATAATTGCAAGGCATGGGAATCTGAACGGGCTTGCTAAAGCTACGTGCGGCCTTTTAAAAAATTCCTTGGGCCGGAATAAAATACCATGCAAAAGAGGAGGGCTGCAGGCATATATCCAAATGTAAATCCTCTGATTCTCCAGAAGTGACGGATGTACATAAGCTTAGTTGCCATAAAGTATCCCCAAAAACCCAAGTCGGAGCTTTTGCGCATTTCTTTAAATCCCTCTTTGTTTGATTTAAAGGTCTTTATAAAGTCACGCCTAAATTCCTCGAACGAATAAGGTTTGTCGTACTTAGAAGACGGTATTTGGATGTCATGGAACCCCAATTTTAACCACCCAAAATTGGTCTGCAGCTGAATATCTAAGCGCCACATACAAAATAGACCGTCTAATTTCGGCGCTGAAAAAACTACGGAGAACTCATCAACGCTATGTTCATCGATAATCCTTGGCAAAAGGATTTTCTTGCTTCTACCGAAAATTTTCATCCTACTTAAATCGCACTCCGCTATAGGCGATTGACGTGCATTCCCCATTGGCATCGTGTAAGCAAACTCGTTTACTTCGATACGAAGAGTGAATATTTCGAGCTTTTTGTCTGTTTGGTTTTCCAACCGGAAAAATGCCAGCGCAGCTACTCTATTTCGTGTAGGTACGATCTCCAAACGCGCTGAAACGGGCTGGAAATGTTGAGCGTGTCCTATTGGCTTGATGCCACTAATTTCGGAAAAAATTGATTTTTCGTGTGAGTTTTTCCAAAAGTGAAGCTTTTCTTCTGAAAAAAAACTTTCGTCCGTGTCAATAAGATGAGCACACGTTTGACACAACCATATTCCGTTATTTGGGCTGACTCTTTGTTCCAAAGAAAGGTGGTAATTGTATCTCTTACCACCTGGAGATGCGGCGGAAATATGCGCAGCGACCCCCACATTTATAAACTTAATGGGATCGCTGTGTGGACCGCTGGTCGGCCTCTTACAATCCGGATTTGAGCATTTATTTGCTGCTCGCTTTGCCAATATCTCGACAGTTTTTCTAGAAAAATCTTGTCGCATTATATGGCTAAAATCTCTGTAACGCCCCTCAAAAATTATGATACTTCTTCAGGCTCGGCGCGTGGTCGCGCACGAGATCCATCAGCATCGCCTGGACCTCTTCGCCGCCCGCGGTGTCGCGGACGGAGACGAGAGGCTGGAACAGCGGCGAGTCGAAGAGGGCGGCGAGCGGCAGGGGATTCTTGCGCGCGAACACGGCCTTCACGAACACCATCGCGTCCTCTTGCAACTGCTTCGCCTCGGCGGCGTTTCCGGCCTTGCCTGCCGCGACGATCTTGAGGAACAGGCGCGCGACTTCGGGGATGTTGCCCGAGGCCGTGATCACGCCGTTGCCGCCCAGCGCCAGGATTTCGGCCACGCCGTCGTCCTCGCCGCTCACGACGGAGAAATCGAGCGACTTCGTCGCAGCGATCACCTTCTTCGTGTCCTCGCGGAACTTGCCCTCGCTGCGGAAGTCGATCGCCTGCTTGAGGCCGATGATGTTCTTGTCCGCCGCCAGGCGGATCAGCGTGTCGGCCTCGAGGTAGCTCGCCGTGCGCGCGGGCACGTTATAGATCACGATCTTCGCGCCCGTCTCGGCGGAGAGGGTCTCGAAGTGGGCCGTCAAGCCCTCCTGCGGCGGGTTATTGTAATATCCCGTGACGCATAGCACAGCCGTGTCTCCGACCATCTTCTGGATCGACTGGATCATGTCCACCGATTCGCGCGTGGAGTTCGATCCGGCGCCGGCGATGACGGGAACGCGCCCCGCCACATAGTCCACCGTGAAGCGCACCATGTCGAGATGCTGTTCGGGGCTGACCGTGGGGCTCTGTCCCGTCGTGCCCACCGGCACGATGCCGGTGACGCCCTCGGCGATCATGTCGTCGATGAGAAGCTTGGCCTTCGCGTAATCGATCGTGTTGCGCAGGCGCTTGGGGTCGTCGCTGTTCAGGGGGGTGAAGAGCGCGGGCCATACGCCCTGGAGTTCTGCGGCGGTCGAAATACTGCGGGAATTGGACATGGGGGTAAACTTAGAAAACGGGCGTCGGAGCGGTCGAAGGCCTTGGCCGCTAAAGCGGCAGATTAAGACCCAGGCTCAAGTCGAGGGCGCGGTTGCGCCCGAAGCGTTCCCGCCCGCCCCACGGCACGTCGGCCTCGAACACGTCGGTCCATCCATGGTGATACGTCAGGCGCGCGAACGCCGAGACGCGCCCCATCGGGAAGCGTGCGCCGAGCCCCGAGCGCATGGCGAATTCGGGGCGAGCCCAGTCGGTGATCTTCTGGTCAAGCTCGCTTTCCGGGTACTCATTTCCGGGAGGAGACATCAAGTGTAGATGCATGCTGGCGGTCAAGGGCAGGCCCAGGGACGGCCCCAGGAAAAGTTCGATCCGGACGGGGCCCGCGGGGAATTGGGCCCTCAGCAAAACGGGAAACTGAAGATAGGTGACGCGCACGGACGAGTTGATGGCCGCGGGGGCCTCCGCTGAAGCTTCTCTCCGGAGCCGGTCGCCCCGTACGACCCAAGCGGCGGAAGGAACGACCGACAACCCGTCCGCGATCGGCAGCTCCAGACCGAGGTCCGCGTTGAAGACGAACCGACCTTGGGATTTGCCGACAAAAGGTCCGGATTCCGCGAGCCAAGAGAACGAGGGTCCGCCGCCGATCTCGAGGGCCGGGTGGGCGAGTCCGAAGGAGGCCGCTCCGAACAGCAGACCCAACGAAAGTGTCGTCCTCAAATTCACAGATATAATCTATGTCGCAACATGAATAATTTGTTCCGAAAACCTCAAAAAAAGGCCGGACTCCCGAGGGAATCCGGCCTTGTGAGATTCGCGCGATCCGGCTAAGGTCAGGCGTCGGCGGGCGGGAGCAGCAGCTCCGGATTCTCCTCGAGGAACTTCGTGGTGAAGTCGCCCTTCACGAACTTGGGGTGCTGCAGAATGCGCTTGTGCAGCGGGATCGTGGTCTTGACGCCCTCGATCACGAACTCGTCCAGCGCGCGCAGCATGCGGGCGATGGCCTCCTTGCGCGTGGGCGCGTGCACGATCAGCTTGGCGATCATGCTGTCGTAGTGCGGAGGCACCGAATAGCCGCTGTAGCAATGCGTGTCGACGCGCACGCCCGGGCCGCCCGGAAGGTGGAAGGTCTGCAGCGTGCCGGGCGACGGACGGAAGTCGTTCCAGGGATCCTCGGCGTTGATGCGGCACTCGATCGAGTGCCCCTCGAACTTCACGTCCTTCTGGGTGAACGGCAGCTTCTCGCCGGCGGCCACCATGATCTGGGCGCGGATCAGGTCGATGCCCGTGACCGCCTCGGTCACCGGATGCTCCACCTGGATGCGCGTGTTCATTTCCATGAAGTAGAACGAGTTGTCCTTGTCGTACAAGAACTCGATCGTGCCCGCGTTATAGTAGCCGGCTTCCTTCGCGCCCTTGACGGCGATCTGGCCCATCTTCTCCCGGATTTCCGGCGTCACGGCCGGGCTCGGGCTTTCTTCGATCAGCTTCTGGTGGCGGCGCTGCACGGAGCAGTCGCGCTCGCCGAGGTGGACCATGTTGCCGTGCATGTCGCCGATGAGCTGGATCTCGACGTGGCGCGGCTCGGTGAAGAAGCGCTCCAGGTAAAGGTCTCCGTTGCCGAAGACCGAAAGCGCCTCGGAAGCCGCCACGGGATAAAGCTGCTTGAGCTCATCCTCGTTCCTGGCCATGCGCATGCCGCGTCCGCCGCCGCCGGCGGAGGCCTTCACGATCACGGGATAACCCACGGCCTTGGCCTCGCGCAATGCGTCTTCGAGCGTCGCGACCACTCCCAGCGAGCCGGGAATCGTCGGCACCTTGGCGGCGCGCATCGTCGCCTTCGCTTCGGCCTTGTCACCCAGCTTGCTGATCACATCGGGATCAGGACCGATGAACACGATCTTGTTGTCGCGGCACACTTCGGCGAAGCGCGCGTTCTCGGAAAGGAACCCGTAGCCGGGATGGATCGCGTCGGCGTTGGTCAACTCCGCGGCCGAGAGGATCTGCCGCATGTTGAGATAGCTCTGCTTGCTGCTCGGCGGGCCGATGCAAATGTCTTCCTCGGCCTGATAGACGTGCATCGAATGCGCGTCGGCCGTGGAGTGCACCGCCACGGTGGCGATGCCCATCTCTTTGCAGGTGCGGATGACGCGCAGGGCGATTTCACCGCGATTCGCGATCAGGATTTTTTTAAACAATGGTATGACTCCGTTTAGTGCGCGGCGCAGGGGGCGCGTCGCGACGCGCCCTTGCTATGCCGGCCGCACGCGGTACAGGACAGTCCCGTACTCGACCGGGGTCTCGTTGGAGACGCAGACTTCGACGATCTCGCCCGACACGTCGGATTCGATCTCGTTCATGATCTTCATGGCCTCGATGATGCAGACGACCTGGCCCGGACGCACCGACTGGCCCACCTGCGCGAGCGCCGGAGCGTCGGGCGACGAGGCCGCGTAGTAGGTGCCGACCATCGGCGAAGTGATGTCCTTGAGGTTCGAGGCGGCGGGCTTGGCGGCAGGAGCCTCGCCGGCCGCGGGGGCGGCCACGGGGGCCGCGGCGGGAGCCGAGGCGGCGGGAGCGGCGGCGGCCGGGTAGTAGGCCGGCGCCGAGGCCACGACCTGCGTCGTGGGCTTCTTCAGCACGAGGTTCGTCGTGCCGTCGCTGAAACGGAGTTCAGCGAGACCGCTCTTGTCGAGCAATTTGACCAGGTTGGAAACGTCGGAAAGTTGCATGATGATGTCCTTATCGGAGAACAGGGGAGCCGGGTTCACCCGTTCCCGCCCGTCGTCCCGCCGTTTTCGCGCGGGGCTTCGGAGGTGGAAGATTCGATTTCCTCGAGACGCTTTTGAACGGAAGCGTCGCCGGGTTCCCGCTCGAGAAGTTGGCGGTAAATCTGTGCGGCCTGTTCGACAAGACCTTGCTGCAAATATATCTCGGCCAACGTGACCGTGGCAACGTGAGGCAAGTCATCCAGGTCGATTTCGGGTTCCAACTCCTCGTCTTCCATTTCGAAATCGGAAACGGAAGAGGGGAATGAAACGGATGAAACGGAATCGGGGGCCTTCTGCGAAATCGGCGCTTCGCCGAGGAAGGAACCCCGCGCGGCTTCCGCCGCGAGATCGGACTCGAAAGCCTCGTCCCACGGCTCCTGGGCGCGCAGGTAGGCCAGGTGCTCTTCGGCCTCGACGCCTCCGAGCATCCCCGCCAGCTGCAAGCGGGCGGACGGACACTCCGCATCGGTGCGCAGCACGCTCTCCAGCCAGTCGCGCGCCTCGCGCGCGCGCCCGCTCTCGCGGCACACGCGCGCTAGCACCAGCCGTCCCGTCACGTCGGACGGAAAGCGGCGCGCGCCCTCGGCGAGCAAGCGCAACGAGGCTTCGGTGTCACCGTTCAGGTGAAGCCGCTCGCCCTCGCGGGCATAAGAAAGCGTGGAGGTCATTCGATTCTCAGGCCAGCGGAATGGCCTCGTCGATCAGCATGACGGGAATGTCTTCGCGCACGGGATAGAGAACCTTGCCGTCGGCGCGAAGCAGGCCCGAGTCGAGCTTCTCGCGCACCACCGCGCCGGCGCGGTTGACCAGCTTGCCCTCGGCCACCTGGTTGTTCAGGTTTTCGATCAGCGCATCCGGCGCGACCGACACATCCTGCCGCGTTTCGGGGCAGCAGAGGATTTCAAGAAGTTGCGAGTCGATCATGTTGTACCGTTTCTTTTGAGGCGCGCTTCCGGCCTTTATTTTTCCGAGAACTGGGCCATCGCGGCGTACTTGGCCGCGCGGTCGGCGATCAGCGCGTTCAGCTTCGCGCCGCGCAATGCGGCGACTTCCTCGACCAGGACCGCGCGCAGGGTTTCGTACATCGCTTCGGGATCCCAATGCGCGCCGCCGAGAGGCTCCGGCACGATCCGGTCGATGACCTTCAATGCCTTGAGGTCCTCGGCGGTGATCTTCATGGTGCCGCTCAGCTCCTGCTTCTTGCTGCTGTCGCCCCAGAGGATGGCGCTGCAGGATTCGGGAGAGATCACGCCGTACCAGGCGTTTTCCAGCATCAGCAAACGGTCGGCGACGCCGATGCCGAGGGCACCGCCGCTCGCCCCTTCGCCGATCACCACCGCCAGGATGGGGCAGCGCAGGACGGCCATCTCCATCAGGTTCAGGGCGATCGCCTCGCCTTGTCCGCGCTCTTCGGCGCCGAGGCCGGGGTACGCGCCCGGGGTGTCGATGAACGCGATCACGGGCAGGCCGAACTTCTCGGCCATCTTCATGCAGCGAAGCGCCTTGCGGTAGCCTTCGGGATGAGCCATGCCGAAGTTGCGACGGATGCTTTCCTTGGTGTCGCGGCCTTTTTGCTGTCCGACGATCATGACGCTCCGGTCGCCCAGACGGGCCAGTCCCGTCACCATGGCCGGGTCATCCGAGAAGCGGCGGTCGCCGTGCAGCTCGACGAAGTCGGTAAAAATGTGCTGGATGTAATCCAATGTGAAAGGTCGGCCGGCGCGGCGGGCCAGCTCAATGCGGTTCCACGGCGTCAGTTTCGCCGCGATTTTCTTCTGGAGAGCCTCTTTTTTTGCCTGAAGGCCTTTGACGTCGGAACCCGTGACCTCGCTCGACTTGAGTAAATCTTCGATTTTCATCGCCAGCTCGACAACCGGCTGTTCGAACTCCAGATGAGGGCCCTTGGGTACGGGCATGCAGACGTCCTTTCAACGTTCGGGGAAAGCCCCGAAAGCGGATTGAAACCTAGTCGAGATCAAGCCCCGCCGCAAGGACAAAAAGGGGGTATTTTCGGGCCAAAAAGGACCAAAATGGCATTGGTTTAGGCCAAAATCGACCTCTTTTCCGGATTTTGGGCCGAAAGCTACCGTTTGAAATCGAGATTGATCAGCTGGACGCCCCCGGGCTCGGGCGAGCCCAAAAGCATCCTGACTTCAAAGGATTCCGAACGCTGCTGCGACAGCATCCGGAGCGCCGCCTGATATGCCCCTTCGTCCAGGACGATGATGACGCCCTGAAGCTCCAGCTTGCGGGAAAGGTTCCCCAGGGAATCGATGTCCCCGATCACATTGGCGCGCACCGGGGCGGGGATCGGGCCGGCGGGGAACTGGATGAACCCGACGCACTCATACCCTTCCAGGCCTTCGTTCTGGATGAGCTCGGCCAGGGCCAGCGCGCGGGGACCCGTTCCCAGGATGGCCACGCGCTTGGCCCCCTTCATGATCCGCCGGAACAGCTTTCCCCCATGGTCGCTGATCCAGCGCCACCCGGTCAGGAGCAAGGTGCTGAAGATGGCCGTGAGGCCGAACACGATGCGGGAGAAGGCCCGCTCGTGCATGAAGAAGCTCAGCGAAAAAAAGCCGAGGAAACCGATGGTCGTCGCCAGGAAAGCGGCGCGGGGGCGGGCGATGCGGCGCCCATACTCTCCGATATAGGCCAGGGGCAGCAGGGCCGACAGCGACACGAACAGGTGCCAGAGGTAATAGAGCCGCGGCTTGCTGTCCGCGATGTGCGGCGCGCCCAGGCTGTCCTGATAGATCAGGGTCGTGACGGTGAGCACCCCGTTCACGAGCAGAAGGTCCGCGATCCATCGCGGCCACTTGATGAAGCGCGAAGAGACGAAGTTGGCGAGGGCCAGGGCGCCGATGCCGAGGGTCAGCAGCGCCGACGGCAGGGTCCGCAACTCGAAGTGCTTCCGCGAAAAGATGATCATCGCCTCGTAGAAGTAGAGGAAAGAGCGGAAGGGCCTGCTCTTGGCGCTTTCCCCCTTGAAGTGAATCACCTTTGTCGCGGGATGGTAATAATTAATGCGCCCGGCGAGCTTCACGCGAAAGCACAGGTCGAGGTCCTCGCCGTACATGAAGAAATCCTCGTCGAACCCGCCGATCTGCGCGTAAAGCTTCGCCGGAATGCAGAGGAAGGAACCCGAGACCGCGTCGACCTCGTGGGTCTCGTTCTCGTCGAGGTAGGTGAGGTTGTACCGGCCGAAGACGCGGCTTCGGGGAAACAGGCTGCCGAGGCCGATGAACTTGTACGCGGCGACGCGGGGAGAAGGGAAGCTGCGCTTGGAGGCGGCCTGCAGCGAGCCGTCGCGGTTGACGATCTTGCAGCCCGCCACGCCCGCCGCCGGATTCGCGAGGAAGAAGTCGCGCATCACGCGCAGGGTGTCCTCGCTGACGATCGTGTCGGGGTTGAGAAACAGAAGCAGTTCCTGCGTGGCCACGGCGGCCCCGCGGTTGCAGCCGGTGCCGAAGCCGAGGTTGCGGTCCGAGGCGATCCAGGTGACCCCGGGCCAGCGCGGCCGCAGCAGGGGAACCGTCGCATCGCGCGAGGCGTTGTCGAAAACGATGATCTCCACGGTTCCATCGAAATGGGCGGCCGCATGCTTCAGGCTTTGCAGGCAGGCGTCGAGGATCTCGCGGACGTTGTAGGAGACGATGACGACCGAAATGCCGGTGCCGCGCAGGGGAGCGGGTTCCGGGGACGGGTCGACGCGCGACCCGGACTCCGTCACCGCCCGCCTCCCAGGCGAAGCTTGATCAGCAGGAACAGGGCCTCCCGGATGATCCCGCCGGACATCTTGGAGGTTCCCGCGGTGCGGTCCTTGAAGATGATGGGGATTTCACGGATGCGGCAGCCTTTTTTCCAGAGCTTGTAGTTCACTTCGATCTGGAAGGAATATCCGCCCGAGCTGATGCCGTCGAGGTCGAGCTTGCGCAGGGCCGAAGTCCTGAAGCACTTGAATCCGCCGGTGGCGTCCTGCACGGGCATCCCCGTGATCCACCGGGCATACATGTTCGCGAAATAACTGAGGAGCAGGCGGCTCATCGGCCAGTTGACCACGTTCACGCCCCGGATATACCGGCTTCCGATCACCAGGTCGGCCTCGCGGATCGCCTCGAGAAAGTCGGCCAAATAAGCCGGGTCGTGGGAAAAGTCGGCGTCCATTTCGAAGACGAAGTCGTAGTCGCGCTCCAGGGCGAAACGGAATCCCCGCACATAGGCCGATCCCAGCCCTTGTTTTCCCTGTCGCTCGATCAGGTGAAGAAAGGGCTTGGTTTTCTGCTGTTCGCGCACCCACGCGCCCGTGCCGTCGGGAGATCCGTCGTCCACGATGAGAATCTCCAGGCCGAGCCCCAGGGCCTCGAGGCGCGGGATCATCAGCGGGAGATTTTCGATCTCGTTGTAAGTGGGGATGACGATGAGCGTTTTGGACATGAGATTCCGGGCCGTGCGGTAAAAGGGCTGTCAGGGAACCGCGTTAATATAACAGGTTGGGCAGGGCTCGAACGCCCCGTCAGGCTTTCGCGAGCTGGTCCCTCAGGTTGCTGAAGCGGAAGCCGGTATCGCGCGCCAGCTTTTCGCAGATCAGGCCGGAATTCATCGGCCGCGCCGCGGCCATTTTCAGGCCGGAGGAGTCGATGGGCTCCACGAGCGAGGTGTCCAGGCCGTAGAATTCACCCGCCTGGACGGCCCAGTCGTAACGGCTCAGGCGCTCGCTCCCGGAGGCGTGATACAGGCCCGACCGCCCTTGGCCGATCAGGGCCCAGACCGCCCCCGCGAGTTCGCGGGCCAGCGTGGGATTCCCGATCTGGTCGGTGACGGCGCGGACCGGCTTGCCGGATGCCAGCGTCTCGCGCACGAATTCGGTGAAGCTTTTCTTGGCGCCCTTCTCCAGGCCCCATACCAAAGATGTCCGAACGACGAGGCCCTTCCCCGACTCCAGGGCGATCGCCTCGGACTCGAGCTTGGCGCGGCCATAGTGGCTCAGGGGGTGAACGGGGTCCTCTTCGCGATAAGGACCCGCCACGCCGTCGAACACGTAATCCGTGGAGATCTGCACCACGGGGATTCCGGTGGCGGCCATGTAGCCGACCGCGTCGCGGTTCACCCGGTCGCACAAGGCCGGATCGCGCTCGCAGCCGTCCACATCGGTGTACGCCGCGGCGTTGATGATGCGGTCGGGGGCGATCCCGCCCCGGACGACATCCCAGGCGGATGAATCCGCGACATCCATCACATGATGACCGGCGAGCAGCCCGGGCAGCACCGGAACCGGATGGCGCGAGGATCCGAAAATCTCATGGCCGAGGCCCGCGGCGGTTTGCAGCAGGTTCTGCCCCAGCAACCCGTCGCACCCCGCGATGAAAATCCTCATGCGTCGAAGGAGGCGTCGAACGTCGTGGCCGCGATCGGAGGCGGCGGACTTTGGCGCGCGAACCGCTGGTTGATCATTTCACCGAGCAATCCGATCGAGGCGAGCTGGACGCCCACCAGCATCGACACCACGCCGGCCAGCATGAGCGGACGAACGTGAAGCTCGCCCGAAACCATCCAGTCCACCACGAAGCCCGCGAGAACGACGAAACCCAGCAGCGTGAAAAGCAAACCCACGAACCCGAACAAATGCATCGGACGCCGGGTATAGCGATGCAGGAAGACCAGGGTCACCAGGTCGAAGAGGCCGTTGCTCAGGCGCGACCAGCCGTACTTCGAGCTGCCGAAGCGGCGCGCACGGTGCTCCACCACCTTCTCTTCCACCTTGAAGCCGTCCCAGTGCGCGAGCACGGGGATGTAACGGTGAAGCTCGCCGTAGATGTCCAGGGTCTTGACCACCTCGGAACGATAGGCCTTGAGGCCGCAATTGAAGTCATTCAGCTTGAGGCCCGAAACCGAGCTC
>Ga0164241_10003725_pt1 | contig 15151 bp, 18 predicted proteins | sample OricomyardsoilBY_FD_108780 | JGI IMG/M metagenome (GOLD analysis project Ga0164241, IMG submission 108780) | Backyard soil microbial communities from Emeryville, California, USA - Original compost - Back yard soil (BY) | ecosystem: Environmental > Terrestrial > Soil > Unclassified | place: USA... | reverse complement strand
GGCTTAAGTTTATTTTGCCCCTTGCATTTCATGCTATACCACCACGTTTATTTCAATACTACTTCACCTTTGGCAATATAAACATGGTAGGTTTTACATATTTTATCTTCAAGCTTGCTGATAGTTATACTACATTCTTCTTCAACCTCTCGCACTGCAGCTTCTTTAACTGTTTCGTCCTTTTCTATTTTACCCTTAGGCAGGTCCCATTTATCATTGCGGTATATAAACAATAAAGCCTTTTTCTCGTTTTTAACCAGGCCGCCGGCTGCCTTTATCAGCGTGACGCTTTGTTTTACAAGTTTTAAATAAGTTTTAGCATTTGGGCACAATACATAAAACATATTGCTTTTATGCGCGAGTATCCAGGTATAAATAATTTTCAGATCAAAGGTCTGGCTATCAATTTGTTGGTAGTCATCTATCGCCTCAGGGAGCGTTTCTGTTAATAAGATAACTTTTTCGTTAATATAAATTCTGTATTTTTGAGCCATGTTGAATACCGGTGAAACTGAACAGCAAGTAGCGGAGTTCCTGCTGCAAATTAAAGCAATTAAATTACAACCTAATAATCCTTTTACATGGGCATCGGGCTGGAAGTCGCCAATTTACTGCGATAACCGCATTACCTTATCACATCCAACTGTACGGACTTATATACGCCAGCAGTTATCAAAAGCTATACAGGAAAAATTTGGTTCCGTTGGGTGCATAGCAGGCGTTGCCACAGCCGGTATACCGCAAGGTGCCTTGGTTGCCCAGGAACTTGGCCTACCCTTTATTTATGTGCGTGCTAAGGCTAAAGAACATGGCCGCGGCAATATGATTGAAGGTGATGACAGCATGACCGGCAAACGTGTTGTGGTGATTGAAGATCTAATTTCTACCGGGCAAAGCAGCTTGCAGGCTGTAACAGCCTTGCGCGAAGCAGGATACGATGTTGCCGGGCTTGCTGCGATTTTTACCTATGGGTTTAATATAGCTGAAGAGAATTTTAAGAACGCCAATTGCCCTTACATAACGCTTTCTAATTATACGGCGCTTGTTAACTACGCTGAGGAACATCAGTATATAACCCGTAAGGATGTGGATATGCTAAGGTCATGGAGGGAATCTCCTTCAACCTGGGGAGTATAATATCAATATATGAGCACATTTAAAAGTACCGTTACCGTTAACCGTCCGGCTGAGGAAGTTTTTAACTTTTTGGCAGATTTTAACAATCACCAGGGTTTAATGCCGGGTAACGTAGTTAATTGGTCATCCGGGTATGATGATGCCTATTTTGAGGTGCCAAACATGCTAAAACTTCGCTTGAAGATAACTGAGCGTAAACCAAATGGCTTCATTGAAATTTCGCCTGTAGAAAAACCGCCGTTTGCAGTAAAATTACATTGGGAAATAAAAAGCGGCAAAGATACAAGTGAAGTTACTTTTACCATTACCGCTGAGTTGAATATGATGATGATGATGATGGCATCGGGCCCTTTACAAAAACTGGCCGACCATCAGACACAGGCATTAATTGGCCTGCTGAAGTAACCTTCATATCTTTTGTTTTGATTCGCTTACTTTGCCTGCAAGTACCAAAATATTGATAATTATCAAGCCTATAATTATTGCTATCATAATTTAACTATTTGGGGGTTATTGGTTAATACATGGCAATACTCATTTAAATACAAGACTCCAAAAAGCGCACTTTCCTTATCAGTTAACAAAATTTTTACTTTAAAGCAACAAAACGGTGCGTAAATGCAATGCTTAAGGTATGTATTGGCTTATAATTGGTCTATAATATCAACTTATACGCAAACTCAAATCTATTTGTTTACTTTTTTTTAACTTTATTTTTGCACTAATATGCGCCGACACACTAAAGCATGATAGTGGAAAGTGTTTTAATTGTGCTAAGTGAGAAGGTTTGGTTATTTTGATAAAGTGAACTGATAAAGAGTTTGCAATTTTCTTAATATATCAAGCAAATGCTATTCATTGCTCTGTCACCGATTAACATATAGCTATAAAAACACTACCTTTGCGGCAAATACAAGGTGCAGCATGATTACAGTATCCAATCTATCTTTACGCTACGGAAAGCGAACACTATTTGAAGACGTTAACTTAAAATTTACCCCCGGCAATTGCTACGGCATTATTGGTGCAAACGGCGCGGGTAAATCAACTTTTTTAAAGATACTTTCGGGCGATATTGACCCAACAAGCGGTTCGGTTAGTTTTACACCCGGCGAACGCATGGCCGTTTTAAGCCAAAACCACTACGCATTTGACGAGTTTACAGTGCTGGAAACAGTGATGATGGGCCATAAGGAAATGTATGCGGTGATGAAGGAGAAGGATGCTATCTATTTGAAAGAAGATTTTAGTGATGCTGATGGTGAACGTGCCGGCGAGCTTGAAAATCTTTTTGCTGAAATGGATGGATGGAACGCCGAAAGCAACGCCGCTACCCTATTGAGTAACCTGGGTATAAAGGAAGAATTTCATTACAGCCTGGTAAAAGACCTGGACAATACCCAAAAAGTACGCGTGTTATTGGCACAGGCACTGTTTGGAAAGCCCGACATATTGTTATTGGATGAGCCTACCAACGACCTTGACATACATACTGTTAGCTGGCTTGAAGATTTCCTGGCCGGTTATGAGGCCATTGTTTTAGTGGTATCGCACGACAGGCACTTTTTAGATACCGTTTGTACGCACGTGGTTGATATCGACTTTGGTAAAATGACCATCTATACCGGTAATTACTCGTTCTGGTATGAATCAAGTCAATTAGCATTAAAACAACGCACCGATCAAAATAAGAAGACCGAGGATAAAGTAAAAGAATTGCAGGACTTTATCCGTCGGTTTAGCGCCAATGCCTCAAAATCAAAACAGGCTACCAGTCGTAAAAAGGCTTTAGATAAGATCAACCTGGACGAAATACAGCCATCTAACCGTAAATACCCTGGTATTATATTTAACAACCTGGGCCGCGAAGCGGGTGACCAGATATTGCAAGTTGAAAATCTGAGCAAAAATCTGAATGGTGAACCGCTATTTGCCAATATTAACTTTATGGTGAATAAAGGCGATAAGATAGCTATACTGAGCCAAAACAGTTTAGCCACTACCGCATTGTACAGCATTTTAACCGGCCGCGATAAAGATTTTAAGGGTGAATTTAAATGGGGAGTAACCATTAATATTGCAGATATCCCGATGGATAACTCGGAATATTTCGAGGGAAAGAATGACAACCTGATAGATTGGTTGCGCGAATATTCACCAGGCGAAAAAGACGATCAGTTTATCCGTGGATTTTTGGGCCGGATGCTGTTTTCGGGCGAGGAAGTGTTGAAAAAGAGCAGTGTATTATCCGGTGGTGAAAAAATGCGTTGTATGTTTAGCCGCATGATGCTTCAGGGAGCTAATTTGCTGATGTTTGACGAACCTACTAACCACCTTGATCTGGAATCTATCACTGCCTTAAACAATGGCATGAAGGACTTTAGAGGCACCATGTTGTTCACATCACGAGATCATGAACTGGTAGAAACCGTTGCTACACGTATTATTGAACTTACACCGGGCGGCGTAATTGATAAGTTGATGACGTACGACGAGTACATAACCAGCGATGTTGTGCAAAAACAACGGGAAGAGTTATACGCATTGGCATAAACCTGCATGAAAAATATCTTTTCAACTTTTTTAATCCTGATCCTGTTCTGTTGCATCACGCAGGCGCAAATAGTAAGCGGCTGGGTAAAAGACGCAAAAACAGGCGAGATCCTTCCTTATGTTAACGTTGGCATTATTGGCAAGACAATCGGAACTGTTAGTAATGCAACAGGAAATTACCGTTTAACACTCAATAATAACGCGTCAGATAGTTTAAGATTCTCGATGATAGGTTATAAGCCGCAGGCTTTTGTTATAAAAGATCTGGTTACACATCAGGGCGATTTAAACATATCACTGGTACCTGATGTTAAACAACTAAATGAAGTTAAGGTAACTAACCGCAAATGGAAAACTGCGGTGTTGGGTAATACCACAAAATCACAATCAACATCCGCAGGTTTCCATAACAATGCGCTGGGCCACGAGATAGGCATTATTATTAAAATAAAAAGATCACCTACGTGGCTAAAGCGGTTTAATGCTTCCATTGTAAAAAATGATCTGGATTCCGTTAAAATGCGGTTGAATGTTTACAGTATAAAGGATGGCATGCCTGAGAAGAACTTGCTACATGATAATATTTTTGTAACAGTAGTAAAAGGACAAAAAGCCATTGATGTAGATCTGAGTCAGTACAATATCATGGTTGAGGACAAGTTTTTTATAGGTTTGGAATGGATAAAAACAGAACCGGGACATGGGCTTATGTTTTCGGCAGCGCTGTTTTTCAGCAGTCCGATCATATCTCGCGAAACCAGCCAGGCATCATGGGAAAAGTTGGGTATAGCGGGTGTAGGTTTTAATGTAACGGCAGAGTATTGATATTATTGGTGACGATAAATTATCACAACGCCCTCAACCTTACTATGCTGTAAAAAAGTTCGCAATTTTTTGTTGTATATAATTAAAAGTGTGTCATTAGTCTTCCACGTTAGTTCCACCCATTTCGGGTTTAGCCATGCGCTTCCATGATCATCGTCAACTATAAATGTATTTCCGTTAGTTGACTTGTCGAACTCCTTATCATAATCGACAACACTTAATTGGTAAGAATTGGCTACCGTTGCCCCTGCCTCCTTTAAAAACAGAATTGCTTTTTTAGTATGTGCAATATTGGGCATATCCTTGATCAAACTATTTGTAGAATCCCCTAAATCAAGACAGCCCGACAACGCGACTATGAGCCACAAAACACTCGGCAACTGAAAAAAACGGGGTATCTTAACTAACATAACTTTATAAAATTACAATTTTTATCTGTCTATAGGGTAGCTCTACGCGATTCTACGAAGCTTTACGGGTGGCTCACTTCGAGCTGAGCCCCCCTTTCTTTTAACTGAATAGTTAGTCCCCCAGGGTTTTGCAACGTAGTTTATTAACTGTATTTCAAAACATTATCCGGCTCTCTGTGTCGTAGGTGTATGAAGCAGTTGCTATATGTTTGCGCCGTGGTGATTTTTCTTTCCTCTTGTTATGGTGAAGACAGGCCCAATTTTGTCTATACTACCCCTACAGCGCCCCCTGTAGCTACCACTACAGCGCCAAAAGTTACTGCGACCATAACACCACGTATAGTGTCTTTGGCTCCGTTAAAACCCGACAGCGAAGGCTCTACACGTATTGCTATCGGCAATTTAACACCCGCAGAGTTGATAAAATATGCCGAAACATTAAAGGGTGTTCCTTACCTGTACGGCTCAACTGATCCAAAAAACGGTTTTGATTGCTCCGGGTTTATCACGTATGTTTTTAATCATTTTAACGTAGCCGTACCCAGGCAGTCGGTAGGATTTACTTACGTTAACCGACGTATAGATTTGAAGGAAGCCAAAACCGGCGACCTAATACTATTTACCGGTACAGACAGTACTATAAAAGTTGTGGGCCATATGGGCATTTTGAAAGTAGACCCCGGTCGCGGGATCAATTTTCTACACTCTACTTCGGGCAAGGACTATGGCGTAACAGAAACTCCGCTGAATGCTTATTACCAGGGACGTTATATGCATACCATCAGAATTTTTCCGCAAAATGACAGGTAATTCACTTCGGCAATTTCTGGCCTCTCTCTAACATATCCAACGTTTTGGCTATTCGCCCTATTCTGGTTTCTTCCTTTTTAGTAGAATAAATATGGTTTATAAATGCCCGCTGCTCCGTATCAGAACATTTCAGGAAATTACTGTACGCCTTTTCATTGTCGTGCAGGCACAATAAAAGTTCTTCGGGGATCTCAGCAGCGGCGTCATCGGTATACAAAACAACATGTATCCAGTCACCTTCGTTTTTTCCAATTTTCTTTCTTATCTCCGCACGAACCGGTAAGAACAATTGTCCGCTGCTCATGGGCATCAATCTGTAACCCATTAATTCAAATCCATCAATAAAACCTTTTACCGGTATCCAGCCGAACGGAGTTTTCTTTTTACGTACAGTTTCCGGCAAAACGGTGTAGGTCCATCCGCCTTTACCTGGATACTTTTTGAGTAAAAACTTATCATTGATCAAAGGTTCGTCGGCTTGCATTTTTTCGGCGCTAAAATTTATCTTTGCCATGAAGTTAAGAAACTCCGGTAATAAAATTCTAAATCTTCCACAGCCTCAATAAAAACATGGCAAAACATATATTAAGCTGCGATTGGGGCTCAACTTCTTTCAGATTACGACTGGTTGAGCGAACCGATAAAAAGGTTTTAAGTGAAGTATTAACCGATGAGGGTATTATTTACACATTTAACGCTTACCAGGCAATTATTGCTAATAGGCAGGTGAGCCGCAAACAATATTTTCTTGAAAGGCTTACACAAAGCTTAAGCACCCTGGCTGATAGCTCAGCAATTGATATCAGTAACTTAGATATTATTATATCAGGCATGGCTTCATCGTCAATCGGCATGTACGAACTGCCATACGCTGATTTACCGTTTGCTACAGACGGTAGCCAGGCAGGTTTAAAGGTTTTTGAGGCTGAAGATTCTTTTCAACATAGAATTATACTTATTTCTGGCGTTAAAAGCCAGGTTGATGTAGCGCGTGGCGAAGAAACGCAACTAATAGGCCTGATAAAACTTTTAAAGCTGAATACACACACCGAAACCATTTTTATATTGCCAGGCACACACAGTAAACATTTACAAATAAAAGAGGATAGACTTGTTGATATACAAACCTTTATGACGGGAGAGTTATACAACATACTTACACACCACAGTATATTGAGGGATTCGGTAGATGTTGACACTAAAGGTGAAATGTCTGATGATGATCGTAAAGCGTTTATAAAGGGTGTACGCAATTCGGCATCAGCTAATATATTGAACCGTTTATTTACCGTAAGGACAAACCAGTTATTCCAAAAGTTAGATAAAAAACAAAATGCCCATTACTTAAGTGGTTTGCTTATAGGCAACGAATTAGCCGGCCTGCTTAAATCTGAATATGTACCCTTAATATTATGCAGCGGCGGCGCATTGCATACACTGTATAGATTGGCATTTGAATGCCTTGGGCTTTTAAATCGTACCACAATTGTATCAGCCGACGCAATAAACCAGGCAACAATAGCCGGCCAGATCATTATCGCCCAAAATAATAACGCTTTTTATGAAGACTAATAAATTTTCTGAAGAACTTTTTTTAAAAGTACCCATAGTGGGCATAGTAAGAGGGATGCCTTTTGATACCATAAAAAATATACTTTCTGTTTATGCTGAAGCCGGGCTCAACACTATTGAAATAACCATGAATACTGAAGGGGCGGATAAAATGATAGAATTTATTGCCGATAACTTTGGTAGTAAACTTAACGTTGGTGCCGGGACAGTTTGTACACAGGCCGAGCTTGACAGCGCTTTAAACGCAGGGGCACAGTTTGTTGTTACACCAGTTGTAAAACCCCAAATAATTGAACGTTGTGTGAATGCCGGCATACCGATATTCCCGGGGGCTTTTACCCCCACAGAAATTTATAACGCCTGGGAAATGGGTGCCTACATGGTAAAAATATTCCCGGCCACTCAGCTGGGGCCTAATTACATTAAAGAGGTAAAAGCCCCACTTAATAAAATAAAGTTAGTACCAACGGGCGGTATTACCCTTGAAAACATTGAAACCTTTAAAAACGCCGGTGCAGACGGCTATGGATTGGGAAGTTCGCTATTCGACAAAAAATTAATAGAACAGGGAAACTGGGCGGGCCTTAAGGTCCATCTTCAAAAATTTGCAGACAAATTTGCCTAAACAGTTTCTAATTAATTAGTACGGATGGCCTCTACAGGGTCAAGTTTTGAAGCGAACCATGCCGGTACAATACCCGATATAGTACCTATCCCTACAGACGCACCTATACCAATAATAATATTTTTCAAGTATAGCTTAATAGTTATGTCGGCCAGCGCGGTAACAAGCAATGTACCGCCGTATACCAGTAATAAGCCTATTATGCCACCCATCAGGCAAAGCACAATTGCTTCGATAAGAAACTGAAGCAATATAAAGTAATTTTTTGCGCCTAATGATTTTTGAATACCAATAATATTGGTGCGCTCTTTAACCGAAACGAACATAATATTTGCGATACCAAAGCCCCCTACCAAAATCGAAAAAATGCCTATAAATAAACCCGCTTTATTAATAATGCTGAAAACTATGTCTAACTGTGCAGTAAGCATAGTACTTTCATTTAAAGAGAAATTATCATCCTGACCGGGTTTTAAGCTTCGGATAGAGCGCATAAGGCCGTGTAGTTCACCCACTACTTCTTCCACTGGGATACCTGCTTTACCTTTTACTACAACGGATGGGTTATATCTTTCTGCCTGTACATCTATAACATTACGGGCAAAATTAAGCGGCAGCAAAACCTGCTTATCACTTGATATGCCTAACATATCATCGCCTTCCTTTGTAAAAACGCCAATAATGGTAACATATCTGCCCATTACCTTTATTTTTTTTCCAATTGCATTTCCTCCAGGAAAAAGATTTTCCGCTATATCATTACCAATTACAGTAACAGGTGCGCCGTTCCTTGATTCCATTTCCGTAAAATACCGTCCGTCTTGTAAATCAAAATTCCAGGTTTTATCATGATCATGAGACGTGGCATATATCTGAGCACCCTCTATCGAGTTACTGTTATACTTAATAGTACGATTAGAAATGCTTACCTCATATGAAATTGCTTCGGCAGTTTGGCTCCGCCGTTGCAACGCGTTAAAGTCTTTCAATTTAGACACCGGGCGTTGCATATACTTCCACCAGGGAAAACTACTATCACCAACCCATGGCCATTTTTCAACATACACACTGTTGCTGCCCAGCTTATCAACGCTTGTTTGCAGGTTATCACGTAAGGTATCAACAGCCGAAAAAACGGCTATAATGGTAAATATGCCGATTGTAACCCCAAGCAAAGACAACATTGTGCGCAAGCGGTTTTGCCTGAGGGCATCAAACGCGAACAAAAAACTTTCCCTGAAGAGTTTTAAAAATATCATATATACCTGGTTAGTTGTTTTATGTTATGATTTTAAACGTTTTTTTAAACCTAATGCCTAAAATGGCGTTATATATTAGATGTATTAATTGTTATTAAGTTACAGTATTTATTTATTAAACCTGCAAAAAAGAATAAACCCGTAAACCGGTGTAATCTAATAATATAATAGTTGCAATCACAGCTTTCCATATTATATTTGTACATTTGCGCCCTGAAAAATTCCTATTTATATATACAATGAAGTTATCCCAATTTAAATTCAATCTGCCCGAATCACTTATCGCCCACACCCCTTCGCAAGAGCGTGATGAGGCTCGTTTAATGGTTTTACACCGCGATTCTGGTAAAATTGAGCATAAGGTTTTTAAAGACGTACTTGATTATTTTGATGATAAGGACGTAATGATCCTTAACAATACCAAGGTATTTCCGGCTCGTATGTACGGCAACAAAGAAAAAACCGGGGCAACTATTGAAGTTTTTTTATTGAGGGAACTTAATAAAGAATTGCGTTTATGGGATGTATTGGTTGATCCGGCCCGTAAAATACGCGTAGGCAATAAGCTGTATTTTGGTGATGACGACCTGCTTATTGCAGAAGTTGTTGACAATACCACCTCACGTGGTCGCACAATCCGCTTTTTGTTTGATGGTACCGACGAAGAATTCCGCCGCAATGTGGAAATATTAGGCGAGACACCACTGCCGAAATATATTAAACGTAAAGCTACTTCTGAAGATAAAGAGCGTTATCAAACTATTTATGCTAAGCACGAAGGTGCAGTTGCAGCCCCGACTGCAGGTTTGCACTTTAGCCGCGAACTGATGAAACGCCTTGAATTAAAAGGCGTTGAATTTGCAGAGGTTACCTTACACGTTGGCCTGGGTACATTCCGCCCGGTTGAAGTGGAAGATCTTACCAAACACAAAATGGACTCTGAGCAAATAATTATAGAGACTAAACAGGCTGATATTGTTAACAGGGCCATTGAGCGTAAAAGACGTGTGTGTGCTGTAGGTACTACCAGTATGCGGGCTATTGAGTCTGCAGTTTCTGCTGGTAAAATGTTAAAGCCAATTAACGATTGGACCAGCAAGTTTATCTTCCCTCCGTATGAATTTAGTATAGCTAATTCAATGATCACCAATTTCCATACGCCTGAATCAACTTTGTTGATGATGATATCGGCATTTGGCGGTTATGAACACGTTATGAATGCTTATGAGGTAGCCATAAAAGAAAAATACCGCTTTTACAGCTATGGCGATGCCATGCTTATCATCTAAATCATTGGTCATTAGTGTTTTGGTAAATTAAATTGGCAAACTATTTAATGACTAATGACCAATGACCAATGATATTAAGCACTACGCAATAATAGTTGCAGGCGGTACCGGCACACGCATGGGTTCAACAGTTCCTAAGCAATTTCTTTCTATAAACGGCCTTCCGGTGTTAATGCATACTTTATTAGCATTTTACAATAGCGCTTCAAAACCTCAACTTATTTTAGCGCTAAACGCCAATTTTCACGATTATTGGAAACAGCTGTGCAATACCCACAATTTTAACATTCCACATGTCTTAGTTAAAGGTGGCGAAACACGTTTTCATTCTGTTAAGGTAGCGTTTTCAACAATAACAGATACCAATTGCATTATTGCTGTTCATGATGCCGTGCGTCCGCTTACATTAAGCACTTTAATTGACGCAGCATATCAGCAAGCCGCTGAAAAGGGAAATGCTGTAGTGGCTGTTAAAAGCCGCGATTCTGTTCGACAGATAAAAGGGGATACTTCTTTCAGCCTGAAACGCGAAGATGTCTATCTCGTACAAACTCCCCAAACATTTCAATACGGTCAATTAAAGTCAGCTTATCTACAACCGTATAATGATACTTTTACAGATGATGCAAGCGTGCTAGAATCAGCAGGGTTTGATATACACCTTATTGAGGGCGATCATCAGAATATTAAAATAACCTTTCCGGAAGATATCGCTATCGCTGAATTAATACTAAAAAACCGAGGGGTTAGTTTCTAATGATTTTTGGGATAATCGTAATAAATTAATTTTCCGCTTTTTGGAGTAACAGAAGCCCAAACACTGGTGTCAAATTCAACAACAGCCACCGCGCACGTCGGAACATCCTGCGTCGCGCTTGTAAAATAATAGAGTAATTGCCCAAGCCCGGGGTTGTGCCCTACCATACCTATACAATCAATATCGTCGGGAAGTTCAGCTACTACTTCAACCAGATCATTCATGTCAGCCTCATATATACCTTTTATTTCTTCGGCAACAGGGATGCTCAGATGCTGCGAAAAGATATTCGCAGTACTTATCGTTCGCAGCGCAGGACTGGATACCAGCATTTGAGGAATCTGGTTGTTCTCTTTTAAACGTCCCGCCATTATTGCTGCATCATGCATACCGTTAGGTGTTAACGGTCGTTCAAAATCAACATAGCCACTTTCGTGAGTTGCTTTTGCATGGCGGATGATGACGAGTTTCTTCATAATTCATTTACTTGATAAGATATCCCAATCCAACAGAGAATACCCTATTCTTCACAACACTTGTGCCGCTATCTTGTTGTGATAATGATGCAATATTATTTAAACCCAGCGAATATCCTACATTAAACACTAATCGGTTACGCAACTCAAACCCTGTTGAGAAATAAAGGCCGGTATCAAATTTTTTAACATCGTTGTCCTTGCCGTATTTTATTATGTCTGATGTGTAGCTCCCGGGGGTTTCATAATTAAGACGTCCTTTCCAGCCCGTAGCTATATACCCCCCCGTACCAATGAAAAATATACCTGTATTACTAAATGTGAATTTTCTGATAACGCTTACAGGCATCTCAAAATAAGTTAAATGCGTTGTAGTAGTTAACGCGTCATCATACACAATGGAACCTTTGTTGGCTATACCTAAACCGGCACTTAACCAAAAATCATTATTTAGCGGAGCCTGAGCGAAACCATAAATATTAAATGTTTTTACACTGCCGCCGGTAGTACGCACAATTGAGCTTTTAACTTCCTGGTAAGCAAGGCCGCCGGACATTCGTACGCCATATAAAATTTGCGCTTTTAGGTTTGTACACCCTATCAGAAACAAAAAACATAAAACGAATAAGCGCTTTGTCATTATACAAATTTGAGTAATTTATTTACAATAACATCAGGAGTTATGTTATGCAAACATGCATAATCTTTCCTAAAACAGGGCTTATTGCCGTAAACCGAACACGGCCTGCAGGCTATATCATCCGCTACTATATTTTCTTCGGATTGCCCATAACCCAAAAAGCCGGCAAAATGGTGTGTGGCCCCCCAAACAGATACCACCGGAACTCCGCGCAAAGAAGCTAAATGCATTCCCGCCGAATCCATACTCAACATTACATTTAAGTTGCTTATTAACTGCAATTCCTGCTGCATATTTAAACGGTTTACGGTTGATGTAACATTGGCAAAAGTTTGCTCCCATAGCTCGCAAATCTCTTTATCACGTGGGGTGCCACCAAAAAGAAAGACTCTTACCCTATACTGTTGCAACAGATTAAGCACGTACTCCATTTTTTCTTCGGGATAGGTTTTTCCTATATGCTGCGCAAATGGTGTAATACCTATCCATGTTTCCTGTTTTTCGCCGGATACTTGCTTTATTTCATTCGTTAAAGGGCTTGCTTCACCATGTAATTGATAGTCCAATTCAACCGGAAATCCTAACCCGGCAAAAACATCAGCGTAACGTTGCACTGTACGTTTTAACGGCTTTAAAACCTTGCCGGGAAAGCGGGTAAGGAGCTTCTTTTCCCCGCGGCCTTTATCTACGGTTTTAACGGGTAATCCTGAAAACCTGAATAATGAACCTACTATATTTGAACGTAAATTGTTGTGAAGATCAGCAACTGCATAATAAGTTGCGTTGTTTTTAAACTGAATATACAACCGTAAAAGCCCGGGAAGGCCCTTGTATTCCGAATTAAAATCAACTGCAAAATAATTTAGCCGCGGGATATCTGAAAAGAAAGTGCTGAAACCGGGGCGCGAAACAAAAGTTACAGTAAGATCAGGATACTGGTTTAACAGCGCTTTAATAACAGGCACGGTCATGGCAACATCGCCCATTGCCGAAAAGCGCATCACCAGTAAGTGCCTGGGCGTCGTCATTTATTGCTTATTGTATAAAACAGGATTAAGCGTTGGATCATTATACATTTTCATTTGGCGGTACACTTTCATATACTTATCGCCCTTTTCTATGTCCTCCAATAATTCATCAATAGCTAACGACAAGTCGTCTCGCTGCGTTAAAAGCACGGCCAGTTTTGTGTTATTCTTTTCGCGTTGCTGCTCATCAATGTTTGCGCGTGTAGCCTCCTCACGCATATGATATATCTTCAATAAAAGAATGGAGAGACGATCAATCGCACCGGCAGGACTTTCTGTATTAAAACGCGCGGAAGCCTTAGGTTTAACATCCTTGTATTTAGTGAAGAAATAATCATCAATAACCTCTACAATATCTGTGCGGTCCTGATTTGATTTATCTATTCTTCGCTTCCACTGTACAGCTACTTCTGGTACTATTGATGGGTTACGTATCTCATCCTCCATGTGCCATTGCGCTGTATCTATCCAGCATTTGGCATAAAGCAAATGTTCTATGGTATTAGCTTTGAAGGGATTTTCGGGGATGTAGTCTATATCGTTAATACGATGATAATCTGTAATAACCTGTTCAAATATTTTATTGCAGTGCTCGCTAAACATATTAAAATAACAAAGCCAAAGATAAACATTTAAGCTAAGTAGCTTTGATCTTAATGACCTTTGATTTTTTGGATAATAGAAGTGGACGAAAAGCCGTCGACAAAATCTATAGTTTTTACCTGGCCACCATTTGCAATTACCTCTTTTGCTCCTACTATATTTTCAATGGCATAATCGGCACCTTTAACCAATATATCAGGTTTTAGTTCTGTTATCAGGTTAAGTGGCGTATCATCATCAAACAATACTATGGCGTCAACAAAAAAAAGCGAAGCTAATAACAAAGCACGGCTAGTATCGTCATTTACAGGTCTGTCTGGCCCTTTTAAGCGCCTTACCGAGACATCGGCATTTAGACCTATAATTAGTTTCTCTCCCAGCTCTGCGGCTTTGGTAAGGTACGTTACATGCCCTGTGTGCAAAAGATCGAAAACACCGTTGGTAAAAACTACTTTCTTATCTTGGAAGCGCCATGCAGCTATTCTCCTTTTAAGCGATGCCACATCGGTTATCTTCTCCAATAAGGTTTTTTCTAACTGCATTCTCATCTGTAACTCGTTTTAAAGGATCATCTCATTAATCGGCCATATCATTTAATATCTCGTCAATTGTTGCCGAGGCGCTGCCTACTTGTCTTATAACAATAGCTGCCGCGTGGTTAGATACTTCGCAGGCCTCTTCTACACTAAAGCCGACAGCCATAAAATAGGCTATAGCAGCAAGTACAGTATCGCCTGCGCCGGTAACATCAAAAACCTCGGTAGCTTTAACGGGCAGCGATTTGTATGCCAGCTCGCTTAAAATAACCATTCCTTCCTCGGATAAGGTCACAACCAGGTAATCTGTTTGGGTTTGAGCGAAAATTACTTTTGCAGCCTCCTGCAGATCTGCAATATTCTTAATTTTTTCAAGTTTGGTTGCCTCTGCAAGTTCCTTACGATTAGGTTTTATCAGATAGGCTCCTTTATACTTGGCATAGTTTAATCCCTTCGGGTCAACAATTACTTTTTTTTGCTTTTTATTGGCTATATCTATCAATCGTTGTGTAAGAACCGGGGAAAATAATCCTTTGTTATAATCAGAAAATATAATGATATCGGCAGCGTCCATATTTTTACTAACCTTTTCTACCAGATCATCCTCTATTGCAGTACCAACCTGATCAGT
>Ga0164241_10003724_pt1 | contig 15152 bp, 13 predicted proteins | sample OricomyardsoilBY_FD_108780 | JGI IMG/M metagenome (GOLD analysis project Ga0164241, IMG submission 108780) | Backyard soil microbial communities from Emeryville, California, USA - Original compost - Back yard soil (BY) | ecosystem: Environmental > Terrestrial > Soil > Unclassified | place: USA... | reverse complement strand
GCACGGTCACGCTCGACGGCGCCGCGGACAACTGGCACGGCCCCTGGCCACCCCCGTCGCTGACCGGCGACGCAGGAGAGGTGCCGACCGAGGAGCGGCAGCGGTAAGCTTCCGGCCGTCGCACTGAAGGGCGTGCGGGCGAGGTGTTGTGGTTGCACAGGAGCCTTCCAAGCTTCTAGGGCGGGTTCGATTCCCGTCGCCCGCTCTGACGCATGGATTGCCACGGGGAGTGGCGCAGTCTGGTAGCGCACCCGGCTGGGGGCCGGGCGGTCGCAGGTTCAAATCCTGTCTCCCCGACTCAGAAAAGGCCCGCGAATGCGGGCCTTTTCGCTGTTTGGTGGTGGGAGCTGGAAGAGCGCTCGGAGGGTCGTAGTACCACTTTGGTACCAGCGGTTCGGACCTCTCGTGTCCCCGATCAGGCTGCTGCGCCGTTGGACGCTGGTGAGTCGTCCTCCGCGTCGGTCATGGGCAGAACCCGTCCCAGCAAGGCGACCGACCTCCAATACAGGGCGTCAGCAACATCGTCGGGGAGCGGCATGAAGATGCCCTGGGTCGCCCAGATCTCGGCCGCTTCCCCTGTTCGAGCTTCACAGGCCGCGAATACCTCGTCGATCAAGAGGCGATCTTGCTCCCGCATGGTCTTCCAAGCGGACGCGTCGTCGGGCGTTAGTAGAACGAGGTTGGCCAGGATTTGCGCGCTTACTAGAGCCGCGCCGAAGTCCGCTTCAAGCTCGCTCCGGGTGAACAGCAGGCCGTGCAAGGCATCGGAGCCGACGACCGGCTCGCCTGAAAGCAGAGATCGCGCTCCGGTGCGGCGCAAGAGCAACTCGAAGCCGGTTGCGACCGCTGTGCCGGTCCGGCGCACCCGGGCGGCGAACAGATCATCGTCGACTGGCCGTCGCACTGCCAGGGCTGGTGCCGCGTTACCGCCTCGCATCTCACGTATGAGCCGAGAGACGTAGGACTCCGGCTTGCCCTGATGCTCCTCAGCGAAGGTCGAGCGCCAAAACCAGTCTTCGATCTGCTCGCTAGGAGTATCCGGCGAGAAACTCATGAGACCGAAAAGAAGCAGCCGCTGAACTTCGTACGGAACCTCATCGATGCTCCTGATCTGGAAGCGTGCCAGGAGCTCTGCCATGGCGTCGAGCGCTTGCCGCATCGATTCGACCTCGTTCGCGAGCGCCCCTTCGCGATCGGCGAGGCGCTTCAGGCGGACGACGTCCCTGGCGTCAAGCGAGAGGCCCGCCGTGATAGCCAGACACTTCACCAGGAAGTCGTCGGTGAGCCCTTCGAGGGGCGTTGCCTGATAGCGATCGGCAAACTCTTCGAACGTCTCTTCGAGATCGAAGCTAGATCGCCACGTAAGCGCGCGCACGAAGTCAACAGGCGACAGCGCGGTTCCGGTGCTGTTGACCCGTCGGAATACCTCGACAACGTCTTCGAGCGTGGCGCTCGAGAGCGCGATGATCGGGATCTGGTAATCCTGGAAGATCGAGTACAGGTCCAAGGCCCGCCGCAGCACATCATCGCCGTCTTCGAGCTCCGTGAGCTTGCCCTGGATAGCCAGAAACTTCCGGCTATCGAACAGCGCGTCCATAGGCACGAACCAGGGCTCCGCCTCGCCGAGATCGCTCGTATGCACAAACGCCCCGCCACGGAGGTCGTAGCTCACGTCGTAGATGCGATCGGCCTCGGGATTTCGGAGGCATCCATAGAGGCTCGAGAGTCGCTGCGCGCCGTCCAGGATCACCTCGAACGCTGTCACGGTCTGATCCGCGGGAGGGAAAGGGACCTCGCGGAAGCCCGAGAAATATTCGCTATCGCGTTCGACCTTCCACGTGAGAATGCTCCCGATCGGATAGCCCTTCTGGATGCTCTCCAGAAGATCTAGGACGTCTTTTTCGCCCCAAACAAAATCCCGCTGGAAGCGAGGGATCCTGAGTGCGGTCCGCTCAATCTGTCGCAGCACGATGTTGAGGTATTGAGCCCGAGGTTCAGGATTCTCCATTGGGGGTCCCGTCCAATTTCAGGATCTCGTTCTTGAGATCACAGATTGCGGCTTCGAGGAAGTGCCCGGTGTGTCCAAGGTAGGTCGCGAGGAAGTCTGGTGTGCCCAGCTGCCACGCCACCTTGCGCTTGTGCTCCAGTTTGATCTCGCCAGTTCGGTGCTTCTCGTACAAGATGTGAGTGAGCTCTCCGAGTTGGTCTTGAATCTTCGTAAGCACCTTGATTTCAAGAGCAACCGTCGTCTCGGGTGTTGCGTCGTCGCCGGGCACTGGTAACAGGACGTAGTAGTGGCGTGCGTGGTAGCCGGTGTCTTTGGCGTGATACCGCTTGAACCGCTTCAGGCCGTGGTCATTGATCGCGCGAGTAATCTGCTCGCTCACCTCGACGACGCCGTCGACAAACGGGACGACGAACTTCGTCCGGATCAAGTCATCGACGACCTCATGGGCGTTCTCGGGAGTGATCCATCGTTGGTGCCGACCTTGCTTCTCGCCGGCGGCCATCTCATCGATCGTCGGAACGATTGGGGGATTGCTGAAGACCCGGTTGTCTTCCTTGTTGATCCGGTAGAGCTTGTCGAGCATCGACTCCCACGGCTTCGCCACTATCCGGAACTGGCTCTCACCGTTCGACCAGCTTTCGATGGCACGGATCTTCCGAGCGACGAACTGCTCTGAGAGGCTCTCATGGATCTCAACTAGCCGGTCGTGGAAGCCGGTGTTCTGAATCTCGAGCTGAGCACGCACCATGTAGGACTGATAGTCCGTCTTCGACTTCGCGAAGTCCGTGTCGGTGCATTCGCGGAGCTCGGCAAGCATGGTCTCGAGCGTGATTGCTGTCGGCGCTCGCTCGTCGGCGCGATCGATCTCGTCCTCGGGCACGTCGGTCGCGTCAATTTCCGTCTCGTTGGAGTCGGGTGTCATTTAGGCTCCGGCGAGGACTTGGGTGCTGGGAAACTTGCTCAGGTTGCCGCGAACGCTCCAGGGTTCACGGACGCGATTGGCATGTTCGCAGGTCACCCGTGCCCGCGCGTGTCCTCTGAGCCGCGTGCTCGTTCTACTCAGCTGGCTCGGACTATCCGGTTGGGGTGCGCCACCAAGCCGCCGCCCGCACCGCCGCCTCCGAATGCGCCGCCTGATCCGGATGGCCGTAGAGGTCGATGGTCGTCTGGATGTCAGCGTGGCCGAGCTGCTCCTTGACGAAGTAGATCGACTCGCCTGACGCGAGCCAGATCGTCGCGGCGGTATGCCGCAAGTCGTGGAGGCGGAGCTTGGGCGGAAGACCGGCGGCCTTGACCGTGGCGGCATGCCAACGGCCGCGGACGTTGTCCTGGTCGAGGTGGGTCCCGGCGTCCGAGGGGAAGATGAGCGGCGGGGCCGTGCCCCAAGCGTCCTGCTCGACGCGGTCGCGGCGGAGCATCTCGGTGAGGTACGGCGCGATGTAGACGGTCCGTGGCCGGTCGCTCTTGGTAGTGCCGATCACTTGCTTGCGTGAGGCGGCTCGGCGCTTCTTGACGGCGCGCTGGATGCGCAGCGCGGGGGAGTCCCAGTCGACGTCTCGCCATTCGAGGGCGAGCGCTTCGCCGATGCGGATGCCGGAGCCGATGAGGACTTCGGCGAGCAGTCGGTAGTCGACGGGGCAGGCGGTGAGGTAGCGCAGCGCGTCGGCTCGCGAGAGGTAGAGCATCGGTGGCTGCTCGTAGGGGAGTTCGAGCGGGTCGTCGGGGTCGGTGCTCAGCGCCGGGTTGTTCGGGAGCTGGCCGTCGCGGACGGCGCGGCCGAGGATCTGTCGGAGCGGGATCAGCGAGTCGTTGATCGTCTTGCGGCTGAGGATGCCTTCCTTGTCGAGCGCGGCCATGTACAGCTCGATGCGTGCTCGCGTGATCTGGGTGAGCTTGAGATCGCCGAAGGCGGGGATGAGCCGGAGGCGCAGGTGGGTCTCGTAGTCCTGGTGCGTGGAGGGCTCGACGCGCGGGCGCTTGCGTTCCAGCCAGGAGTGAGCGGCGGCCTCGAAGCGGTCTCGGGAGATGGTGCGCAGCTCGCCGCGGTCGACGGCGGCGAGGGCGCGGGTGAGTTCGGCCTGGGCGTCACGTCGGCCGCCCTTGACGGCTCGCTTGACCTGCGTCCCGTCCGCGGTGCGGAACTTGACGTAGTAGGTCAGCGAGCCGTCGTTCTTGGTGCGGGTGAAGATGCTGCCGCGAGCCATAGCTCGGGCGGGCGTCAGTCGATGGCCGGCGTGCTGCGGCCGGGCGTCCATCCGGCGCGGCGCTGGTCGAGCCAGGCGCGGACGTCGGTGGCGACGAACCGGACAGGGCCGCGTCCGCCGCCGAGGCGAACGGACGGGATGGTGCCTTCGGTCGCGGCGCGGTAGAGCCAGGACTTCGAAACGCCGAGCATCCCGCAGACCTGCATGGGCTTGAGCAGGCGCACGGGCGGGTCGAGGGTGGGCTTGTCGTCGTGGTGCTGCTGATCGGTGGAGGTCATGCCTACTTAATCGCGCGAGTCGGTGAACACCCCCCGGACAATTGCGCGTGATTTGTCACATCGGGGCTCGTGATCCCGGTAGCGACCAGGGGGAGGCGAACCACCCCCTGAGGCAGAAATTTCGTGAGGGAGGGTGGAACGGCGGGTCGCGGTGGCTACTGAGGCTGACCCAGAAAAGCGCCCCGGCGCGGTTGCAGCCGCCCGGGGCATGGCACGAAAGGAATTAGCTCTCGTGCAGGACCAGCCTAAACCGGGCGGCGACCCCGGGCCGCTTGACCCCGACGCCATCGAGCAGCTTCCGCTGCCCGACCAGTACGCCCGATCGGACCTCGAGACGATGTTCCACCTCGGGCTTCAAGTGTCGTCGTCGATCGGCGACTACCTCGACGAGCTCGCCGAGTTCGAAGCGGCGACGGTCAGCCGTGGTGGCCTCCGTCGTCGCCCTGACTCACCCGTGCCGTCGCGGCACATCATCGACCTGCGGCGCGAGGCGGCGGTCGCGGGATGTGCCGCGCGGTTCACAGCTCGTGCCGAATCCGGCGCGGTGCGGATGGCGAGTCGCTTCGCGCGCGCGGACCTGATGACGATGTGGCGGCTCGGGCACCGCGTCGCCGCTGGAGTGGAAGACCTGGTCGGCGAGCTGGCCGAGCACTACGCCCACACGCTCGATCCCGAGGTTCCGTCTCGGGAGGTCATTGACGAGCGGATCGCCGCTGCGTTCGCTGGGGCGGCGTGGCGCTACGTGCAGCGAGCGCGAGTCCATGCGTGGGCGGCCCGGCAGGACCGAGGCGATGATGTCCGCTGACTCTCGGCCGCCGACCGCGGTGGACCTCGCTCGAGCCTTCGGGCTCGTGGTCCGAGAACTGCGACGCGAACACGGAATGACGCAGAAGGAGCTGGCGGCTGCCGTCGGCGTTCACCGCACCTACATCGGCGCCATCGAGCGCGGGGAACGCAACCCGTCGATCAAGTGCATCGCCCGGCTCGCACGCGGCTTCGAGGTTCCCTACCTCGACCTGCCCATCCGCATGTGCGCACAAGCCGACGAACTGATCGTCACCGACGACGACGGCACCACCCCCAGCACCTGGCACGTCCCTTCCGGACGCCACACCAGCCAGGCCCCAACCTAACCCCAGCGCTCCAAGAAGGGTCCACGCGAGCCCTGCTTTCCCAGGCCTCCCAAACAGCGACACAGACTTGCATTCACCGGGGGGTGTCTGGCCGCTCACGCGATTAAGCAGTGTGCTGTCAATCGGCAAGCTCACCGGACCCGCCTCGGAGCGCTACTACGTCAGCAAGGTCGCCCAAGGCCTCGACGACTACTACGCCGGGCGCGGCGAGGCGCCCGGCCGGTGGGCCGGGTGGGCGACCGATCTCCTCATGGAGACCGACCAAGACGTGACGCCCGAACAGCTCGGCGCGATGCTGCGCGGGCAGTCGCCCACGACGGGGGAGGTGCTCGGCAATCCGTCGCGCCGGACGGTCAGCGGCTTCGACCTCACCTTCCGTGCGCCCAAGAGCGTCAGCCTCGTCTTCGGGCTCGCCGACCAGCCGATCGCGCTCGCGGCACGCGACGCGCACGACGCAGCCGTCCGCGACGCACTCGGCTACCTCGAACGCAACGCCTGCTGGACCCGCCGCGGCACCAACGGCACCGAGCACCTCCGCGGCTCAGGCTTCCTCGCGGCCGCGTTCCGACACCGGACGTCGCGTGCCGGCGATCCGACCCTCCACAGCCACGTCGTCGTCGCCAACGCCACGCAGGCGGCCGGGCGCTGGTCGACGCTCGACGGACGCCAGCTCTACCGCCACGCCAAGACCGCCGGCTACCTCTACCAGGCAACCCTGCGTGCCGAACTGACCCGGAACCTCGGAGTCGAATGGGAGGCGGTCCACAACGGCGTCGCCGACATCAGCGGGATCCCGCGCGACGTCATCGAGCACTTCTCCCAACGTCGCGCCGCGATCCTCGAGCACATGGCCGAGCGCGGCGAACACTCCGCCCGCGCGGCCCAGATCGCCACGCTCGCCACGCGAGAGCGCAAGGAGACGATCGCGCCGCTCGACCGGCTCCGCGACGAATGGCGCGCCCGCGCCGCCGAACACGGCTTCGTCCGGAGAGACCTCGACGCGCTCCTCGATCGCCCCGGCCGACTGATGCCTGAGGCCGCGAGTCACGATGGCGACCTGCCCGAACTGACACGGCAGTCGAGCACGTTCGATCGTCGCCACGTCCTCCAGGCATTCGCCGAGCGAGCCTCGGCAGTGGCTCCGGCAGCCGAGCTCGAGGCCAACGCCGACGCCTGGCTCGACTCGTCGCGAGCTGTCGCACTCGAACCCGTCCGGCGGCCGTCAGACCTCCAGCGCCACTCCACGCCTGAGATGATCGCCATCGAGCAGCAGCTCATGACCCGCGCCCGCGGCAGCCGCGACACCGGCACCGGGCTTGTCGCTGCCGAGCACGTGGAGACGGTGCTCGCCAAGCGACCGGAGCTCAGCGACGAGCAGGCTGACATGACACGGCAGCTCACCGGATCGGGACACGGCATCGAGATCGTCTGCGCCCCGGCTGGCACCGGCAAGACCTTTGCGCTCGATGCCGCCCGGGACGCCTGGCAGTGCGAGGGTCTCCACGTCCACGGTTGCGCGCTCTCGGCTCGCGCCGCGGCCGAGCTGCACGACCAGACCGGCATCCCGAGCACCACCATCGCACGGCTCCAGCTCGACCTTCGCCACGGCCACCAGCTCGCGCCTGACTCGGTCCTTGTCGTCGACGAGGCGGGCATGGTCGGCACGCGAGACATCGCCGACCTCGCCAACCACGCGGAACAGGCCAACGCCAAGCTCGTCCTCTGCGGCGACGACCGCCAGCTCCCCGAGATCGCCGCCGGTGGTGCCTTCCGCGCGCTCGCCGACCGCTACGGCGCGATCGAACTTCATGAAGTCCATCGCCAGCGAAACGACTGGGACCGCGCCGCGCTCGCCGAGCTGCGCACCGGCCGCGTCGAAGACTGGGCCACCGCCTACCGAGAGCACGACCGGATCGTCACCGGCACCAACGCCCACGCCGTCCGCGCCCGGCTCGTCGCGGACTGGCAAGCCGCTCGCACTTCGCATCCCGAAGAGGACGCGATCATGCTCGCCCACCGACGCAGCGACGTCGCCGACCTCAACGAGCGAGCCCGAGCACAACTCTGCGCCGCCGGCCAGCTGGGAGACGACGAACTGACCACCGCCGGTCGCTCCTTCGCCGTGGGCGATCGGGTCATCACCTGTCGCAACGACCGCCACGTCGACGTCATCAACGGCCAGCGCGGCACCGTCACCGCTGTCGACCTGGACCGCTGCTCGCTCACCATCACCCGCGACGACGAGACCCAGGTCGAACTGCCCGACAGCTACCTCGCCGACCGCCACCTCGACCACGCCTACGCGATGACCGCCCACCGAGCCCAGGGCATCACCGTCGACCGCGCGTTCGTCCTCGGCTCCGACGAGCTCTACCGCGAATGGGGCTACACCGCCCTCTCCCGTCATCGCGAGGAGGCCCGGTTCTACGTCAACGTCGGCAACGACCCGCCGACCCTCGACGACGACTTGGACCCCGCCGCCGAGACGCTCCGGCGCCGCGAGCGCAAGACCCTCGCCATCGACACCGCCGACCCGTCCTACCTCCCCGACCTCGACGCACCGCCCGAGATGCCGATGCCCGAGATCCCGAGCATCCCGGACCAGCTCGACATCGACACCGGCCTCGACTTCGGTCTCTGACCACGAGCCAGCGGTGCTCGGGCGCGGTGGCCGGCCCGGACATCGCCACAGGCTGCCCGACGCCGCAGCAATCCGCCGCACCAGGTCTCGCCCCGCGCAGCTACCGGGATGAGGCCCGGCGGAGCGAGACCTGGCGCGTACGTTCGCCGCGCCATCGGGCGGACGCCCGGCTATGTCCGGAACCGACCACAGCAGCCTCGAAGCCTTCTACGCAGCAGAACACGAAGCGCTCATGCGGGCCGTCAGCAAGCGTGTCACCGCACCGCACGTCGTCATTGAAGACGCCTGCTCGTTCGCGTGGTGCCAGCTCGTCGCACGAGATGACATCGAGCTGGGGCGCGGGGCGTACTGGTGGCTGTTCGTCACGGCCAGTCGCCAGGCATGGAAGCTCCTTGCCGACCTGGGACACGGCGCGATTGGAAGCCCTGATCCAGCGTTGTCGGTGACAGACGAGGTGCGGTTCGAAGAACGACACCTCGATGTGTTGGACCGACGGGATGTGATCCGTTCTCTGACTCATCGTCAGCGGTGCTTCCTCATGCTCCAGGCGGCTGGATACCACATAGATGAGATCTCTCAGATGACTGGTGCGACTGCGCGAACCGTCGAACGCCAGATCAAGCGAGCGAGGCACACGCTTCTACAGATCTAGGGCTGCCGAGACAGCCCGTGTAGCGGCAGCAGTGGCACAGCCATCATCGGTTGTGCGATCTGGGAGACGGCATCGTCTCCCAGATAAACGAATCCGTCTGCCCTGATCACAAATCTATGCTCGTCCAATGACGGCTCATGTCCCGACAACGAGTGCCGCATCTGGTGATGACCTCATCCCGGATCGCGCGCTCCGCGAGTCCGACGACGACGCTTTCAACCACGACGCGATCGCGGCGAATCTTGCCGTGCATGTCGTGACGGCCGAAACGCCCTTGAACATCGCGCTGTATGGCCCCTGGGGCTCCGGAAAGTCGAGCGCGTTCGAGCTCCTAAGGCGACGGCTCGAAGAAAAGCCCGTCAGGCTCGTGCACTACGACGCGTCGCGATACGGAGGTGAGTCTCTCCGCAGGAATTTCATCTCACATGCCGCCGCGGAGCTCGAATTTCGTGACCCGCAGAAGTTCCGGCGATTCCATGACGGGCTCTACGAGGGACGAAAGAGCGCGGCGGTCCGGATGCCTGAATCGCTCGATGACTGGAAGAAGATGGGGGCCCCGCTTTTCACGCTCGCCGTGACATTGGCCGGGCTCCTAGCGGTGGTCGCGACAGTAGGCCTTGGCATCTCATATCTCACCGCCAGAGACGCTCCCAATCAGATTGCAGCCTTGCTCGCAGGTCTTGCTGTCCCGGTGGGAGTGGTGTCCATCCTTGTGGCCGCCGGCAAAGCTGTCCTCGACGGCGCCACGATTACCACTGAGGAGTCGCTTCCGTCTGCAGATGAGCAATTCCGTCGCCGCTTCGACGAACTCATCGAGGCTGCGCGCAAGAAGCACCGTGTCGAAAGGATCGTTTTCTTCATTGATGAACTCGATCGCTGCACCCCGGCGGACGTTGTGAGGACTCTCATCTCAGTGAAGACGTTCCTTGATCACCGGGAATGTGTCTTCGTGGTCGCTGCCGATCGCGATGTCTTGGAGCGGGCGCTTTCCACTGATCTCGAACAAGCCACACCCGAGAACGAGGACCACCCCTACTACAGCTCCGCGAGCTCGTTTCTAGACAAGGTCTTCCATCACCAGATGTTCCTCCCGCCGCTGAGGAAGACCAAGCTCACTCACTTCGCCCGCGACTTGGTGAAGCAGCGTGGAGGGGTCTGGAAGGAGTTGCGGGACGCGGGTGGGCAGCGATACCTGGATCGGATCGTGTACGCGTTGGTGCCTTCGCACGTCGTGAGTCCGCGGCGCGTCAAAGTCCTGTTGAACAACTTCGCCACCAACCTACGGATCATCGAGTCGCGCGGGATCGATCTCACGGATCGTGCACCAGAGGTCGCGCGTCTGACGGTCCTTCAGACCGAGTTTCCGTCATTGGCGGCCGATCTCCCTGAGGAGCCACGGCTACCCGAGCTTCTGCTCGACCCGCCTGACCATCCATCGCCGAGAGTTGCCCGAATGTTGCAACGCCATTTGGTGACCTTGGATTCACACGGTGATCCTGAGCCACCCAGCGAAGCCGGCGGTGAACTTCCGGAAGTGGATCCCTTGCTGTCGTCTGATCAGGATCTTGGCCTCACAGAGCCTTCGAGGCGCGTGCTGTCGGTGCAGAATCGAGACCTGTACCGCTATCTGCGTAGGACAGCCGGAGTGGGCATAGTCGGGCCCGGTCGGGACCTCCTCTATCTCGAAGGAGCCGGCAGCGATCACGGGTTGGAGGACTCTGCGCTTAGCGAGATGGTGGAGCGGGACTCTCTAGAAGCCCCAGGGAACATTCTTGCCGAACTGGCCGCTCGCCCAGATGACGAGAGGCTTGCTGTTGTGGGGCTGCTGTGCGACATGACCGAAGGCGAGTTCGGAGACGAACGCGCGAACGTCATGTCTACGCTGATGGGCACCGTCGAGATGCTCGGGTCGGGCGTCCAGCCCTCGGCAGCACGCGTCGTGGATGCAGTTCGAGCTTTCCAGGCCGAGCAGGAGCTAGAGGGATCCCATCTCATCGGCGCACTGCAGGTGGGCCTGCTCCTGGGACAAGATGAGGGACACACGCTCGCGCGGGAGGTCGTCGCCGACCCGCGGACGAGCCAAGTCCCTGAGCGCCTACGTCGCGCCGCCTCGCTCATCGATGACATGCCGAACGACTTGGTTTCGACGGTCGCCGATGCTCTCGCGGAACAGCTTCCTGAGCATCCCGACTGCCTGGTCGAAGCCCTCACCGACGTGTCCGCGCAAGGTGTACTCAAGGTCCTTGAGCGGGAGCGCACATTGACCGCCGTAAGCGACCGTTACGCCTCGTTTGCTGCGGACGGCGAAGATGACGAAGCCGCCGCGTTCATCGAGGCTCTATATGCAGTGGCCGGCCAGCATGGCGACGCTGGGCTCCCGATCTCAGCGGTGCTGCAGTGGCAGTTGCTCAAGATGGGCAGCGCATACGAGACAGTTCGGTCTCACGCGTCATCCGTGATGGGGTCGCTCCCCACGGAGGCCTGTGACTCACACGCCTTGTTCGGGCTGCAACGAGGTGGCACAGAGGATTGGCCATTCTGGCGCCAATACCTCTCCGGTTTGGAGTCTCAACTCGCCTGGCGGTCGGGCGTCGTCAGGCAAGTTCTAATCGCTGTCATTGGTGATGCTGCGAGTACGGAGGCCGAGGCGACCGCTGTCGCGTTGGCGTCGTACGTGGCCACGATCGAACAGTCCGACGCGGAGACAGTGGCCGCCGCTCTGAACACGGCTCTCGGAGCTCGCTCGTGGTGGGAAGATGAGGATGCACTGGTTGCTCAACGCCAGGTCCACGGTGTCGCGCGGTCTCTCGCACCCGATCCCGAATCCCCGCTGGGACGAGCGGTGCTCGCCGCTCTCGTTGCTGACCTTCGTCGCGTCGCCGAAGTTCCGACGGCACGACCTGTGGTCCCGCAACCTCCACAACCCCTGAGGACCGTCCTGGGGCTGGCAGGGCTTCGGCAGCTCGGAGCTTCGCTTCCTCTCGATGAAGGTGACCGGCTCATCGAAGAGGTCGTCGCTGCCGTCCCCACCGGAAGCGCGGCTGTCGACGTTGAAGCAGTTCGGACGATTGTGTCGCTCGCCGCTGCAGGGGCTCGGCGCGATCGTCCTGTCAAGTTCGATTCGGCTGCGCTGATCGCGGCACTTCCTTACGGTCCGCGAGGGGTCTCCATCGTTAGGGACTGGCTCGCTCTGGATCCGAGTGCCGAGACGATCGTTCAGCTTGCCGTGAAAGTGCGAGGCCTTCACGATGTGGCGCTGAGGCAGTCCGTCTCCGATTGGGCGTCGAGACACTCTGAGCGTCAACGAACGGCGCTCGTGGACCTTTTCTTGGACGAGGCGCCGAACCTGAATACCTGGGTCCGCGAGATCGCGCGCCACGGCGTCGACGACGACGCCTTGGTCGAGAAGGTCACTCAGGCCGCGTTGGAGGCACCCCGGCACGAGAAACGAAGCGTGCTCATCGATTTCCTGCTGGCGGTCCAACCAAGCACGCGGACAGCACACGTCAAGGTCGCGAAGCTCACGCTCGCGCTCCTAGAACGCGGAACCAAGGTCGACTTTGACCTTGCCCTCCGGAGCGCAAACGCCCTCGGCACCGATCATCAACATCAGCAGAAGCTGCGTGATGCCTTCGACTCCGCCGCGCAGCGCAAGGGGTTCCGGATTCCGGCGAAAAGCCTGGCCACCCTTCAAGCTGCCGGAATTCGACCGAAGCAGCGAAGCCTCGCGGAGTCAGCGATGGACCTGTGGGCAAGCCTGTTTGGTGGAGGCGGCGGGCGAGACTAGATCGTGCCAACCCAAGAGTGGAGTGTCTTAACTGTGTTTTGCGAGCGTTTGCCGTTACACTGATCGCATGGCCACCGCATTCGGCACCGAGGCTGCGTATGTCAAGGAGCTCGGGCACCTCGAGACTCCCGACCTTGCGCGCGCGACCGGCGCGGACCTCACGACGGTCCGTGCCTGGCTGCGAGGCGATCGGTCGCCGTCCGGCCGCTATGCCGAACGCCTCGCGGAACTCTCGTTCATCGTCGAGCGGCTCGCTCAGGTGGTGCGACCGGAGTACATCCGTGTGTGGTTGCTGAAGCCGAACGTCGCGATGGGGGAGGACAAGCCGGTCGACCTCGTCGCCCAGGGCGAGTACCGCTCGGTGTCGCGGGGAGTCAGCGCGCTGGAGAGCACCCCGGTCTCCTAGCTGGTGGACGTCGAGTCGATCAGCCTCAGCGGCACTTGGTGGCGCCACGTACCGGCCGGCGCCGACGTGCTGTACGAGCCTCGCGACCCGGCGGACAGCCGTTGGCAGCGCGGAACGGTGGTCGACGCTTGGTACTTCGCCGACTCCCCCGAGACAGTTTGGGCCGAGTGGTACCGAGCGGTCTCCGAGCTGGGTGTGCCGCCTAGTCATCTGCTCCCCCGAGATCTCTGGAGGTGGGAGGTCTCGCTCGTTCGGGTCGCCGACCTCTCGACGGCGGAACGCCTCGACCGCGCCGGCCTCAGGCCGCCTACGCCAGGCCGCACGACCTGGCCGTCGTTCCAGCGAGTAGGGGAGGAGCTCCACGCTGACGGGTTCCAATCGGTACTCGCGCCATCGGCGGCACGACCCGGCAACCTCGTCCTGTGCGTGTTCCGAGACGCCCGAGATGTGCCTGGAGTGCCCCCGATCCCACCGCCGACGACGGTCGACGAACCACCGATCGTGCCGAGAGGAATGACGACCTGACGTGTCACCCGACCGGCCCCCCGTGAACTAGAAAGCTGCTTTCGAGGGAGGCACACTCTCGCTTTCGGCGAGTGCATCGCGTTCGTGTACCTGGGCCTAGCCGCAGCTGATTTCTCGGTCTACCTTCGGCGCATGGAAATCGCAGAAGACCAGGACTTCGACGCGCGGATCCTGGCTGAGCTCCGCGAGCGGCTCGCTCGTCGCTACGGCCGGGACGGTGATCTGGCAACTGACCGCGGTTCGCGGATGGATCACGAGGCTGGTGCCGCTGAGCTCCCTTGGTTGTTCAGAGCAGCCCTCAGCCGGATGACAACGAGCTACGGCGCCGAGGTCCTCGAGGCCAGGCTCGACGCCCTGCTCAACGATCTGCTCACGTACCCAGAGGACTCGCAAGACGCCGCGCTCTATGGGTATGCGTCAGCCGCGACGATGACCAAAGCGTTTCGGGCGAAATTCGGGATCTCGGTCCGTGACGTCCGGCGCATCGCTGTGGTCGGTCAATGGATCGCGTACTCAGAGAGGCCGCCCAGCTCAGAAGCAGAGCACGAGCGAGAAGCAGAGGCGTGGCAACGCATCACGGCGTTCCGAGAGGGGCTCGCGAGGCGACGTCTCGGACGCGACCGCTTGCCGGCTGTGGAGTCGCTCGGGATGCGGCGTGAGGTGTCCGGCGCGGGCCGGCCCAGATATCCCGCGATGACTCCGGCGGAAGCGGCGAGGCTACGGAACGAGCTCGGGGTGGGCCGATGACCAGTCGGCAATTCAAGAGGACGATGCGACTGAGCCACGCGATCCGCCACCTCGTGGTCACGGTCGCCGTGGCGGGAGTCGTGGCGCACCACCTGATTCAGATGGCCACCTGAGGTCGACTGTCGTGAGCCCGCGTCGCACAGCGGGCCAGTCGATTCGGATACGCCAATGACCCATCCGGCCGACAGATCGCGAGGTAGTCGCTCAGGCATTGAACGGCTTTGAACCGAATTGCCACGAGCACCTAGGCCGTGCATGGTTGTAGATAGCAAAGCGTCGCACTTGCGGCCGGATGGACGCTCAAGGCTGAGGCCGATTTCATCGCCGACCCCTGTGGGCCGGATCTCGTAGGACAGCTCGACCGCCGTGGCCGAGCTGCTCCTTGCGCGAGTACGAGAAAACCCCACGGGGGACGATGCCGACGTTAGCGTCAGCGCTGATGGCTAAGCGACCGGAAAGCACGCGCGAAACCTTTACTTGTCTCGTGGATGGCCTGCTGTGAGTAGTGGGCGAGAGCGCGATGATGCGCAGGCGCTGGTCGATCGGGTCCGCCAAATCATCGACAGGTCAGCTCTCTTCGTCGCCTACGGCGACGACGACGAAGTCAGCTACTTCATCCCCGTCGAGGCGATCGAGGCTCTGGCTTGGCTAGTGACGTCAGTTGCTTTGCCGTTGGCATTGGACGTCGCAGGCAATGACATCGCGGCCAGAATCGAACACAGGCGGTCCCGCTTAAAAGATGCCCAAGAACTCGAACCCGAAGAACTGCTG
>Ga0164241_10003723_pt1 | contig 15152 bp, 12 predicted proteins | sample OricomyardsoilBY_FD_108780 | JGI IMG/M metagenome (GOLD analysis project Ga0164241, IMG submission 108780) | Backyard soil microbial communities from Emeryville, California, USA - Original compost - Back yard soil (BY) | ecosystem: Environmental > Terrestrial > Soil > Unclassified | place: USA... | reverse complement strand
GTCGCCAGCAGCGAAAACACGCCCCAAGCGACCAGATAGCCCAGCAGGAACCACGTCGCCGACGCGAACTGCTGTCCACTGCGCAAGGCGTGCCGGGCAACGCCCAGATACAGCAGCGCCATGGGTGCGGCCGACGGCGTCATCATGCCGATCATCATCACGAACCACATGAGAAACAGATAGCCGGCCAGCGGCGCGGACCAGGCCGCCAGTGCGGGCGACATCATCTGCAGATGGTTCATGCGCACGCTGGCCATGGCCGGCATGTCTATGCCGGCCATGCGCGTGGCTTCGTGCAGCAACCAGATCCAGGCCAGAGCCGTGATGAGCAGCAGCGCGCCCAACGCAATGATCCGCTCGCGGCGCAGCGCGGAGGCGAGCTTAGCGTCAGCGGTCAATTAATGATGCCGTCCTGGCACAGGTGCAGTTCGGCGAACTGACCGTAGGAGTCGTTGAGCTCGTAGGAGATGGGGCCAGTGGCCTTGGTCCAGCCGCGGCCGATCTCGGCCTCCTTGAACTCGAAGCCACCCTCGGGCTGGATGCGGATGCGGTGTTCGCTGCCGGTGACCGGATTGACGATGGGCTCGCCGCGCTGCTCGATGTAGCCGGCGACCTTCAGGTGCGCGCGGCGCCGCGCGATGTCCACCTGAAAGTCGATGTCGGCGAACACCGGCTCGTGCACCTTGCTGAGCATGGAGGCGAACACCGCGAACATGGTGGCGCCAGGCCTGGTGTCCTGCCCGCTCATGATGCGCAGCAGGGCGTTGCGCTGTGCTTCATTGGCGCGCCGGTCGACGATGGGCAGGGCTTCGCCGTCGCCCTCGTGGATGGCCTTGGGGTATCGGAAGATGCCGGCCAGGCGAAGGCCATCCAGTGGCGTGCCTCCATGAAAGCCACGGTCGATCTGGACCCCCACGACTGCCGCGCAGTTGCCGTAGGTGGGCAGCGCGTTGAACTGGCAAGGGCAACCATAAGAGCAGTTGCAGTTGGCGAATTCGCGGCCGTGAATCGCCCATTGGGTGTCGGACATGGCGTCTCCGTGCGTGTCTGCGTGCCCCAAGCATACGCCCGCGGCGCGCAAGGCTGAAATCCCCGCGATTGCGCCGCAAAGACCAGGCGCCGGGGGAGTCCGGCGCAGGGCAAACTGCGTGGCATGAGCCGCCTTACCGCATCGCAACTCTACAGCTACCTGAGCTGCCCGCACCGGGTGGCCATGGACGCTACAGGCGATCCGGTGCTGCGCGATGAGGTCAGCCCCTTCGTGCAGATGCTGTGGGAGCGTGGCGTTGCGCATGAGCGCGAACTGGTGGCCGCGCTCCCCATGCCCTACGAAGACTTCTCCGCGCTGCGCGGCGAAGCCAGGGAGGCGGCAACCCGCGCGGCTATCGCCCGTCAGGCGCCGTTGATCTACGGCGCGCGTCTGTCTGTGCACGAACTGCTGGGTGAGCCAGACCTGCTGCGCCGGGAAGGCGATCGCTACGTGGCCATCGACATCAAGTCCGGAGCGGGCCGGGAGGCAGCAGACGAAGAGGACGAAGGGCGCCTGCGCAGGCACTACGGCGTGCAACTCGCCCTGTACACCGACATCCTGGAGCAGATGGGCCTGTCGGCCGGGCGCCACGGTTACATCTGGGATGTGAAAGGCCAGGAGACGCGCTACGACCTGACCGTGCCGCTGGGCCCCCGCTCGCCCTGCCTGTGGGATGTGTATCTCAAGACGCGCGCGGCGGTGCGCGCCACGCTGGCCGCGCCGCACACCAGCACCCCCGCGCTCGCAGGCATCTGCAAGCAATGTGTGTGGCGCAGCGCCTGCTTTTACAAGCTGCGCGAGACCCAGGACCTGACCCTGCTGCCGGAACTGGGCCGCGCGGCGCGCGATACGTTGCAGGAAGAATTCCCCTCGCTGCGGCAGCTGGCCACCGCAGACCTGGATCATTTCATCGAAGGTGAGCGCACCTCATTTGCCCGCATTGGCGCCACCACGCTGCGCAAGTTCCAGCGCCGCGCCGCGTTGCAGCTCGCGCGCGACGCGCAGCCCTGTCTCACTGCGCCAATTCAATGGCCATCGTGCGCCACAGAACTGTTTTTCGACATAGAAACCGATCCCATGCGCGGGCTGTGCTATCTGCACGGCTTCGTGATCCGCGAGCGGGATGCCGCAGGAGTGCCGCGTGAGCGCTTCGAAGGAATATTCGCCCGTGCCGCCAGCGCGGATGCCGAGCGCGAGGCCTTCGCGAGCGCGATGGCGCTGTTCCGCCGGCATCCGGATGCGCTCGTTGTGCATTACTCGCGCTACGAACGTACTGAATACCGCAAGCTGGTGGCGCGCTACCCGGATGTCGCCACGCCCGAAGAAATCGAAGCGCTGTTCGCGCCCCCGCGCGCGCTCGACCTATATGTGGACGTGGTCAGGCCCCACAGCGAATGGCCCACTCACGACTTCTCGATCAAGAGTCTGGCCAGGCACTGCGGATTCAAGTGGCGCGACGCCGACCCCTCCGGCGCATCGTCCATCGAATGGTTCGACCGGTGGGTGAAGACCGGCGATCCGCGGCTCAAGGCGCGACTGCTGGACTACAACGAGGACGACTGCCGCGCGATGCGCGTGGTGATGGACGTGATCAAGACCCTGCCGGTGCAGGGCGAGGCGGGTGTCTAACGGCCACCCGACAAACCCGCCGGCAGCACATCACCAGCAGCACGAGCCAGAGCAGAAATTTCAACATGCTCGTAGCATACGCCGCAGCGAGGACGGCACAAGAGCTGGTCCTGGCTGATACACATGCCGCAGATACTGGTCGTCGAGGACGAGATCGCCATCGCCGATACGCTGCTGTTCGCGCTGCAGGCGGAGGGTTTTGGCGCGCAACGCGTGGCGCTGGCGCGTGAGGCGCTGTCCGTCCTGAAAGCCAGTGTCATCGATCTGGTGATCCTGGACGTCGGCCTGCCAGACATGACCGGCTTTGAATGCTGCAAGGCGCTGCGGCAGTTTTCGCAGGTACCGGTGATGTTCCTGACGGCGCGCGCGGAGGAAGTGGACCGCATCGTGGGTCTGGAGATCGGCGCCGATGACTATGTGGTCAAGCCGTTCTCGCCCCGTGAGGTGATGGCGCGGGTGCGCGCCATCCTCAAGCGCACGGGGGCGCCGGCGGCGCGCGCCGCGGAATCGGAATTCCAGGTGGATGTGGCGCGCATGGCGATCCGCTTTCGCGGCCAGGGGCTGAAGCTCACGGCACTGGAGTTCCGGCTGCTGCAGCAGCTGGTGTGCGCGCCGGAGCGCGTGTTCGGCCGCGAAGAGCTGCTGGCGGCCGTGGGCGCCGCCACCGATGCGGGCTATGAGCGCAATGTCGACACCCACATCAAGGCGCTGCGCGCCAAGTTGCGCGACATCGCGCCCGACAGCGAACCCATCCAGACGCACCGAGGCTTCGGCTACAGCTATCAGCCGGCGCGAAGCAGCGTGACTAGAACAACATGAAGTCGCTGACCCTGCGCCTGTTCGTCATCGGCGCCGTGCTGGTGGGCGGCTTTGGCTGGTTCGCATGGCGGCAGGTGCTCGAGCAAGTGAAGCCCGCCGTGCGGCAGTCCACCGAAGAAACACTGGTGGATACCGCCAACCTCCTGGCCGAAATCGTCGCCCCACGGGTGCGCGATGGCAGCCTGGGGCAGGGCGACCTGGCGCGCATCATGGCGGCCTATGGCCAGCGCCATCCCGGCGCCGACATCTGGGGCATCCGCAAGGATGGGGTCACGCATCGCATCACCGTCACGGACTCCAGGGGCATCGTATTGCTCGATTCCGCCGGTCGTGATGTCGGCAAGGACTACTCGCGCTGGAACGACGTGTACCGCACCTTGCGCGGCCAGTACGGCGCGCGCACTACCGAAGAGGTGCCGGGCGACGAACTCACCACGGTGATGTATGTGGCGGCACCGGTTCGCGATGCCGATCGCATCATTGGCGTGGTCACAGTAGCCAAGCCCAATCGCAGCGTGCAGCCCTTCATCGAGCGCGCGCAGCAGCGGCTGGGCGTGCTGGCAGCGGCGTTCATCGCGATCGCCCTGGTAATTGGCGCGCTGCTTTCCTGGTGGCTGAGCCGCGCCATCCGGCGAGTCACCGTGTACGCCGATGCGGTCACGGCCGGCGGCCGGCCCGCGGTTCCGCACCTGCCAGGTGAGGAGCTGACCCGGCTGGCGCAGGCGCTGGACACCATGCGCGCGCAGCTGGAAGGCAAGGCCTATGTCGAACGCTACGTGCAGACGCTGACCCATGAACTGAAGAGTCCATTGGCGGCGATACAGGGTGCCGCCGAGTTGTTGCGGGCTGATCTGCCCGTGCCGCAGCGCGCGCGATTGCTGGAAAACATCGAAGTGGAGACGACACGCCTGCAGTCCATGAGCGAGCGGCTGCTGCACCTGGCGCAGGTGGAGCAGCGGCGCGCACTGGAAGATCGCTCGCCCATTGCTCTGCAAGCGCTGATCGAAGAGCTGCTGGTGGGACGCGAGCCCCAGCTGCTGCAGCGACGTATCCGGGCCACGAATGAAGTGCCATCCGGCGCGATGATCACCGGTGAGCGCTTCCTGGTTCGGCAGGCGCTGGCCAATCTGCTCGACAATGCCGTGGACTTCACGCCACCCGGACAGGCGATCCGCGTCGGCCTGGTCGATGCACAGCCGGGTCGCGTGGCCATCGCCGTATTCAACGAGGGCGAGGCGATTGCGGACTTCGCATTGCCGCGGGTGACCGAGCGTTTCTATTCGCTGCCGCGTCCGGGAAGCGATCGCAAGAGCACCGGCCTGGGCCTGAGCTTCGTGCAGGAAGTGGCGCTGCTGCACGGCGGATCTTTTGACATAGCCAATGTGCCGGGCGGCGTACGCGCCGTGCTGACGCTGCCCGCCGGCTGAGGCGCCGGCCGCGTGGCGCCACGCGCCCAATCTCCACGCAATCTCCACAGTTCCCCGCTGCGCGCGAATGGATGCTGTCGCCATCAACCCAAAGGGAGATGCATCGTGGCGCGTGAATCGAACCGGATCACATGGTGGGCAGGCGCCTATCCGTTGCTGCTGGCCGCCCTGGCGACGCGCAAGGTGCTGTCATGAACTGGGGGTTGCTGCTGCGCCTGGGCGCCATCGGCGCGGTGATGCTGTTCCTCATCGTGCCGCTGGTACATGTCAACGAACTCATCCGCGAGCGGCAGGCCGCACGCAATACCGTCGTGCAGGACATCGCCCGCAGTGCGGCCTATGCCCAGACGCTGACCGGGCCCATCCTCGTCGTGCCGTATACGCGCACGGTGCAGGAGGAACAGGTCGATGCGGCGCGCCGTCCCTTTCAGGTGACGCATGAGGTCGAGGGCGAATTGCGCCTGCTGCCGGCCACATTCGACGTGGGCGGCAACCTCTCGACGCAGGAACGCCAGCGCGGCATCTATCGTGCGCGGGTTTTCGACGCCAAGGCAAAGCTTGCCGGGCGCTTCGATGTGCCCGCGCATTTCGGCGTCAACGCCGATGTCCAGAGTTACCGCTTCGGCCAGCCGCGTCTGGTGCTGGGCATCAGCGATATCCGCGGCATCGGCAACGCGCTTTCCCTGCAGGCCAATGGCGCGGGCATTGCCTTCGTTCCCGGGACGGGCACCACGCTGCTGAGCGCCGGCGTGCAGGCGCCGCTGGCGCTGGCCGATGGCGGCGCCGTCCAGCCGCTGGAATTCCAGATCGAACTGCAGCTGCAAGGCACCAGCGACTTCCAGATCACGCCCGTGGGACGCGACACGCATGTGATGCTGACATCCGACTGGCCGCATCCGAGTTTCATCGGCGAGTTCCTGCCGCGCGCGCGCGAGGTGAGCGACGCGGGATTCTCCGCCGAATGGCAAACCTCTTACTTCGCCACCAATCTCGAGGAGGCGCTGTCGCGCTGTCATGCAGACAATGTTGCGCCGCCCGACCCCAAGGATCAAAGCTGCAGCGACTTCTCCGGCCGGCACTTTGGCGTGAGCTTCATCGATCCCGTCGATCAGTACCTGAAGAGCGAACGCGCCGTGAAATACGGCTTCCTGTTCATCGCGCTGACCTTTGCCGGATTCTTCCTGATGGAAGTGCTGCGTCGGGTCAGCGTGCATCCGGTGCAGTACGGCCTCGTGGGTCTGGCGCTGGCGATGTTCTTCCTGCTGCTGCTGTCATTCTCCGAGCACATCGGCTTCGCCGCGGCGTTCCTCGTCTCGGCGCTGGCCTGTGCAGGGGTCATCACCTTTTACGTGACGCATGTGCTGGGCAGTCGGGCGCAGGGAGCGGGATTCGGCGCCGCGCTGGCGGTGCTGTATGCACTGCTGTATGCCATCCTCAGCTCTGAAGACTATGCGCTGCTCACCGGCTCGGTGCTGGTGTTCGCGCTGCTCACTGTGGTGATGGTGCTGACACGGCAGGTGAACTGGTTCGGCATCGGCGCCGCGCAACCGACGGGAGTGGCCGAACGCAAGTGAAATCCATTGGGCGTTGGTGCCCCCACTCGGAATCGAACCAAGCTCTGCGGTTTACAAAACCGCTGCATCACCACAATGCTTTGGGGGCGCAACGCGCCGGCGCCGGGGAGTATACCCGCCGCCGCTGGCTGGCTTCAGGGCGCGGCGGGCGCAGCGGGCGGTGTGGCGGATCCCGCCTCCGGCGTGCCCGGTGGTGCTTGCGGACAGTCCTCCACGCGCAACCGATCCAGCGGCAGTCCGCTGGCCGCCAGGCGCCCGTCCGACAGCGTCTCACGGGCTACGCCGGGCACGTCGATCCACAATACCTGCCGATCACGCAGGCGTTCCCGCACCACGGCATCAAGCTTGAGTTTCTGCACGCGTGAGGCACGATCTTCGGCCCGCTCCTCGTCCTGGAACACGCCCACCGAAACGCGGAAATGCGGATCGTCTGGCATGGCAAAGGCATCCTTGATGCCCGAAGCGCGGATGGCATTGAGCGTGCGCGCCTGGTCGTTTGAATTGGGCGTATCGACGTAAACCCAGTATCCCTCGCGCTGCTGCTCGGTGACTTCACGACGCGCGAGGCCCCAACCGGCGGCGGTGAGTTTCTGTTCGGCCGCCAGGACTTCAAGTTCGGTGCTGAACGGGCCGATGGTGGCGCAGGGTGCTGGCGCGGGCGGAGCTGGCGGGGTGGTTGGCGGTGCCTGGCGCGGCGTCGTGGCGACAGCGGTCAGGCCCGGGTCGGAACGATCCACCCAGTGTGCCCACCCGAAGTACAAAACATTGGCAGCGATGAGGACGAGCACGACTATGCGGATCATGGTCGCAGCCTATCAGCCCCGGCGGCGGACGGGGATGCCCGCCAGGATAGCCAGTCCCCGCAGCACCAGATCCTCGCGCTGCTTGCAGGCGCTGCGCAGCAAAGGGGCGACGGCGTCGGCACCGCCACCAGTCAGGAATACCACTGGGCGCCCACGCAAGGTGCGCGTCACATCTGTGATGGTGCGATCCACCAGCGCAGCCGCGGCCGACAGGCAGCCCAGCTCGATGGCTGTGCCGGTGTCGTCGGCGAGCATGGGCAGTCTGGGTTCGACCGCTGCGGCGCGACGTGCGCGGCCGGCGCTGGCGCGCGGCGCGATCTGCGCCGTATCGCGCAGCAGCGATTGCAGCATCAGCGTGGGGCCGGGCGCGATCAGTCCGCCGCGATGCCGGCCATCGCAATCAACCACATCGATGGTCAGCGCCGTGCCGATGCTGACGGCGCACACCGCGCGATAGCAACCGGCCAGGTGCCAGGCCGCCACCGCGCCGATCCACCGATCGACGCCGAGCCGCTCGGCATGACGATAACCATTGCGCACTCCCGCGGCCTGCGCGCTGCTGTGCAGGAACTGCGGCTCGGGTGCGCCAGCCTGGCGCAGCGCCGCGCGCAATGCTTTTTCAACCTTCGCGCCAGCCACCGAGGACGCCACCACGCGATCCAGTCGCGGCGCGCGCCTCAGCGCGGACGTGAGCGCGGCCGCTTCCGTGGTGGCCGCTGCCTGTTGCGCGCCCATGCGGCCATCGCGCAGCAGCGCCCATTTGATGCGGGTATTTCCCACGTCGATCAACAATGCATTCACGATGAATTCCTGCGCACGGATACCTCTCCGGCGATGATGCGATGAACCTGCCCTCGATCGGCCACCAGCAGCGCGCCATCCTGGTCCACACCGCGGGCCATGCCGCTGTGGACGTGGCCGCTACCTTCCAACGTGACCGGGCATGCGCGCAAGGCGTCTGCCGCGTGGAATTCATCACGAAATGGCGCGAAGCCCTGCACGGCGAATTCGCGCACCACGGCCACGCCATGATCCAGCAGCGCGGCCACCAGCGCATTGCGCACGGGAGCAGGCGCCGGTGCGGCCAGACCGGCCAGATCCGCGGCCGCGACGCCTTCCTCGCGCAGCCGGGCCAGCACTGCCGCACCCACGGCCACATTCACTCCGATGCCGATGACCACGTGCACCGGCCCGGCCGACTCGGTGCGCATCTCGATGAGAATGCCGCCGAGTTTGCCCTGCGAGGTGACCAGATCATTGGGCCACTTGAGCCGCACATCCTCGATGCCCAGTCCCAGCAGGGCGCGGCGTGCGGCCACGCCTATGGCCAGACTCAGTGCACCCATGGCTGATGGCAGTCCTTCGAAGCACCAGGACCAGGACAGACATACCGCACCGCCAGGCGGGGCCAGCCAGCTGCGACCGCGGCGACCGCGGCCGGCGGACTGGAATTCGGCGGTGAGGAAGTCGAATTGTCCCGGGGGCGGCGCGCCGCGCGCCAGCAACTGCGAATTGGTGGAATCGAGCACGCCGCCGCACTCGCCCTGCCGCAGGCATGCACGTGTGCCTGGGTTAAGCAGGGCGCGCACCGCCGCCTCGTTCAGCGGTGTGGCCGGCAATGCCAGGCGGTAGCCGCGATGCGTGATCGCCTCGATGCTCGTGCCGAGTTCGCGCAGCCGGCCGATGGCTTTCCAGATGGCGCTGCGCGTCACGCCGAAGCGCTGAGCCAGTTGTGCGCCGGAAACAAACTGCCGCGCACCGGTTTCAGCCGCGCGCTGATCCGCCAGTTGCTGCAGCACCTGCATGGCCAGTTGCATCAGTGTGCATGCTCCGCGGCGGGCACTTCGGCCAGCATGCAACGCACGCTGCCGCCGCCGATCCTCTCGATGGTCGCAACGGCGCCGATCAATGGCGCAACGCCGGCGTGCCGCAGCTGTTGCTGCTGATCCGCATCCAGGCTGCCGGCCGCGGTGGCGGACATGACCAGATGTCGCTGCCCATCGCGCGCAGCCAGCTCCAGCATGTTGCCCGCGAAAGCCTGCAGCTGTTCGCCTCGCAGCCTCAGCAGCTCGCGTCCCCCACCCAGGCGCGAGCACAGCGCATCGCGCTGGGCTGCGGGAATCCACTCCAGGCCCACACCGGCAATGCGCGCGCCAATCCACAACACCACATTGGTGTGGTACACGGGCGTTCCATCGGGAGTGGCGGCATCGAATACGAACGGCTCGTAGTCCATCAGTCGTGCCCATTCGCGCACCAGCGATTCATCGGTGCGCGGCGAGCGGCAGGCATAGGCAACGCGCGCCGCATGATCGAGCACCAGGCTGCCCGTGCCTTCGAGAAAGCGTCCACGGTGTTCTTCGCCGCTCAGGTCGATGCGTCGCCGCTCGATGAATCCCAGCTGGGATTTCACGGCATCGATCACGGCTTCGCGCCGCTCGGCGCGACGCGCGACGCTGTGCATGGGGTACAGCACCACCGTTCCATCGGCGTGAAAACTGACCCAGTTGTTGGGAAACACCGCATCGGGCTTGTGGGGAGCGGCGTTGTCTTCGGCCACCGCCACGCCAATGCCTGCCGCGCGCAGCGTAGCAACCAGCGCCGCGAACTCCGCGCGCGCGGCACTGGCGATCGAACCGGCGCTGGCGCTGGCGGCCTGCTGGAAGCGGTTGGTAACCGCGGTCTCGGCATTGAAGCCGAAAGCCGCCGGCTCGACCATGCAGACGTTCGTCAAGCGAAGTGGGCTCATGTGTGCGCGCATTATTGCGGTCCGCCGCGACCTTTGACAGCGGCCGGTGAGGGTGTCGTAAGCTGCCTTGAAAGAGCAGGGGGATCCGTGGCGAAAAAGCAGTCGGCGCAGTCGTTCCGTTTCTACGACAACCGTCAGAAGTATCTGGCCTTCGTCAATACATGCAACGAAAAGGCCGTGGTCGCGCGGCGCGTGGGACAGGAGCTCGAGCAGGTCAAACCCACGCCGCCGGCACTGTATTTCTTCGATGCCGGCATGGGTGACGGCACCGTGCTGGCGCGACTGATGCGTCATGCGCACAGTATCCATCCGACCGTGCCCATGGTGGCGGTGGCCAAGGAGATCAGCCTCGAGGACGTGCGACTGGGTCTGGAAAAAATGCCCGACCGGTTCATGGAGCATCCGGCAACCGTGCTGGTGATCACCAACCTCAACTACGCCGACGCGCCGCGATTGATGTTGCGTGATACGCAGCTTGCCGCCGCGCTGAACTGGCAGGAGATCCGCCTCACGGGCGAATCGGCCCACGCGTACGAGGAGCAGATCGAAGAGGTTTCCAACACGCTGGCCGATGCCTGGGCCACGCACCCCAGCGAGAAAACCGGCAATCCCGTGTATCGGCGCCCTTCGGTGCTGGTGGTCTATCGCGAGGATCACAAGTTCCTGCTCGACAGCATCATCCCGCGACCGGGCCGGCCGCCACCGCATTACGATCTGATCGTGGCTTCGCAGCCCTGGCGCGCCCGCATGTCGGCCGAGTTCAAGGCAGCGCGCGTGCTGGCACCGCTGGCGCGGGCGTTGGGTCCGGGCGGACGCCTGCTCGCGATTCAATCCGCCGGCGGGGATCCGCCGCTGGAGATCATCCAGAAACTCTGGCCCGGCGAGAACCCTTTTCAGGTCGACCGCCACGCTTTGCTGGCGGCTCTGAAGCAGGAGCTGGGTCGCGAAGCCAGGGATTTCCTGCTGAGCGCGCCGCCGGATGAAAAGGCGCTGTTTCGCTATGAAATGCGCACTTTGCCTTCGGAGCTGTCCGATCGCATTGGCACATCGACCCTGTTTGCTGCCTGGAACGCCGCCGTTTACGTGAACCAGATAGAAGACGAACGTCTGGAACCGGTGGTGACCAGTGGCGCCTACCTGAAGGCCACGCAGACGGTGCTGCAAAAACACGGCGGACTGTGGTTCAACGACGAGGCCTTCGTCGTTTCACGGCGGGTCTGACCTTCAGCGCACCCTGGAAGGTAGGTGCGCTTTCAGCGCTTTCAGCGCACCGCGTACGCTTCCATCATCAGGCCGGTGCCGCCGCCGGAGACGTGGGCCACTACGGCGGAGCGGCGATGCAGCTTGGTGATGGAGCCCAGGTTTATGGCAAACGCCAGTTCGACCTTCTGGCCCTTGCGCAGACCCAGGCCAGAGGTGCGGATGAACACGCCGGTGGCACTGAGATTGACGGCCTTGCAGAGCGAGCGGCGGCCGTCCGGCATGATGATGTACACGATGGTGCGTGCACGATGTCTGGTGTGTAGGCGGCGTTCCACTTACGTCTCGGTATCCCCCGGAACTGCGTCACATTATGCCTTTGATTGACGCACCGCCAACAGGCTGTGAACTTATTCCAGACATATCTATGGCCCCTGCAGGGGGCTACGGGGGAATCAGGGAAACCCTGACCGGGCAATGGTCGGACAGGCGATAACGTATTGCTTCTAATGGCCCGTAGCCAAAGCGGCGATAGGCCCCCGGCACCAGCGAATTCTCAAGCCCGCGAGCCACCAGCACGTGATCGATGGCGCGCGTGAAAGGCGCGCCAATCACGCAGTTTCGATACGCCACTTGCGCGCCGGCCTTTGCATACGGCGCCTGATCCGAAAAGCCGGCCAGTGTCTGCCAGAACAGATCGTGTCGCGGGTCGCGATCCGAGCGATTGAAATCACCCAGCACAATGAATCGCGCGTGCCGCGCGGTCTCGGCGACCAGCCACTGGTGCAAGGCGTCGGCCTGTCGCGCCAGCATGGCGCAGGCGCCTGACCTGGTGGACAGATCCGAATCGGCGCAGCCGGATTTCAGATGCACCGCCAGCAGTTCGATGGACCGTGGCGAATCCGGTTTCAGAGTCAGCAGCAGCCCGGGGCGCGCTGCGCCACCCAGACTCAGGGATTGCACAGCCGGGCCGCAGCGATGCCGCAGCCCGTGCCGGATGGCAAAGCCCACGTGTTGCACGCCTTTGCCCGGCGCGATGCAGATGTCATAGCCCCTGAAGACACGACGCGCGATGGCGGCGTTGTCCACCTCCTGGAAGGCGAATACATCGGCCGCGACACGCCGCGCGTGGCGCGCGAGGCGCGCCAGATCGGCACTGTCGCGCGCTTGTTCCAGCGCCACATCGCAGGGAAGCAGGGCGCGGTGTCCTGCGCGGCAGGCGATCCGGGCCGCGTGCGCCGTTTCCGGGGCGAGCAGCCATTCGAGATTCCATGTGGCGATGTGCAGGGGTCGCGCGTCCGGGACGCGTTGCAGGGTTGTGGGCCCCAGCCACAGCATCAACAGCGCCCCGCACAGCACGATGGTTTGCCTGCGCATGAGGGCAAGGCTGCATGCCGATCGGCGCGGCCGCAGCGGCAATATCTCGCGTAAGCTTGTGTATTCGTGCAGCCACCGGCATGTCCGAATCCCCTGTCATGAACGCCGCGACCAGCCCATCCGCACCAGCGGGCATCACGCAGAACGAGGACATCCGCTATCTCGGCCGCCTGCTTGGCGATGTCATTCGCGCGCATGGCGGCCAATCCCTGTTCGATCGCATCGAGGCCATTCGCAGTGCGTCGGTGGATCGCTATCGGGGCGTCGATCGCAGCGATGCCGATCCGCTGCAGGCGCTGACGCTTGACGATACGCTGGCCTTCGTACGCGGCTTCATGCTGTTCTCGATGCTGGCGAACCTGGCCGAGGACCGTCAGCGCGGCGCCAGCGAGCAGGCGCAGGACCTGGCCAGTGCATTGCAGGATCTCGCCGCTGAAGGCGTGACGCCGAGGCAGGTCGCCGACTTGCTGGATCAGGCGCTGATCGTGCCCGTGCTGACGGCGCATCCCACCGAGGTCATGCGCAAGAGCATGCTGGATCACCGGCGCCGCATCGCCGGGCTGATGAGACTGCGCGACAGCGCCGCGCTCGAGACGCCGGAGGGCGACGTCATCGAAGCGGCGATCGTGCGGCAGATCGCCCTGCTGTGGCAGACGCGGCCGTTGCGACGCGAACGCATGCAGGTGCGCGATGAGGTGGAGATCGCGCTGTCCTATCTGCGCGATATTTTCCTGCCTGTGCTGCCGCGGCTGTATTCGCGTTGGGATCGGCTGCTGCCGCGGCGCGCGGGGTGTTTTCTGCGTCTGGGCAGCTGGATCGGCGGCGATCGCGATGGCAATCCCAACGTCAACGTCGACAGCCTGCGCTATGCACTGACAGCCGCCTCACGCGCGCTGCTCGAAAGCTATCTGGCCCAGGTGCATGCGCTGGGACAGGAATTGTCGATCTCCACCGAGCTGGCGCAAGCCGATGCACAGGTGTGTCAACTGGCCGCGGCCAGTGGCGACAGCTATGCGGGACGCAGCGACGAGCCTTATCGTCGGGCGTTGTCGGGCATCTACGCGCGGCTGGCGGCAAGCTACGAAACACTCACCGGACAGGTGCCGCCGCGCGCGCCGATTGCAGCCGCAAGCCCCTATGCCACGCCCCTGGAGTTGCGCGCCGATCTGGCAACACTGGCCCGCAGTCTTGCCGATCACGGTGTGGGGCTGCTGGCCAGCGGCGGCGCCCTGGGCCGGCTGATCCGGCAGGTGGAAGCCTGCGGTTTTCATCTGGCGACGGTGGATCTGCGGCAGAACTCCGACGTGCACGAGCGCGTGGTCGGCCAGTTGCTGCACAAGGCGGCAGTTGAATCCGACTATGCGCGGCTGGATGAAGATGCGCGCGTTGCACTGCTGCGCCGGGAGCTATCCAGCCCGCGCCTGCTGTTCAGTCCCTACGCCAGTTATTCCGAGGAGACGCAGTCCGAACTGGCCATCGCCCGCGAGGTGGCCGCGGCGCGTGTGCGCCATGGCCCGTCCTGCATCACGACCTGGATCATCTCCAAGTGCGACAGTGTCTCGGACCTGCTGGAGGTCAACCTGCTGCTGAAGGAGGCGGGTCTGTACCGGCCGGAAGACCCGGCGGCTGCCGCCATCATGGTGGTGCCCCTGTTCGAAACCATCGGCGACCTGACGCGCGCGCCGGACATCATGCGCCGCTGGCTGGCGCTGCCTGAGATCCACGCGGCGGCCCAGTTGCGCGGGCACCAGGAAGTCATGGTGGGCTATTCGGATTCGAACAAGGATGGCGGCTATCTGACTTCGGTCTGGAGCCTTTACCAGGCCACGCGCGCGCTGGCCGATGTGTTCCGCGACGCCGCCGTACCGATGCAGATCTTCCACGGGCGTGGCGGCAGCGTGGGGCGTGGCGGCGGACCATCGTTTGCGGCGATACGGGCGCAGCCGCAGGGAACCGTGCAGGGTCGCATCCGCATTACCGAGCAGGGCGAGATGATCGCGGCCAAATACGGCACGCACGAGTCGGCCGCCGCCAACCTGGAGTCGATCGCCGCGGCCACTGTGCTGGCCACGCTCTCGCAGCGCGACGAAAATCACGGCGACCAGCAGCGCTTCGCCGCTGCCATGACGCAGATCTCCGCGGCGGCATTCAACAGCTACCGCCAGCTGGTCTATGGCCGCGATGACTTCAGGACTTTCTTCCGGCAGTTCACGCCGCTGCCGGAAATCGCCACGCTGAAAATCGGCTCACGGCCCGCCGCGCGCACCCGGTCCGACCGCATCGAGGATCTGCGTGCCATTCCCTGGGTGTTCTCGTGGGCGCAGACCCGTGTGATGCTGCCAGGCTGGTATGGCACCGGTCAGGCGCTGGCGGCGTTCGCCGATCGCGGCCTGCTGCGCGAGATGGCCCAGTGGCCATTCTTCCGCGCCACGCTCGACAACATGGAGATGGTGCTGGCCAAGAGCGATCTGGCCATCGCGGGACGCTATCTGCCGCTGGTGCAGGATGCGCGGAGGGCCGAGCATTATTTCAGCCAGATCGAGG
>Ga0164241_10003722_pt1 | contig 15158 bp, 18 predicted proteins | sample OricomyardsoilBY_FD_108780 | JGI IMG/M metagenome (GOLD analysis project Ga0164241, IMG submission 108780) | Backyard soil microbial communities from Emeryville, California, USA - Original compost - Back yard soil (BY) | ecosystem: Environmental > Terrestrial > Soil > Unclassified | place: USA... | reverse complement strand
GACGAGCAGGGCCGGCCCGAGTTCGCCGTCCCGGGCACCACGTTCGGGCCCGAGCTGGGCGTTCACGCCGACCTGGGCGGCCCGGGCCTGTACCGGATCTGGGGCCAGTTCCGGCTTTCGGACGGCCGGCTGATCACCGCCCCGTTCACCGTCGACGCCAACTGAAAGTCTCCGAGGAGGAACCGATGTACCTGCACCCCGACTATCACCTCAAGCTGCACCATCTGCGGCTCAAGGAGTTCGAGAACCGGCACAGGTTCACCAGCCGGCGCCGGTCCCGACGGTGGACCCGCCGGTGGACCCGCAGCAAATGACCCGTGGCTCAGCCTTGCGTGTCCTGCCGGGCCATGGTCGCGGCCGCCGCCGCGCGGGACCGCACCCCGAGCTTGGCCCGGGCGTTGGCGATGTGCCGGTGCACGGTGTGCGGGCTGACCGTCAGCCGTTCCGCGATCTGCGGGTCGGTCAGCCCGGCGGCGACCAGCGCCAGCACCTCCCGTTCGCGTTCGGTGATGGATTCGGGACCGGGGATATCGGGCCTGCTCGGGACGTGATGGCCCAGGCCGCGCAGCATCGCGTCGGCCACCGCGGCGGCGTCACCTCGCCAGGGAAAATGGTCGACGCCGTCGAGCGCGACGAACGTCGACCCCTTGATCCGGCGGGCCACGTCGGCGCCGAGCGCGAACGGCACTGCCCGGTCGTGGCGGCGATGGATCACCTGGGTCGGGGTCCGAAGTCGCGTCAGTTCGTCGGTGATATCGGTTCCATAGGTGGCCGCGAGCGACTGCACGGCCTGTTCCCGGGTGGCGGAGCGTCGCTGGAATGTGGCGAAGGCCGCCCGCTCCTCCTCCGCCGCCCCGGGCACGAAAATGTCGGCCAGCAGCCGCGACCCGAGCCCCCAGTGGGCGCTGATGACCTCGAGCAGCGCGGTTCGCGCGGCGTCCGGGGCGATGTCCGTGCCCCGGGCGAACGCGCCGTACAGCACGAGCCGGCTGACCTGGTCGGGCCGGCCGGCCGTGTGGGCGGCCGCGGCGGCCGCCCCCGACGATGCACCGATCAGGGCGATGCGGTCCAGGCCGAGGGCGTCGATGACCCCGGCGAGCACCGCGGCCTCGTCGGCGAGGGTCCGCGGGATCGCTCCGCCCGGGCCGGATGCGCCGGTGCCCGGCCGGTCGTAGCGGATGATCGAGTGCCGGGTGGCGAGCCGGGAGATGAACTCCCGGAAGTGTGGGTCCTGCCAGTTGAGCCGCAGATGGCTGCACCACCAGCCGCAGACCAGCACCGGGGGCCCGTCGCCGACGATCGAGTACGCCAGGGTCTGGCCGCTGACCCTGGTGGTTCCGACGACCTGGTCCTCGATACTGCGCACGGCTGCCTCCGGAGGCAGCGTACGACGGCCGGTGCCCGCCCGGGCCATCCAGAGATGGCCCAGGCCATTCGGGGCACCGGCCCGGACCCGGACCATCCCGGTATGACGAAACTTCGACAATCCGGCGCCGGCGCCGGTTCGCAAGCCGGGTACCAGCCCATGACGGGGCGGATCGAACGTAACGGCCAGCACGTCTTCAGGCCGGGGCCCGCCCGCGGCGGGCCGGCCCTCGTGTGGTGGGTTACGGCAGCCGGATCTTCACGACCGTGCCGGTGTCGCGCGAGATGGAATCCGTAGTGACATAGGCATTGTCGTTCTTGATTGCGATGCCATAAGGGGCGAAGAGTCCCCCGGCAATGATGGTGTGGTCCGCCGGGACCGTGCCGCCGGGCTTGACCTTGACCACCGATCCGATGGGACCGTTCAGTAGGCCTTCCGTCGAGATCTGAACGGCGTACAGGTCGCGTCCGTTGAAGGCCAGATCGGTCACGTTGGTCAGGCCGGTTGCGTACACCTTCGGGTCCGCCTTCGGATGCCGGGGATCGATCTTGAAGATGTTCGCGGCCCCCTTCGGGAACGGGAAGCCGGTGAGCTGGCTGACGTAGTAGGCACCGTCATACCCGACCGTGGCCACCGATGTCGGCACCGCCTGGTATTGCTGGTCCCGTGGCGCGCCCTCGGGCTTGTCGGGCAGCGCAGCCAATGTCCGCATCCGGCCGCCCGGGTTGACCTTGACGACCGTGTTTCCGCCCGCATCGGCCACGACGTAGGTGCCGCGGTCGTAGAGCATCCCCACCGGATCGCTGTCCGGGTCGTCGATCGGGTTCGTGTCGGTCTCATGCTCCGCCAGGTCGGCGATGGTGCGGAAGGTGCTGTAGTTCTTGGTGGTCTGGATCAGCGTGCCCATCTGCTGTCCGGGCGCGGGGAGAGCGGCCCGCTTCGCGGGGTCGGAACCCAAACCGATCAGGATCGACACATTCCAGCCGATCGCTTGGACGTCACTCGGCCCGATCGCAAAGGTGCCGGTCCCTTCCCCGGCGAACGATGGCAGCCCGATGATGATCCTGGACTGGCGGCCGCGCGAGTCGATCTTGGTGATCGCGCCGCTGGTGCCGAAGCACTCGTTCCCACCCTCAGGGCTCGTCCGGCACGGACCGGCACCCCCGGTGCCCGCCTCGGCGACGAGCAGGTCGCCCCGTGGAGTGAAGGACAGCTGCCGCGGGTTGGCGAGCCCGGTGGCGACCGTCGTCGGTGTGCCCGGTGATCCGGAGCCGCCGTCGTGTTGACCTCCGCCGGCGGATGCCGTTCCGGTGCCCAGGAGGGACAGGGCGATCACCGCCGCCGATGTCACAGCGACCAGGCGTCCTCGACGACTTCGTTCGCTCATGGTGGTCCTTCCCAGAGTCGGTCACAGACGGACCTACCATTCTTCACACCGATCTCACATGTGCGAAATGCACCAAATGGGTCCATCGGAGCAGATCGCTCACCATACCGACGATTCCGGGCCTGCCCCCGACCCAACGTGCTCCGTCCGTGTGCACGTGATCGCAAGGGGTAGCCGGGCGCCGTACCGCAACCGCGCAGTGCTCAGGCTTGCTATACATAGCCGTATACGTATACTCGTCTTGGAGGCTACGATGAGCTGGTGCCGAACAAGACGATCTACGTGTCCGAGGGTGACCTGGCGCTGTTCCAGCGCGCCCAGGAGATCGTCGGCGGGAACCTGTCGGCGGCGATCGTCCAGGCCCTGCGACGGATGGTCGAGGTCGAGGACGCCCGGCTGGAGGGGTTCGAGGAGATCACCGTCCGGGTCGGTCCGAACCCTGGCCGCCGGCAGCGGTTCGTCGGCGTCCAACTGGCGGCCTGGACACGATCGACCAAGGACAAGGTCGAGAGGTTCCACGTCTACCGGAGCCGGACCGGCAAGTACGTGCTGCACATCGAACGGTCCGCCGAGGTGCATTGGACCGCCGGCGCCGACGGCACCGCCACCGGGTGGCGCAAGCACTTCAGCAGCGACCAGCAGGTCGGAACCATTCCCCCCAGCGCCACCCTGGAGATCGTGGACACGATCGACGAGTTGCGCGCCCGGATCCCCGCGGAACTCTACGAGATGGTCGTGATCGCGGACCGGCAGCCCGCGGTCGAGGACCTGGACATCTGACTTGACCCGACTCGCACATCCTCGACCCGGGTTCATCCCCGGCGTCGTCCTGACCGACCGACCCCAGGAGGCTTCGGCATGCCCGAAAACAACCAACCCGCCATCGACATCACTGGCCTGACCAAGGCATTCGGTGATCACCAGGTCCTGTGCGGCATCGACCTGACCGTCCCGACCGGCACCGTCTGCGCCCTCCTCGGACCCAACGGTGCCGGCAAGACCACGATCGTGAACATCCTGGCCACCTTGCTCACCCCGGACGCCGGGACCGTCCGGGTGACCGGCCATGACGTCGTCGCCGACGGGTCGGCGGTGCGCGCGGCCATCGGGGTGACCGGCCAGTTCTCCGCCGTCGACGGCCTGCTCACCGGCGCCGAGAACCTGCGGCTGATGGCCGATCTGCGCCGTCTCGGCCGGGTCGAGGGCCGGCGCCGGGTGGACGAGCTCGTCGACCGGTTCGATCTTCGCGGCGCCGCGGGCAAGCCCGCGTCGACCTATTCCGGTGGCATGAAGCGCAAGCTCGATCTGGCGATGACCCTGGTCGCACGGCCCCGGGTGCTGTTCCTGGACGAGCCGACCACCGGACTGGACCCGCGGAGTCGGCGGGACGTCTGGGACATCGTGCGGTCCTTGGTCCAGGACGGGGTCACCATCCTGCTCACCACCCAATACCTCGACGAGGCCGATCGGCTGGCGGATCAGGTTGCGGTGCTCACCGGCGGCCGGATCGTCGCGCATGACGAACCGGCGCGGCTCAAGCAACTCGTTCCCGGTGGCCGGATCCGGCTGCAGTTCGCCCATCCCGGGGCCCTGGCCGGCGCCCGCCGCACGGTGGCCGACGTCTGGGGCGACACCCGGGACCACCCCGTCGATCCCGAGACCGCCGGGGACACCGCCACGCTCGACGTCGAACTGCCGGTCGCGGACACCGTCGGCGCCCTGCGCCGGCTGCTCGACCGGCTCGACGACCAGGGCACGCCGGTGCGGCAGGTCGAGGTCACCGCGCCCGACCTCGACGACGTGTTCTTCGCACTCACCGATCCCAGCGTCCGAAAGGCATGACCATGCAACAACTCTCCCAACCGATGGCCGACTCCGCGATCATGTTCCGGCGCAGCCTGGTCCGCATGCGGCGTTACCCGAGCATGACGATCATGCTCGTCGCGTTCCCGCTGCTGTTCCTGCTGCTGTTCGTCTACGTCTTCGGCGGAACCCTGGGCGCCGGGCTCCCCGGTGGCACCGCCGGGGCGGACGGGCGGTCGGACTACCTCGCCTACGTCACCCCCGCCCTGGTGCTGATGGCCGCGGCCTCCGCCGCCCAGGGCACCGCCATCTCGGTGGCGATGGACCGCACCGAGGGCATCGTCGCCCGCTTCCGCACCATGCCGATCTCTCCCGCCAGCATCCTGGGTGGGCACGTGCTCGGCAGCCTCGTGCAGTCCCTGCTCGGGATGGGCACCATCCTGCTGGTTGCCGTGCTGTTGGGATTCCGGCCGGCCGCCGACCCGGCCCAATGGCTGGCCCTGCTACTGCTGCTGACCCTGGTGGCCGCCGCGCTGACCTGGTTGACGGTGGCGCTGGGGCTGCTGTCCCGCAGCGTCGAGACGGCCAGCAACACGCCGACGTTCCTGATGATCCTGCCGTTCCTGAGCAGCGGGTTCGTGCCGACCGAATCGATGCCGGCCGGCCTGAGCTGGTTCGCCGAACACCAGCCGTTCACCCCGATGATCGAGGGCACCCGCGACCTCCTCGCCGGGCAGTGGGACTGGAACACCCTCGGCCTCGCCGCCGGCTGGTGCGTCCTGATCATGATCGTGGGATACCTGTGGTCCCGCAGCCTGTTCCGGCGACCCGTCGTTCAGTAGTCCGGGTGCCATCCCCACCCTCCGCCTTCCCGGGGGCGGATCACCGTCGGCGCGACTTGCGGCTGGTGTCCGCGGACAGCGCCTTCGCCGCGCGGGACAGGTTCCCGGTGGCGGCCTCCGCGGCGAGCCGGTCGATCGCGTGCAGATCCTCGGCCAGGTCCGCGACCATGCCCGCCGGCGCCGCGGCCATGGCGGTGCGCAGCATCGCCCCGGCGGCCCGCATCTCACCGATGGCACCGTCCGCGTCTCCCTGCGACATCCGTTCGGCCGCGGCCCGTTTCGCCTGTTGGGTGCGCAGGAAGGCCAGCTCCGTGCGCACCGTCGGGTCGGGGATCCGGCCGGCCGCCTGATCGCCCGGCACGACGTTGACGTACACCGGCACGCTGACCGAGTGCTGCACCAGGCCGGGCAGCGCGACCCAGGTGAAGTCGAGATCGGCGACCTGGGCCAGACCGAGGGTGGCTACGCCCGGCACATCGAAGGTGATCACCAGCCGCCGCCGCTCGCCGGAATAGAAGGCGCCGAGTTCGATCTGCACACCGTCGCCGGTCGGCACCGAAGTGAGCTCGTTGATCACCCGCAGGCCCCGGCAGGCCGGCGCCATCCGTACCAGCAACGACGCCGCCTGCGCGGTCTGGGCCAGCAGGCCGTCCAACTCGCCGGCGATCGCCGTGATCGCCTGGTCCGCATGCTCGGCGAACAGCTCGTTGCCGTTGCCGCCGGCGGCCATCGCCTTGAGCGGCCGCTCGTCGTAGCCTAGCCCGAAACCGACTGTGGTGGTGGTGATCCCGTCGACGGCCGCACTGGCCGCGATCGCCCCGAGCTGCTCCGGGTCGACGACGCCGGCGTTGGCGTGCCCGTCGCTGATCAGCAGGACGGTGCCGCCGGACCCGTCGACGCAGCGCCGCGCCTCCTGCAGGCCGCGCAGGTAGCCGGCCGACAGATCGGTGGCACCGCCCGGGCGAATGTCCGCGATCCGCTGCTTGGCCTCCGCCTTGTCGCGCGGCGGTGCTGCCGGGATCTCCAGCCGCACGGCGTTGTCGAAGGTGACCAGTCCGAAGCGGTCCTGCGGGTCGAGCCGGTCCACCAGTTCGGTCAGCGCCCGCTTGGCCCCGGTCAGTCGCTCGCCCTGCATCGATCCGCTTCTGTCCAACACCACGATCAAGGTGCGCGGCAGGTGCGGTCGACCGACCGCCGCGGTGGGTGCGGTCAGCTCGACCAGCAGCGAGATCTCGTCGGCGCCTTCGAGCGCGACCACGTCCAGGTCGAGGTGGGTGGCAATGTGCATGGCTTCCTCCGGGTCGGAGATGTCGGTTATGCTGATACTCAGAGCGTAATGCTTACCGCATAGCTATGCAAGGAGCATTGATGGCCGAGTCCACGAAGACGGGCAGCGAAGAGTTCGGCGAACTGCTCCGCACTGCGCGGGACCGCCGGGGAATGAGCCGCCGTGACCTGGCCGAGGCCACCGGACTGTCCTACCCCTACATCTCGCAGATCGAGACCGGGTACCGGATGCCGTCGTCGCCGGCCATGCGCTCACTCGCGGACGCGCTCGGGTTGCGAATGGACAGCCTGTTCGACGCGATCCCGCCGACCCCACCGCGAGAAGCCGCCCCACCACCGCCATCTTCGCCCGCTTTTCGAGCGCCGGCACCGGCGGCACCGGCGGCGATGCCGGTGGCGTCACCCGCGGGGGGCGCTCCGGGCAGCCGCGCCGGGGGCGGGGCTGCCGATGCCGCTGTTGGCGCACCCGGTCCTTCGGCCGTTGGGGGTGGCTGGATCCAGAACCAGCGCTACGTCCCGTCCGCCGCCCGGGCAGCGCCCGGGACCGGCGCCCCGACAACGTTCGATGCCCTGCCGACGCGGGTGGTTGCCGCCCGCGAGCCGAGTCGGGACCGGGTGGTCGACGAGGCCACCGCGTTGCTGGGATCGGTGCCGGCCGGAGATCGGCTCGCCGCGCTCGGCGAGGTTCAGGCCCGCGTGGTGCGATCGGTCGTCGAGGACCGGGTCCGGGATGCCGGCACGCCGGATAGGACCCCGCGCTGAGCAATCCGGCTCCTCCGTCGCCGATGGCTCGGCGCCCGGTCCACCGCAAGGGATCTCGGCGTCCGCACACGGGTCGGGGGCCGTGTGCGGACGCGGAGGGCCAGTGCGGTGGGCGCCGACCGCCTACTGAATCGTGAATCTGTACACGATGTCCTGGGTGAACTCAGCACCCAGGATTCCCTTGCCGCCGAACTTGATGGTGTGCTTCCCGGGCTTCAATGGAGGCACCAGGACGTAGTAGCCGTCGGCGACCGCGGGCCGGTAGGTGCCGGCCGCCAAGGGGAACAAACTACCCTCGGGAAGGTCGATGCTGAACGACCGGAAGGCGCAGGCTCGGTCGGGTCCGACGCAACCCCGGTACCGGGAATCCGGCCCGTTCGCATTGACCAGACGGTCACCGTCGATCTCCGCCCGTAAAGCGGTCGCCGTGAAACCCCCGTCGATGTGCAACTGATCCCAGAGCGAACTCGGCGTCTCCTCCGGAGCCGTGGCGAAGTTGACCACGTTGACCATCGGAAAGAACAGTGCCTTTCCGCGCGGCACCGAGCATTCGGTCCGCTTCACCGGTCCTATCTGACTGCCGACGAGGAAGAACACGGGACCCGCCTGGCCGTCCTGGCAGCCGGCACCGGTCGGATCCATCAGCGGGTTCGTGGCGGCAGGCTGCGCCAGCACGTATTTCCACCAGGCCGCCGACAGCGAACCGAGAGTGAAGTTGGACGCCCGCGAGTTCCGATCCCCCCCGCCGGCGGCCGCGGCGGTCCCGGCGGTCGGGACCAGAGCCGCGATCATCAGGAGAACGATTCCCAGCAGTACCGCGCCGCGCCGCGCACGAGATGATCTTCCTCGTTGCATGAAATCCTCCGTGAGTCGTCCCGATCGCAACTGATCGGCCTCCTGCATAAGACATTTCGCTCGCCTGCCTAACGAACGCGGTTGCCGAGCGAAGCAATTCTCCGGTCGCCTCGACTGGCGGGACAGTGGCGGATACGACACCCTGTGTCTGGTTCGGGGAACTGACTTCGTACGTCCGGAGGACCCTCGTGCGGGAAAGTGACTTCATTCGGCTGGGCGTCGAGGCCGCCCGGGTCGAGGCTCGGGGTGGGGATTGCGCTCAACTGCTGGCCGACGGGCTCCAGCGAATCGTGGGCGTGGAAGCCGCAGTCGGTCGGTGGTCGCTGGCGGCGCCGACCGAGGGCCGGTCGGTGGTCGCCGGAGTGCCGATGCTCAGCCCGGCGGAGTACCGCAACCTGGTCAAGTACACGCCGCGTCATCCCCGGTTCCGACCGGACAAGCTGATCAGCACGACACCGTTCCGGCTCAGCGACGAGATACGGCTGACCGCGTTCTGGAACACCGAGGTCTGGTGGTACACCCACGGGATCCGTGGCGGGCGGTATCCGGCCGGCTTCAGCCTCGGGGTGCACGGCGGGCAGGCGGGAATGGTCGGCCTGCATCGAGCCGACCGGGACTTCAGCACCGACGAGTTGGAGTACCTCGATCTGCTGCAGGAGCCGCTGCAGTCGGCGCTGAGATTTCGGGCCGCGCTTGATCGGACGGTCCGACGGTTGAACGTGGTCGACCGCACCGACACCGTCCAGGAGTGTCGGTTGACGGCCCGGGAGCGGGACGTGCTCGCCCTTGTCGGCACCGGCCGCACCAATGCGATGATCGGCAACCTGCTGGGCATCACCGAGCGCACGGTCCGCAAGCACCTGACCAACACCTACGCCAAGCTGGAGGTATCGGGTCGCACCGCCGCCGCGATGTGGTACCGCAACGCCGCCGACTCGCCCGCGTCGGGACGGTCCCCCGGCGGATCGCTCAACGGGTCGGACGATCGGCCGCGATGATCGCCTTCATCGACGCAGTGTCGAAGATCCGCTCGTCCGGCCGGCGCGCGGCGATTGCCAGCATGGCCCGGCCGAGTTCCTCCGAGGTGATGACATGGTTCGGCGCCACCCTGGCGAGCACCGGGTAGAGCCAGCCCAGCGTCCGGTACGCCACCGCGTAGAGCCTGGTCTTGGTCCGCACCCCGGGCATCGGCCGAATGAAACCGGGCCGGATGCCGTATCCGCGCAGCGGCAGGGCCATCACCGCGTTCTCGGTCTGGCCCTTCACCCGCGCCCACATCACCCGGCCCCGTTCGCTGCTGTCGGTGCCCTGTCAGGAGACGTACTCGAACATCATGCCCGGGTTCACGTCGGCCAGCACTCGGGCGGCGGCGATGGTGATGTCGTAGGTGATGCGCCGGTAATCGGGCTCCTTCTTGCCGGCGGACGTGACCCCAAGGCAGAACAGGCAGGCATCGAGGTCGCTCAGATCCTCCGCCAGCGCGGAGAAATCGTGAAAGTCCCGGTGGATGATCTGGACGATGCGGGGGTCGGTGTCGGGCACCGCCGTGCGCAGGACGAGCACGATGCGGCCGACCGCCCGGTCCTGCCGGCACGCCCGCAACACCGCCTGACCCACCATGCCGCTCGCGCCGAAGATGACGACGTTCATCGACCCATCATGACGCTCCCGCCGATCGGACCGTATCGACGGCCGCGCGCAATCGCTGCAGCGACTGCAACACCGAGCGCTCCGCCGGCCCGAGCACGGCGTCGACCGCCTGCACGGCCGGCAGGAATCGCTCCCCCGCCGTGCGGTGCACCTCCCGTCCCGACTCGGTGAGCCTGATCGAGTACGAGCGCCGGTCGGTCGGGTGGGGCACCCGTTCGACGTGGCCGCGCCGCTCGAACCGTTTGACGTAACTCGACACCGTGGTCGCCGGCGCCGACATCCAGCGCGCCAACTCGGTCGGCGTGATCTGTTCGCGGGCGAGCAGCAGCGAGTACACCGCGAACTCGTCGGCATCCAGTCCGGACGGCGCCAACGCGGCGTCCAGCAGCCCGGTCGCCGCCCGTCCCACCGACCACAGCGCGAACAGGACGTTCTCGTCGGCCGGCGTCGACGACGGGTCCGCCGGATCCGGCAGCGGATGGGCCGCGGCATAGGTCTCGAAACCGGCCTTGACAGAAGTACTGCGATGTCGCACCATATTCCCATAGTACTACGAGAACGTAGTACATCGTGGATCGACACTCCGGAGGTTCAGCCATGACATCCACCACCACGCTGCCCCAGATCCTTGCCGGCGGAACGGCAGCCGACTTCCTGACCGTCCGGCATCTGCGACTGACCGGCACGAACCGGGAGATCGGCCGGGCGATGGCCACCGCCGCCCACGCCGTGCACGGCAGCATCGCCGGCCCCACCCCCGCCCCGGACCCGACCGTGCAGCAGGCCCGCCGGGCCTGGTTCGCGGCCAATTACCCCGTGCTGCACGAGCGGATGGCCGGGGTCGGCGACGCGTTCGGCCTCGACCCCGCCGACGACGCCTGGGATCTCGCCTGGCTCGGCACCTACGAGCTGCCCGCGGGTTGCTCGTCGGTGTTCTACCCGGGCGCCGGAACCAAGGACGGGCACAGCCTGCTGGCTCGCAACTTCGACTTCCCCACCCTGACTTACTCCGAGATCACCGGCGGCGCGGCGGTTCCCGGCGAGCGACCGCTGGCGTCCGATCCGTGGGTGGTGGAACTGCATCCGGACCAGGGGTACTCGTCCATCGTCATCGGCATCATGGACGTGCTGGGCGCGATGGACGGCGTCAATTCGGCCGGGCTGGCGGTGACGCTGCTGGCCGACAACGAGTCGCCCGCGCCGGAGCCGAGTGTCGTGGCGCAGGTGGGCCTGTCGGAGCAGCAGATCGTCCGGTACCTGCTCGACACCTGCGCCACGGTGGACGAGGCCAAGCAGGCCCTGCTGCTGGCCAAGCAGTACTACTTCTTCGTGCCGTGCCACTTCCTGGTGGCCGACCGCTCCGGCCGGTCATTCGTCTGGGAACACTCCCCGGGGCACAACCGGGAACACATCGTCGAGCGGGCGCCGGTCGACCGCACCGTCTGCACCAATCACCTGCTGCATCGCTGGCCGGACGGCAGCTCGCTGCCCGACGACCCGATGATCGACGGTACCGCCGCCCTCACCTACCACCGCTTCCGCACCCTGGACGCCGCAGTGGGCACGGTGGCCCTGGTCGACCGGGACGACATTCGCGAGCAGTTCGCCGCGGTCCGCTTCACCGCCCCGGTGCCGATGGCCCGCACGCTCTGGCACGCGATCTACGACCTGGACGACCCGTCGGTGCAGGTCTCGTTCTACCTGCGCGACGAGGACGGAGTCAGCCGGTACACCGAACCGATGCGGCTCGCGCTGAGTCGGTAGCGTCTGCGCCCTGAACGGACCGCCAGCTGAACTGGATGTGCTTGTGGTCGGTGCGGGGCCGGCGGGCATCGACGCGGACCGAGTTGCTGCGCGGCCGCACAGCCTCCTCGACGTACTCATCCACCTGGTCTTCTCGTCGCGCCGGTTCCTCACCCCGAGCCTTTCGGGTGGCGCGGCCGTGCGGCGGATCCGTCAGGTGGCAGCCAGCGCGACAGGGCGTCCACCGCCTGGCCGATCACCGCGTCGAGGGTTCCGGGCTCCTCGAACAGGTGGGTCGCGCCCGGGACCACGACCACCTGCACCTGCCCCGAGAGCTGGGACGCCGCGATGCGGTTGAGGTCGAGCACGGTCGGGTCCCGGCTGCCGACGACGAGCAACACAGGGGCTCGGACTCGCCGCAGGTGGTCGGCGGCCAGGTCGGGCCGGCCGCCGCGGGAGATGACGCCGACCACCCGGTCCGGCCGGTCGGCGGCGGCGATGAGCGCCGCGGCGGCGCCCGTGCTCGCGCCGAACGTCACCACAGGCAGGGGCGCCGTACGCGGATCGGCCGCAAGCCAGTCGACCGCGCCGGTCAGCCGACGGCCGAGAAGGCCGATGTCGAATCGGAACTCGCGCGTTTGCCGGTCGACCCGGTCCTCCTCGCCGGTGAGCAGGTCCATCAGCAGGGTGGCCACCCCCTCGCCGACCAGGGCGTCGGCGACATACCGGTTGCGGGGACTGTGCCGGCTGCTGCCGCTGCCGTGGGCGAACAGCACCAGTGCGCGCGGATGGGCGGGCAGGGTCAGGTCGCCGTCGAGGACGATGTCGTCGGCGACGACGCGGATCTGCGTGCTGTCCGTCATCGGCCTCCCACCCGTGGATCATCGCCCACTCGTGGACACGTCCGCCCGTCGGCCACCGTCGTCCTGGTTCGGCCGCGGCCTCGGATCAACCATAGGCGCTGGGCGACGCAACGGCCGAGGCACATGTGCGTCCAGAAGCACACAGATCCAGTTCACACCAGCGGAACGGACGGACCCGCGGCAGGGGCGCACCCCGCGGAGAACCGTTCGGACCACCGGCCCGTATCCCGGGCCGAACGCACGAACTCGGGCGACCGACGCCGGCCAGCCGGCCCGCGGACGTTCCCGAGCCGAGCGGCGGCCCCGGGACCTGCGACCTCAGGAGCATCCGATGTACATGCGCCCCAACGACTTACAGCTCGGACCGGCTGCGGGCAAAGTCTCCGCGGTGCGGCATCGCGCGACCTGCCTGGCCCGCTGGCTGCGCCTGCCGGGCACCACCGACACACCGGACTTCCTGTCCATCAGGTACTGGAACCGGCCCGATCCGGCCAGGGCGGACCCGCGCCGGTCGCGGGCCCCGGTGGTCCTGGTGCACGGCTACGCCGGCACCGAGCACATGTGGCATCCGCTGCGCAGGGCACTGGCCGACGCCGGGTTCGACGAGGTGATCGCAGTGCGCTACAACACCTTTCGCGCCGATATCCAGCGGGCGGCGGATTGGCTGCGGGCGCAGGCTGAGCGAACCATGACCGCCTGCGGTGCCGACGGGGTCCACCTGATCGGGCACAGCCTGGGCGGCCTGGTCGTCCGCGAGGCCATGCAGTCACGCGGTCTCGCCGACCACGTCCGCACCGCCGTCACCGTGGCCACCCCCCACCACGGCTCACCGTTCGCCCGCTTCGTGCCCGGTCCGTGTGCCCGGCAGATGCTGCCCGGCTCGGCGTTCCTGCGGGCCCTGGCCGCGCGCGGCCACTGCGGGCCGACCCGCTGGATCGACATCGAGGGCACGGCGGACCGGGTGGTGGCCGCCGGGCCGTCGCCGCAGGCGCCCGATCTGGTGCGGGTCCGCCACGGGGCCGGTCATCGTTCGATCACCCGCCACCCCGACGTGGTGGCCCGGATCGTCGACGAACTCACCGACGTCGAGGACCGGACGGCCGCCGACCGTTTCGAGCTCGCGGCCTGAGCACCGGGCCGCCGGGCAGACATCGATCCTGACAGCCCGTCCGGTCGTGGCGGCCCGCCGAGATCCACATCCGCAGCTTTCTTGAGCTTCTGTGGTGGAAGTGGGTGCGGTTGCGTCGGAATCGGCCGGAACCGGGTTCGACTGATGGGTCCGACCACGGGAGGACGCGCATCAGATCGCGTCGAGGTGCTCGACGTTGGCGCGGTCCGCGGGATCGTCCGACGGGGTGGCCGCAAGCCAGGCATCCAGGATCTCCGTGAGCAGTGCGCGCGACGTGCTGCGCAGCGACAGCGCAAGCACGTTCGCGTCGTTCCACCGCCGCGCGCCGGTGGCCGTGGGTGCGTCCCAGCACAGGGCCGCCCGGACCCCGGTCACCTTGTTCGCCGCGATGCTGGCACCGGTGCCCGTCCAGCAGCAGACGATGGCACACTCCGCCCGGCCGTCGACGACATCCCGGGCGGCCGCCTCGGACGCCCACGCCCAGTCCGTCCGCTCGCCCTCGACCAGCGCCCCGTGCGGCACGGGCTGGTGACCCCGGTCCCGGAGTTCGTCGAGCACCGCGCGGGCGATGCCGGTGTCGTCATCGGCGGAGACGGAGATGCGCACGGACGGTCAGGCTACCCCCGGGAGCCCGGTGCATGAACGGGAACGCGGTCGGCGGCTGATCTCAGCTTCGCTTGGGTTTGCCCATCTTGTCGGCGATCCGGACCGCGTCGGCCAGGCCAAGACCGGTCGCCGCCCGCAACTCCTTGACCGCCTGCAGCCGGCCGTTCTGGTCACCCTGCGCGTACAGCTCCCGGACCCGGGCGGCCAGGGCCGGGTCGATGCTCACCTGGGTGGGGTCGACGCGGGCCTTCGCGGATCGCCGCGCGATCATGAAGACACCGATCAACGCGAGCAGCACGAGCAGGGAGACCCACCACCAGACGTCCACCCCGACATCCTAGGAACGAGGGAAGAAGATGACCCCATTGACATCGGTGCCGGGCACCATGGCGGCCTGGCGTGTCGTCGATCCCGGACCGGTGACCGGCCGACCCCTGCAACCGGTCGAGATCGTGGTGCCGGAGCCGGCGCCGGACGAGCTGCTGGTCCGGGTGCTCGCCTGCGGGGTGTGCCGGACGGACCTGCACGTCACCGAGGGCGACCTGGCCGTGCACCGGGCCGGGGTGGTGCCCGGGCATGAGGTGGTCGGCGAGGTCGTTGCGGTCGGCGCCGGCGTCGGCGGCTTCGCGGTCGGTGACCGGGCCGGCATCGCCTGGCTGCGCCACACCTGCGGCAGCTGCCCCTACTGCCGCCGCGGGGCGGAGAACCTGTGCCCGCACTCGCGGTACACCGGCTGGGACGCCGACGGCGGCTACGCCGAGTACGCCACGGTGCCGGCCGATTTCGCCTACCGGCTGCCGGGCGGGTACTCGGATGCCGAGCTGGCCCCCCTGCTATGCGCCGGCATCATCGGCTTCCGCGCGCT
>Ga0164241_10003721_pt1 | contig 15159 bp, 18 predicted proteins | sample OricomyardsoilBY_FD_108780 | JGI IMG/M metagenome (GOLD analysis project Ga0164241, IMG submission 108780) | Backyard soil microbial communities from Emeryville, California, USA - Original compost - Back yard soil (BY) | ecosystem: Environmental > Terrestrial > Soil > Unclassified | place: USA... | reverse complement strand
GGAGGCCGAGGCCTACCCGTGGTCGGAGGGCGAGCTCGCCGCTGTCGAGGAGTGGTCCGGCCTCGTCTCGGTCGGCACGCCTGACCAGGTCGCGGCCGACCTCTCCCGCCGGGCCGCATCCGCCGGCGCCGATGAGCTCATCATCACGACGAACATCCACAACCCGGCCGAACGCCGCCACTCGTTCGACCTGCTCGCCTCCGCCTGGGGCCTCAAGCCCCGCTGAGCCGCGGACCTGCGCCACTCAGTAACCCCTACTATCCGGCGACGCCGACCGGCACCTGAGCGTGAGCCGACCGGTCGGTTGGCGTTTGGTGAGTGCTGCAGGTCCGGCCGGTCAGGGACCCTCGCCGCGGACGTGCTCGAAGATCAGGCTGGTCTCGGCGTGCACGACGGCGGGGTCCGCGGTCAGGTGGTCGAGTACGAACTCGCGGAGGGCGTCCGGTGAGGGCGCCGACACGTGCAGCAGGTAGTCGTTCGCGCCGCTGACGTGGAAGAGCGAGAGGACGCCCGGTAGCGCCGGGACCTTGCCGCGGAAGCGATTGATCTCGTCCCGGGAGTGGGCGCCGATCCGGATCGCGATGAGCGCCTGCAGCGGCTGACCGAGCGCGGCCAGGTCCACGTCGGCGTGGAAGCCGCGGATCACCCCGCGCTCGCGCAGCGACCGCACCCGGGTCAGGCACGTCGACGGCGCGATCCCGGTCGCCTCGGCGAGCGCGTTGTTCGGCATCCGCCCGTCGGCGGTGAGCAGCCGGACCAACTCCCGGTCCACGTCGTCGAGCCCGCCGGGCCCGCTGCCGGGCGCTGCCCGCGGCGCCGGTCCGGGGCTCCGACGATCCTTCGGCATGCCACCACTGTAGAGCTCCTCCACAGAATCCACAGCGTGTGGATGAGCCTGTGGATGAATTTTCTTCGGAACTATTGCAGTCGATCTGCAGAAGATTCCATCCTCGGGGTCCCGTGCCCGAGGGAGGCCCCGATGACCCAGCTCGACACCCGGTCGGTCCACGCAGGCCGCGACGACCTGACCGCGCTCGGCGTCCACGTGCCGCCGATCGACCTCTCCACCACTTATCCACTGCCGGATGTGGACACCGGCGGGACGTCGTACGACGCGCTCGCGCAGGGCTCCGGCCCGGATGGCGGCAGCCTCGTCTACCAGCGGTTGTGGAATCCGACCGTCGCGCGGTTCGAGGACGCCCTCGCGGAGCTCGAGCACACCGACGGTGCGGTCGCGTTCGGCAGCGGCATGGCGGCGCTGACCGCCTGCCTGCTCGCCACCGTGGCCGCCGGCCGCCCGCACGTGGTCGCCGTACGACCCCTGTACGGCGGCTCGGACCACCTGTTGTCCACAGGCCTCCTGGGTACGACGGTCAGCTGGGTCGACGTCAGCGGGATCGGGGCGGCCGTCCGGCCCGACACCGGGCTGGTGATCGTGGAGACACCGGCGAACCCGACGGTGGAGCTTGTGGATATCGCCGCCGTCGTCCGGCAGGCGGGCGACGTACCGGTGCTGGTGGACAGCACCTTCGCGACCCCGGTGCTGCAGCAGCCGGCTCTGCACGGGGCGAGCCTGGTGTTGCACTCGGCAACGAAGTACCTCGGCGGGCACGGCGACGTGATGGGTGGCGTCGTCGCGGCCGGTGTGGAGTGGATCGCCCGGCTACGGCAGATCCGCGCAGTGACTGGTGGCCTGCTGCACCCGTTGGCGGCGTACGAACTGCACAGGGGACTGCAGACGCTGCCGGTGCGAGTGCGGGCGCAGCAGGCGACCGCTATCAAGGTGGCTGACTGGCTCTCCGCCCAGCCCGCGGTCGAGAAGGTCCACTACCCGGGCCTCGCGGATCCACAGGAGCTCATCGGCCGCCAGCAGTCGGGTCCGGGCGCGGTCCTCGCCTTCACCCTGTCCGGCGGCTACGAGGCGGCGAGCCGCGTCGCCGGGGCGCTGCGGCTGATCACCCACGCGGTCTCACTCGGCGGGGTGGACACTCTGATCCAGCACCCCGCCGCACTGACCCACCGCTTGGTGACACCGGAAGCGAAGCCTTCCGAGGGCCTGCTCCGGTTGAGCCTCGGCCTGGAAGACCCCGAGGACCTCACCGCCGATCTCGAGCAGGCGCTCAGCCGGCTACCGCGACCGGCCGTGTGAGTACGCGGTCGATGATGCCGTAGTCGCGGGCGGCGTCGGGCGTGAACCAGCGGTCGCGGTCGAAGTCGTCGGTGATCCGGTCGAGCGGCTGACCGGTGCGGTCGCTGATCAGCTGTGCCAGGTCCTCCCGCGCCTTGATCGCCTGCTCCGCCTGGATCTTGATGTCGCTCGCCGCACCGCCCATGCCGCCGGTCGGCTGGTGCATCATGATCCGGGCGTGCGGCAGGGAGTACCGCTTCCCGGGCGTACCGCAGGTCAGCAGCACCTGACCCATCGACGCGACCAGCCCCATCGCGTACGTCGCGACGTCGTTGGAGATGAAGTTCATCGTGTCGTAGATCGCCAGCCCGGCCGACACCGAGCCGCCGGGGGAGTTGATGTAGAGCGAGATGTCCGCAGTCGGGTCCTCGGCGTTCAGCAGGATCAGCTGCGCGCACAGGGCGTTGGCGTTCTCGTCCTTGATCTCGTCGCCGAGGACGACGATGCGCTGCCACAGCAGCCGCTCGTAGATGTGGCTGTCCAGGTTGTTCGGAAGCTGAAACTGACTCATGAGGTCCAGCGTGCGGCGGAGCGTGCGGAACCGCCCGGGAATCTGCCCGTGGCAGATCTGCCCGCCGCAGACCTCCGGGAGATGGCACACTCGGTACAGGACATCTGAGGCGAGGAGGGCCACGACGTGTTGCTACGCCAGGTGATCGGGAACGTCTTCCGCCGGTTGCGGCGCGAGCGGGGCATTACCCTGCGTGAGCTCGCCGAGCTGGCCCAGGTGTCAGTGCCGTACCTGTCCGAGATCGAGCGCGGCCGCAAGGAGCCGTCCTCGGAGATCCTCGCGGCGATCTGCCGCGCGCTGGAGCTCGAGCTGTCCGACCTGCTGGCCGAGGTCCAGTTCGACCTGGCCACGGCGGTCCGCTCCACGCTCCCGGTCCGCCTGCAGACGGCGGCGATCCGGGTCGAGCAGTCGAGCCCGCAGCGCATCACCTCGTCCCCTCGCGCCTACACCACCTCGGCCCAGGCCTTCGCCCTGGTTGCCTAGTTGGCGCGCTGGTACCGCAACCCGTCGGCGCGGGCCTGGCGTACGGCGTCCGCACCCACCGAGGTGCAGGCGTTCCACCAGAGCCTGCCCGGCTACCGTCCGACGCCGCTGACGCCTGTGCCTTCGCTGGCGGCCGAGCTGGGCGTCGGACAGGTCCTGGTGAAGGACGAGTCGAAGCGGCTCGGCCTGCCCGCGTTCAAGGCGCTCGGCGCGTGGTGGGCGATCCACCGCGTCCTGAAGGACCATCCGGGTGCGGTCGAGCTCGTCACCGCCACTGACGGCAACCACGGCCGGGCGGTCGCTCGTCGAGCCGCCATGCTCGGTCTGCCGTCCCATGTGTTCGTGCCGGACCTGGTGAGCGACCAGGCCATCGACGCCATCCGCTCCGAGGGTGCGACCGTGACCGTCGTACCTGACTCGTACGACGCCGCGGTCGCCGAGGCGGCGGCGTACGCGGTGGACGACCGGTTGCTGATCCAGGACTCGGCCTGGCCCGGCTACGAGGACGTGCCGCAGTACGTGGTCGACGGGTACTCGACGCTGTTCCGCGAGATCGAGGCCGAGCCCGATCTGGTCGTCGTACCGATGGGCGTGGGGTCGATCGCCCAGGCAGCGGTCACGCACTACCGCAGTGGGTCGTCCACGCCGGCTGTGCTCGGCGTTGAGCCTGCCAGCGCGTCCTGCGTCACCACCAGCCTGCTGGCCGGCGAGCTGGTCACAGTGCCGACCGGCAAGACGGTGATGGCAGGCCTCAACTGCGGTACGGCGTCCAGCCTCGCGTGGCCGGTACTACGCGCCGGCCTCGACTACGCGGTGACCGTCGACGACGAGGCGGCTCTGCAGGCCACCGCCGATCTTGGAGCAGCCGGCATCTCCTCGGGCCCGAGCGGAGCGGCCACGCTGGCCGGCCTCCGCGCCGCCCGGGACAACCTCGACCTGAAGCCAACCACCACAGTCGTCCTGATCAGCACCGAGGCTGCCCGGTAAATCAGGTTCGGCCCGAGAACGATTCCCCTAGCCTGACCGGATGCCGAACCATCATGTGAAGCGCCGTGAGCCGGCTGCGCCCGGTTCGATCCCGGCCGTACTGAAGATGTTCGAGTCCGAGGTGCGCTTCTACCGGGAGATCGCGCCGGTGATCGGAGTCCGCGTACCGGCCTGCTACCAGGCCGAAAAGAACGCGGACGGGACGCTGCTGGTGCTGGAGGATCTGTCCGATTGGACGCCAGGGGCGGAGCCCGCGGCGGGCGCTGCGGCTATGCGGTCGCTGCACGATCGATGGGTCGGCAGGGCACACCAGCAGTGGCCGTGGCTGCGGCCGGTGGGCGCGGGCGAGGACTTGGTGGCCGACCTGTTCGATCGGGTCTGGCCAGAACTTGCTGTCCGTTCGGATCTGTCGGCACCGGTGCGTGAGGTCGGCGAGCGACTGGCGGGGAACGTGATGGTCGCCGAGCAGGATGTGGCGAGTGCCGGCGAGCTGACGCTGGCTCACGGTGACGCCTCTGCACAGAACCTGCGGACCGGACCGGATGGTGAGGTCGCGTTCCTGGACTGGGAGGACGTGTCAGCGGCTCCAGGCGTGCTGGATCTCGCCTGGTGGCTGGTGTCGTCGGTCGAGCCCGACCGGTGGCGTGAGGCGGTTGATGCGTACGGCACAAGCCGGGGCCTCGTCGAGGTCATGCCGTCGACGATGGTGCAGGGCTACCTCAGCATGTCGGACTTCCCGGACGGCTCCGAGGAGGCTGCCGCCTGGAACGCCCGCCTCGAGGCGGCTTCGGGCTTCCTCGCGGCAGGTCGCCTGTGACCGTCGACTACGTGGTGAGGTTCCCGGTCGACGACCGCGAGTTGTCGACGCTGCACGCGCTCGCCTTCGAGAGCGAGGTCGAGGTGAGCTCGTGGGCAGCGCGGCTGGAGCGGCACGCGCTGACCTGGGTAGGGGCCTTCAGCAACGATCAGCTGGTCGGCTTCGTGCAGGTGTGCTGGGACGGTGGCGCCCATGCGTTCGTGCTGGACACCGCCGTCCATCCGGAGCACGGCCGGCAGGGCATCGGGAAGCAGCTCGTGCTCACCGCTGCCGACGAGGCGAAAGCCGCCGGGTGCGAGTGGCTCCATGTCGACTACGAGCCACACCTGGCGGCCTTCTACCTGGACTCCTGCGGGTTCCGCCCGACCGACGCGGGGCTGCTCAAACTACGGGACTGACCGCGGTCAGTCCTTCGGTCGAGATGCACGACGTCAGGCAGCGTTCCTTCTGGTCGCCGAGCAGGTCCGCCGTCCACGTGGTGAAACCGCCGTCACCCAGGAGCGCACCGTCGACGCCGATGCCGAGTGCCGTGCCGGCGTAGTAGTTGGCGCTCTTGGTCCGCTCCGCGTCCTCGGCGAGGCCGATCTTCAGCGCCGGGCGGACCGTGTCGTCGATCCGGTCGCGGACGGCTGACGGCGTGAACATGGTGAAGCTCAGCTCGGCCGTGTCGCCCAGTACGTCGTGCCAGAACCGTAGGTGATCGATCAGCAGCTCGGCCTCGGTTCGGCCCGAGCCGGTGTCCCGCGCGCTCGAGACCAGTACGAACAGCTCGAAGTGCGCGCTCATCCCCGGTCCGTCGAACGGCTGCGCGCGGACCACCCGCTGGCACGTTGCCAGGTCGACCCGTTCCTGCCCGGCACGTCGCCGTACCGCGGCCTCGATCGCGAGCTCGTTGGTCGGGTCGCTGGCGACCTCGGTGCCGCGGATCGTGCTGACCACCTGGTTCTGGTTGATGGTCGAGATCGCGGAACAGGTACCGAGCGGCGTCACCGGGGACAGTTCGACTCCGGCGAACCGCTCCGGCAGCCGCTCCCAGAGCCGCTGGTGGGTCTTCACCAGCTGCCGCGGATCAGCGGACGACGGTTGCACGAACCGGTCCTGTTGCCAGCGCTGCAGCAGTCGCGACGGCGTCACCTTCGCGGCGCGGCGGCGACTCACGTCCAGCAGGACCGACTGCAGTTCGGACTGGCTCAGTCCGTCGACCAAGGCGTCCCGGCTGCCCTCCGGCAGCTTCGCCCAGAACCGTTCGCTGACATCTCCCATCCGTCCACTCTGCCGGAACCGGGCCGGAAACCGCTCCCCATTTAGCTCTGTACCTACTAGTATGTCGGCAATCGATCGAGAGGTGGACTCCGTGTACGCGATGCAGTACGAGATCTCGTTGCCGACCGACTACGACATGGGCGTCATCCGTCGCCGGGTGGAGACGACCGGGCACCGGATGGACGACTTCGACGGGCTCGGCCTGAAGGCGTACCTGATCCAGGACCGGGCGAACGGCGCGATGGTCAACCAGTACGCGCCCTTCTACCTGTGGAACGATCCGGCCGGGATGGGCCGGTTCCTGTGGGGTGGCGGGTTCTTCACCGCGATCTGTACGTCGTTCGGCCGGCCGCCGGTGCGGCACTGGACCGGTGTCGAGGCGCTCCGCGGAGCGGACGTGGACCAGCCGGTCCTGAGCGCCACCAAGCACACGCAGTCGCTGACGCCGGATGTGGACCCGGCGGATCCGGTGGCGGCCGCGCTGGAGACGCTGCGGGAGACGGCGGGCCGCGCGCGGGTTCACTCGACCGCTCTGGCCGTCGATCCGACGCGCTGGGAGCTCGTCCATTTCACCCTGTGGAGCGGCCCCGAGCCCGGTGCGGTGCCGGGGACGCGGTACCAGGTTCTGCACTTGTCCACACCCGGGACAAAAGACCTGCTCGGGCCATGATTTCGCCGTATCTTCTTAGGCATGAGGTTCCCGAGTCCGCATCTTTGACGCTCTGCCCGTTCCGACCGCCTGCCGACCAGCCTGTCCGCGCGCATCATCGCGTTCGAGGCGCTGCAGGACTTCATCCCGCTGTATCCGCTGTACCAGTTGCTGTTCGCCGATCACGGCCTGTCCGCGGGCCAGATCTCGACGCTGTTCGTCATCTGGTCGACGACCGCGTTCGTTCTCGAGGTGCCGTCGGGCGCCTGGGCGGACTCGTACTCGCGGCGCAAGCTGCTGGTCCTCGGTGCGTTGCTCAGTGGGCTGGGCTACGCCGCGTGGATCACGCTGCCGTCGTTCGCCGGCTTCGCACTGGGCTTCGTGCTGTGGGGGACGTCCTCCGCGCTGATCTCAGGAACCTTCGAAGCCTTCGTGTACGACGAACTGGCCGCCCGGGGCCGGACCGATCGGTACGCGAGCCTGCTCGGCCGGGCGCGATCCGCGTCGTTCCTGACGAACCTCGCGGCCACGGCTCTGGCGACGCCGCTGTTCGCTCTCGGCGGCTACACCTTGGCGGGCATCGTCAGCGTGCTCAGCTGTCTGGTCCAGGCGGTCGTTGCGTTCACCCTGCCCGAGGCACCGCAAGCCGAAGCGTCGGCCGAGGACGGCGCCGAGTCCACCCGGGCGGCGTTCGCGTCGTACCTGTCCATGTTGCGGGCCGGCGTTACGGAGGTGCTCACCGGTCGCGCCGTACGACGGGCGGTCGGCCTGGTCGCGCTGGTGAGCGGTTTCCTGGCGTTCGACGAGTACTTCCCGCTGCTGGCCCGCGAGGCCGGGGCGTCGACCGGTCTGATCCCGTTGCTGATCGCCATCACCGTCGCCGCGCAGGCGATCGGCGGTGCGCTGGCCGGACCGGCGTACAAGTTGCCCGCAGCAACGTTCGCGATCGGCCTGGGGGTGACGGCCGTGCTGATCGCCGCAGGTTCGCTTAGCCGCTCCGTGTGGGGCTTCGTCCCGATCGCGGTCGGGTACGGCGTCATGCAGCTCGTCATCGTGATCTCGGAGGCACGCCTGCAGGACTCCATCACCGGGCCGGCCCGGGCGACCGTCACCTCGGTCTCCGGGCTGTTCGCCGAGGTGTTCGCCGTCGCGGTCTACGCGGGATTCGCGCTGGGCTCGATCTGGTTCGGCATGTCGATCCTGGTCGCGGCGCTCACCGTTCCGGTGCTGCTGACGGCGTTCGTCGTACCGCTGGCGTTGCCTGCGCCGAGCAATTCGGTGTCCGCCGAAGCGACGGACGCCTAGGGTCGCCCTCATGAGGAAACAGGGCGTGCTGGCCGCGGGTGCGGCGGCGGTGACGGTGGTGTTGTGGGCATCGGCGTTCGTCGCGATCCGCCACGTCGGCCAGGAGATCTCGGCGGGCGCCCTGTCACTGGGCCGGTTGCTCGTCGGCAGCGTGCTGCTCGGCGCCTTCGTGTTCAGCCGGCCACGCCGCTGGCCGGCGAAGGGTGACTGGAAGCTGCTGCTGATCTGCGGCCTGCTCTGGTTCGGCGTCTACAACCTCGCGCTGAACGAGGCCGAGCGCCGCCTGGACGCCGGCACGACGGCCATGCTCGTCAACGTCGGTCCGCTGCTGATCGCGATCCTGGCCGGGGTCCTGCTGCACGAAGGCTTCCCGCGTCAGCTGGTGATCGGCAGCATCGCGGCCTTCGGTGGCGTGCTCCTGATCGGCTTGTCCTCGTCCAGCGGCAGCGCCGAGACCTGGGGTGTCCTGCTGTGTCTGCTGGCCGCAGCCTCGTATGCGGTGGGCGTCGTCTCGCAGAAGCCGTTGCTGTCGCGGCTGCCCGCGCTCGAGGTGACCTGGCTGTCGTGCGTCATCGGTGCGGTCGCGTGCCTTCCGTTCGCGCCGACGCTGGTCCGCGAGACCGCCGATGCCCGGCCGTCGACCATCTGGTGGATCGTCTTCCTCGGTGCGTTCCCGACCGCGATCGCCTTCACCACCTGGGCATACGCCCTGGCGCGGACGACGGCCGGCCGGATGGGCGCCACGACGTACCTGGTGCCGCCGCTGACGATCTTCCTCGGCTGGCTCCTGCTCGACGAGAGCCCCGCGCCGCTGGCCTACCTCGGTGGCGTGCTGTGCCTGATCGGCGTGGCGATCTCGCGCTACCGGCGTCGGGTGGCTGCGATCCCTGCAGTCAGCGTGGCCAGCCCGGACTCGAATCCGCTGTCGAAGTCATAGGCGAGGCCCTCAGGGCCCAGTTCACCGACGATCCGGGCGAGTACGGGCGCCTTGCCGGCGGGCAGTCGCTCGACCCGGGTGATCAGGTCGGGTGCCAGGTCGAAGTTCTCGCTGCGGACCGACGCCTCGCCCAGCGAGAAACCGTGGATGAAATCCACCAGAGTGTTCGCGGCTTCGAAGATCTGCCGCGGTGACAACCCCGCTCGGTCGAGCGCGCGGTAGAACGGTTCCACCGTAACGACCACGACCTCGGACACTGCCGAGGTGTCCGAGAGCACCTGGAGCGCGAGGTTCGGGTGAGCCCGCAGGCCGTTGCGATAGGCGCGAGCGGCGTCCTTCAACTGCTCGTCCCACGGCACGGCGTCGCCCGGATCGGGCAGTTCGAGCCCGGCGAACACCAGCTCCGCCAGCCCGGCCAGGACGGCCGCCTTGTTCGGCAGGTGGTGGTAGAGCGACATCGGGTTGACCTCGAGCGTCGCGGCCCGCCGCCGCAAGGTCAGCGCGTCGATCCCCTCGTACTCCACGATCCGCAGCGCAGCGGTCAGGATCGCCTCCCGGCTCAGCCGTTCCTCCCCGGCGCGGGGCCGACCGGACCGCTTGCCAGCGTTAACCATACGCCGTATGGTACATAACCATACAGTGTATGGAAACCGAGGAGGCAGGGATGAAGCCGTTGGCCGGCAAGGTGGCGCTGGTGACCGGGGCGACCCGGGCGGCCGGACGGGGGATCGCGGTCGAGCTCGGCGCGGCCGGCGCGACCGTCTACGTGACCGGCCGGACCACGCGGGCCGCACAGTCCGAGATGAACCGGCCGGAGACGATCGAGGACACCGCGGAGCTCGTCGACTCCGCCGGCGGTCACGGCATCGCCGTACCGGTCGACCATCTCGTTCCCGAGCAGGTGCGCGGCCTGATCGAGCGGATCGAGCGCGAGCAGGGTGCGCTGCACGTCCTGGTCAACGACATCTGGGGGCAGCACAGCGAACCCGAATGGGACAAGACGGTCTGGGAGAGCGACCTCGAGGACGGTCTCCGGCTGCTACGGCTCGGCGTCGACACGCACGTGATCACCAGTCACTACGCGCTGCCGCTGCTGATCAAGTCGCCCGGCGGGCTCGTCGTCGAGATGACGGACGGCACCAACGACTACAACGCCGGCAACTACCGGGTGTCGTTCTTCTACGACGTCGCCAAGGGTGCGGTCGGCAGGATGGCGTTCGCGCTCGCCCACGAGCTCGACAAGTACGAGGCGACCGCCGTACTGCTGACGCCCGGTTGGCTCCGGTCCGAGGCGATGCTGGAGGGATTCGGCGTCACCGAGGAGACCTGGCGCGACGCGACCGAGCAGCTCCCGCACTTCGCGATCTCCGAGAGTCCGTCGTACGTCGGCCGCGCGGTGGCGGCCCTGGCGGCGGATCCCGACGTACGACGCTGGAACGGCAAGTCCACGTCGAGCGGTGAACTCGCGCGGCTCTACGGCTTCACCGATCTGGACGGCAGCCGCCCCGATGCGTGGCGCTACATCGTCGAGGTCCAGGACCCGGGCAAGCCCGCGGACACGACCGGCTACCGCTGAAGCCAGTCGTCAGAGCTTGTACGGCGGGCAGGCGGTGTCGCCGGCGGTCGGTGTCGGGAGCGGTCGTGCCTTGCTGTCGAGCGCCGCATGCGGATGCGCGGCCGCGATCGGGATCCCCGACGCGGCCGCCAACGCCAGCACCTCGCGGCGCGACGTGACCGCCTGTGCGGGGTCGCGCTCGTACACATAGGTGAGCTCAGGCCACCGAGCCTGCGCGGGATGCACCAGCACGTCACCGCCGAGCACAGCGCGCTCGGTCACCACCGACTGATGCCCAGGCGTATGCCCCGGCGTCGGCACCAACCGCATCCCTCGGAGCCCGACCTCCCCCTCGACCACGCTCAACTGCCCTGCCTCGACAACCGGCCGGATCATCCGCTCGTACGTCACCCCACCCCGCACGTGCTCCAGCTCGTCCCGCTGCACGACGTACTCCGCATTCGGGAACCGCGGCAGCTCACCGTCAGCACTCCACCCCACATGATCCAGATGCACATGCGTCAACACCACCGCATCAACCTCGTCGACCCCCACGCCAGCCAACTCCAGCAACCCCGGCAACCGCCCCACCACCCCCAACCACTCAGCCGCTTCCCCGCCTGCCGGCCCGACACCGGCGTCCACGAGCACAACGCCCGCGTCACCGGTCACCAGATAGCTGTGAAAATGCAGCCACCACCCCCCACGACCCACATTCCCCGGCGCCACCTCGCCGGTCCACGCCGCATGCTCCCGCTCCCACCCCGGCAAAGCAGCCTCAACCGGCTCAGGAAACACCGCAACGGCGTCACACAAGACAGTCACATCCACCGCCGACCCTCCCGTCATCCCACCCACGGCCGCTGCTCCTGCCACCCCACCGGAAACCCCAACTCAGCAAGGCTGCGACCACATGCGGGCACCTCTCCGCCGAGCAACTCACGGAGTGGCATGACCCAGTCTCCTTGACCAACTCGGTCCAGCAGGAAAGCCAGAACACAGAGCGTCGAGTAGATCCTGTTGTGTGAGACCGCCGGGCGGGCCAGATGCTCGAGCTCCGGCATGCTCCTCAGTTGTCGTGACGCGATCTTGTAGACCAGGTGCCGATTCCAGAGCCGAGAGTGGTGCGCACAGATGTTGCGTACGTAGTTGAGGACCCGCAACCAGTTGCCCAAGGCATACCCGTTGCCGAGGCCGACCTGATCGACGACATCCAGGTCTTGCGCGATGGCATTGCGGTCGGCGGCCTTGAGGCCACGGTAGAGATGCGCCGTGGCGCCGAAGTCCATGATCTCGGTGACGACCCAGACAGGCAGCCGGCCGTCGTACTTCTGCTGGAAATGCACGATGAACTCCTCCGACGAGCGCGCCTGAGCACCGAGCAGCTTGGTGATCCATTCGTCGTACTTGCTCGAGCGCCTCCCGTTGGAACGGATGAACTGTCCGTCGAGATTGGCGCGGTTCAGGTGTGCGTAGGCGCCGCGCTTGCCCAAGGTGAAGCCGATCATGACGCGCAGCGCGATCTCGACGCGCTCGATCGCGTCGAGGACATGGAGCTTCAGGCGCCGATCGGTGTCGTAGAGGCGGACAACCCTGGCGAAGGTTGTGCCTTCGACGAAACGGTCGTCTCGTTGTGTCGGACCGAGCTGGCGTCGGTATGGGTACCAGTAGCCGCTGAGCCGGTAGTAGTCGACCACACTCAGCAGTTCCGCCGCCGCGGCAGGATCGTCGATGACCATGCCTCTGCTCTTCAGCAGTTGGACTTGGGCATCGAAGGACAGATGTGGCTTGGTGTAGGTAGTCACGTGAAGCCCCCGGAAAAGACGACCAGCCCGTGCCCGAGAGGGCAGAGGGGCTGGTCTTGCTACCCACAGTCTATCGGGTGATCCGGCCTGCGACGAAAGTGAAATCGGGGTTGTGGATATCAGGCCACGAGCATCCAGGTGGCGAGGGTTGTCATGAGGAGGGCTATGGCGGCGTCGAGGTACTGCCAGGCGCGGGGGCGGGCGAAGACGGGGGAGAGGGTGCGGGAGAAGAAGCCGAGGGAGAAGAACCAGGTGAAGCTCGCGGTGACTGCGCCGAGGCCGTAGAACCAGCGGCCGTCAGGGCCGCGCTGGTTGGCGAGGGAACCGAGGAGGACGACGGTGTCGAGGTAGACGTGCGGGTTCAGGTAGGTGAAGCCGAGGCAGGTCAGTACGACGCTGCGCAGTGCGGCGGGCGCGTGGTCGGCGGGGCTGATGGAGCCGGGGTTGAAGGCTCGCTTCGCGGCGACGGCGGCGTACAGGTAGAGGAAGGCGGCTCCGCCGTACTTCGCGAGGTCGAGGGCGAGTTGGCTGCGGGTGAGCAGCGCGCCGAGGCCGGCGATGCCGCCGGAGATGAGGAGTGCGTCGGACAGCGCGCAGGTCAGGACCACCGGCAGGACGTGTTCACGGCGCAGGCCCTGACGGAGCACGAAGGCGTTCTGGGCGCCGATCGCGACGATCAGGGTCAGGGACGTGGCGAAGCCGGCGAGGAGAGGCATGCCTCGACGGTAGGCAGTAGACGGCCGGACAAACCAGCTAAAGATTCTGAAGCACCATTAGCATTGCTTCATGCAGTTCGACTCCGCGCAGCTCGAGACGTTCGCGGCCGTCGTCGACGAAGGCAGTTTCGACGCGGCCGCGCGGAGCCTGCGGGTGACGCCGTCCGCGGTCAGTCAACGGATCAAGGCGTTGGAGAGCCGGCTCGGCCAGGTCGTGGTGATGCGGGGCAAACCCGCGCGGCCGACTGCGGCCGGCGAGGCGCTGCTGCGGCTCGCGCGGCAGGTGTCGCTGCTGGAGCTGGAGGCGATCGCCGCGGTCCGCGGCACGGTCGAGGCGCTCCGGCTGCCGATCGCGGTGAACGCGGACTCGCTGAACAACTGGTTCCTGCCCGCGATGCTCGACATCTCCCAGACCCTCGACGCCAGGTTCCTGGTGCATCAGGAGGATGAGGAGCACTCGGCCGAGTTCCTCCGCAACGGCACGGTTCTCGCGGCGGTGACGGCCGATCCGCGGCCGGTCCAGGGCTGTCGCGTCGTACCGCTCGGCAAGATGCGGTACCTGCCGGTCGCCACCCCCGAGTACGCCGAACGCTGGCTGGCCGGGAAGGCGCTGCCGGACGCCCTCGCGCAGGCACCGTTGGTGGTCTTCAACGCCAAGGACGTGCTCCAGCACCGGCTGATCCGCAAGGTGACCCGGCGCCGGCTCGACCCGCCGACGCACGGCGTCCCCGCCTCCGGCGCCTTCCACCAGGCGGTCCGGATCGGCCTCGGCTGGGGCATGATCGAGGACGAGGTCGCGCAGCCCGAGCTGGCCGCCGGCCGTCTGGTGGAAGTTGCCCCCGGCAAGTACATCGACGTGCCGTTGTACTGGCAGCACTGGAAGCTCGAGTCGACCATCCTGGACGCGCTCACAGCCGCGGTACTGCGGGCAGCGACGACAGGTCTTCGTACGTCGTGAGCTAGTCCCAGCGCATCCCCATCGGGTTGTCCGGTGTCAGGAGACCGGCGGACATCACTACGGCGCTCAGGGGATGCACCAAGTCGTGCAGTTCGGACGTCAGGTCGTCGCCCAGCGCTCGCCAGCCCTGGTCGGCCAGCGTGTCCGTGGTGTCCTCGACCTGCTGCCGCAGCGCCCGCCCGGCGTCCGTTAGCGCGCCGGCGGAATCCAGCAACCCACGTCCGCGGAGGTCGTCCTCGGCTGCGGCCCACTCCTCGTCGCTCCACCACCGGCCGACCTGCAAGATCTCCTTCGCCGGTCCGCCGGCGGCCGAGAACGTCACGCACGCCTGGCACGGACTGAGGCCTGCGCCGACAAGCGCCGCGACATGCCCGTCGCCGCGAGACTCCCGCAGGATCGTTGTCGCCTGCCAGAGCACAAGCTGCGGCTCGTCGGGCCACTTCAAGGCCGCGTTGGCCGCCGCGATCGGCCGGCCGCCGACGGGCGCCAGCTCCGCGGCCCGGCGAGCCACCTCGGCCGCGCGATCGAACGACGTACCCGGGAAGATGCGACGTACGGCGCTGTCCACCGCCCGCAACCGCGCGTCGAGCAACTGTGCGGGGGTCGCGTAGCCCCACGCGTCCGGCAGTGCCCGAGCCACCATCCTCGGATGGAAGTTGTAGAACACGGCGGCGACGAGCTCGGGACCTACCGGGCCGAGTGGTGCCGCCCGGCAGCCGAAGTAGCTCATCCAGCCACCCTTGAGGCCGAGCGCGTCGGTCGCCTGCCGGGTGTCCGGCGAGAAATACGTGATCGCGTGGAACGGCTCGAGGGCCTTCCACATCCGACGAGCCCGGCTGTCCGTCATGGCAGCGGACGGTACATCACGTGCAGGCCGACGTACCCGTGCTTGGGGTGGTCGAACGCCTCCGGCACCGTCCCGATGATGGTGAAGCCGAGGGCCTGCCAGAGGTGGACGGCGGATTCATTGGTCTCCACCATCGCT
>Ga0164241_10003720_pt1 | contig 15160 bp, 13 predicted proteins | sample OricomyardsoilBY_FD_108780 | JGI IMG/M metagenome (GOLD analysis project Ga0164241, IMG submission 108780) | Backyard soil microbial communities from Emeryville, California, USA - Original compost - Back yard soil (BY) | ecosystem: Environmental > Terrestrial > Soil > Unclassified | place: USA... | reverse complement strand
TGCGGGCATCACCTGGTTCGAAGTCACCATCGAGCCGCTGCGTCGCGCCGAGGGCGGCGCGGTACTCGTGTGGACCGATGTGACTTATCGCAAGCAGGCCGAAGCGAAGGAACGCGCCCAGCAGCAGCAGCTCGTGCATCTTGGCCGCGCCGCAGTGCTGGGCGAACTGTCAGGCGCGTTTGCCCATGAACTAACGCAACCGCTGACGTCCATCCTGGGCAACGCGGAGGCCGCCCTGCAGCTGCTCACGCGTCCCGATGCCGACCTGCGCGAGATTCGCAACATGGTGCGCGACATCGTGGCCGACGACGTCCGTGCGGCCGAAGTGATCCAGCGTCTGCGCGCGATGCTCCAGCGCGGCGAGATCTCCTGCGAACCCGTGGACCTGGCCAACGTCATCCGGGACGTGCTCGAACTCGCGCGCAATGACCTGTTGACGCGGCACGTCTCCGTCGACGTGGTCTGCGATCCATACCTGCCCCTGGTGCTGGGCGACCGGATACAGCTCCAGCAGGTCGTGCTCAACCTGGTCGTGAATGCCTGTGAGGCGATGTCGACGCTCGACGTGCACAAGCGCCGCATCACCATCACGGCACGATTCGAAGGCGGCAGCTGCGAGGTCATGTGCGCCATTCGCGATCGCGGCGGCGGAGTTGCGGGCGAGGACCTCGACCGCATTTTCCAGCCCTTCGTGACCACCAAGACCCAGGGACTCGGCATGGGTCTCGCCATCTGCCGCTCTATCATCGAAGCGCATGGCGGAAGGCTCTGGGCGGAGAACGCGTCCGACGGCGGAGCCGTCTTCTCGTTCAGCGCGAGAATGAGCTCATAGGACAAAGGTCCACTATCGACGCAGGCCGACTGAACGCCAAATCACCTCATGGCGAACAGCCCGCCCCTCATCGCCGTCGTCGACGACGAAGAATCCGTCCGGCATGCGCTCGCACGCATGCTGCGCGCGTCTTCGTTCGACGTGTCTATCTACCGCTCCGGCGAAGACTTCCTCGACTCCCTGAAGACGGTGGTGCCGGACTGCGCCGTGCTCGATTTCCAGATGCCGGGGCTCACGGGCCGGGACGTCCAGCGTGCAATCGCAGTCGCGAAACTGTCGGTTCCGATCATCATCGTCACCGCCCACGACCAGCCTTCATTGCGGGAAAAAGTGCTGGCGGACGGCGCGGTGGCGTATTTCACCAAGCCCCTCAGGCGTGACACCCTCATTGCAGCCCTGCAGCAAGCCTTGCAGCAGCCGGCAGCCCGAGCCCCTTAGTACGGTCCAGCAGAGCGCCCTGACGCGGTCATCGCGTTCGTTTATTAGTGTCCATTTTTCGCACGGCGATCCATAATCCGGCCCAGCAGCAAAACAGCGGACCAACCGCGATGCCGTCGGGCGTTGCCCGGACGTGGGAGAAATGTATGGACGCAGTACCGACCGTGTTCGTTCTGGACGATGACGAATCTTTCGTGCGGGCGCTCGATCGGCTCCTGCGTGCTGAAGGGTTTGCCACCCGCACCTGGACCTCCGTCAATACATTCCTCGCCGAGCACGATCCAACGCTGCCCGGCTGCCTCGTCACCGATCTGATCATGCCGGAGATGAGCGGGCTCGAACTGCAGCGTAAGCTGCTGGCCCAGGGCTGCACTCGTCCCATCGTGTTCATCACGGGTCGTGGCGACATGACCACGACCGTCGAAGGCATGCGCCGTGGCGCCGTCAGTTTTCTCCCGAAGCCCGTGTCACGCGCATCGCTGGTGCAGGCGCTGCGCGAAGCCCTGGACAAGGATGCATCCGCACGCGTGCAGGACGCCGAGCGGCAGCGGGTTCGTGAACTGCTGAGCTCGCTCACGCCGCGCGAAGCGCAGGTGCTCGAGCTCGTGGCTCGTGGATTACTCAACAAGCAGATCGCCGGTGCACTGGGCACGGCGGAGAAAACCGTCAAGGTTCATCGCGGCCGGCTCATGCACAAGATGCAGGTGAAGTCCGCGGCGGCACTCGTGCAATTGCTCAATCACGGCGATCTGCTTCAGCAGAACTCCGGCATCCGTTTCGCGGCTCCCGACAACGACGCCTTGAGCGCCTGACGCCGGCCAGCCGGACTCCGGCCCGTCGCGGGCATCAAGCGCGAGATCAAGCGCAAGTATCAAGCGCAAGTATCAAGAAAGCGCAGCCTTTTCCGGCTCGCGGCGTTGCGGCGCCACGCCACCGCTCCTAGGATGCCTCCCGATGACATCCGCAACGCATCTTCCAGGCCGGACCCCTAACTACTTCGCCGCGTGCGCCGCGGCCCTCCTGCTGGGGGCCTGCGGATCCCCGGACCCCACACCGCCACCGACCGCGGGCAGCGAGCCGGCGCCGGCAGCCGCCCAGGCAGCGTCAGAACCCGCCGCGCCCAGGCTCACCGCCAGGGTCTGGCAGGGCGATCTTGACGGCATGAAGGAGCGGCGCGCCCTGCGCATGCTCGTGGTCTACAACAAGACCAACTACTTCCTCGACGGTCCGACACAACGTGGCGCCACCTACGACATGGGTGTCGAGTTCGAGAAGTGGCTCAACCTGAAGAACAAGGACAAGGCCCGCCCCATGCGCGTGGTCTTCATTCCCACCAGCCGCGAACACCTGCTCTCCGACCTCGCCGAAGGCCGCGGCGACATTGCGGCCGCCGGCCTCGCGATCACACCCGAGCGGCTGAAGCTCGTGGACTTCGCGGCACCGTTCGCCGACGACATCAGCGAGATTCTGGTCACCTCGGCTGATGGCGATGTCCCGCCCACGGTGGAAGACCTGTCCGGGCGGCGTGTCTACGTGCGCAAGTCCAGCAGCTACTACACGAGCCTCCAGGACCTCAATGCCCGGCTCAAGACGATGGGGAAGGCGCCGGTCGAGATCGTGCCGGCCGACGAAAATCTCGAAGACGAGGACATCCTCGAGATGGTCAACGCGGGGATCATCGACGCCACGGTGGTCAACTACTACCTCGCCATATTCTGGCAGCAGGTGTTCGAGGGCATCCGTCCGCACCCCGACCTGGTCCTGCGCGAGCGCAGTGAAATTGCCTGGGCGATCCGCAAGGATTCTCCGCAGCTCAAGGCGACGCTGGACGCGTTCGTCGCGAAGAACCGGAAAGGCACCGCCATGGGGAACATGATCCTGCGGCGCTATCTCCAGAACACGAAGTGGGCGCGCAACGCGACGTCGGCTTCCAACATGAAGCGCTTCAACGAACTGGCCGGCTACTTCAAGAAATATTCAGAACAGTACAAGTTCGAATGGCTGCTGCTGGTGGCCCAGGGCTACCAGGAGTCCGGCCTCGACCAGAGCGTGCGCAGCCCGGTCGGCGCCATCGGCGTCATGCAGGTCATGCCCGCCACCGCCAATGACCGCAACGTCAAGATCGCCAACATCCATCTCGTCGAGCCCAATATCCAGGCAGGCGCGAAATACATGCGGTTCCTCGTCGACCAGTACTTCGACGAGCCCGGCATCGACAACCTGAATCGCCACCTCCTCGCGTTCGCGTCCTACAACGGCGGACCCAACCGCATTGCCCGCCTGCGGCGTGAAGCCGCCGCGCGCGGCCTGGATCCGAACAAGTGGTTCAACAATGTCGAACTACTGGCGGCGGAACAGATCGGGCGTGAGACGGTTCAATACGTCAGCAACATCTACAAGTACTACGTGGCCTACAGGCTGGTCCTGGATCGCAATGAAAAGCGCGACGCCGCCAGGTCCAGCGCCACGGCGGCCGGGGCCCCGGCGCTGAAACCATGAGGCAGGCGGGATATCCCTGCCGCCGGGTTCTCAAATGGTGCAATTGACGTTTTCTTGATAGTCAGGAGGCGCGCGAGCGATTCCACTATCCGTGTGGCGAGCATTTCACGACAAGACACCCTGATCGATACGGACTTCGATTCGCTGCTGCACCCGTATCCCGGCTGGCGAACCGAATGGATTCACCTGGGACCGGCGCCGGCCAGCCATCATGGCGTTCGCGTGAGCCTGGGAACCGGGATCTTCACCTCCCTCGACACGACGTCCGCCGGAATCCTGCGCGGCATCACCAGCGGAGACAGCGTTGCGCTGCTCGCGAGCCCACACGGTTCACCGAGCCCGCGCAATTGTTCGCAGACCATCGGGGGCAACCGCTGCCTGCTGCTCGGCCCTGGCGCGAACCTGGACCTCTATCTACCCCAGGGCAGCAGGCTGATGGTCGTTGCCCTGCCCGACTCCGCGACGCGTGCCGGCCGGATGCTGGCCGGTGCCGACGCCGTGCAGTACTGCGAACTCGATGAGTCCCAGGCAGGGTTGATTTCACGTTGCATGGTTTCGCTGGACGCAATCCCTGACGACCCTGCTTCGACGGACGCGCAAAGCCAGTTGCGTAACCTTCTGAAGCCGGTAGCGGGCCTGTTCGGAGAGGCCAGCGCGGCGTCGCTCGCGAAGCGCACGCGACTGCAGCGGCACGTCGCCGTCATCCGTGCCTGTGAATTTGTCGACTCGCATCTTCGCGCGCCTATCGCGCTCGTGAATCTCTGCGAAGCGGCGGGCGTGAGCACACGCGCGCTCGAATATGGTTTCAGGGACTTCTACGACCTGGGCCCCATGGCTTACGTGCGCAACTTGCGGCTATGCCGCGTTCGACACGATCTGCTGGACCCCACGCAAGCCGCTTCGGTCAGCAGCGCGGCGCGTCGCTGGAGCTTCACGCACATGGGCCAGTTCAGCCACGACTATCGCGCGCTGTTCGGGGAAATGCCCTCAAAGACTCTCGCTGCGCATCAACGCGCGGCAAAGGCGACCGGTCCCGCCTCGTAGTGCGCCACGCGCGCCGGTCGTGAACGCCCGATCGCACGGCGTGTGGCAGATGGACTCTCGAGGAACACTCGCTTGTAGTCCGCGGCGAACTGGCTGAGATGGCAGAACCCGCAGTCCAGCGCTACTTCCGAGACACTACGCTCCGAAGCGCTGCTCGCCTGCAACCGGCGGCGCACTTCGCCCAGCCGCAGCAGCTTGATGTACTTGAACGGTGAGAGCCCGACCAGATCGCGGAATCCATATTCGAGCGACCGGGCCTGGAGATGTGCGTGCTGGCACAGCTCGGCCAGCGTCAGGGACTCCGCGAGATGTTCGTGGATGAAACGGCGCACCCGTTCCACCGCCAGGCGGCGGCGCGGCAGCGCCGGGACTTCATCGTCCGGATGCTCTGCGTCGGCCATGGTTTCCCGCAGCCAGACCAGCATGCGCATCTGCATGGCGGACGCGGAGTGGAAGTCGCCCGCGCTCGAACGGACCATCCAGGTCCGCAGGTCTTCGAGAAGCCCCGCTCCTGCCTGGCCATGGGCGCGCGTGTACCAGCGCGGACGGCGAACGCGGGCGCGAGACCCCACGCCACCCTGGAAGGCGATGAGGTACACATGCCCAACGGCATGCGTGAGCAATTCGAGATGGGTATCCGGCGGCAACAGCACCGCATCGCCCGCGACCAGTCGCCGGCCTTCGAAATACACCGCGCCGGTGTCCGGCGCCGGCAACAGAACGGCTCCCCAGCCATCGCGCGTGCGGATCTGGTGCAGGGCCGTCCGGTCAACCGTGACACTGCCCACCCACGCGGCGTGGAAAGGCACGGCATGGCGCTCGACGTCCAGGTGCCCCGCCGCAAGCTGGGAAATATCCCAGGCCAGGCAACCGTCCAGGCCCGAGACTTCGCCTGACCCGGAAGGGTTGTTTTCGATCTCCCGCATCGCCGCCGGCCACTCCCGAAGGCGTCGCGACCCTGCGCGACGATGCGTATTTCTAAGCCAGCGCCAGCCATGCCGGACATCGGACCTTGGTCCTACGGCCCGGCGGCCGGGCCGCCGTTACGTTTCGCGCGATGTAGTTAGATCTTCGGCGGCCGCCTCCGCGGGCGGAGCCGTGCGCAACGTGAACCGGAACTCCGCACCGCCCTGCGCGCCGTTCGACGCCCAGATGCGCCCGCCATGAGCCAGCACGATCCACCGCGCAATCGAGAGGCCGACGCCCATGCCGTCCGGCTTGGTGGTGAAGAAGGAGTCGAACAGCTCTGCCAGCTTGTCCGGCGGTACGCCACAGCCGCGATCCGCTACCGCGACTTCGACGAGGTCGTCGTCGAGGAGCCGCGTCTGCACCGACAACTCGCGACTCGCCTCGGGCGTGGCGCGCATGGCATCCATGGCGTTGACGATCAGATTGAGCAGCACCTGTTCGATCTGCGGCTGGTCCGCCGCCACCAGCGGCAGCCCTTCCGCCAGCAACCGATGCATGCGCACGCGTCGATTCAGCGCGTCCCCCGCGACGAGCCGCAGCACGTGTGCAACGAGGCGATTCAGGTCCACGGGCTGGATGTGGATTTCTCGCCGCCCGACCAGCGAGCGAATGCCGCGAATCACTTCGTCGGCGCGCAGGTCATCATCGCGGATGTCCTGGATGATTTCGCGTATCACGTCGAGCGGCGGATTCTCGCGGGAGAGCAGCAGCTCAGCGGCTTCCGCGTTGCTGAGGATGGCGCACAGCGGCTGCTTCACCTCGTGGGCGACCATTGCCGTGAGTTCACCCACCGCCGCCAATCGTGCGGTATGTGCGAGCTGGCGTTTCACTTCGTCGGCGCGCTTGCGGTCGGTGATGTCGTGACCGATGGCCTGCAATTCGGCGGGTGTTTCCGCCGCGCCATCGATCGCGCGGCAGGTCCAGTAGTGCCAGACTCGAATACCGTCTGCGCCGGTCGATTCACACTGCCATTCGCCCACCCCGGCGCCCGACAATGCGTGCGCCACGGACCGGCCCAATTGACCCAGCGAATCCGCCGGCAGGTACGCGCTCAATTTCGAACCGAGGACGTCGCTGCGATGTTTGCCGAGAAAGCGGCAATACGCTTCGTTGACGAAGGTCAGTGTCATGTCTTTCGTGAATCGACACACCATCTCGGTCTGGCTGTCCACCACGGCCCGGTACCGCTCCTCGCTCTGACGCAGGGCGGACTCCTGCCGCCGCCGATCAGTCACATCGATCGCCGAACCGATGAAGCCTGCGAACTCGCCACTGTCGGCGTACCGCGGCACTGCGCGATTGAGCACCCATCGATAGAGGCCGTCGTGGCGGCGCAGGCGATAGTCCAGTTCGAATTCACAGCGTGCGGCCACGCTCGATTCGAAAATGGCGAGACAACGATGCCGGTCATCGGCGTGGATGCCCTGCACCCAGCCATGATCGCGCTCCTGCGACGGCGCACGACCCGTGAAATCGAGCCATCCCTTGTTGAAATATTCGCAACGGCCTTCCTTGCCGGCAATCCAGATCATCACGGGCGCACTGTCGGCCATGTCGCGGAACCGCCGTTCGCTCTCGTGCAGCGAGCGCTGCACGCGTTTAGCCTGCTCGAGCAAGACGGCGACGAGGAACAACGGCGCGGTGCGCAGCAACAGGAACTTCTGGAGGCCGGACGCGGTTCCCCCCGCCGAATCCCGGAAGTAGCCGCTGTCGTCGGAGAAGGTGGCGGCAATGGCGAAGAAAGTCAGGATGGCGGTCGCGGCCGTGGCGCCCCACATGCCGAAACGCACCGCCGCCCAGAAAAGAAATACCACGGGCACGAACAGGCGCGAGTCGGAGAAGCCCTCATGGGTCGCGGACGGGTGAAACGCCAGCGCCAGGCTTAAAACCAGGCCCAACATCAGCGCCAGCGCCTCTAACCACTGAAGCGTCGACAGGCCCGGCCTCTCCGTTGGCCGCAGCACCCAATAGAAAATGAACGGAGTCACGACGAGCTGCGTCAGCACATTGCCGAGGAACCAGCTCTGCCAGTGTTCCCAGTACTGCGGCTCGAGACCCCGCGACAGCGCTCCGCCGAACGCACTCAGCGCCGGAAGCAAGCAGCACGCGATGAGGCAGTAAACGCCGAGATCTCGAAGACTGCCGAACCGCATCGGATCGTTCATGAACCGGCGCAACAGCAATGCGCCGAGTACGGCCTTGAGATAGTCGTTCAGCGACGTGCCCACGAGCATGCCGACTGGAACGTCTGCCGCCACTTCCGAGAAGAAACGTATCGGTAACGTGGCGGCCAGCAGGAGCCACCACCAGCGGCGCCGGGTATTCAGCAAGGCATAGAGCAGCACCGAGTCCGGAAACCAGAACGGCGACGCCGTTTCCTGGCTGAAAGACATCCCGTATCGATAAGCGAAGAAGTACGCGACCTCGAAACAGCAGAATGCGAACACGACGCGAAGCGCCGAGGGCATAACCCACGTTTCCGGCAGCGGCACCCCGAGTAAATTGCGACTGCCCGGGGGTAAGTCGGTGGACATGGGCGGCATCTTGCCTTTACCCCCAGCGCGCAACAATGACCGGATTTCAAAGCGCCTTGCGTCGCAACATCAGACCAAGGTCCCATTTCGGCTAGATGGATGCGGCGCGTACAAGAATCGTGCGCGACCTGCGCAACGACAACAAACAGGGGCGCGGCGAGTCACCGGTGTGCGATTTCACGATAGACACCCGACAGCGCCGGATCACCATAGCCTGGCCCAGAAAATCCCGAGGAAACGAACATGACGACCCACCGACTGGCGACCCCGCATATTCCACTGATGCGATTGCTCGCCGGCGCCATCCTTGCGACCTGTGCCGGCCAGGCCGCGGCGGAGGACACCAAGCTCACGCAGCAGCCATTCCAGGTCTCGCTGGGCTCATTCACCAATGAATCGGACATCACGATTCGCGCGGATGGTGAACTCGATAACGAAGAAGGCACCAAATTCAACTGGGGCGATACCGTCGGCGATGTCGATGGCACCTCGATCCGCCTGGACAGCTACTGGCGCATCAACGACCGCCATCATCTGCGCCTGATGTACACCGAGAATTCGAACCGCCGGCACAGGACTCTCGATCGCGACATCGAATGGCAGGGCGAGACCATTCCCGTCGATGCCGAAGTCGAATCGGAATTCGGCTTCACCGTGATCGAACTCGCCTACGAATACGACTTCTCGAAGCGCGAGGATCGCGAACTCGTGCTGAGCGCCGGCCTGCACTACACCTCGTTCGATGCGGAATTGCGCGGTACCTGGAACACCCCTGGAGGTGGCGGGACTACCTCGGGAGGCAGCAAGGCGTCGGTGGGGGTGCCACTGCCCGTGATCGGCGCACGCGGCATGTGGAACCTCGGCGGCAACTGGTGGCTCGATGCCCAGGCGCAGTTCTTTGCGATCGCCATCGACAATGTCGATGGAAGCATCATCAACTATCGCGCCGCATTCATCTGGCAGCCGAAGCAGTGGCTCGGTTTCGGCGTGGGCTACGATTCGTTCGGCATCGACGTCGATGTCGACCGCGAGCAGATGAGGGGCAGCCTCGACTGGACGTATTCCGGTCCGCAGGCTTTCTTCAACTTCGCATTCTGAGGGCGAGGCGATGCGCGCGACCATCAGTCGTCGAACCATGGCGGTGGCCGCGGCCGCATTCCTTTCCTGCCTGACCGCCCTTGCCTACGCCAAACCGTCGGGCAACTGGCGCATCAAGTTCGACCACCGGGCGGACAACGACGGCGTGATCCTGCTGCGCATCGCGCCCATCGAGGGTGGCGGTGACGCGGTCGAGGTCGAGACGAAAATTCCCGCGGGCACCAGCGAAAACAACGCGGCCGAGCTCGTCAGCGCCTCGCTGAAAGCCGTGCTGGGCACCGAGAAGTACCGCATCGGTACGGATGACGGCGAAGACGTGGTGATCCGGACACGCGGAAAGACGAAGAAGTTCGAGCTCTCGATGGTCAGCACGACGCTGACAGGGCTCGGGATCAAGATCGGGCGCAACTAGCTAGGGGAGCCGCTGCGCTTCGGGCTCAGTGCCATTGCCTTCGTTCGTTTGCGGCATTCGCTGCTCATCGAAATACAGGCGCATGTTGTCGAACATGTCATCGTGGATCTTCGGTTTGCCGATGGCGCAACCGAAGAACATGAAGTTGACGAGCACGCATCCGTCGCTGAGGTGATAGATAGTGTTGCCGGCGGCATCTTTCTCGAGCCCATCGACACCCGGTCTCCAGCGAAACTTGCTGAGCTTCGAACGTTGCCGTTTGGTCAACGACGCCCAGGTGCCGTCCGGGCCGGCAAACATCCTGGCCACACGCTCGGCCTCGGCTTCGGCTGCGAGCACCCGCGCCGCGGATTTCCTTCCTTCGATCGGCCAGTCGACGCGCGCGGGTGGCGCCGCGGTCGGCGTGATGGCCGCCGATTCGCCAATGGCAGGCGCAGCGGGCTCTGCCGCGGCGGCGCGCGAGGGGCGGACTGGCCTGGGGGCGGCCAACTCGGGCTCCCGCTCGAAGTCCGTCTCGTCGGCCAGGAGAAGGAGGGTGATGGGCTCGCTGACGAACGAATCATCCGCGAGGTGACGCGGCTCGGGGCGGCTCGAGTGAAGCAAGGCAAATATGGCGAACGCATGCACGAGCAGCACGCAGAGCCATGCCGCTGTGCGCCGCCCCATCATTGCTGATGTCAGACCCGGCCTGGTTGGCCCGGTTCCCTCGGACGCGGCTTCGCGCGCATCGACGATTTCTTCGATGCCTGCGACTTTTTCGGTAGCTCGCGCATCGCGCGTCGACACTGATCCGGACCCCACTCTTATATATGGCGATCATACGGGGCCCTGTCGGAGGCGGCTTACATATGGAGGCCCGAAGTCTGTCACGCGGGGCGGCGTTCAGGGCCTGTCGCCTTGTCAGGAGATGCCTGACATTTGGGCGGTGAGCACACCCACTCCCCTCGCCGATACCACGCTGCGCAAAGCCATCATCCTGCTGTCGATCCTGGCGGTCGGCGCACTGCTGTACCTGGCGCAGGATGTCTTCATACCGGTCGCCGTTGCACTGTTCCTCGCACTGCTGCTCTCGCCCGCAGTAGATAGACTGCAGAAATGGCGCGTGCGGCGCGGAGTGGCCGTCGCGATCGTGCTCATCGTGGTGTTCGTCGCGGCTGGCGCCGCCATCAATGCGGTGTGGACGCCCGCGACGCAATGGCTGGCGCGCGCACCGCAGACGATGCGGCAGATCGATCCGAGACTGAGACCCCTTCGAGAAATGTTCGCACGCGTGGACGATGTGGCGGAACGCGCGGGCCGCCTCGCCCAGGGCCCGATCTCGAACACCAGGCCGGCCATCGTCACTCCCGTTCCGGATGAAAGTACCGCGGTCTCAGTGGCAAAGTCCTTCTTCGAATGGCTGTCCATCATTCCCTTCACGCTGTTCTTCATGCTGGGCGGGCCACCCCTGATGGCGCGGATGGGCGCATCCCTGGCGGGCAACGAGGCGAGTTCGAAGACCCTGCGCATGACCCAGGCCATTCGCCAGGAAGTAGGCCGCTACTTCGGCACGGTCGCGCTGATCAACCTGGGACTTGGAATCGCGACCGGACTTGCGATGTTTGCGCTTGGCATGCCGAACGCGATCCTGTGGGGCGTAATGGCGGGCGTGCTGAATTTCATCCCCTATCTCGGGCCGATCACGGCCTGCGCCGTCTTCGCGGGCGCGGCACTGATCACCTTTCCCACGCTGGGCCAGGCGCTCGCCGTGCCCGGGGTCTTCATACTTCTCCACCTCATCGAAGGGCAGCTCGTGCAGCCCCTCACCGTGGGACGACGCTGCGAGGTGAACGCGCTCGTGGTGCTGCTGGGTGTGTGGTTCGGCTTCGCGTTCTGGGGAATCGCCGGCGTCCTGCTCGCGACGCCCGTGCTCGTGGGGCTCAAGGTGGCGGCACAACACAACCCCACGTGGCGGGTGCTGGGCGAATTCCTCTCACCCAGCGCATTGTGGAACCCCATCCTGTTGAAGCGGCGTGCCGCGGCGGCTTCCGCACCGGATGCCGGCACCGGAAAACCGGCGCCGGCACCCTTCAATCGCAAGTCCGCCTGAAGTCTAACGAGTTACCGTGTTCGCCAGTCTCCCGAGCACGCCGTTCTTCCCGCGACGCGCGCCCGGCGACATCTCGGGTGTTTCACTCTCGAGCTCGGCTTTTCGCGCCGCCAACTCTTCGCCCAGCGCATCGAGATCCATGTCGGATTTGCGCGCCTCGGAAAACATGCCACCCGGCTGCTCTTCTTCTTTCACGTGATGCTTGATCATCTCGGAAAGCACCTTGACCTTGGCGTCGTAGTAATCGTCGTCGGGTCCCGAAGCCTCGATTTCGGCGATGAGCTTCTTGGCGCCGTCGTGCTCGACCGCCGCCTCGTGGTGAAGGTCCTCTTCCTCGGTCGCCTCGAGGAATGCCGGATAGAAGATTTCCTCTTCGATCGTCGCGTGAACCGTCAGCGCGTTGCAGATCTTCGTCGCCAGTTCGAGCTTGCGATCATCGTTGCGCGCCTTCTCGAACTGCTCGAACCATTCCTCCACTTGCCGATGATCGGCCTTCAAGAGCGCAATCGCGTCCTGGCCCACTTCCGCCCTGCGCGTGCTGCTTTTCTTCGACGTCCCTTTCGCCTTCGATCTAGCCATTTTCGTACTCCTCATTGCGAGGGGATCACGTTAGGCGCTTGCGAAAGTCCTCGATATCCAACGATCATGTTGTCGGGTGTAAGGTGCTTCCCACGTCCATTGCGAACCTCTCTCATCTGTAACTAATACAAGTGTCCGTCGCCTCGATCGTCGTCATCACCGTGTTCATCACCGCATTCGCCGTGTGGATCGGTGCGAATCTCGCGACGGCGGAAAAACGGCTTCTCTATCGCCCTCGCCGGCTTTACACGAGCGGGGATGCGGATTTCCGGCGCGCTCTGGGCATCCTGCTCGGCCCGCCACTCGTGGGCGGAAACCAGGTCACGCCGCTGGTCAATGGCGCGCAGATCTATCCCGCCATGATCAACGCGATCCGCGCGGCCCAGACCAACATCACTTTCGAGACGTTCGTCTTTCGCGACGACATCGGCGCCACGTTCGTGGAAGAGCTTTCGGCGGCGGCGAAACGCGGCGTCCGGGTGCACATGCTGCTCGACTGGCTGGGGTCGCGAACCATGAACTCGAGCCTGCTGGCGAACGCGCGTGCCGCCGGCTGCGACGTCCAGATCTACCATCCGCCGTCCTGGTTTCACCTGGGTCGTCTCAACAACCGTACGCATCGAAAGGTCATGGTCGTCGACGGGAAAATCGGCTTCACGGGCGGGGTCGGCATGGGCGTGGAATGGCGTGAAGGCTTGAATGGCCTGCCCCCTTGGCGAGAAACCCATTTCCGGGCGGAGGGGCCGGTCGTCGCGCAGATGCAGGCCGTGTTCATCGACAACTGGATCAAGGCCACCGGCCGTGTGCTGCACGGCGCGGAATACTTTCCGAAGCTCTCGGCAACCTGCGGCGACATGGAGGCGCAGATGTTCGGCAGTTCTCCGGTAGGTGGTTCCGAAAGCATGCACCTCATGGTGCTGCTGGCACTGACCGCGGCGAAGTCTTCGATCGACATCCAGAACGCGTACTTCGTGCCCGACCGCCTCACGGTCGATGCGCTGTGTTCGGCGGCGCGCCGTGGCGTCCGCATTCGCATCGTCGTGCCCGGCCGTCACACCGATGCGCGGCTGGGACGATGGGCTGCGCAAGGTTTGTACGGTGAACTCCTGGCCGCGGGAATCCAGATCTACGAATACCAGCCGACGATGATGCACTGCAAAGTCCTGGTCATCGATGGCGTCTGGAGTTCGGTCGGGTCGTCGAATTTCGATGACCGATCCTTTCGCCTGAACGACGAGGCCAACCTCAATGTGTTCAGCGAAGAACTGGCGCGTGGACAGATTCGCCTGATCGACGCCGACATCCTGAATTCCCGGCGCATGGTGCTGAAGAAGTGGCGCCACCGGAAGTTCGGCCGGCGCATCAACGAGCGGCTGGCGCTGCTGCTGCGCTCGCAGCTCTAGTCACCAATGACGAACCGGTGGCCGGCGTACTCGCTCTGGAACCGGCCAATGTCGCGGCCCGTGCATCGCCGGACCTCCTTCTCCAGGTGTTTGAATTCCGCCGAGCCGCGCTTGAACGCGTAGAAGCCGCCGATGGAAGTCACCTGCGCATCGCCGGCGCCCGTCACCGCCGATTCACCGTAGCCCGACAACAGCACGGCTTCCAGTTTGGCGCCGGGCTCGAGCGAGATCTCCCATTGCACGGCCTGGAGCGACGACAGGACGAGGACCACGGGCCGCTTCGAGTTCCTAACTACCACCCGCAGCGGTTCCGCGGGCACGGGCGCGTACGGCGCCCGCACGGCCACGGCTTCGTAGACACACACGGCCGCCACGTGCGCGTCGCCCGCCACGCGGGGCATGATGGAACCCCCGGAGATGATGGTGAGACGATTGCCGGCGTTGTCCCCGGGCGAGGACCCCGGCGCCGCTTCGCGGGCCGCCTTGACGGCAGCGGACTCTCCTCGCCCCGAGTCCTTGCGTTTGAGATAGGCCGCGAATTCCAGTGGTCCATAGTTCATGAGAACTATGTGTCACGAGCGCGGGAAATCTCCCACCGTGACTACTACCTATCTACTCATCGCACCCCTAGGGGCGCTCCAGCAACCGGATGAGCGCGTCGGGCTCGATGGGCTTGGCGAGATGATGATCGAAGCCGGCCTCGCGCGAATCGAGCTTGTCGCCATCCTGCGCCCAGCCCGTGATCGCTATCAGCAATACGCGCCCGCCTTCCGGCCGAGCGCGGATCCGGCGCGCCACTTCGTATCCATTGGCATTGGGCATGCCGATGTCGAGCAGCGCCACGTCGTGGCGGCGCGCCTCGAAGCTGCGCAGCGCCGCTTCACCATCGTGCGCGAGCTCCACTTCATGCCCCTCGAGGCGCAGCAGGACCGCGAGCGTCTCGGCGGCGTCGCGATTGTCGTCGGCCAGCAGGATGCGTCGATGGCACGTCCCGTTGCCCACGCGAATGGCGGTTGGCGCCGGTGAGGTTGTCGTGATGGGCGCGCTATTGGGGAGATGCACCGTGAAGCGGCTGCCCTTTCCCGCACCCGCACTCGCCGCCTCGATGCGGCCACCATGCAGCTCGACGATGCCTTTTGTCAACGCAAGCCCGATGCCCAGCCCGCCGGCCGCATGCTCCTGCGCGGACCGCACCTGCGCGAACATGCCGAAGACCTTCTGCAAGTCCTCGGGATCGATGCCGATGCCCGTGTCGTGCACGCT
>Ga0164241_10003719_pt1 | contig 15161 bp, 11 predicted proteins | sample OricomyardsoilBY_FD_108780 | JGI IMG/M metagenome (GOLD analysis project Ga0164241, IMG submission 108780) | Backyard soil microbial communities from Emeryville, California, USA - Original compost - Back yard soil (BY) | ecosystem: Environmental > Terrestrial > Soil > Unclassified | place: USA... | reverse complement strand
CACCGGCTTCCGCTGGTCGGAGGCGGGCGCGCAAGGCCTGTACGGGGTGACCCCGGACCTGTCGACGTTCGGCAAGGCGCTGGGCAACGGGTTCGCCGTGTCCGCGCTCGCCGGCCGGCGCGACCTGATGGAGCTGGGCGGCCTGCGCGACACCCGGGAGCGGGTCTTCCTGCTCTCGACCACGCACGGCGCCGAGACGCACTCGCTGGCCGCCGCGATGGCCGTCATGGACACCTACGTCGAGGAGGGCATCGCGGCGCGCCTGGCGGCCATCGGGGCCCGTCTGGCGGCCGGGGTGCGCGAGGTGGCCGCGGCCGCGGGCGTGGCCGACCACGTGGTGGTGCGGGGCCGCGACTCGAACCTGGTATTCGGCACGCTCGACCCTGCCGGCAACCCGTCCCAGCCGTACCGGACGTTGTTCCTGCGCCAGCTCCTGCTTGGCGGCGTCATCGGCCCGTCGTTCGTGGTCAGCAGCGCGCTGACGGACGCGGACATCGCCCGGACCGTCGAGGTGGTGGCCGGCGCGTGCGCGGTCTACCGCCAGGCGCTCGACGCGGGCGATCCGACGTCGTGGGTCGGCGGCCGCCCGGTCAAACCGGTGTTCCGCCGCTTCGCCTGACGGGTCGGCCCCGGTCGCTCACCGGCCGGGGCCGGGGTGGTCGCCGCGACTGCCACCACGCGAACGTTCGATCGATGCCCCACGCCGTCGCCGGCATGATCGCGAGCGCGGTGCACCAGCCGCCGATGGTGTCGGTCGGGTAGTGGGCCACCAGGCCCGCCTGCGCCCACGCGGCGAATGCGCCCGCCACCAGCGCCACGCCCATCAGCAGCAGGAACGCCGCCACGGGTCTCAGCCGGTGCCACACCAGCATGACCGCGGCCATCGCCATCGCGGTCGCCGACGCGGTGTGCCCGCTCGGGTAGGACAGGAACGTCTCGTGGATCGTGCGCCCGGCGAACTGCTTGATGACCGTCGTCGCGGTGATCGACAGGCCCGTGCCGACCAGCACGAGCACGACCATCCGCAGGCGGTTCAGCATCAGCGACACGCCGACCAGCGCCGCCGCGAGCGCGGCGAGGCCCACCGGCTCGCCGAGGAAGTCGACGGTCAGCGCGACCGGGTGCCACGCCGCGGTGGAGCGGTCCAGCCACGGCTGCAGCCACCGGTCGAACGTGCCGCCGCGCGAGGTGCCGCCGTAGACCACGCCCAGCGCCACGACCACCAGCGCGGCGACCACCGCCACGACCGCCACCGGCCGGCGCAGGGCCGGCAAGAGGATCGGTCGTGGGTCGGGGGTCATTCAGCTCCAGATGTCTCGATGGACGTTGAAGATCACGCGCGAGCCCACCGGCTCGAGCTTGATCGGCAATTCCTTCATACCCGAAAGCTGCGCGCGCACGGCCCGCTGGTGCTCGACCGGGCAGGTGACGAGCAGGAAGCCGCCCCCGCCCGCGCCGGTGACCTTCGCGCCGGACGCGCCTGCGCCCAGCGCCGCCTCGACGGCCTGGTCGATCTGGTTGTTCGACACCCCGGACGCCAGCGCCCGCTTGGCCTGCCAGCTCTTCGCCAGCGCCGTGCCGAGCGCACCGAGCTCGCCCGCCCGCAGGCCGTTCGCGGCCTCGCCCGCGAGGTCGCGCAGCTGGTGGAGCTGCGGCAGCTTCTCGCCGATGTTCGCGGTCTGCTCGGACAGGATCGTGTTGGCGCTGCGGGTGATGCCGGTGAAGAACAGCAGCAGCTCCTCCTGCACCTGGCGGCGGTCGCCGGGCGAAAGGTGGACCTGCTCGACGACCACGCGGTCGCCGGGGCCGAACCGGATGTCGCAGATGCCGCCGAACGCGGCCGCGTACTGGTCCTGCTTGCCGATGGGCTTGCGGCACCGGTCGATCTCGATGGCGCACGCGCGCTCGGCCAGCTCCTCGGCGGAGACCTGCTTGCCCTGGTAGGCGTAGAGCGCGTGCAGCAGCCCCACGGTCACCGACGACGACGAGCCGAGGCCCGAGCCGGCGGACGGGATGTCGGCCAGCGTGGTGATCTCCACGCCGCCGCGCACGCCGGTCATGTGCAGCGCCTCGCGGACGAGCTCGTGCTCGAGGTCCTCGACCCGCGACACGATCTCCTTGCGGGAGTAGTTCACGTAGATGTCGTTGTCGAAGCGCTGCTTGACCACGACGTAGATGTACTTGTCGATGGCCGCGTTCAGCACCCGGCCGCCGTGCTCGCGGTAGTAGGCAGGCAGATCCGTGCCGCCACCGACCAGGCCCACCCGCAGCGGGGTCTGCGTGATGATCATGATGCCGCCCTGTCGTGCCACTCGTCCCGGGCGCGGGTCAGCGCGGCCGGGGTGCCGATGTCGATGAAGTACGCGCCACCCATGTCGATCGCGCGCGCCCGCCCCACCAGCCGGGGCAGCAGGTCGAAGCCGATGTCCCGCGGGAGTGGCTCGTCGATCAGGTCCAGCACCGCGGGCGCGAACGCGTAGACGCCCGCGTTGGCCAGGTCGCCCGGCGGGTCGGCCGGCTTCTCCACGAACCCGGTCATGAGCCCGTCGGTGACCTCGACGATGCCGCACGCGGACGGGGTCGGCGTGCGGAACAACGTCAGCGTGGCGATCGCGCCGCCTGCCCGGTGCGCCTCGACGAGCAGCTCCAGGTCGAAGTCGGTGAGGTTGTCCGCGTTGACCGCGAGGAACATGTCCTCACCCGCGACGAACTCCCGGTTCGCCACCAGCGTGCCGGCGCTGCCCAGCAGCTCCGGCTCGTGGCTCAGCCGCACCAGCGGACCGCCCGCGCGCGCGGCCACGTGGGCGCGCACCTGTGGGGCCAGGTGGTGGGTGTTGAGCAGCACCTCGGTCACACCGACACCGGCCAGCGCGTCCAGCCAGATGTCGAGCAGCGTGGCGTTCCCGATGCGCAGCAGGCATTTCGGCGTGTGGTCGGTGAGCGGCCGCAGGCGTGTCCCGAGGCCGGCCGCGAGCAGCAAGGCCTTCACGCGCCCGCCTTGCGGACCACACCCAGCGCGCGCATCTTGGCGTCGGCCGCGGCCAGGATCTCGTCCAGACCGTCCATTCCGGACAGCCAGGCGGCGTACTCGGCGACCGAGTCGGCGGGCGTGCGCCGCGGCGTCCAGCCGAGCTGCTTGATGGCGTCGATGTCGGACAGGATGTGCCGGGTGTCGCCGAAGCGGTACTCGCCGGTCACCACACCGGGTCGCTCCGATCCGTACTGCTTGCGCACGACCTCGGCGAACTCCGTTGTGGTGTAAGCGGTTCCGCCGCCGACGTTGAACACCTGGCCCGCCGCGCGGTCGTCGGTGAGCATCAGCAGGTTCGCGTCGACGACGTCGTGGATGTTCACGTAGTCGCGGATCGCGCCGCCGTCCTCGTACAGCGTGGGCGCACCGCCGAGCAGGTAGTGCAGGTTGAAGATGCGGCAGGCGCCGGAGTAGGCGTTGTACACCGACTGCCGCGGGCCCTGCACGATGCTGTAGCGCAGCGCGACGCTCGGGATGTCGTAGCGGCGGCCGAGGTTGAGCGCCACCATCTCCTCGCCGTACTTGGACATGCCGTAGGCGTTCTGCGGGTTGTGGATCCGCTCGGGTGTGGGCAGCATCTCCAGCGGCCCGCCGCACTCCCGGCACGAGATGTCCCATTCGGAGCGTTCCAGCTGGGACTCCGGGCGCATGTCCGGGGTCTGCTCGCCGTGCCGGGCGCACCGGTAGAGGCCCTCGCCGAGCGCGGACTGTGAGGAGGCGACGACCACGCGCATCATGTCGAGCTTCTCCGCGACGATCGTCTCGTACAGCAGCGCGGTCGAGGTGATGTTGACGTCGGTGAACGTCGAGAAGTCGGTGAGGTAGTCCTGGTAGGCGGCGAAGTGGTAGACCGCGTCCACCCGGCGCAGCAGGTTCGCGAGCAGGTCGCGGTTGCGCACGTCGCCGACGTAGAGGTCCGCGCCGGGCGTCAGGTAGTTCGGCTTGCGGTCGCGGTGCACGGGTGCGGTGAGGGCGTCGAGCACGGTCACCTCGTGGCCCAGCGACACCAGCCGGTCCGCGGTGTGCGAGCCGATGAACCCGGCGCCGCCGGTGACCAGAACCCTCATTGATGTCCCTTCCCCGACCGTGCCGACCGGTTGCCGGCCCGCATCGCGTGGACGGCGCGGTAGACCTCGAGGGTCTTCTCCGCGGTGGCCGTCCAGGTGAACTCGCCCGCCCGCACCGGACCCCGCTTGCGCAGCTTGTCGCCCTCCGGGCCGCACGCCTCGACGATCGCGGCCGCGATCGACTCCGGCTGGTTCGGGTCGGCGAGCAGCGCCGCGCCGCCCGCGGTCTCCGGCATGGCGGTCGTGTCCGACGTGACCACCGGGCACCCGGCCGCCATCGCCTCGAGGATCGGCAGCCCGAACGTCTCGTTGAACGACGGGTACACGAACACGTCGGCCGCCCGGTAGAAGTGCACGGTCTCCTCGTTCGGCACGCCACCGACCCACACGATGTCCTTGGCCACGCCGAGTTCCTCGGCGAGCGTGCGCAGCTCGGTGGCGTACTCGACGTCGCGGCCGGGGCCGACGACGACGAGCTGGCGGTCGCCAAGGTCGCTCTTGGCGGCGGCGAACGCGCGGATGAGCCCCGCGCAGTTCTTGTAGCGCCACAGCGAGGACACGAACAGCACGAACGGCTTGGTGACGCCGTAGTCGCGGCGCAGCCGCTCCCGTGCCTCGTCCGCGTCGCCCGGCCGGAACGTCTCGTGGTCCACGGCCTCGGGGATCAGGTGCAGCTTCGCCGGGTCCACGTCGAGGTAGCGGTTCAGCTCCGTGCGCAGGCTCTCGGAGTTGATGATGATCGCGTCGGCCATCCGCGCGGTGCGGGGGTAGCTCAGCCGCCGGTAGATCCGGTTGGGCAGCGCCACCGAGCCGGGCGCGGTGTAGGCGTGCAGGGTCTTGATGTGCACGACGAGCCCGGGCGCCGGCCGCACGATCGGGGCCAGCAGCGTGGAGAACACGTCGATGCCCGAACGCGGCAGCCGCAGCGGCGCGTACAGGTGCTCGCTCGCGGTGCGCAGCGACGCGCGCTCGTTGGAGTACGGGAACGTGATGTAGTGCACGTTCGACCCGTAGCCCTCGTGCATCGACCGCAGCCGGGGGCTGACCAGCAGGTGCAGCTCCTCGTCGGCGGTCAGCCGCTTGGCCATCTCGGGGATGATGCGGGTCCAGAACCAGTGCGCGCCCGACGGGTTGTCCGGATCGTCGGTGAGCAGGTTGATGGCGACCCGCATGTGGTCAGAACGTGGTTGCTGCGACGGCATCTGAGCTCATCCGTGACTGTCGTACGTACTGGGCAAGGAGGTGCATCACTGTCTGGTGGGCGTCCTCGATCACGCCGTAGTTGCCGGAATCGACGTGCACGGCGACCGAGGCGGTCCGCCGGGCCGCGCCGCCCTCGAAGCCGGTGAGCGCGATCGTGCGCATGCCGTGGTCGCGCGCCCATTCCAGCGCCCGCACGATGTTGGGCGAGCGGCCGGAGGAGGACACCGCGATCAGCACGTCGCCCGGCCGGGCCTGGGACTGCAGCTGGTACTCGAACACCGACTCGTAGCTGAGGTCGTTCGCGATGGCGGTCAGCAGCTCCACGTTGGTCGACAGGCTCACCACGCGCGGCGTGAGGTCGGTGCCGTTGCGGATGCCCTTGACGTGGTCGCACTGCAGGTGGTTGGCGATCGACGCGGAACCGCCGTTGCCGCAGGAGAACACCACCGCGTCACGCTCGTACGCGTCCACCAGGATCTCCGCCGCCCGGCGGACCTGGAGCAGGTCCACGGTGCCGAACGTGCGGGCCAGCTCAGCGACGTACGCGCCGCCGAACTCGTCGGCGTCGGCGAAGCGGTGCGCGGGGAACTTGGCGCGTTCCGCGGGCTTCGCGGCGGCCTGCTGCTGGTTCGCCGTCTCGGCGAGGATGAACGCGACCGCGGCGGCCAGGTCGGGGAACGACGTCACGTCCGCGTCCGGGCTCGTGGCGGGGCCGACGAACAGCGGCCGGGCGCCCACCGCGCGGGCCATGCCGAGGTCGGAGACCCGGTCGCCGACCACCCACGAGGCGGACAGGTCGAGGTCGAGCGACTTCGCCGCGGCCAGCGCCATGCCCGGACCGGGCTTGCGGTCGGCACTGGCCCGTGCGAACGCCTCGACGATGCCGTCGGGGTGGTAGGGGCAGAACAGCCACAGGTCGACGTGCGCGCCGTGCCTGGCGAGCTCGGCGATCATGTGCTTGTGCACCTGCTGGACGTCCTCGATGCCGTAGTGGCCCCGCGCGACGCCCGCCTGGTTGGTCACCACCGCGACCGGGATGCCCGCCGCGTTGAGCGACGCGATCGCCTCGATGGCGCCGTCGATGAACTCGACGCGGTCCACCGTGCCGACGTACCCGTGGTCGACGATGATCGTGCCGTCCCGATCGAGAAGAACACCTGCCTGGCTCACGGTTGGACCACCCTTCGCACTCCCCAACCGAGAGTCGTCAAAACGCACATCGTCGTTACGATCTGTTGCCGCGCCGTCATCTCAAGATCCTCTGTGGACCGTCCAAATCGGAGCGCACGGTCCGCGGGGCGTGCGCGAGCAGGCCGGCGGCGATCATCAGGTGCAGCAGGTACGGCGAGGCGTCACCGAGCCCTGACTCCGTGTAGGAGGACACCGCACAGTAGGCGATCAGGAACACCGCGCACGCGCGTTCCGCCGACGGCGGGCGCAGTGCCGCGGTGACGAGCAGTGTCAGCAGGAACAGCAGGACGATGCCGACACCGACGAGTCCCTGCTCGTAGTAGACCGACAACCAGCTGGAGTCGATCGGCAGGCCGTTGAAGGACTTGTTCGTCAGGCCGTAACCGAACGCCTCCTGCATCAGCGTGCGCGGGTGCTCGAGCAGCGCGGTCCAGGTCTTCTCCCGGCCGGTGAGGTTGGCGAAGTTCTCCTCGTCCTGCCCGCGCAGCACCCACGCCTGGATGGCCGAGGCCAGTGTCACCGCGGCGAGGCCGGCGAGGATGACGCCCCAGGTGAACGCGCGGCGTGCCCGGGCGCTGGTCAGCAGCTGCGACAGCCCGGACACCACGAGCCCGACGACCAGGCCCAGCATGGCCGTGCGGGTGTGGGACAGCGCCATCAGCGCGAACGCGGGCGCGGCGATGACCGCCACCATCCGCCAGTCGGCCTGTTTGCTCAGCCACAGCATGACGACCAGGCCCGCGACGATCGCCCCGTACTGGCCGACCTGCGGCGCGGTCAGCGGCCAGATGACCCCGACCAGCCTGCCGTCGTACAGCTCCGGGCGGGCGAGCCCCGGGGCGACGACCAGGCCGACGGCGACCGTGAGCAGCACCGCGCCGAGCGTGCGGATGTGGTGGCGCACGAACTGCAGGCCCATGCCCCACCAGCGGCTCAGCAACCACAGCGTGGCCACGAACATGGCGAACCGGAAGGCGCGGAACACCGACCCCCAGCCGCCGGTGAGCTGCGCGCTGCTCGCGAAGCTCACCACGACCAGCACGGTCAGCAGCAGCAGGTAGGCGCTCGGCCGCAGCTGGATGCGCGGGTTGACCACGAGCGCGACGATGAAGGCACCGCCCACCGCACCCATGGTGATCATCTGGATCAGCGGGCGCGGGATCGGGAGGATGGTCTCCGGACCCTGCGAGCCCAGCGTGTTGACGATCAGCAGCACCCACGCGACGCCGACCAGCTTCGGCAGCCTTTCGGCCTGCTGCCGGGCGGTCCCCGCTACGGGGCTGTCCAGGACACTCATGACCTGGCCCGCAGCGTCACCCACAGGTGCCAGCCGAGCTTGCTGCCGTCGCCGCGGCGGTGCACCGGCAGCGGCGGGGCGTGCAGGTAGCGCTGGTAGGACTCGACGAGCTCGAAGTCGCGGAAGTCGCGCCGCACGTCGCCTTCGTCGTACACCCGGGCGAACGGGTTGAGCGGCCCGTCGGTGCTGCGGTGGGTGAAGCTCTCCAGGTTCAGGTAGCGGCGCAGGCCTACGCGCTGCGCGTTGTCCAGGTGCTGGCGCAGCATGTCCGACGAGCGGGCGAGCTTGGTGCGGCGCAGCGGGTAGGCCGCGGCGAGAACCGCGCGGCGCACCACGCGGATGCTCACCTGGTAGTTCAGCGACGAGCGCGCGTAGAGCATCGCGACGAGGGTGCCGCCGGGCTTGAGCACCCGGTGGATCTCGGCCTGCGCCGTGGCGATGTCCGGGATGTGGTGCAGCACGCCGTGGCTGAACACGATGTCGAACGTGTCGTCGGGCCACGGGATCTCCAGCGCGCTGCCCTGCCGGACCTCGTCGTGGGGCAGGTCGCGGATGGCCAGGCGCGCCTTCACCCGGTCCACGGACTCGCTGGTGAGGTCCAGGCCCGACCACCGCGCGCCGCGGCGGATCAGCTGCTCGGACTCCGCGCCCTGGCCGAGCCCGATCTCCAGGACCTTCTTGTCGCGCCAGTCCGTGCGGTCCAGGCAGGCCGGGATGTGGCCCTCCTGGTCGTAGCGCCACGCGTCGTAGGAGGCGAAGAAGCTCTCGTAGTCGTCGGCGAACGCCCCGTGCAGGCCGCCCACGATGTGGTCGCCGCACGGGTGTGCGTTCCAGAACGACTGGACCTCGGTCTCGTTCATGTGGTCTTCGCCTTTCCGAGCCTTTACGAAAGCTGTGCTCCGCCGGGTGTTCCGCTCAGCCGCCCGCGGCGGTGAACGTGCTGCCCAGGTCCTGGTTGTAGGGCTTGTTCTGCCAGTCCGACGTGCTGTCCAGCAGCGTGTCCGCGCCGAGTGCCATGAACCGCCACGGGCCGGCGTAGGTGTTGTCGTGCCAGTGGTTGTCCTGCTCGTAGGTGATGTTCTCCTGCACGACCTCGCCTTGGTAGGGCGACCATTCCGGCCAGGTGCCGACGTTGGAGAGGATCGCCATCCGGGCGCACATCGTTGCGTCGCAGTGCAGCTTGTTCGGGTCGACGGAGAACCGGTTGTCGTGGATGTCGACGCGCTTGGTCCGCCACCGGCAGTCGCTGAACAGCGGGTCCTTGCGGATCGCCGGGTCCGCGCAGTCGCCGACCTTGGGCACCAGGCGGGTGCAGATGCCCGTCGAGGTGTTGGCCGAGCTGTTGCAGAAGCGGTCCGCGTTCTCCCAGAGGGTGATGCCCGACCAGTTGTCCGTCATGGCGTTGCCGGAGATCTCGAGCTTGTCGGTGCGGGCCTTGACGCGCGGCTCGCCGCCGGACTCGGAGATGTAGATCGCCGCGGCCGGGAACGGGTCGCCCCGCTTCGCGAAGTTGCCGCCCGACACCAGGTTGTTCCGGCGCAGCGTGTTGTTGCGGATGACCGCGTTGTAGCTCGTCTCGTAGAAGATCGCGCTGTCGTCGTTGTCCTCGATGACGTTCTTCTCGATGAGGAAGTCGTTGTTGTTGGTGTCCGCCCACAGCCCGGGGCCGCGGTTGTCGTGCACCCAGTTGCCGCGGATGTCCGCGCCGTTGACGTACCAGAACTTCACGCCGCCGGTGCAGCCGCAACCCTCCACCTTGGACTCCCAGTCGTCGGTGTTGTTGCCGACGATCTCGTTGCCCTCGACCAGTAGGCCGGTGATCGTGTCGCCGTCCTTGTAGGCGTTCATCCCGTACTGGCCGTTGTCGCGGATGCAGTTGCCGATGACCTTCTGGTGCGCGCCGGCCATCAGGCCCGCGCCGGCGTTCTTCTCGATCGTGTTGTTCTGGATGACCCAGCCGTCGCCGGAGTCGTGGTTGACCACGCCCTCGTTGGCCGGTGCGTCGAAGCCGGTGATCGTGAGGTTCTTGATGGTCACGTTCGACTCGGTGTAGACGAACGCGTAGCGGTTCTTCCCGCGCCCGTCGAGGATCGCGCCGGGGGCGCCGATGTAGGTGTTGCCGCGCTTCGGGGCGATCGAGTTGTACTCGTCGGTGCCGAGCGTGTGCTTGCCGGGTGCGAGCCAGAACGTGGTGCCCGGCGGGCTGGCCTCGGTCTTGGTGGGGAGGTCGTTGTCGACCGCGGGGTCGACCTCGACCGCGCCCGCGGGTGCTTGCTTCGGCCCTGGTTTGGTGTGGCCACACACCGCGGCCACCTTGCCGGTGGGGGCGGAGAGGTAGCCGGTGCCCGTGCCGCCGGGGGCGTTCTCCTCGGCGGGGGACGCGGTGCACGCGAACAGCAGGGGCGACAGTGCACACAGCACCACCAGGCGGGTGGTGCGGGTCCACGGCCGGATGTTCACAGCGGAGCCTCCAGAGGGCTAGCGGTCGAAGCGGAGCAGGGTGGGGAGCGTGGCGCCGCCACGCACCCTGCCGCTGCCGAGCAGGAGCCATGCCGGCTCCCGTCGGCCGAACCCCGGCGAGTACCAGCCCAGCGGGGGTCCGGTCTCGCCGCGGTGTGCGGACCAGGCGAGGTCCGCCGGGAGCTCGAGCACGGCGGTGCGGATGCCGCCGTGGCCGGGCCAGGTCAGGCGCGCGGTGTCGCCATCGGGATCGAGCTCGACGTCGACCGCGGGGCCGAGGTGGAAGGCCAGGCGAGCGTCATGCTCGCCCTCGCCCGACACCTCGTCGGTGATGCGCAGCTGCCCGTCCTCGAGTGTCACCGTGCGGCGGTGCGTCGCGGGCGCGTAGCCGTCGTGCTCGGCCTGCCAGCGGCTCTCGTCCGCGGCGAGGACGGTCGTGCTGGCGTGCCGGGTCCACAGGAACGGCCCGCCCGAGGTGGACTGGTCGGTGCCGTCCAGCTCGAGCGTGTTGTGGCCGAGCGTGGACCGGAAGTAGGACCGCCACTCGGGTTGCCCGTGGTAGCAGTAGGTCCCGGGGTCGGCGAGCACGTCGACGCCGTCGTGGCGGACCTCCACCGACAGCGCGTCGGCGTGCCCGTGCGCGGCGATGGACAGGAACCCGTGCGGGCCGCCGTCGCAGCGGCACCAGATCTCGCCACCGGTTGCGTTGTCGAGGCCGGCGGACCGCAGGATCGTCATGCCCGCGTCCGCCAGCACGGCCGGGCGCTGCGCCGGGCGTGGCGCGGTGACCCGGAACGTGCCGGGGCCGGTGGCCGCCAGCGCGACCAGCAGCGGGGTGCGCACGTCGGCGCCGTGCACGGCGGGCCACCACGCGCGGCGCCCGAACAGCGCGTCGCCGGTGGCGAGCAGCGACCCCCACCGGTGTGTGCCGGCGCCGTCCACGATCAGCCCGAACCCGTCGTCGGCGTCGCCCTGCCGCGGCGGGTGCAGGCTCGCGTCCACGACCGCGGCGAGCGCGTCGGACATCCGCAGCAGCACCAGCCGGGTCGTCTCGGGCACCGCCGCACCGGCGGCGTGCGCCTCGAGCGCACCGGCCAGGCCCAGCTCGAGGACCAGCCCGTGGTACTCGGTGGCCAGCTCCCGGTTGAGCCCGGAGCCGAAAGTGTTGGCGGCCAGGTGCGCGTCGAGTACGTGGCTCGCCTCGGTGCGCCAGCCGGTCGACTGCGGGAACCACGGGAACGCCGACGCCGCCGCGAGCAGGCCCGCGGCTTCGGCGATGACGTGGTTGTTGGCCGACGAGCCCCGGCTGCGGAACGCGGCGAGCCAGCGCTGGTGGTGCCAGATCTGGCGCAGCGCCTCGGGGTTGTCCTCGAACAGCGCGGGCGCGCCCGCCCAGCCGTCGAGGAGCCTGCGCACCCACACCCACGAGATCAGCCGGATGCCCAGCTCGATGCCGCTCACCCAGTGCACGGTCGCGAGCGGCGGGTTCGCCGCCCACCAGTCCCGCAGGTGCGCGGCGACCCGCTCGGCGTAGCGGTCGTCACCGGTCAGCGCGTACGCGGCGGCGAGCACGGTCAGGTGCTGGTGGCGCGAGGGCTCCCAGATCTGCTTGATGTCGCCGACCGCGTCCTCGCTGCGGTAGGCGATGTCGAACGCGTACGTGCCGGTCGGCGCGGAGCGGCCGGTCTTCGGGTCGGCCGACCAGTCCGGCGCCACCATGTCCGCGCGCACCACGCCGAAGTACTCGGCGCGCCCGGCCAGCAGCTCCTCGGCGGTCTCCACGAGCCGCTTCACGGCGTCCGCGGACACGTCCGGGAGCGTGATCACGCTCGAGAACTCCCGGTGGGGCAGGGGATTCGGCTGCGACGGGCTGGTGAACTCGGTGCGCCACCTGCGCTTGCGCAGCACGTCCCCCGCGCGGCCCGCGACCTCCCGCGGGCCCATGCGCGAGAGCCTGCGCAGGTACCAGCCCGCCGACATCATGCGGGTGCGCCGTTCGGTGCGGGTGTGGCGACCGGGGCGGCCGCGGGGGTGCGGGCAGGCAGCTCGAGGCGCACCGGCGCGCCGCTGCCCAGGCTGGTCTGCACGGCCAGGGTGGCGAGCGTGGTCGCGACGAGCGAGTCGACGCTCACCGGCATCGGGGCGCCCGTGGTCACCGCGGACAGGAAGGCGTCCAGCTCGGCCCGCTGACCCTTGTCGCGGCCCTTCGGCAGCCGCGAGGACAGCCAGCGCTTGCGGGCGTGCACGCTCGCCTTCACGAAGTCGTCCAGCTTGAGCACCTTGCGGTCCGCCAGCAGGTCCAGCGTCTCCTTCGGGAAGCCGGGCGCGCCGGAGGTGGCGTAGGTGATCGCCGCGGTCGAGCCGTCCGCGTAGCGCAGCAGGATCTGCAGGTCGTCCTGGCCGGGGGTGGCGGTGGCGAACACCGACACCGGGTCCCCGTCGAGCAGCCAGCTCACCGTGTCCACGAAGTGGCCGCCCTCACCGGCGAACCGGGTGCCCTCGGCGTCGGCCTGGTTGTACCAGGAGCCGGAGTCCAGCGTGCCGGCGTTGACCAGGTAGCGCACCGACGCCGGGCCGACCCGGGTGCCGAACTCGGCCTTCGCCTGGCGCAGCAGCGGGGCGAAGCGGCGGTTGAAGCCGACCTGCAGTCGGTCGTTGCCGGACTCGGCGATCGCGTCGAGCACGACCGCCAGCTCCGCCTCGGACAGCGCCAGCGGCTTCTCCACGAACACGGTCTTGCCGGCCCGCAGCGCCCGGGCGGTCAGCTCGGCGTGCGAGCTGTGCCGGGTCACCACGAACACCGCGTCGATGTCGTCGTTGCCCAGCACGTCGTCCAGGTCGGTCGACGCGGCCGCGAAGCCGAACTTGCGCCGCGCGTTCGCCGCGGACAGCGCCGAGGTCGTGACGACGTGGCGCAGCGCGACGTCCTCGCGCTCGGTCAGGTGCGGCAGCAGCATCGAGGAGGCGTAGTTGCCCGCGCCGACGAACCCGATGCGCACCGGCCCGCCGCGGCGGCGGACCGCGGCCTTGGGCGCCACCGGGTCGGTGACGGTGACCGGGATCGAGACGACCGGCGGCTGGGCGTCGACCGAGGTGTCCTCGTACCGGAAGAGCACCGCGACGGCCTTCAGCTCGCCCTCGTTGAGCGCCTTGTAGGTCGGCTCGGCGTCGGCGAAGTCCGCCACGTGCGAGATGAGCGGCTCGACGTCGATCCGGTCGTGCGCGGCCAGGTCGAGGAAGCACTCGAGGTTGCGGCGCTCGGTCCAGCGCACGTAGCCGATCGGGTAGTCGCGGCCCTCCAGCTCGTAGGACGGGTCGTAGCGGCCCGGCCCGTACGAGCGGGAGAAGCGGACGTCCAGCTCCTTCTCGTAGTACGCGTTCCACGGCAGGTTCAGCGAGCACTTGCCGATGTCGACGACGGTGCCGCGGTCGCGGGCCAGCTTCGCCGCCAGCTCCACCGGGCCGTTCGACGGGCCGCCGGCCGCCAGGTACACCTGGTCCACGCCGTGCCCACCGGTCAGCTCGCCGACCGCGGTGTCGACCACGCCGGACTCGGGGTGCCCGCACACCAGCGCGCCCAGCCGCTCGGCCAGCTCGCAGCGGGACGGGTCCGGGTCCACCCCGAGCACCCGCACGCCCGACGCCACCAGCAGCTGCACCACGAGCTGGCCGATCAGGCCGAGCCCGATGACCAGCGCCACGTCGCCAAGCGCGGGCTCGCCGCGCCGCACACCCTGCATGGCGATCGAGCCGACCGTGCCGAACGCGGCGTGCCGCGGGTCGACGCCGTCGGGCACCCGCGCGTAGAGGTGCTTGGGCACCCAGTTCAGCTCGGCGTGCAGCGCGTGCTCGTTGCCCGCGCACGCCACGAGGTCGCCGACCGCGACGTCGTCGATGCCGGCGCCGACCTCGGTCACCACGCCGCACAGCGAGTAGCCGAGCGGGGTGTAGGAGTCGAGCTTGCTGGTCACCTTGCGGTACGTGGCGGCAAGGCCGTTGGTGGCCACGCTCTGCATGACCTTCGCGACCTGGTCCGGCCGCGCCTTCGCCTTGCCGATCAGCGACTTGCTCGCCTCGGAGACCTTCATCATCTCGGTGCCCGTGGAGATCAGCGAGTACAGCGTCCGCACGACGACACCGCCGGGCTTGCACGCCGGCACCGGCACATCCAGCAGCGTCAGCTCGCCGCTCTTGTAATTCTGCACAACCTGCTTCAACGGAATGTCCTTCTTATGCGGCGGACTGTGTCATGGCGAGCTCGCAAGCTCGCTCGCGCGATCGGCGGCGGTGGCGCCGCGGAGCCAGTACTCGAGGGTCAGCACGTGCCAGAGTTCCTTCGAGCGGTCCTGCTGCCCGGCGGCGTCCTGGGTGACGAGGCGCTGCAAGGCCTCCTTCTGCAGGAAGCCCGACGAGACCAGCAGGCCCTCGTTGACGACCTCGCGCACCAGCGGCGCCAGGTCGCGGCTCATCCAGGCGCGCAGCGGCGCGGAGAACAGACCCTTGGGCCAGTAGACGATCTCCTTGGGCAGGATCGAGGTGGCGGCGTGCTTGAGCGCCGCCTTCCCCTGCCGCCCGGCGATCTTCTCCTTGCCGGGGATGCGGAACGCGGCCTTGACCACTTCCACGTCCACGAACGGCACCCGCACCTCGGTCGACGCGGCCATGCTCGACCGGTCGGTGTAGGTCAGGTTCAGCCCGGGCAGGAACAGCCGCGCGTCGGCCAGGCACATCCGGTTCACGTGGTCGGCCAGCGCGTTGTCGTGGTAGGTGTCGGCGTGCTCGGTGAGCACGTCGTCGACGGTCTCCAGCAGGTCCGGGTTCACCAGGTCGATCAGCTCGGCGCGGTCGTACATGGTGTAGCTGCGGCGGAACGCGGTCTCCTCCGGCAGCTCCGCGAAGGACAGGAACCGCT
>Ga0164241_10003718_pt1 | contig 15161 bp, 12 predicted proteins | sample OricomyardsoilBY_FD_108780 | JGI IMG/M metagenome (GOLD analysis project Ga0164241, IMG submission 108780) | Backyard soil microbial communities from Emeryville, California, USA - Original compost - Back yard soil (BY) | ecosystem: Environmental > Terrestrial > Soil > Unclassified | place: USA... | reverse complement strand
TGGAATCCGTGCATGGGGCGCGGTTGGCGCTGGTCGGGGATGGGCCAGACCGCGCCCGTTTAGCGCGTGAATTCGCTGGTCTGCCCGTCCATTTCGCTGGATTTCTGGCGGGTGAAGCTTTGGCATCGGCTTTTGCCAGCGCGGATTTGTTTGTCTTCCCCTCAGAACTTGAATCGTTTGGACTCGTCGCGGTAGAGTCGCTGGCGGCAGGCGTGCCAGTCGCGGCCTCACGGGTCGGCGGTATCCCTGAGGTGATTGAGGACGGCGTGACGGGTTGGACATTCGATGCGGGTGACATCCCCGCGCTGATCGAGATTGTCCGGCGTGCCGTCGATTGTCGCCAAGACCTGTCCTTGATGGGGCGGACGGGGCGGGCTTTCGCAGAGACGCGCACATGGCCGAACATCATGGAAGAGGTCGTCACCCTCTATGAAACCCTCGCCCCTCAACGCGGACGCCGTTGGTAGGTAATTCTGTCAAGTCACCGACAATCAACACTCAGGATTCCGAATGACAGTGTTGAAATCCCGAATCGCTGGATGTCGTAGGGGCGCACCCACGTGTGCGCCCACCGCCTACCCGAGCGCGTGCGTAAAATGGGCAAAAGACGCCTTAGGTTATGCCAGACCGCGCAGCCACGAGGTTTGTTTGGGGAACATGATGCTCAAGAGGACGGTTGCTTTGCCGTTGGCATAAACATCGGGCAAGACCGCGCCCATTTCTTCCACCGTCCTATAGCCCAAGACCAGATTCCAGAACAACTCCCACGGGAATTCGGCATCGTAATCATCTTTGCCAGTGATGAGCGAGATGTCGGTGAGTCGCCCGCCCTCAAAGACCATCCGAATCCCGGACAAGGTATAGAACCCAATCCGCAATTCGCCGCTGCACCGATGTGCGCCACTGCCCTCGATACGGCGTTCCAGTACAGGCGCAATCGTCTTCAGAAATTGCACCACATCCGGCACGCGCATGTACCACGCATATTTGCGCCGCGAAACCAACCCGCCCGGTGAGTGGTCAATCAGTTGGTCAATCGTTTCGTGCAGACCCGGATAGAAATACACCATTTCGGGGCAGCGCTCATACCGTTCCGTCGCCCAGACCTTGAGCGCGTGCATTGACGCATCGAACGCGGCCAGATAGGACGCATTCGGACCGACCACATACGAGATACAACGCAGATAATACGGCTCACGCAGCGAGTCGATTACGACCAAATAGCCGATGGTATTGCCATCCGTGCCAGCCATCATCAGGTATTCGGTGTGGGGATAATACCCACGCTCGCGTCCTGTGATTTCGTGATGCAATTCCACAGCCGTGAAGGCATCGCTGACGAGTCGCTCATGGGCGAAGCGATTATTCCATGCGAGGATATCGGGGATGTCATCGGGGGTTGCCAGACGAAGAGTCAAATTGGGTTTGAATTCCTCGGGCGGGGTCGGCAGCGCGGATAGGTGGTAAACGGCGTGGTCATCAAGGTCAACTGCCATCGTATAGCCCAGTCTGCGGTAAAAATGTGGGATTCCGGTAATCCCCTGTACCAGATGACCGAGGGCGGCGCTACGCTCGTGAACCGCGTCGAACAATGCCCGCACCAAGCCTCGCCCGCGATAATCCCAATGCGTGGCGACCAATTCAGGGCGTCCGGCTGGCAGGATGATTTCGCCATAGCGCCATGTCTGCGGGATGAGTAGCGTGGCCGACACCAACATATCATCTTGGGCAGGGTCTACCACCACAAAAATGTCTTCCGAGGTAACAGTGGGATGCCCATCCATCAAACTATGAGTCCAATGGCGCATCCCGTCTTTAACCCGTTCAGATTCGCCTTCTGTGTTGATGGCGGCGTATAAATCGGGTAAACGTTCGCGGTCTGAGAGATACCCCTCACTCAGACTGCGGAGGATGAGGCCATCGGGGAGTTGTCGTTGCATGAAGTATTCCTTGTATGACGGGTGAAGCTCTGATTGAGCTTCGGTGAGTCATTATAGCGGTCTTCAACAAGGAATCGGCTGAATGAAGCAATATGAGGGCAAAATCAGCGCCCGCCCAACGCCTCATATACTGGGCTATGCCATGCAGACTCGGCGGCGTATAATCCATTTATCACCCATTTATATCATGGTTGCCCCCTCACTGGCACTTAGCGCTCCGCCACATTTATCACGCGGAAAGGGTAGAGGCGGGTGGCTGTCATGGAGATTTTATGTCTATCGACTTCCTCTCGCGGATGTTGGGGATGAGTTTATTTGCCGTCCTCGGCGCACGTTTTGGCGTTGAATTGTCCACTGCTACTAATCTATCCTCTTCGACCAGCACGCTGATTTTCGGGTTGCTAGGTGCATTGGTCGGTTTAATCCTGACCCCGTGGTTCACCGTCCGCCCGATACGTTCTCTCAGTCGTGCGGTCAACGACCTCAGCATTGAGGTCTTGGCGATTACCTTAGTGGGCGTGACGCTCGGCTTAATCATCGGCCTCTTACTGGCCTACCCGCTGTCACAATTGGGCGGCATCGGCGGGATGGTTTTGCCCGCCGCTGCTTCGGTGATTGGCGCGTATATCCTCGGCACGACATTTGCTCGACGCAGCCGCGAGATGTGGGATGCGCTCATCACCCGTGGGGGCAGCCAACGCGCCCGCCTGCTGAGCTTATCCGCCGCACGCCAAGTCGTGGTCGATACCAGCGCCTTGATTGATGGGCGCATCGTTGGTATTGTCGATAGCGGATTCCTCAGCGGGACGATTATCGTGCCGCGTTTCGTGCTGTCAGAACTCCACCACATCGCGGATTCGTCCGACCCGCTGCGACGCAACCGTGGGCGTCGAGGGTTAAACAAACTGAACGACTTACAGCGCTCAGACCGCGTGGTGGTCAAAATCGTCGAAGATGATTTTGAAGACATCCCGCAGGTAGATGATAAACTGGTGGCATTGGCGCAGAAAATAGAAGCTGCCGTCGTCACCAATGATTACAATCTCAACAAAGTCGCCAGCGCGCAGGGCGTGGTCATCCTGAACGTCAACCTGTTGGCGAACGAGGTCAAATCGGTCTATATCCCGGGTGAAGGATTCCATTTGCACATCATCCAAGAGGGCAACCAGTCCAATCAGGGCGTCGGCTACCTTGAAGATGGCACGATGGTCGTGGTTGAACACGGACGCCAGCACATGGATAGGACGATTCGGGTGGTTGTGACGCGCTTGATTAACCGTGACACCGGACGCATCATTTTTGCCGTGCCGGAAGGCATGGAACGTAAGAATCTCGCGGATACCGGCGACGAGAGCGAAGATATACCCATCATGTCCTAAGAGGACGCAGGAGCAATTATGGCGCTGAACATTTATAACGTCTTGGGGCGGAAAAAAACCGAGTTCCAGTCGATTGAACCCGGCTATATCGGAATCTATGTCTGCGGCCCCACCGTGCAAGATTATGCCCACCTCGGTCACGGCAAAACTTACGTATCGTTTGACGTGATTGTGCGCTGGCTCCGTAAATCGGGTTATAGCGTACTGTACGTGCAAAATATCACCGATGTCGGTCACCTGTTGGATACCGGCGAAGACCGTATCCTCAAAAAGGCGCGTCAGACCCAAGCCAAGCCCATGCAACTGGTCGATTTCTATACCCGCGAATGGTACAAGGACATGGACGCCATGGGCATCCAGCGGCCTGACATCAACCCGCGTGCCAGCGCACACGTCCCTGAACAAATCAAGATGGTGCAAACCCTGATTGATAAGGAATACGCCTACGAAGCCAATGGCAGCGTGTATTTTGACGTGACCAGCGCGTCGGACTATGGCAAACTCAGCAATCGCCGCATCGACATGCAAGAGGCGGGCAGCCGTGAGGCCGTGCGCGATGAGAAGCGCCACGCGGAAGATTTTGCGCTGTGGAAAAACGCGCAGCCGGAACACATCCTACGCTGGGACAGCCCGTGGGGCGAGGGATTCCCGGGCTGGCATATCGAATGCTCGGCTATGGCGAAAAAATATTTGGGCGATACCTTTGACATCCACGGCGGCGGGGTTGATAACATCTTCCCGCACAATGAATCAGAAATCGTGCAGAGCGAATGCGCCAACGACGCCGAGTTTGCCAAATATTGGATGTTGGTCGGTTCGCTGATGGTTCCTGATATGGACGGCATCCCGACCAAGATGAGCAAATCGCTGGGCAATTTCGTCACCTTGCGCGACGCGCTCGCCAAATACCGCCCAGAAGTCATCCGCACCTTTGTCCTCAGCGCACACTATTCCAGCCCCGTAACCTACAGCGAAGACTCGATGAAGGGCGCGCAAGGCGGCTGGGAGCGTCTGAACAACGCTGTTTGGTTGGTGCGTGGCAAGCTGGACTCTGCGCCGGAAGGCGACGCGGGCAGCGCATTTTTGCCCCGCCTTGAGCAGACCCGTGCTGATTTTGCCGCCGCCATGGATGATGATTTCAACGCTCCGATTGCGCTATCCGCCCTGCAAGAACTCACCCGTGAGGTCAATACCCTGCTCAACGGAGATACCGTGGTCGGCATGGATGTCTTGAAGGCCATTGACGCGGTATACAGCGACTTGGCTGGCGATATTTTGGGCATCATCGCGCCCGCGCAGGCGGGCAATAATGCCAACGCCGAGCGCGAGGCCGGTTTGATTAAGCTGCTCATCGAAATGCGGAACAATGCGCGTAAGGCCAAAGATTTCGCGGCCAGTGACCGTATCCGCGATGAATTGACCCGTCTCGGTGTCACGCTTGGAGACACCCGCGACGGCACGCTCTGGAAAGTATAAGAGAGGAGTCCCGAGTCCTGAGTCCTGAGAAAAAGCAGGATATTGAAGGGATTTAGGACTCGCCTTTCACTCAGGACTCGGCATTCAGGACTCAGGACTAACCACTATGGAATTTATCTACGGCCATTGGGCTGTTCACGAAAGTTTGAAAGCGCGTCGCCGTAAAGTTGACCAATTGTTGTTGGCTGAGCGCACCGATGAGCGCGATAAGAAGGTCGCGGAGGTTTTGGATATCGCCAAAGCCACCGGAATCCCCGTGCAGCGTGTTCAGCGGCGCATCCTTGATGACCTGTCTAACGAGGGCAACCATCAGGGCTTGGCGTTGCGCGTGTCGGAATACCCGTATGTAGACCTCGAAGACACGTTGAATGTCGGCAAGGAGCGCGGTGAACGCCCATTCTTGCTGCTGCTCGACCACCTCGAAGACCCGCAGAATATCGGGACGCTCATGCGCGTGGCTGATGCGTGCGGCGTACATGGAATCATCATCCCAGAACGCCGGAGCGCGTCCATCACCCCGTCCGTCGTCCGCGCATCATCTGGTGCGGTGGAACATCTGCACATCGCGCAGGTGGTCAATCTCGTTCAGACCATGAAGAAACTCAAAGAGATGGATGTCTGGCTGGTGGGCATGGATACGGGCGATAACGTCCCGTTCTTTGACCCGGGTCAGTTGAATATGTCCATCGGTCTGGTCATGGGCAGCGAGGGCAAAGGGATTTCTAAGCTGGTGCGCGATACGTGCGACTTGCTGATGAAACTGCCGATGCGCGGCAATGTCGAGAGCTTGAACGTCGCCACGGCGGGGGCTGTCGCCTTGTACGGCGCGTGGCAAGCACGCGGCTATGGCAAGTAATTTAGACTCGCACAGGTGAGATGAATGAGGGCTGCAAAGCCCTCTTTTTTATAGCTATACAGGCCGTGTATAAGTGCCTCAATAATATGATTTCGCCAACTAGTAACCAATGGTGCGACTCATACAGGGTGGCGAGGGGGATTTTTGCGCGTTTTTTTGTCCCTTGCCCCTTGTGCGCGAAGCCGCCGAAGGCTGAGAGGGATGGTTCACCGACAGGTGAACAGGGTGAGGGGATAAATATTCGCACGATTGGTTAATAACTCGCTTACCGTCCACCACTGACTTTGGCTGATGTGTAAATCGAGGGGATCTTAATGCCGCGTTTGTCGTAGTTTTCCACCCAATCACGGATGGATTGGTCGCTGGCGTGGGTGAGGTCTTGGATAACCGACAAGGATGCACCTGTTCCGTACAGGTCAAGACGGTGGTGCGGCGGGATGGGCGTGGGTTTGACACACCCATCCCGCGCCCGTTTGCGTATTTAATCTCCGATTGCCACCGAGGGCAGCACCACTGGCTGCGTAGGACGGGTGAACAAGCGACCCACATCGTGCCAGCGTACCCCAAGCAACAAACCACCGAATATCCGCAAACCTGCGCCAATCATTAACACCGCCAACAGGTTCATCCCAGACTCGGCCAATGTGCTACCAATCAATGGGCCGATGAACGTTCCAATCGCCAACATTAATTGGTAAAGGGTGGTGGCGCGGGGCATCAGATGGTTGGGCGTGCGCTCGACCAAAATGGCATATAAGCCAATCGCCACCAATGTCCAGCCCATACCGTTGAGCATCGCCCCGCCTAACGCAAAATTCAAAGAGGGCGCGATGGCGATGACCAGCGGGGTGATGGCGGTCATGCCCACCGCAAGGCCGGTCAAACGGCGCGGGCTGAAACGGCGCAAGAACCACTCGCCGGACAGGCCAGCCAAAATACCACCGACCAATTCAATCAGGCCAAACACCCCCATATAGGCTTCATCGGCGTGCATGGTCTTGACCAGCACCATCGGGATGACCGCATTGACGCTCAAAAATGCGAGGTGGGTGATGAGGCAAGCGCCAATCACAATACTCCAGCCGCGCATCGACCACAGGCGTTCCTGAGGTTGGGGCGTAGACGACTCTACTGGCACGCTCATCACCACCGGATAGAGCGTCTTGGACTTCATCACGTGCCATTGGCTCATTAAGCTGAATATGAACGCCGCGCCGAACATCACCTGATAATTCAAAGGGAAGGGGATGGCCGTCAGCATCCAGCCGAACCCCACCGCCGTGACGCACAGGCCGATGTTCATGACTGCGAATCGACGACTGGCTAATACATTGACGCGCTGGTCGCCCACCGCTTCACGCAAGTGCATCAGGAATAGCGACCCCGCAATGCCTTGCCCCAAGCCCGTGAAGGCCACAGAGAACAATCACCACGGCACTTGGAACGGTTGCGGGAACATCGGGGTAAAAATCGGGAGGAAGAACCAGAATCGGAACAAGAATCCCGGCAGATTGAGCGCTTCGACGGTGGTCTGAAAACGATTACGCCATGACACCGCAAAAAGCGTTGAAAAACCCATGACCAGCCCTTGCAGACCAATCAATAACCCTTGTTCGGCGGGGGTCGCGCCGAGGCGAATAGCGAATACGGACAGGAAACGGGCGGTGGCGGTCAGCGCGAGGCCGAACCAAACCACGTCCATCATCAGATGGGTAAAATTACGGTCTTCGATTTGTTTGATGTCTGCGCGCTCCACTAGCGCACCCCTCTCGCCTGTCATACAGGCATAAAAAACGCGCCGACTTTTCAAAAGAAGCCGACGGTTTGATGTCTAAACATTAGCATACGCGCATATCCCCTGACCATTACAGACCAAGTATTGAGATTTTCTGGGCGCGATTCCGACGCAATACCGCCGCTGTCGATTGGCAATAAATCTATTGCGCCGGTTTGCCGCTTGCGCCATACTGTGCGTCAGAGAATACGCGCAAGGAGATGACAACGTTATGTCGGCCAATCCTACGACGGGGCAGACCAATCCTCCCCCACAACCCGTCTCACAACAATCGAAAAGCACCGCTAAAGCTCCCGCATGGCGGCGTCGATTCCCCAAGTTACGGGCAGACCCCATCAATAATAATTTCCAATTGCTTGACCCCGAAAAACTAGAATCCATCCTCCAAGACCTTAACCCAACCGCCGCAGACCGCTTTCGTAAGGACATTCAATTTCTTGAACAACCTTTGTTGCGCTTGTTCCGTGAGCGCGACCATGAGGCGTATGTCCACCAGAACACACACCGTCTGTTTCAGCTATCCTTCATCATCCTGAGCGTGATAGCCACCCTTGCAGGCGCATTGTTGACCCTGACCCTGACCAGTAGCGCGACCTTCGCGGCGTTCCTCGGCTTCATTGAGGCGGTTATCGCGGCGATTACGGCAGCATTGGCGTCGCTACAAGGTAACCGCCCCCCACAAGCCCTCTGGTTACAGAATCGACTGCGGGCTGAATATCTGCGGCGTGAATATTTCCGTTATCTGATGAACCTCGAACCCTATACCAGTTTGGAGGAGGTGCAGCGCCGCCGTGCATTGGAGATGCGTGCCGCCGAAATCAATATGGGGACATTCCCAGAAACCCCCACCGAACTTGAGTCGGTGATTGCTTCCAAAGCGGGCGCGGCCAGCGCCGGATAGATGAGGATATAAACCCATGCCAAACTTTTCACGCGAGGATTTAACCACGCGCTATACCGTGTTTGACCGTTTCGCGCTGGATGACCAACGCAATTACTACAAGTTCCGCAAAGAGGAATATCGCTTGGCAAGCGTGCAGGTCAACCGCTTCAAGGCGCTGTTTTCCGCCCTGACCGGCATCAGCGCGGCGTTGGCGGTGTTCGTCCTGACCGTGGGGGGCTTCACGGGGAATGGCGTGTGCTCCGAGGTGACACGCCCCGACAGTTGCTTGGGGCCGCAAGCGTTCGCCTCATTCTTGGCGATTTGCTCGATTGTGCTGCCCGGAATCGCCAGCTTTTTCAGCATGTTGGCTGACTTGTTTCAATGGGACAAGTTTTCCGACATTTACGAATCTGCGGCTAATAACCTTGAACGCGCCGACGCGCAATTGACTGACCCTGATATGATTCCTGATGAGACGTTCTTCCGCGCCGCCTACACCGCTTATGTCAGCGGCACGCTGGAAGTGATGTCGTCCGAGACATCACAGTGGGGGCAGGTCAGCAATACCGTCCCCAGCATCGAGTCATTCATTGAGGCGCAACGTCAAAAAGACGAGCGCAATCGCAATCGCTTCAACCCGAATGCACAGGCAGCCGCAAGTTCTGCGCCAAGCATCAATCCCGCCGATTTGCCGAGTTCGGCGGGGTGAGATGGCTGCTTCATTGGATGGCGTGCGCGTGTTGGATTTCACACGGGTACTGGCAGGGCCGTATTGCACGATGTTGTTGGGCGACCTCGGCGCGGATGTCCTCAAGGTGGAGTCTCCATTAGGGGATGAAACCCGCGCATGGGGGCCTCCGTGGGCGGGCGAAGGGGCAGACCGCGAGTCTGCCTATTATCTGTCGGTCAATCGCAACAAGCGCAGCATGACGCTCAACCTCAAGCAACCGGAGGCGCGGTCTATTGCCCAGCAATTAGCCGCGCAGTCGCATATCGTTTTGGAGAATTTTAAGCCCGGACAGATGGCGAAATTCGACCTCGATTATGAGGCGCTCAAGCGACTCAATCCGGCACTGGTGTATGTCAGCATCACGGGCTACGGTCAAACCGGACCGTACAGTGACCGTCCGGGCTATGACCATATCATCCAAGCCATGTCTGGTTTGATGAGCATCACTGGCCCATCAGATGGTGAGGGCTATAAGGTCGGGGTGGCGCTGGTCGATGTCCTCAGTGGGTTATTCGCGTTGTCTGGGTTGTTGGCTGCGTTGCGCCATGCCGAACGCACAGGGGAAGGGCAGCACCTCGACATCGCTTTGATGGACGCCCAACTTTCGGCGCTGGTTAATGTGGCGAGTGCAGCGGTGGTCAGCAGTAAGACGCCCGCACGATATGGCAACGCGCACAGCACGATTGTGCCGTACCAGAACTTCCGTGCCGCCGATAAGCCGTTCGCGTTGGCGGTGGGCAACGACGGGCAATATCGGGCGCTGTGCAGTTTGCTTGAACGGCCTGATTTGGCGACTGATGTGCGGTTTTCGAGCAATCCCGTGCGGGTTATAAATCGCGCTGCGCTGGTGGCAGAACTGGGCGCGATATTCGGCACGCAATCGGCGGATTATTGGGTGGATTTATGCTTATCGGTGGGGATTCCGGCGGGGTCGGTGCAGACCGTGACTCAGGCGCTGGCGGATGAAAACACCCGTGCGCGCAACCTCATCCGCGAGACAGAATTGCCTAATGGCGAAACGCTCAAGATGGTCGCCTCACCTTTTCTGCCCAACACGCCCGATGCGGTGCGTTATCCGCCGCCGCAACTCGGTCAGCACACGGCAGAAATCTTATCCGAACGCCTGAATTTCTCGGCTGAGGACATCACCCGTCTGCGCGAAACAGGTGTTGTCTGAGAAAGACGGTTCACCGAGAGGTGAACCTCATGAGAGGATTTTAGTGCTGAAACGCTCACACCAATACCTTTGCCAAACATCTAAAACAGGATTTGGGCTAATCCATCAGCTCTCAGGGCGAGAGGAGAACAACTCAATATTACGGGGCATTTTCGTAAATTGATGTTAGATGTCGTGTTAAACACCCTTCTCCATGAGGGAGAAGGGCGGGGGATGAGGGCTACGATGCCAGACCTAAACGCTCTCATCATAATTGGCGAAGGTATTCTCACACCATTGGTTAATAAAAAAAGACGGGGCAATTTGCCCCGTCTTTTGGTGAGTCAGAGGGTATAAGACGGACATCTGTTTATTTGACCAAGAAGCTATCGAATTGCCAGACATCATCGTCATGGATACGCTTGCCATTCCACGGGCTGAAGATGTCTTTGCGATGCTTATGGGGCGTCCAATCGGTTTGGACGGACGCGCAAGTGCCGAGATATAACTTGGCGACTTCCAAAATCTCCTCGTGCGGCAAATCATCCGCCACACATAACCCTTGATTGGGGTTGCGAATCATCCACGTAATCGCGCCCAATAGCGACGCGGCGACTTGCAGCGTGGTGGCGTTCTGCCCGGGAACGTGCTTGCGTGCCTCGTGGATGTCGAGTTGGCTGCCCGTCCACCACCCATTCAAATCATGCCCCAGCAGCAACACGCCCAACTCATCCATGCCGTCGATAATCTCATCGCGCATGATGCGCTGAACCGGCTGCATCTCATAATTTCGCATCTTCAATTCCCACAGGCTGACGATAGCGGCAGCGGCGGGATGATAAGCGTAATGTACCGTCGGGCGATAAACAGGGTGGCCTTTGGCGTCACGCACGGTCAGATGGTCGCAGATGGTGAAGGCTTCACCGTGGCGCACGACCATGCCCATGATTTCGCCGTGGATGGGAACCCATGAGCGCACATACGTCTCAATCCCCATCTGTGAGAGGCAAATCTGGTTGGCGGGGCCGTAATCATAAATCCATGCGTTGTTGGGCAAGCGGCGTTCGTGCGTCCCCCAACCCATCTCTGCGGGAGCGATACCCTCCTCAAAGAAGCCTTCTACAGACCATGTGTTGACGAATTCATCAACGCGCTTCGGTTGGTCGCTGATTTGCGTATCGCGCTCGCTGATGTGGATGACCTTAACGCCCAGCAGATTCGAGAGGTGATTCCACTCGCGCTGGTCGAGGTGTGTCTGCATGGAGAGATGTTTTTCGGGGCTGACACCTTGATTGAACATTGCGTTGGCGATGTCGGTTAACGCTACCTTCGTCCAATGGCTGACCAACCCGGGATTCGCGCCGTGTTCAACGATGGCGGTGGGGCCGGTGGTCGTCCACTTCGACTTCATCTCACGGAGCGCCATGTGGCGGATATAGAGCGTGCGTTGGTTGGGCGGGACGGTGTAATCATAAGCGTCCCATAATTCCGTGGCGGTGTTCACATAAGTGACTTGGTGATCGTGACACCACTGGATGATGTCGGTGGTTTCGATACTCCACGCGAGGTCGATGAGCAAATCACCCGCGCCCACATATTGGGTGAGCGTGTCGGCGAGGTTACCCGGGTCAATCTGATGGATAACATAACGTGCGCCTGCCGCAAGGGTATCGGGGATTTCCTCCTTGAGGTCAACCATATCCATGATGGTGAGCTTGCTGAAATCCATATCGAGATGTTTCAACAGCAAGGGTTGTATGCAGCGCGATACCGCGCCGCACCCAAGCAGTAGCACATGCCCTCCAAACGGGATTTTCATAAGCGACTTTCCTTTTTCTTAACGAGCAACTCGGTACGTAAAACGTCAAACGCCGGGGGTAGCTCTCACAAGCGCCCCGGCGCGGTTAACCACATTATAGGGGGTGCTAAACGAGGGCGTATATGCCGGCTTCATGCGCCGAGGGAAAACGGCGGCGCGGGAGTCGTGCTGAAGTCTCGCCCTATCCTCTCGAATTGACCCTCGGCATGGCGGCGCAAAAAGCCTTGCATCGACATGCTGAGTCGTTCGGACGTGGGGGCAAGCGTTATGATGGTATCCCTCCTTCACTTACTGTATTGGGGATTATAGCGCGAATTTGGCAGGTCAGGCGTCGCGCATCAAGTCAAGAGTCTGCTGCTCATAATCCCACACTGGACGGTCTCCCTCTTGTTTGCGGAGACGATTAAGGCGGGCAAAGCCTTCTTCTTGTTCGCGCAACCATTCTTTGGCGAATGCGCCGCTGCGAATTTCTTTCAGGGATGATTCCATCATGCTCTCTAGGCGCAGCTCGGAAAAACGCGCCATCCGACTGAGCGCCGCATACTGGGCGATAAGCGGCTGCTGCATCAGAGTCGGCATCAAACCATCACGGTTGGCTTGTAACAGATAATCGAAAAAGCGTCCCGCGATGTGCAGGTCTGCGAAGGCCGCTTCTGGCGGAATCCCCTCACGGGTGAGCAGTTCCGCCGCCGTGACCATGATGTGATGGAAGGCGGGGATGATGGCCTGTTGGACAAACAGCGCCAGATAAGCCTCGTGTTCTACCGTGACCTCAATCGCGCCCGCCCGTAGCAATCCCGCCCCTTGCGCCAACGCCAAAGTGCGCGAGAAGGCTTGGCGGCTGGCATCTTGCACCACCGAGACGAACGTCAGCGACCCGCCCCCATTCAGGTAATTTCCGCGCATCCCCTCACCGGATGAGCGCGGCGCGAGCAATCCGACATCGACGAAAGTTGGCGGTTCAATATACCGAAAGGCGAGGTTATAGCCGCTGGTGAACACCAACAAATCGTTGGCTTTGAGGTGTGGCGCGATGGTATCCAGATAAACTTGTGGCAACGATTCGTCCGAGGCGGTGACAATCAGCATGTCACACTGACGGGCGACTTCTCCCGCGTCCTCAACCGTCATCCGGTCACTGGCGGCGGCATCCAAATCACGCCCGCCGTCCGCTGATACCAAGACCGGCACGCCGCTGTCCCGTAGGTTCAGGGCGAACGCTTGACCCAACGGGCCATAACCCAAGATTCCTGCGGTGCGCCCGCGTATCGCGTCTAAGTCTGCATCATCATCAAAATAAATCACCGTCATGGCGTAGGCTTTCCGGGGTTGAAGAAACACATTAGACAGGATTATAACCCGTAGCATGAGACGACCCATTGTTTTACTGATTTTGCTGCTGGCAGGTTTCACCCGCTTGCACGCGCTCAGGGCGGATATACGCTTTCATGGTGATGAGGCGTGGTTCGCTACTTTTGCGCGCCATGCCGCCGTACAAGGCGATTGGTGGTTGAGTGGGACGTTGGATAAGCCGCCGTTGCCGATATACGCCATGGCGCTGTCGATGCAAGGTATCGGCGTGACGGTCAACCCCAACGCTGTCCTCGACCTCGACCTCCGGCTGGGGGAATGGGTGGCGCGGTTGCCCTCGGTCTGGGCGGGACTCATCACCTGTGCGGCGCTGATGGTATTCGCCCATCGCGTCACCCGTGACCGACGGACGGCGCTGATGGCGGGGCTGATTTGGGCGTTGTCGCCCGTGGCTGTCGGTTTCGACGCGATGGCACTGACCGACCCGCTGATGATGGCTTGTTTCGCGCTCAGTTTGGCGGCGGCTAGTCAGCATCGCGCCGGATGGGCTGGCGCGGCATGGGCGGCGGCATTTGCCAGCAAACAACAAGCGATTTTCGTCCTCCCGTTGGTGATTGCGGTGCTGCTCTTGCCCGCATGGAAAACGGGATGGCGGAGGACGGCGAAGCGATTTGCGTGGTCTGCCGGTTTGGGGCTTGGCCTGCTATTCTTATGGGATGTCCTGCGTCCGGGCGACTCGATTAACGCTTATGCCGCCGTCAACAACAACCCATATCGCGTCCTCGCCGACCCGTCCGAATGGGGGACGCGGGCGCAATTCTGGTGGGATTCGTTGCGATTAGTATTCGGGGTATTCGGCGGATGGGTGATGGGCGGCGGCATGGTGATAATGCTATGGCGTGGGATTTCATCCCTCACGGCTGGAGACTCAAGTTGCCAGTTTTACAAAATTTTTAGGGCGCAGCACGCTGTCGCTCCTACAAAAAACGCTCGTTCTGAACATGAGCCAATTTTTAAGCGCACCCCGCCGACTGCTGACTTTGACGCGCCGATACAACAGAACAGCCCATTTAGGGCGCATCCCGTCGTATCGGAACGCTTGGGCGTTCAACTTCTTGTGATTTTCGGGTTTATACTGTGCTATATCCTCGCCCACATCGTCTTGCCGTTTAATCTATATGAGCGATATACCTTGCCCGCAGCCCTCTTGCTCACCATCCCCGCCGCCGCCCTGATTGCCATGCTATCCCGTCGCCACAATCGGTATACACTCCCGTTGTTGATGGCGTTGACTCTCATCTTGCCCTACTACCAGCCGTCCACCCCGCACGACCCCGACTCGGACATCATTGAGCTTGCCGCGTTCGTCAACACGCAGGGCTTGGGGACGATTGTCTATAACCGCTGGTTGGGGTGGGAGATGGGGTATTACCTCGGCGCATGGTCGGATAAGCGCGTGGTGTATTACCCGACGCCAGACCAATTTGCTGTCGATGCCCCGCTGAATCCTGACCGCGCCCCGCGCCTCATCATTGCCCCGCGTTGGGCGGATGCCGCGCCGTGGCTATCGGCAGCCAGAGACGCCGGATTTACCGTATCCGATGCGTATGCAAACGCACGCTATACCGCGTGGTGGCTCAATTGGAGGGGTGAATCCCACACCTCACGTCCTGAAAATCGACTCATGCGAGTGTCTAGACGGCTTATAGACATCCGCGCCGTAGGGACGCCCCATGCGGTGTCCACACAGGTCACGCTTGAGGGCGCGATATCCCAACCCTGCCCATCCACCCAACGAATCGCGCTCCCTAACCCG
>Ga0164241_10003717_pt1 | contig 15164 bp, 8 predicted proteins | sample OricomyardsoilBY_FD_108780 | JGI IMG/M metagenome (GOLD analysis project Ga0164241, IMG submission 108780) | Backyard soil microbial communities from Emeryville, California, USA - Original compost - Back yard soil (BY) | ecosystem: Environmental > Terrestrial > Soil > Unclassified | place: USA... | reverse complement strand
GAAAGGAGCAGCCCGACCCAGACCCCGCAGCCTGACCAGTCACCCGACCCGAGAGCAGCCCGCCCGCGACTCCGTCGCGCGCGGGCTGTTCAGATTCCGACGGAAACTCAAGCTCGGCAACATTCGGACCGCTGGTGACGTTGAAGTAGAGTCGGCGCCCGTCGTACGTTCCGAAGATCGCGACGTAGAGCGACTGTAGTCGCTGCTGCCCATCGAGCACCATCCGCATCCTGTGACCGACGGGTTTGACCTTCGTCACGAACGTCTGCCCCTTCGTGTAGTCGGTCACGAACTCGCGGTAGACGATCTCCAGGAACTGCGTGTTCCAGAAAAGCAGCAAGCCGAACGGGTAGCCGCGCATGATCGAGTCCATGAGCAGCCGGATGTCTTCATCCTTCCAAACGAAATCTCGCTGAAGATCCGGCAGGGCCACATCGCCGTTCTTGATGTCGTTCAAGAGGCTGAGGATCGAGCTGGTCTTGGGCGTCATGCTGGTCGGTTTCTCACGTTGGGCGTAGTGGGTGTGCGGCGTGACTGTGCGCTGCCGCGAGCGGCCAGCCAACCGCGGCAGTTCTACCGTCGTCTCGTCCCAGCTGTATCTAGGTGGTCGCCGCAGTGACCGACGACGAGAACCTTTTCGTCGTGGTGGGGATAGTAGTAGACGCGCAACAACTTAGGCGGCCGATTGTCGCCGTACTTCACGTGCGCCGTGATGTCGATCGGCACGCCGTCGTAGGTATCCTGCCTGAGCCTCATCAGATCGTTGTCATCCTTGGTCATGCCCGTCTCGCTTAGCGCCAGTCCGAAAGGTGTTTGTGACTGAAACTCCTTCACGACGTTCCCGTCTGCATCGTCGCCACGGCTGAAGTGCAGGGCGTGAAGTACGGTGGCCATCGCGCGCAGCACCGCCCAAACACTCCCCATCTCGGAGGGCTTCTCGTTTATTGCCGCCGTGCGTGCCGACTTCACGGCCCTGTCGGTGAACCGCAGGCGATCCTGGAAAACAAGCTTGGCCAGGTCGACGACCTCATCGACTCGGCTCGGGAGTGAGGGGAGGTCCTGGAACGCCTTCAGCCCGCGTTCCATCTGACGGACACGGGTCTCGGCGGCGACTAGGTTGCTTCGAAGCGTCCTGACCTCGCGCTTCTGCCCTTCGACGCTGGCAAGTAGTTCTTCCTTCTCGAGTTCGAGAAGATCGCCTGCGGTTTCTAAAGCCGTGGCCTGACTTTCCAGGACGCGGTTCTTCTCGGTGAGGGCCTGATTCTCCTCTTCGAAGAGCTTGAATAGCTCGGGGTTGGGCCCTTTCGCTGCGTCTTGTCGGAGCTGCGCCACACGCGCTTCGCGCTTTCGGGCGACAACGTCCTCGGGCGAGGTAACGTCGCCTTGGGCTAGGATTGGCGACCGTCTCGCGAGGCCGACGATGAGCATGTCTTCGATGGCATCGGGTCCTAGGATGTCTATGCGGTCGGCGCCGAAGAAACGGTGGCGCTTGCCGCCGAAGCGATTCTGCAGATCCACGCCAGGGAGGTAGACCCGTACCGCGCCGTCCCAGCAGCGATAGTCCTGTGGGACGAGCCAGCGAAGCTCATCATCGAGCCCGTCTCGTCCTCCTTCAACGACGACCGCCGCGCCCGCCAAGAGGCTCGCCAGTCTACCTGCATCGAGTCGACCAGGACTGCCGTCCTGGAAGGCCGCCAGGTAGACCAGAGGACATGTGCGTCGGGGGTTGGTGAGGCGTTCAACCCAGAGCTTGCCGTCGCCGACTGGGAGCGTTTGTGGCCTAGTGGCGAGGCGCTCGGAGCCAGCTCGAGCTTCCCAGGCACTGCCTTCGACAAATGCACGGACGAGGCGCGGTGCTGACGTCGGCGGCGTTGGCGGGTCTTGCCCCAAGTAGCCCGAGACGATCCAGTGGTAGTTGGAAATGGAGATTCGATAGCCGCCATCTTCGGCGTGGCGCGTGAGGCCAACGTCGGTCCTCCACCAACGAACGTCAGCGCCGGCGTCGCCGCACGGGTGCTCGTACCGCGCCGCCCAGTGATCCGGGGAGTCTTGGTCACCCGTGCCCTCGAAAAGCTCCGTGTATACCTCGGCAGAAACCCGTCCACGCCCTCGCCAGCGGCCTCCTAGAAAGAACCAGGATTTGTGTAGCTCGTCGACGCCCTCTTTCTGATCGATCCAACGGCGCACAACCTTCACGGCGTCCGACCAGACCGTGGGACCTCTGAGGGGCCGGAGATCAAACGCGCACCGATAGTGAAGCGTGAGGCCGACCCTGTCGCTCATGTGTTGCCCCGATGCTTCCTGACGCAGTTTTGCGGAACGATGTCGGTCATGTTGTTTGCTGGGATACCGTGACGCCTTGTCCACCGGAAATGCAGGGTCTTCGCCAGCCTAGCCGCGCAGGATCGCCGAGCTGCCCTGTGTTCACAAGCGCTGTTTTTCAAGGGCTCTGCACGTCTGAGGCCACCGCAATCTTGTGTCTTGTCGGGAACGTGATGATCAGTTTCGCCTGGTACGTGGTGAGCCGACACGCGATTCGCAGGCGCGCATACGCCAGCCAATGTCCCACCCATTCATGCGAGGCCGGCTCAGTCGACCAGCGGCCATGGTACTTTCGTTAGCGTGGGAGTGATGGCGATGAAATTGCGTAAGGGCGTGCCACGAGATTGTTTCGCGAGGTGTGGTGCTACTTCGGCAACACGAAGACGTGCGGGCTCGCGCGGCGCTTGCTGAAGTGACGAAAGTTTGGTTTCTTCACGGGCTCGGGCGGTGCGGTTTCGCTGCTCGGACAGGAGCGTACAGATGTCCGCGAGCTTCGCTGGGAGGGTCGGATGCCTAACGTGACGGTGGAGACCTTCCGCTTTCGGGCCGTGCGCGCCGAAGACGGGCTGATGCTCGAGGTCGAGCTGGAAGCCTTCGTTCGACGAAACGCCAGGCGGCTCGAGGCAGTGTCGGGCACGTCGCGCGTGCGGCTCGTGCTGCCGCCACAGCACTTTGCGGAGCAAACCTTCCTTTACCAGGATGGTACGCCCGACGCTCTCGTGCAGCCGGAGCTGTTCCGCGCTGAAGCGGCGGAGCCCACTACGTTGGTGTTTCAGATCACGGAAGGCCAGCCCCGGCCGCTTGAGCCCATTACCTTGGAGGGCATCCTCGCCTTGTGCGAACGCGCCCAGCTCGTTCCTGGAGCGAGCGTCGTGGAGCTTCCGACGCGCATGTTTCTCGCGCTGGCACCCGCGCGTGGCTGGAGGCTACGTGCCACTCCTGCGCTGGAGCGGAACCGCTACGAGATTTGGACGGCTCGTAACATCAACGGTGCCACCATCAAACCCATCGGCAGTCGTGACGCTGGCGAGGACGCGGACTTCACCGACTCGACGCCGCTGACGGTGGACCATCGCCACGGGATCGTGGCGTCTGCGACGGTGCCGCTGCCGGTGCGCGATCTGGCGCTTAGCGCGCAGGGCGCCTGGCTTGACGTCGACGCGACGTTCGAGACGCCCACGCAGCCCGATATCTACCAATGGGTGCATCGCAGCACGATGGGTCGGGACCAGTTCGTCCGGGTGGTCGAGCGTGGCTTCCTGTATCCGACCGGGCACCGTGCCCTCTACGTGACCGTGAGTCAGCGCATGATCGAGGATAAGAATCCGCCGTTCGCGTACCTCGAGAAGCGCACCTACGTGGAGCTCGAAGAGCCGGAACGCACCTTCGCGTTCCCGACCGACGACGCCAGGTATCCCAGCACGGACGCGCAGCCTGCTGCACAGGCGGCTCGCGCCGCGCGGCAGCTGGCGATGAAGAGCCTACGCGTTTTGGTCAAGACCAGTCCGGCGCTGGACGCCGAAACGGCAGACCGAATTCTGCTCGCGCCTACCTTCGCGCGCTGGGTGCGCGTGGGCGGGCGTCACTTCTTGTTTCCGATGCGCGCTCGGGACGCAGACGGGCAGCCTGTTGACCTGGACGTCCCGGTCATCTTCGTGAAGGACACCTGCAACGACGACCCGGCAGCCATGCAGAGAATTCGGGACGAGTACGCCGTTCCGGAGAAGCGTGCGTCGACCTGGTATCTCGGTGGTCAACGCATGGCGCTGGCGCCCTCCCCCCGGGAGGTGCTCGCCGCTGCTCAGGGTACCGCCACTCGCTTGTCGGTGCTGGAGCTATCGATCGATTCAGTACTGTTTCCGCTCGAGCGACCGAGCTTTCATGCCGTCATCGCCAGCGCACGTGTGCGCTTGCCCGAGGTCGAGCAGATCGCTTCGCCCGCGGCGACTCGGGCGGGCGAGGAACTCTTGGCAGCCGTGGCGACCAACGCACGGCGCGAATGGGAGACGCTGAGTAGCGGCCTGCGCGGTCTGCCAAGTTTGGAAGGGCAGTTGAGGGCCATTAGGGCAGCTGTTCCCACGCTTCAGCTACCTGCCCCCCTTCCAAGCGACATCTCACGTGACCTCGATGATGCGGTGAGCGCCGTGAATGCTGTGATCGGCGCGCTACCAGCGGAGCTCGAGCGGCTGTCCATGGCGGCGCTGACGATGCTCTGTGCCGACGCGAGTCCTCGGCTCGTGCGCGCCCTTCGACTGGCGGACCAGGCCGTGGGGCGGCTAGCGGCGCACGAAGAAGCACGAAAAGTTATTGCGACCGCTCGTGACGCGGTCTCTTCGGTTGTTGGCGGAATCGAGTCTGCGCGAGCGGCCATGCGGGCGCGGTACGAGGCGCTCGAGCCGACGACCCGCTTGGCGGAGCTGCAGGCGCTGGTTAACGCGTTCAACTTCGATATGGTCGTTCAACAGCTACTGGCGCTGTGCTCGCGAGTCCCGGAGCCCTATCTCCCTCAATTCGACGACACACGGGCTCGTCTGGAACGGGAGAAAGCGGCGCTCGTTGCGGCGCATGCGGGGTGGCAACGGCGCTTGCAAGACCTCGAGACCGCCCTGACGGCGGCTGAGAATCAGCTCGTCGTGGAGTGCATCAAGACGCGCGACGCACTGCGCGCGGAGGTCACGGATTTCTTGGATCAGGTGCAAGGGGAACTCGCCTTGCGCGTGACCGGTGCTCTGGCGGGTTTGAGTCCCGTGCGCGCCGTCGAGGCGCTGCTGGGCCTGGGGGCGGCTGACTTGGCGACGCTGCATGCGGCACTGGGCGCTGGCGCGACGGTGCTCGACGACATGGAGCGCGGGGCGCGACGCTTCAAGCAGGAAGGAGAATCATTGCTCGACGCCGTGGCAGCGGGCATTCCGATCAAGTACCCGCTGACGTACTTGGAGGACGGCTTCGGGCAGGGCAGCAATCCGAAACAGGTCTTCGCCGAGCTGATCAAGACGCTGCCGACGGCCTTTGACACCTCGAAGCTTGCCGGTCTCGTCGAGCCCAATTTCAACATTAAGGGACTGGCGCGGCAGATAGGCCCCCTGGCAGGCGAGCTGTTTGGTGCTGGCTTCGACCCCAGCGCTTTCTTCGCCAGCGGCGCCAAGATCCTGGGCGTCGTTCCGCTGAGCGCCGTGCTGAAGACGCTACCGATCCTTGATCAGCTCGGGCCTATCCCGCGGCTTCGCCTCGAGGGCGACTCGGCCGTCTACACCTGGCTGACCACAGAGCTTCAGTCAGCTGGCCCATTTCGCGCCTGCCGAAAAGATGGGACCGGAAAATTAGCCGGGCAGCTGGAGATCGAGGTGCGGGTCTCGCCGAACGCCCAAACCACCAAGATCGTGCTGACCAATGTCGGTCTCGACTTGTGGCAGTTGATCGCCATCGACTTCGAGCGGCTCAGCTTCGTCGCGATGATCGGCGGGGCGACCACGGTTGACGTGAAGATCGCCGACGTGAGGCTCGAAGGGCAGCTCGACTTCTTCGACGGCATCCGGAAGACGCTGCAGACGCTGACGGGCGTGCCGGGGCTGACCATCTCGCGTGAGGCGTTCGCGACCTTGCGTGCGGCCATGCGGGTAGCCGTGCCCGATGTGGGTTTTGGTATTTTCGCCTTGCAAGCGCTGAGCGTGGGCACCGAGGTCGACCTTTCCCTGCGCGGCGCGCCCATCGTCGCGCGCTTCCGCCTGGGTGAAAAGACAGCCCCGTTCACGGTGTCGGTCGCGTTGCTGTCTGGCGGTGGCTTTCTGGAGATCGAAGTCGGTTCCGACGGGGTGCGCGCGCTAAGCGCCGCGTTGGAATTCGGTGCCAGTCTGACCTTTGCGCTCGGCGGAGTTGCCAGTGGCCGGGTCTACGCCATGGGCGGCGTCTTCTTGAGCATCAGGGGATCGGGGGCGCTGGTGGAGGCCTACTTGCGCATCGGGGGGCACGTCAAGGTGCTCGGCATTGTCAGCGTCTCGATGGTTTTCTATTTGTCGCTTCGCTATGCCAATCAGACCCTGACCGGAGCCGCCTCGGTCACCGTCAACGTCAAGATCGCGTTCTTCTCAATCGAGGTGCACATGACGGTCGAGCGCACGCTCGCTGGTGGTGCCCGAGCAGCGGCGCTCGGAGAGCGCGAGGCCCGCCCCACGGTCGAGGGGATGTTGAGCTTTCCGGAGTTTACCAAGTATCGCGCTGCGTTCGCCCCTTGAGAGAGAGCCATGTCCATCGCCACACAGATTGTTCTGACGGTCATCCCCAACGGCTTCGATCAAGCTGGTCGGCGCCAGGCCTCGATTCTGATCAGCCCCCGCGTGCTGGTGTCCGCGCCGGATGTGCGGATGCCGATTCGCAATCACGCCTGGTTTGCCGACTGGCCTGCCACGGTGCGCGCAGCTGGAGAGCTAGCGCTAATCTGTGGCAACTTTCAGGGCGGTGGCGAGGCGCGTATCCGGTTGCGTGTCGTGAGTCAGGTCGCGACCATCACGACTGCGACGGGCTCGATGTGGACTGACATGGTCGCTGAGAGCCACGCCGCTGCCCTGCCGCCAGCGCGAGCCGGTCGCATCCAAAGTGTGGGCGAGCTCGCAGCGTTCCAGGCTCAGCGGGCGAGCCTCAGCGCCAGAGCTGGAGCGCGCGCGCCAGAGCAGATAGCCGCTGCCGAGGACGTTCGCCGGAGCGCTCAAGCCGCGTTGTGGGATCGGCTGCGAGAACTCGATATTTCGAGTCAGGTTGCGGCACTGAGCGCTGGCGACCGACGGGCTCGTGCGGACTTGGAAGATCCCAAGGAGTTTCATCGCCGCGTTGCGGCCGTTCTCGGGTACCAGGCTCTGGCTCGCGAGCTGGGGCTCGTGCTCGACGTCGAACTCAGCGACCCGCTGCCCGACGCCGAGTGGATCCGCATGGAGGCTCCGAATCTGCCGGCGCTCGCTGGCGGCCAGCAGTTGCGGCCGCGAACCGCTCTGGATCGGACAGGTGGCGCAGCGAGGTTCTGTGCGCGTCTCGCCGCGCAACTGCCCCCACTGCCGGGCGTCCCGCTACCCGACCAAGGCATGCTCTCCGGTTTTGGCTCGTTGACAGCGGCTCGGCAGATCCACCTGCATCGCCTCACGACCGAATGCACGGAGCTGGATCCGGCGGCCATGAGCCGGCACGATGGTCGACAACCTCTGCCGAGCCTGCCGGACCAGATGCACATCCTGAACCCGCACGTGCATCAGGTTCTGCAGGCCTGGTCTGAGCGTGCTGCCGCGCTCGGTAGCGCGGGTGACTCGAGCGTGCTGTTCGCGGACGATCTGGTCGCAGGCATGGCCGTCGAGCTCAAGGAGGCCACGGCTGGTACGCGATGGCGGTCACTCTGCCGCCGCGAAGGCGCGTTCGTCACGCACGTCAACGGGCAAGCCAGTCCGGCCCTGCCCCAGCCACCGCATAGCGTCGGGGTCCAGATTGGCGAGCAGGGCTCAACCTCTGGTCGAGCTGCGCCCGACGTGTTTTTGCGCTTGGATGGTTGGAGTCTGGTTTGCACGCGTCCTGGCTCCACCCTCGACGAGGCACGGGGCCGGGCCATCGCGGAGAATTCCTTCGTGCGGGCTGAGCTAGCGGCCGTCGATGGCAGCCTGCCGCGTTTTCGCTACGGGCATAGATACGAGTGCCGTGCGCGGGCCATCGACCTGGCAGGGCACGACATGGCCGCAACCGTGCAAGGTGCGCCCGACGATAGCGAGATGCTGCAGTTTACGTTCAAACGCAGCGATCCGGTGAAAGAGCCGATGATCGTGCCGACCGTGCTCCCGACCGTGCCCAGGGACGGGCCTCGAGATCCACAGGGGCCGACCAGTGTTGCGGTTGGCTACGTTTTTCCAAACCCTGACGGGCCGCCGATCGACCACACGCGAGAAGAGGTGCGCTACCTGCTTCCGCCGAAGGCGAGCCCGAGCACCACCGAGCTGTCGGGGAGTCTGGATGGCGAGGACAACTTTGAAGCGTTCCGGCTGCTGAAACGCATCGATTCCTTGCCTCCCAAAGTCTTCGCGGACGGTCTTCCCGTCGAGCATTTGCCCGATCCACACGCGGTCGGTGTGCACTTCGAGGAGTTGCCGGGCGCTGCCCAGCTCACACGCGCTTTTGGCGGTCGATGGCCGAGCCCTAGGCCGGTGCGCCTGGTCGTCAAACCCGGAGCCGAACGCCACAGCCTGGATCGCCGGGAGGAGCTGGTCACGGCCATGCTCAGAGATCCCGGGAACGCCGGTAGTGTCGACAACCCTCTGGGGAGGGACGTGCCACCCGACGTTGCCGGAGTGTCTGTCACCGTGCGCGTGCGTCCCGGCTTCCGCCACACGGTCACGGTGCGTTCCGATCTCGGACCGCACGAGCAGGCTCACCGCGCGTTCGACACGAGCCGTGACCAAGCGCTCCTTCAGCTGTCCGCGACGGAGCGCTCGGCTCCCGAGGCACGCCTGCTTCGGCTGCAGCTGGCCACACCGGCGCAGACCTTCTCGCTCGCGCATCCCGTCGTCTCTCCGCTGTTTCGTCCCAGGCTGCTGGCGGCTCTCCCGCCCTTAGCTCCGGGCGCCGACGGTACCACCGAGGCCAAGCGAGGCCTGGGCGCGGACGATCTCGAGCTGGGCTACCGCATCTTTTATCACGGACCTACGACTGGCCGGCTCCAGCTCGGGGCGCGCTGGCAGGAGCGCGACGCCAACGGCGGGGCGACTCTGGTCGAAGTCGTCGTCGCTCAGCGCGAGGCGAACCACCTGGCGGGTGAGCAGCGCGTAGTCCCGCTGTTCAATCTCAAGCTGTTGGAGGCGAACCTAACCGTGCGTCACCGCTTCGATGACGGAAAGTATCGGCGCGTCGACTACTTCTTGCGAGCCGGCACGAGCTTCGGGGAGTACTACACCGAGACCAACGTCAGCAATCACGCCCTCGCCGGCAATGAATGGCGAGTTCATGTGTTGGCGTCGAAACCGCCGCTGCCGCCAGAAGTGGTTCGAGTCGTACCGACGTTCCGAACGGTGGCGCTCCCTCCTGGCGTCGGCGCGGCGACCCACGCGAGGCTCACCGGACTTCGCATCTACCTCGCCAAGCCCTGGTACTCCTCGGGAGACGGCGAGCTGCTCGCAGTTCTAGAGCGTTCTGACGCGGGCGTTTCGGACACGCGGAAGGCTTCCAAGAGTGTCTCGGTGTGGGCCAACGACGTTATTCGCGTCGAGCGTGCCTGCGGCAAGATCACGTCCCTGGTCTTCCGGCACGAAATCTCGCCCGGGCGGCCTTTCCCCGACGGCCTCAGCCCCGTGCCATTGCCGAGCTCGGGTCAATTCGAACTCGAGCGCGGCGATGAGCGCGGTTTGCTGGTCAAGCTGAACGCCTTCGAGCCCCGACCCGACGAGGATGGGCTGGCCTGCGATGTGGACGTGGCGGTGGCCGATCCGGAGAACGACGGCGTTTTCTACCCATTCGTGCGCCTGGCGCTTGCCCGCTTCCAGCGGCACGCCGTCACGGGAGCAGCGCTTTCCGAGATCGTGTTCGTTACGTTCGTGCAACTGCCGCCGCAGCGAACCTTACAAGTGGTCGAGAGTAGTGGCAGGCTTAGCGTGGTCGTGCGGGGGCGCGGCCTCGCCAATCGCATGTGCTTTCAGCTAGTGCCGCGTGGCCGCGGCCGCATCCCCACGTCAGGAGGCTCCCAGCACCCTATCGAGTCTTCGGACGCCGCGCTGCTACTTCCGCCGCCGAGTGACTGGGTCAGCAGCGCCAACGAAGTATGGACCTTCGACAAGCCGATGCCCTCCGGGGATCACTGGCTCATCATCACCGAACGCGAAGAGTTGGGCGGCAGCACGCGCCTCACGACTCTTTGCAAGCTTGAAGTCGGATGAAGCGCGCTACCACTACGGCCTATCGGTTGCCGCCACGCTCACTCGTCTGCGTCGGTGAGGGGCGCGTGGGGATCGCAGGCGTTGACGGGATAGATCGACCAGCACTTGTCGGTGTCGGAAGCGTCGGCGTCGACCAGCTCACACATGGCCTGGCGCGCAGCCTCCCGTGTCGCAAACGGTCCTTTGAACCTCGCGCCGATCGGCGCGGCCGTGGAAACTTGGACGCGGCAACGGTTCGTCATGCTCTCACGCATCACCCAGTACTGATCTGCCATCGGGGCACTCCTTTTCAAGCAACGGATCGCAACACCACATGACGCAACCTAGACGCAAGCAGGCTCGCCGAACAAGGGCTGTCGATCTGATCGACGTGTCGGCGTATCAGGAGGCGATCAGTTGGGATCGGGTCGCGCAGAGCGGTGTCGAGCGCGCATACATCAAGGCCAGCGAGGGCACCACCCACACCGATGCCTTCTACGCCATCAACATCGCCGAGGCCGCCGACCAAGGGTTGAGCGTCGGGGCGTACCACTTTCTGACCCCGCTCTCGGATCCTCGGACGCAAGCCAGTCATTTCCTCTCCCTGCACGGTCCCTGGTCTGCGAGCAGCCTGCCACCTGCGGTCGACGTCGAGCCGTCACTCGATGCGCAGGGGCGCGATCGCTGGCTGCAGATCCCTCCAGCAGACCGACCGAGATTCGTCGCGCTCTGGATACGCGAGGTCGAACAGAGGTTAGGCGTCGCCCCGCTCATCTACACGACCGTCAGCTTCTGGCGAGACGTCATGGACAACGCCGAAGCTTCGGAAGGGATCACGTTCGGCAACTACGCGCTGTGGGTGGCCCACTACACGAATCAGGCCGCGCCCCCCTTGCCGCGGCCCTGGCGCGACTGGGCCATCTGGCAGTACTCCGATCAGGGCAGAGTTCCGGGCATCCGGGGCAACGTCGACCTGAATCGCCTGGGCTCGACGGCGCTTCCGAAGGCGACCCGAAACACCGAGACAGGAGACACCCGACCGCTGGTCGTGCTTTCGAACGAGGGACCTGCGTGGCTGGACCTGGCGCGTGGCGAGCTTGGAACCACCGAAGTCAGCGGCCCCGAGTCCAATCCCAGAATCACCGAGTACCTTCGATCGGTTCGGGTCGCGCCCCGTGACGAGGTGGACGAGACGGCCTGGTGCTCGGCGTTCGTCAACTGGGTCATGGAGCAAACCGGGCGGCGCGGCACGCGCAACGCCATGGCGCGCTCATGGTCAAGTTGGGGAACGCGGCTCACGGACCCGAAGCTCGGCGCCATCGCCGTGCTCTGGCGCGAGAGCCCTCGCTCCCCCAAAGGACACGTCGCGTTCTACCTCCGTCACGAAGGCCCGCACGTGCTGCTCTTGGGCGGCAACCAGGACAACCAAGTCTGCATCACATCGTACCCGGCGAACCGCGTTCTGTCGTATCGCTGGCCGAACGCGGCCCGCGCTCCAAGGTAGGCCGATGGGGCTGCCACGAAGTGTTCGCCGCCGCCCGCGACCTTGGTCCTCTGCTCGAAGGCAAGCGCGTCGACACACCGTGGGACGCCGGGCTTGCCTCGGTAGTGGAACGGCGTGGAACTGCGGTGCCCATGAAAGCGGTGCTGCAGGATCAGTTGGAGGATCAACGTCGTGAGCCTACCGAGAAGCGTCGACTAAGATTGGCCGTGACGTTGCGGAGAGGAGCCAGCTCCGGCGATCCATCGCTCGTGGGTCGTAGCGCCGCCTAGTCATTTGTTTAGCGCCGTTCGCTTCGGCTCACGCCCGGGCGTCGATAGTGTCCAGACTTCGATGCTTTGGCTACCCGCCCGCGTATTTCGCCGTCTGTCATTCGCGCTTACAAGTTCCTGACAGAGCACGAGGCGCGCTCCGCCACGTTTACGATCTCGGAACTCGCAGCAGCGTCGGGGTGGAAGGAGTCGAGCGCGAAGACGATCGTTGCCAAGAAGCTTCGGCCATTTGTTGCTGGTGCTGCGAATGATCTCGCGGTGAAGGGGGTCGCCACGTACACCGAGGCCGAGTTCGTTCGACTGATGTCGCAGCGACAGGAGGTGGCGGCGGACCCAAAGAATCCGCGACTGCCGCCGGAGATCGAGGCGCTCCTACGAAAAGCGCGAGAGTCGGCATTGCTGGGACTGCAGATCTACAACAACCCGACGACCGTCTTCAAGACTGAAGGCTTTGTCGTCTTGATGGTGATCGCCTGGACGGCATTGCTGCACGCTGTGTTGAAGAGGAAAGGCGTCGACTGCCATCACACCGACGCGACAGGCGGGCCGCTTCTAATCGACGGCGACCCGAAGATGTGGGAGCTGAGAGAGTGCCTCCGTGAATTCTTCAAGGATCGCCAAGATCCCGTACGTACGAATCTGGAGTTCTTCATTGGGCTCAGAAACAGGGTGGAGCACCGGTATGTTCCGGCCATCGACCCGCACGTTGCCGGTGAGTGCCAAGCCATGCTGCTCAACTTCGACGACCTGCTGGCAGCAGAGTTCGGTCCGTATTTCGGTATCCGCGACTCACTGACGGTGCCGCTTCAAACGTCCACGGTTCGCAGTGACGAGCAGGGCAAGGCGCTTAGGAAGCTTCAGGCTGGTCATTTCGAGGAGGTGAAGGAGTTCGTCGACCGGTTCCGCGCTGGATTGGAAGCGACAGTCGGTGACGACCAGCGCTTTAGTTTTCGCGTGTTCCTGGTACCGAAGGTCGGGAACCATCGATCGTCTTCCGACCTCGCCGTCGAGTTTGTGAAGGTCGACTCCGCTCAGGCCATTGAACTTGGCAAGCAAATTGTGGCGGTGAAGGAGAGGCAGGTCGCCGTCCACAACTTGAACCTGTTCAAGCCGAGCGTCGTGGCGAGGGAGGTGGCCAAGCGGATCGGCAAGAAGTTCACGGTCAACGATCACACCATGGCCTGGAAGAAGTACAGAGTCCGACCGAACGGCTTTGCCACGAGCGGCTGCGACAGCAAGTTCTGTGTACCCGATCCTGTTCATCAAGATTTTGTCTACACGCAGGCCTGGATCGAGCAGCTAGTGCAAAAGCTCGGCGACCCAGTCGAATACGAAGCGGTCCAAAATTTCAGGGGGTGATCCGATGGGCAAGCAGCAAAGCAGAGTCGGGCCGCGACTAGTTTGGGCGGCCATCCAATCACGCGGGAAGGATTGATGCCGTCACGCCTCGCCCTCCTGCCGCTAGACAAGTCCAAACCAGGTTTCTACGACGAACCCGCGTTCCTGGCTGCCGAGCAGAATGACAAGACGTTGCTGGATGCCTACGCCGGCTACATCGACGGTCTTGCCCTGGACGAGGTGTACCTCAACCGTGCTCGGCATTGCGTGCAGCGTTCCGCGAAATTTCTTCACCAATGGCTGATTAGGGACGGCCGCAAAGGCGCGTGCATCGACATGTCGCAAATGCTCAGCCGCTTTCTGGAGCAGCAAGGCGTTTGGAACTACATCGTGAAGGGCGCAACGGCCCTCTACCCCGCCCCGCACACTAGGCTAGAGCCTAAGTTTCATTGGCTCTACGATTCGAACGGAGATCCTAACGCGACAGCGTCGCACGCCTGGCTGTGTGCACCGCCGTTCAGGATCGTTGATCTCACGCTGGGAATGCAGCAGAACTCTGGGAATGAAGATCGGTACCTCGGGGAACCGATCCTGGCGGAACACGCGAGCAGAGATGCGGCGAGGCTCGAGGAAGTGTTCGACCCGGCCATTCGCGCCGCCTATCAAAGACAACTGGGGCGTCCAATTTCAATGAAGGACCTGTCCGAGATCGACCCGGCTCTTTTAGAGAAGCTGAACCGGCGAGGCAGCTGGCAGGTGGACCTTGCGGATGTTTCGGTTCGCTATATCGCCGTTGCCGTCACGGCGCCCGATCAGCCTTTCGAGAAAGCGCGAGGGTGGTCCATGTGCGGCAAGTTTGGCTGGGATCTGTGGTTGGACTTTCAGCGGCTCGCGCCATAGCGAGAATGCTTGGGATTTCGCGCAGCAATTGGCGAGACCGAGCGACACTGATTGCGATCACCGGGTGGACAAGCGAACTCCCCTGGAGGTAGGGCCAAGAGATGTCGGACCAAACTCTAGATCCTGATGAACAAGCACAGCGGAAGTCCGCACACGCCGTCATCCGCCGCCACTGGTTCAAGGTAGCAAGGAACGCCGTCTTGAAGCGAGAAGCCCGCCTTGCTTTTGAGGAAGTGAAGGCCCGGCTGGAAGAGGCGAGCGTCGTGGTGGGCACCTTCCCCTTGAAGGCGACGATCGTGGATGATCAGTCCGGCCTCGGAATGGGCATCACCTGTCAAAACGGCAGTGTCGTCCGGCTCGACTATCGGAGCGCGAGCCTGGTTCTAGATTCGACGGCGGTTGTGGCGAGCTGGGAACCACACGCCGCCAAGTTTGTGCCCGCCGTTGGTGACAGCGTCACCGACCACCTCCTCGACGTGATGCTGGCCGAGGTCTTCGCACGCTGAGCGCGACCGCTCCGAGCGGGAGGCGAGCGCGTTGGGGGACCAGGTGTGCGTGGACCGCCGGCGGCAGCCCTACGCCGTCTAGCTCGGTGGCCAGTGAGCCCGGCGTTGAAGGACGGCGCGGGGATCGACAGGGTCGACCAAACACTTCGTCCTTGAGCGCAGACGCACCAACCCATCCGCCGGGGCCGGCGACCTTGAGCGCGCGTCATTGCGAGCTATTGCGGTCTGCGTCCGTTGTCTTCTCGATCCAAATCGCACCACGCCATGGTGCGGTTCATGGTGCACGGGCGTTTCATGGTGCACGTTGGAACTTTGTAACTGTGCGGATTGATTGGCGCGCCCGGCAGGACTCGAACCTGCGACCGGCGGGTTAGAAACCCGCTGCTCTATCCAACTGAGCTACGAGCACGTGTGATGCCTCAGTAGCTGAAGATTCGGGGAAATCCGACCG
>Ga0164241_10003716_pt1 | contig 15169 bp, 10 predicted proteins | sample OricomyardsoilBY_FD_108780 | JGI IMG/M metagenome (GOLD analysis project Ga0164241, IMG submission 108780) | Backyard soil microbial communities from Emeryville, California, USA - Original compost - Back yard soil (BY) | ecosystem: Environmental > Terrestrial > Soil > Unclassified | place: USA... | reverse complement strand
GCTCGCGCAGCCACAGGGGCGAAGTCCGCGTGTTGTCGATGCCGCGAACCACCCGACTGGCGAGCTTCGGACACCCCGCCGCATACGAAAGGGTGGTACCGGGAGAAACTTCTCGTAGTTCCGCGCCCGCTTCGCTGGCGCCGGAGCTACGAGAAGTTTCTCCCGGTACCGCCATTCGTAGGTCGCTGCGTGTCAGCGCGGCCACTTCGCGCGCGATACCGAGGACTGACATGGCATCACCACGGTTGGGGGTGACGTTCAGCTCGACGATCTCGTCGTCGAGCTGCATGAACGAGCGCAGGTCAGTTCCGACGGGAGCATCGGCGGGTAGTTCGATGATGCCTTCGGAGGCGTCCGCCAGACCCAGTTCCTTCGCCGAACACAACATGCCGAAAGATTCGACGCCGCGCAGCTTGGCCGCGGTGATGGCCTTGTCTCCCGGCAGCTTCGCGCCGACCGTGGCCAGCGCGGTCTTGAGACCGGCACGCGCATTCGCAGCGCCGCAAACGATCTGCAGCAGTTCCGCCCCCGCAGCACGCACCTTGCACACCTGCAGCTTCTCGGCCTGCGGATGCCTGGCGGCTTCGACGATCTCTGCCACGACGACGCCCGAGAACTTCGGTGCGGCCGTCTCCAACGCCTCGAGCTCGAAGCCCGACATCGTCAGGCGCGAGCCGAGTTCCTTCCCGTCCCAGGGAACATCGACGAGTTCGCGTAACCAGGAAAGTGAAATTCTCACGACCTACCCCGCCCGGAATTGCGCGAGGAAGCGCAGATCGTTTTCGAAGAACAGGCGCAGGTCATTCACGCCATACCGAAGCATGGCGAGGCGGTCGATGCCCATGCCGAATGCATAACCCGTGTATTTCTCGGGATCGACGCCGCCGGCCTCGAGCACCTTCGGGTGCACCATGCCGCAGCCGGAAATCTCGAGCCAGCCCGTTTGCTTGCAGACGCGGCAGCCCGCCCCCGCGCACAGCACGCAGGACATGTCGACTTCGGCCGACGGCTCGGTGAACGGGAAATACGACGGACGCAGACGCATCTTGAGGTCGCGCTCGAAGAACGCTTCGAGGAACCCATGGAGCATCGCCTTCATGTTCGCGAAGGACACGCCCTCACCCACCACGAGCCCTTCGACCTGGTGAAACATCGGCGAATGCGTGACGTCGTGATCGTTGCGATAAACGCGGCCGGGGGCGATGACCGCGAACGGCGGCTTGCCCGACAGCATCGCGCGGATCTGCACCGGCGAGGTATGCGTACGCAGCAGCTTCCCGTCGGGGAAGTAGAACGTGTCATGCATCGCCCGCGCGGGATGATCCGCCGGAATGTTCAGCGCTTCGAAGTTGTGGAAGTCGTCTTCGATCTCGGGGCCGGTGGCCACGTCGAAGCCCGCCTGGCGGAACAGCTGCTCGATGCGCAGCCGCACCTTGGTGACCGGATGCAGGCCGCCGCGCGCTTCACCGCGTCCCGGCAGCGTGACGTCGATGCGTTCCTTCGCGAGCCTGGAAGCAACCGCCGCCTGCTCGAGTTCGGCGCGTTTGGCGTCGATGGCCGCGGCAATCTCTTCCTTGACCCGGTTGATGCGCGCGCCCGCTTCCTTGCGCTGCTCGGCCGCGAGCTTGCCCAGTTCCTTGAGCTTGTCGGTGAGCCAGCCGCTCTTGCCCAGCGTGCGAACACGCCAGTCTTCGAGCTTGCCGATGTCCGAGGCGCTCGAAATCGCGCCGAGAGTTTCCTCCCGGCGCGCGTCGAGATCTTTCGGGTCCCCTTCAGCCATGGCCGCGAGCTCGCCTATTTCAGGCGGCTTTGGCGGCTTTTTCGGCCTTTTCCAGGGCTGCCTTCGCCTGCTTCGCGATGCTCGCAAAAGCTTCCGGCTGATTGACGGCGAGGTCGGCAAGCATCTTGCGATCGATCTCGATCTCGGCCTTCTTCAGGCCGCTGATGATCTTGCTGTAGCTCAGCCCGAATTCACGCGCGGCGGCGTTGATGCGGGTGATCCAGAGCGCGCGGAAGTCGCGCTTCTTGGCGCGGCGATCGCGATACGCGTACTGGCCGGCCTTGATGACGGCCTGCTTCGCGGCGCGGAAGACCTTGCGACGGGCGTTGTAATAGCCCTTCGCCTTGCCCAGGATTTTCTTGTGACGGCGTCCAGCCTGGACGCCACGTTTAACTCGTGCCATGTGGTTAGTCCTCGCTTACTTGGTGTTGGGCAACAGCTGGTCGATACGGCCCATGTCGCTCTTGTGTACGAGCGAGGAACCGCCAGAACGCAGCTTGCGCTTGATCTTGCGAGGCTTGTGGCCAAGGTTATGGCGGCGGCCGGCCGAATAGGATTTCCATCCCTTCGCCGTTTTGCGAAAACGTTTGGCCGCTGCCCGGTTGGTTTTCAACTTAGGCATTACATCAACTCCGGGGTCTCGTGGACCCATTTGTAGCCCCGATCACAAAGCACACACGCTTTCGCGCGCGGGCTCGCTACGGGCGAATCCGCAGGGTTTTCTCTAACTAAAGAGGAGCCTTGCGGGTTACTTCTTCTTTTGCGCGAACATCATGACCATCTGCCTGCCTTCCATCAGCGGGTTCTGCTCGATCGCCGCGTGTTCGCGAAGATCGGAAACCAGCCTGTCCAGCAGCTTCCTGCCAATTTCTGTATGCGCCATCTCACGGCCGCGGAAACGTAGCGTTACCTTGGCCTTATCACCCTCGGTCAGGAAGCGAATGATGTTACGCAGTTTGATCTGGTAATCATTCTCGTCCGTACCGGGACGAAACTTGATCTCTTTGATCTGGGTCGTTTTCTGCTTTCGCTTGGCCGCGTGCGACTTCTTGTTCTGTTCGAACAGGAATTTACCGAAGTCCATGACGCGAACGACAGGCGGATCGGCCTGTGGAGAAACCTCGACGAGGTCCAGCTCCGAGCTCTTGGCGAGATCGAGTGCTTCGAATCTCGTAAGCACTCCAACCTGTCCGCCGTCGGCTCCGATCACCCGCACCTTCGGTGAGGTGATCTCTTCGTTGCGCCGTACGCGCTTGCTTGCAATAGCTATAAATCAACCCTCTAACAACGTGCGACCGTGGCTCTCGACTTCCACGCGGAGCCGACTAACAAAGTCTTCCGGGGACATCGTGCCGAGATCCTTGCCACTCAAGGTCCGCACTGAAACTTGGTTCGCCGCCACTTCCTTGTCGCCCGCCACCAATAGGTAAGGGACGCGCTGCAGCGTGTGGGCGCGAATCTTAAAGCCCACCTTTTCGTTCCGCAAGTCGAGATCCGTGCGAATCCCTTGATTTCTAAGTGTTTCCGCAACTCGTTGAACGTAAGCGTCCTGGCGGTCCGTGATGGTCATCACCACGGCCTGGGTCGGGGCCAGCCAGGTGGGTAGTTTCCCGGCGTGGTGTTCCAGAAGGATGCCGAAAAAGCGCTCCAAACTGCCGAAAATCGCCCGGTGCAGCATCACGGGCGTCTGGCGCTGGCTGTGCTCATCTATATAGGTGGCTCCCAGGCGCCCGGGCAGGTTGAGGTCAACCTGTAAGGTTCCGCACTGCCAGGTCCGGCCAATGGCGTCCCGGAGGTGGAATTCGAGCTTCGGGCCGTAGAAGGCGCCCTCACCCGGGTTGTAGTCGCATTCGATGCCGGCCGCGGCGGCGGCGGCCTTGAGGGCCTTTTCCGACTTGTCCCACACCTCGTCGGAGCCCACCCGCTTCGGGGGACGGTCCGCGAACTTCACCGCCACATCCTCGAAGCCGAAGTCCTTATAGATGGACAGCAGCAGCTTGATGATGAGCACCGACTCGTCGGTGATCTGGTCCTCGGTGATGAAGATGTGCGCATCGTCCTGGTTGAACGCGCGCACACGCATCAGGCCGTGGAGCGCGCCCGACGGCTCATACCGATGCACCTTGCCGAACTCCGCGAACCGGATCGGGAGGTCGTTATGCGACCGGATGCCCTGGTTGAAGATCTGGATGTGCCCCGGGCAGTTCATGGGCTTGATCGCAAACACGCGTTCATCGGGCGTCTGCGTCAGGAACATGTTCTCGCCGAATTTCTCCAGGTGGCCGGACTTCTGCCACAACGACGACTCCATGATCTCCGGCGCATTCACCTCGCCGTAGCCGGCAGCGTCCTGGCGCTTGCGCATGTAGCCGATGAGCTGCTGGAAGATGCGCCACCCTTTCGGATGCCAGAAGACCGCCCCCGGGGCTTCTTCCTGGAAATGGAAGAGATCCAGGTCCTTGCCAATGCGGCGATGATCGCGCTTTTCGGCTTCCTCCAGGCGATGCAGGTAGGCGGCCAGGTCCTTGTCGTTGAGCCACGCCGTGCCGTAGATGCGCTGGAGCATCTCGTTGCGGGAGTCGCCACGCCAGTAGGCGCCGGCGACCTTCATGAGCTTGAACGCCTTCAGTTTCCCGGTGCTGGGCACGTGCGGGCCGCGGCACAGGTCGAACCATTCCCCCTGGCCGTACAGGCCAATGGGTTCGTTCGACGGAATGCTGGCGATGATCTGCGCCTTGTACTTCTCGCCCATGCCCTCGAACAGCTTCACGGCCGCGTCGCGCTCCATGACGCGCCGCGTGACCTTGAGGTCCTGCGCGGCGATCTCTTTCATCTTGGCTTCGAACTTCTCCAGATCTTCGGGCGTGAAGGGACGTTCGAACGCGAAGTCATAGTAGAAACCGTCTTCGATCACCGGGCCGATGGTGACCTGAGCTTTCGGGTAGATAGCCTGCACGGCCATGGCGAGCAGGTGCGCCGTCGAGTGGCGGATCACCTCGAGCGCGGCGGGATCTTTTTCGGTGACGATGGAGAGCTTGGCGTCGCCCTCGATGACGAATGACGTGTCGACGAGCTTCTCGTTGACGCGACCGGCGATCGCCGCCTTGGCCAGGCCCGCGCCAATACTCGAGGCGACTTCGGCCACGGTCACCGGCTTGTCGAAATTTTTCTGGCTGCCGTCCGGCAGCGTAATCGTAGGCATAGGGATTTCGGAATCAGATCAAGCAGTTGGAAGGCGCAGCATCCTGCCAGTGCGGGCGTGCAGAATCAATTCCGACAACCTCGCGGGAGCTTGGCTGATATTCGCTCGAACCCGCGGCCTTTCTACTGGAAGCCGTGAAATCACCTTCCAGATCAGCACGTCCCGTCCGATTCGCCGTCGTGGGGCTCGGCCACATCGCCCAGGCCGCTGTCCTCCCGGCGTTCAAACATGCCCGGCCGCACGTCGAACTGGCCGCGCTCGTATCCGACACCCCCGCGAAGCTCAAGACGCTGGGGCGCCGCTACGGCGTTGACCATCTGAGCTCCTACGCGGAAGCCGACAAGCTCTTCGACCGCGGCGCCGTCGACGCGGTGTACATCGCGACCCCCAACACCGAACACACCGAGTGGGTCATGCGCGCGGCCAACGCGGGCCTTCACGTGCTCTGCGAAAAGCCGCTGGCCACTTCGGTCGAAGACTGCGAACGGATGATCGAAGCGTGCGAGCGCAATGGCGTGCATCTCATGACGGCCTATCGCCTGCACTTCGAACGCTGCAACCTCGAAGTGGCGGACATCGTGCGCAGGAAACGCATCGGCGAGGCGCGTTATTTCGACTCGCAATTCTCGATGCAGGTGAAGTCCGGCAACATCCGCCTCGACCGCGAGCTCGGCGGCGGGCCGGAGTGGGACATCGGCATCTACTGCCAGAACGCCGCGCGGTACGTATTCGCCGACGAGCCTACGCAGGTGTGGGCCACCGCAACGAACAGTGGCGATCAGCGCTTCACCGAGGTACCCGAGACCGTCCACGTGATCCTGAAATTCCCGCGCGAACGCATCGCCAACTTCGTATGCAGCTTTGGCGCCGCGGACCGCTCCCGATACGAAATCGTGGGCACCAAGGGCAGCGTCGTCTGCGACCCGGCGTACGAATACGCCGAAGGCCTGGGCTACGAACTCACGGTTGGCGAGAAGAAGAAGCGCAAGAAGTTCGCGAAGAGTGATCAGTTCGCCCCCGAGCTGGTGCACTTCGCGAAGTGCGTACGCGCCAACCGGCACCCGGAGCCCTCGGGCACTGAAGGTTTGATTGACGTTGCGATCATAAAGGCCATCCATCGCTCCCTCGCGACTGGTGGTTGGGCCGCCGTTGAAGCGCCTCAGAAGCGCCGGCGGCCATCGCTACGCCAGGAGATGCGACGGCCGGCGGTGCCGCGCGAACCCAAACTCGTCCAGGTGGAGAGTGGCCATCGCTAAGTCCAGGAAAAACGGTGCGGATGGGGAGCTCGAACCGCCGAAGCGCGGCGCGCGCGGGCTGTGGAACGGCGCGATCAGCTTCAGCCTCATCCACATTCCCGTGAGTCTGCACACCGCATCACGTGCGCAGCAGCTCGACCTCAACCTGCTCGACAAGCGCGACTTCGCGCCCGTCGGTTACCAGCGCTACAACAAGTCCACTGGCAAGGTCGTGGAGTGGAACGACGTCGTGAAGGGGTATGAATATGAAAAGGGTGAATACGTGGTGCTCACGGACGAGGACTTCCGACGCGCCAACGTCGAAGCGTCTCGGACCATCGACATCCAGACCTTCGTCGATCGCGACGCGATCGCGCCTTACTACTTCGACACGCCCTACTTCCTCGTGCCCGACAAGAACGGAGAACGCGTCTACGCGCTGCTGCGCGAAGCGCTGGAGCAATCGAAGAAGCTTGCCGTGGCAACGTTCGTGCTGCGTAGCCGACAGCACGTCGCGGCGCTGATGCCGGTCGACAAGATCATCGTGCTGAATACGCTGCGTTACAGCGAGGAGATCCAGCCGCACCCGGAAGTGGCCGCGGCGGTGGCGAAGAAGTCCGGCGCGACCACCGGGCGTGAACTCACGATGGCGCTGAAACTCGTCGAAGAAATGACGGAGGATTGGAAGCCCGAAGTCTTCACCGACACGTATCGCGACGATTTGCTCAAGCGCATACAGCAGAAGGTGAAGGCCGGCCAGACGCATACCCTCACGCAGCCGGAAGAGGAAGCTGCCGGGCGTCCGGCCACGGGTGGCAAAGTGGTGGACCTCATGTCGTTGCTCGAGAAGAGCCTCGCACAGAAAGGCGGCGGCTCCGTGGACACCGCCGCCCGCGCCTCGAAGCGCAAACACAGCGCGGCGCGGCGCCGCACCGTGAATCCGCGCGCCGCACGACGCGCGTGACGCATGGCCGACGCGAGTCATCGCAGTCCGGCGCGTCTCAAACGATACGTCGCCAAGCGCGACTTCAAGAAGACCGCCGAGCCTTCCGAGAAGATCCGCGCGCGAAGCGGCCGGAAGCTCATCTTCGTCATACAGAAGCATGCCGCGCGACGGCTGCATTGGGATTTCAGGCTCGAATGGGAAGGCACGCTGCGTAGTTGGGCGGTGCCCAAGGGCCCTTCTCTCGACCCGGCCGACAAACGCCTCGCGGTCGAGGTGGAAGACCACCCGATCGCTTATGCGAAGTTCGAGGGTGACATCCCGAAAGGGCAATACGGTGGCGGGCACGTCGACATCTGGGACAACGGCCATTGGGAACCGGTCGGCGATTTCGCGAAAGGCCTGAAGAAGGGACACCTCGAGTTCGAGCTGTTCGGGAAAAAGCTCTCCGGCCGCTGGCATCTCGTGCGCACGCGCATGCAGGGCAAACAACCGAACTGGCTGCTCATGAAGTCCGGGGACTTCGCCGCGCGATCGGGCGCGGATGCCGACGTCATTGACGCCGGGGGCGCTGATGATCCCAAGCGTATGCTCAGGAAACGCGGCTCGAAGCCGGCGTTCGTGCCGAAACCCACGCGCGGAGGTGCACCGAAGCCACGATCCACCCAATCCGCCGGCACGAGGGGCAACGCGCTTCCCGCCACGTTGAAACCCATGCTCGCGACACTCGTGGACAAGGTGCCCGGCGACGAAGGCTGGGTCTACGAACTCAAGTACGACGGGGTCCGCCTGCTGAGTCGATGCGACGGAACGGATGTACGTTGCATTTCGCGCAACGGCATCGACTGGACCCACAAGGCCGGCCCCGTGGTCGACGCGCTGGCGAAACTGAAACTCGACGGCGCGTGGGTGGATGGTGAACTCATCGTCACCGATCCGAACGGGCGCTCCGACTTCTCGCTGCTGCAACACACGATGGAGCAAGGCCGGCACGAGGAACTGCAGTTGTGCATCTTCGACCTGCTCTACTACCGAGGCGAAGATCTGCGCAGCCTCCCGCTCAGCGAACGCAAGGTGCGCCTCGATGCCGCCTTCGCCAAACTACCGGCCAAGGGCCCGCTGCGCCTCGCCGACCAGATCCAGAGTCAAAGTGCCGAACTCCTCACGCGGGTGTGCAACCAGCATCTCGAAGGACTGGTGGCCAAGAAGATCGATTCGCCCTACAAGGGCGAACGATCGGAGAACTGGCTCAAGCTCAAGTGTCACCGCGAACAGGAGTTCGTGGTCGGAGGCGCCGCCTTCGTGCCAGGCCGAGGCACGGGCACGTTCTCGTCGCTGCTGGTCGGCGTGAAATCGGGCAAGGGACTCAAGTACGTCGGTCGCGTGGGCGGCGGTTTCGATGCGCATGAGCGGGCCGAGTGGCACAAGCGTTCGGAGAAGCTTGCACAGAAGAACAGCCCGTTCGAAAACCATCCGGAGAAGCGCTCGGGCGAAATCTGGCACTGGATGAAGCCTCAGCTCGTGATCCAGGTGGCGTTTGCCGACTGGACGCACAGCGGCGTGCTGCGGCAACCAAGGTATCTCGGCATGCGGCAGGATCGCGATCCCAGTACGGTGGTGCGTGAGGAGCCTGAACACACCGAGGATGTCGTGAAGACCGGCAACAAGCGCAAGAGCAAGGTCGCCGCGAAGGGCGGCAAAAAGCCCCGGACTTCCGCCGTGGAATCGGAAGTCCCGGCGTCGCTCGGCCGGCTCACGCACCCGGACCGCGTGTTGTTCGCGCACGATGGCGTCACCAAACTACAGCTCGCGGAATACTTCGCGGCCGTTGGCGAACACGCGATGCCTCACTACAAGGACCGGCCGCTGTCGATCCTGCGCAATACGCATGGCTCGAAGCCGTTCTTCCAGAAACACTTCCTCGAGAAATCGAGTGCGGGACTGCGGATCGTGCGGATTCCCAATGCGGACAAGGACCCGGATTTCGTGGTCTGCGATTCCCCCGAGGGCTTGCTGCATCTCGCGCAGGTGGGCGCCGTCGAGTTGCATAGCTGGGGCGCGGTGATGCCGAAGCCCACACACGCCGATCGGCTGACGTTCGATCTCGATCCCGGCGCCGACCTGCCCTATCCGCCGCTGCGCGAGGCGGCGCTGGCGATCCGCAAACTCATGAAAGACATCGGGCTCGAGTCGTGGGTGAAGACCACCGGCGGCAAAGGTCTTCACGTGGTCGTGCCGCTGAGCGCCCCACGACCGGACTGGGAGATGGCGAAGGCGTTTGCCCTGAGCGTCACGCGTTTCATGGAGAGACTCGCGCCGACGATGTTCACGTCGAAGACCGGCGAGCGGAATCGCAAGAACAAGATCTTCGTCGACTACCTGCGCAACGGCTTCGGCGCCACGGCCGTCGCCGCTTTCTCACCGCGCTGGCGGCCGGGCGTGGGCGTGTCGACGCCGGTGGCGTGGGATGAAATCGACGACGACATCCGCGGCACGCATTTCAACCTGCACAACGTGCCCGGACGCATCGCGAAGTTGCGCAAGGACCCCTGGAAGGACTACTGGAACGCGAAGCAAGTACTCACCAGGAAGATGAAAGTGGGGTCGGACCCCGTCTCCTGAAAATGGGGTCCGCCCCCCCATTCATTTACGCTCGAAGCGGTACTCGACGCCGGTGCGGGTCTCTTCGGTGCCGCGCTGGATGCGCACGCCCACGTCCTTCGAGAGCTTGTAGCGCAGCGCGATGACTTCGCCGGGCTCGAACAACCCCACGCCGTAACTCAGGTACAAGCGCGGCGACAGGTATTCGCCGATGGTGAGCGCCGAACCGCCGATCAGCTCGTTCTCTTCGACGCCCGCCTCATCGAGTCCGAGCCGCGCTCCGATGCGCTTGGCCACGAGTCCGGCGCCCGCACCGCCCAAGGACTGTCGCGCCGAGTTCAGCGAGCTCTGCGAACTGCTGCTCGCGCTCCCCACGTCCGACAACGAGCGCCCCGTGACCAGATAGGACAGCGCGTCGGCCTCGCCAACATCCGGCTGCGACACCACCGTCATGATCGGACGCTTCGCCGTGCCGGAGATGCGCACGCCCGCCGATTGGTCATCGTCAATCTTGCGCATGGCCGTGATCGCGAGCCGCGGGTTATCGATGGGCGTTCCAGCGAACAACAGCCGGCCATCCTCGATCGCGAGCTTCTGGCCGTACGCCTCGTATTTTCCCGCCACCGACACCTGCCCCGATCCCAGGGTCGGCGTATCAGGGGCTTCGCGCACCGTGAGCTGACCGGCCACGGTCGCCTCGAGGCCATATCCGGTGACCTGGATGCTGTCGCCCAGGTTCACCGTCACCACTGCGCTGAGCGGCAGCGCTTTCGCCTTCTCCCTGGCCACCACTTCCTTGCCATTGCGGACCACCACCACGTCGGGCGACACGTTCGGCGACTGGTCCTGCGGCAGCTTCTGCAGATTGATGACCGCGCGCGGAATGGTCACCTCGCCGCGCAGTAGATAGCCCTTCGGATCCCCGGTGAGCGTGAGGTTCGGTGTGATGACGACATTGGCCGCCGGAATCTCCGCGGCCTGGAAATCCTGGCCCGTGACCTTCACGTCGACCGCGCCGCGTTCGTCCATCGAGCCGCCGAATTCGAGGCGCCCCTTGCCGGAAACCACGCCGCCGTCGAGTCTGAAGCCGCCACCGCGACGCGCTTCCCCGCGCACCGCACCTTCCCGCAGCTTGATGCCGAGCGCCCCGAGGTCCGCCTGCAGCTTCGTCGCGTCCACATTGCCGGTGAACTCGGGACGCTCCACCGTGCCGCCCACGACGATATCCAATGTCACCGCGCCATCGAGGTTCGTGACAGCCGGCACGAATCCCCCGAACGGCGCCAGCGATGGCATCGCGGCCTGGATCGACCCCGCCAGCGAGGGTGAAGCCGCGTTCAGCTCCGACGCCGTCAACGTCGCGTTGACACTGCCGCCATGCCCGAGTTTGGCGGAGAGTTTCGCGTTGGCCTTCATGCCGGCGAAGTCCGCCTGCAAGTCCAGGCCCTCATAGATCAGCAGCGTGCCCTGTTCTGCCAAGGCCGACACCGCGGGCGGCTCGGCGCCTTCCCCCAGGGCCAGACGCGCCGACTCCGAGCTCACCGCGATATCGCCTATCCACTCGCCATTCGCGGCCCGACGAACCCGGCCGTGGCCCGCCACTTCGCCCTGCAGCTCGCCCGCGAGGGCATCCGGCGCCAGCGCATTGGCCAGCTTCAACGGCACGCGTTCGAAGGAATAGCCGGCATCGAGCGCGCCGGACGCCTCGAACTTCACTGCGGAGCACAACACGATGAGCCCGTCTTCCAGGCAGGTCTGCGACAGCGAGAAATCACCCGCGTCGTAAACCACGCGCGAAGGCTCGCGCAGCGAGAGCTTCGCGAGGTCGCCCGCGACGAACCGCAGATCCGTCAACTCGCCGCTCCACCCCGACTTCGTAACGCCACCCGCCAGAGCGACGGAACCATCGAACTGCTCGCCGTCGGCACTCATCTCCACGCGATGCTTCGCCTGGTTGCCCGACGCGTCCAGCGTGACGCGCGTGAACACCTGTCCCCCCGCCGTCACCTGCGTCGCCACCGCCTGCACCTTGCCCTCCGGATCCATTGGGCTCGCGACCGTCGCGTCGACGTGCAGCGTCTCGACCTCGTTGTCTCCCAGGCTCAAGGCCTTGCCGTCCGCGCTTCCCGCCACCGTAAGATGGGGCCACGCGCCGCGAACCGCGAATCGCCCCGTCAAACTACCCTGGGCCGCGGGCAGCCAGTCGTTGAGCGAGGCGATGGCCAGGTCCACGGTCGCGTCGATCTGGTCGAGATTCGAACTCGAGCCTTTCATGCTGACGCGGCTCTTGCCCGACGACACGTGCAGATTCCCGGCCAGTTTCGAAGGCGCGGCGAACTCGATGTCGCCGTCGCCCGCGATGGGCCGGCCTCGCAGCTCTCCGGACAACGATGCGATGTGCAGCCTGCCACTCGGTCCCGCCTCGGCGAATTGTCCCTGGCTCGAGACGTCGAGGCTGACACTCCCCCGCCATTCCGCCAGCAACTGCCCGGGATCGAAGTCCCGCGCCTGTGCATTCAGGTCCCAGCCCACCGGCTCGAATTGAACCATCCCGTTCAATGCCAGTTCTCCGAGGCGTTGCTTCAGCGTCATCTGCCGGATGTGCGCCCGCTCATCGGTGCCGGTGACGTCGAGCACCACGTGCGTGAGATCGTCGGGCGGACCCACATCCAGTTCCCCCGTCGCGGCGTACTCTTTCGGCGTGCCATTCAGCGACAGTGCACCGCGGCTGGCGATCACGCGGCCCGCGAGATTCTCCGGCACCACCACTTCCTTCCACTGCGCCTTCAGTGCCGCGCGCACGGTGTCAGCGTCGGGCGTCACGCGGCCGGAGATGACCAGGTCGCCCGCGAAATCCCCGGGCTTCACCACCAGTGAATCGATGGCGAGTTCCTGTGCCGTCCATCGCGCGCTCACGCCCAGCTCGCGGATCGTGGCGAGCTTCTCCTTCTCGCGGTAGATAGCGGCATCCGCGAGCAGGAAGTCGGTCACCCTTACATCGAGCGGCGGTTCGATCCACAACGGCTCGTCCGTCTCGGGCTCGTCCTTCGGCGGCGGCAGCACCAGCACCAGCCCGCTCACGCGCGCGTTGTCGATGCGCAGCACGCGCGAGAACAACATCATCAACGTGGGATCGAGCGACATCGACCGGATGCGAATGCGCGCCTTGTCGGCGCCGCCGTCGAACTGGAAGTCCGTGATCTCGAGTTGACCGGCGATCGTCCCGTCGAGGGCCGCGTATTTCACCTGCGGCGCGAAGCGTGACGCCACCGTGCCCGCCACCCAGCGCGCACCCGATGTCGTGAACAGGAGCCAGCTCACGAGCCCCGCCAGCAGCAGCAACAGCACCACGAGTGAGAGCGAGGACCACTGCAGTGCTCTTTTGATGCCAGGCCTCATATGTCGGGCCCCAGGAGCACGTGCAACCGCCACGAGGTCGCGGTGGGAATTTCCGATTGCACGGGAAAACCCACGTCGATGCGAACCGGCCCCACCGGCGAACGCCACCGGATGCCGACTCCGGCGCCCACGTTCAGGCTGAAGCCTCCGATGTACGCATCGCCCGCGTCGACGAAGACACCCGCGCCCCAGCTGTCATTGAAGTAATACTCGTACTCGCCGCTGACCACCGCGAGAAACTCGCCGCCGATGATGTTGCCGTTCGCGCTGACTTCACCGATCTCGTGGTAGTCGAAGCCGCGCAACGAGCGATCGCCGCCCGCATAGAAGCGCAGGTCGGGCGGCAATGCGTCGAAGTCCCCCACGCTCATCGCGCCCACTTCGCCGCGCAGCTTGAAACGGCCGCGCTCGCCCTGCGGTATCAGCCAGGTGAGCCGGCCGAAGAGCTGCCCATAATCGGTGTCCGACACCAGGGCCTCGGACGCCACGCGCCCGCCGAGCTCGAGCACGTAACCCTTGCGCGGCGTCAGCCGGTCGTTGAGCCGGCGGCGGCTCAGCGTGAATTCGGCGAAGAGTAGTTCGGAGTTGCCGTACTCGAGGTTGTCGTCGTCCTGGCCGATTTCGAAATCGCCGACCAGGTATTTCAAACCCATCGTGCGCGTGAACCCGTGCCAGCGTTTCTCAGAGCGCGTGGCCGCCACCTGGAAATTGCGTGATCGATTGACGTCGGTGGTTTCGTCGCGATAGCCGATGCCGAAATCGTACGAGAGGTCCTGGCGGCCCGGCCGCGGAATGCGGTAGTGCACGGCCGATTCCTGCAGTCGCTCGGAGTATTCGACCTTGGCGTCGGCCTTGTGTCCCTTCTGGTTGACCCAGCGCCGCTCCGCGCCGACGCGCACGCCCGCCCCGAAGTCGGTGCTGTAATACACCTCGCCCGAATACACCGTGCGCTGATCGCGCTTGAGCAGGACGTCGAGCGGAACCTGGCCATCCTTCTTCTCGTCGAGCGCCGGCTGCACCGACACCAGCTCGAAGTAGTCGGCGTCCACCAGCCGCTGCTGCAGGTTCAGCACCTGCTCCGAATTGAAATAGGCGCCCTCGGGCCACGAAACGTATTGCTGCAGAAACTCCTCGGGAAATGGCGCATCGCCGGCGAAGCGAACCGCCCCGAATTTGTAGCGGAGCCCGCTCTCCCACGCGAGATCGATGGCGGCGGATTCTTCTTCGGGGCGTACCGTGACGCGGCGGCTCGTGTACTTCGCATCGAGGAACCCCGAGCCGCGCAGACTCGTGTCGACCACCGCCTTGCTGGCCTCATACGTGGCGTGGTCAAAGCGCTCGCCGAGCTTCGGTTTGAAGTTCGCCACCGCCTCGGACACGCGCCGCAGTTCCTTGCCCTCGCCTGCCACTTCGACGCGCGATTCGCGCACGACGGCCGGGTCGCCCGGCACCACGTCGAACCTTGCAGTCCACCCATCGGTTTCGTTGCCCGTGAGATGCGGCGTGACCTTGGGGTCGTAGTACCCGAAGGGTTCGAGCGCCAGCTTGATCTGCGGTTCCGCGTCGCGGTAAGCGGCACGTAGTTCGGCGGGGGTGACGTCGCGCTCGTCGTAGCCGTTCAGCGAGAGCGCCGCGCGCACCGCCTCGCGCTGTTCCTCGGGCAGCCCAATGATCTCGATCTTGACGCTCGCGGCCTGCGCGGCGCCGGTGGTGAGCAGCAGGAGAACGGACAACGCGAGGGCGCGCCTACCCGCCGTCACATCAGAAGATGAACTTGAGCAACAGGATGACCACCACGAGACCGATGAAGAAGATGATGCCAACGGTGCTGCCTAGAAATTTGAGCATGCGACTCTCCGGCAATGTTACGGGGAGAGTGCGACTCGCAGCGAACATTGGCCGTAGGGCCAGGACAGTGCACCGGGTAAGGGATTTGGTAGTCGCGAGTGGGATCGAACCACCGACCACCTCCATGTCAAGGAGGTGCTCTACCACTGAGCTACGCGACT
>Ga0164241_10003715_pt1 | contig 15171 bp, 10 predicted proteins | sample OricomyardsoilBY_FD_108780 | JGI IMG/M metagenome (GOLD analysis project Ga0164241, IMG submission 108780) | Backyard soil microbial communities from Emeryville, California, USA - Original compost - Back yard soil (BY) | ecosystem: Environmental > Terrestrial > Soil > Unclassified | place: USA... | reverse complement strand
GCGCGGCGAGCGCGAAAGCATCCGCAGGTGCCGATTTGTTCGGCGATATCGACGCTGCCGGCAGTGAAAGCGAAGACGTCGATCTGAACACCAGCGCGCGCGCCGTGCCGACCGCGCCTGGTTCCACCGCGTACGATGACAAGCCGACCGGGCAGCGCAACGAAAACTCAGTGCTCTTCTCGCTCGACGCGATGAAAGCCGGATTCGTCGGGGGCGCGCCGTCGGTGACCGAGAAGGCGAAGCCCGCCGCACCCAAGCCGGGCGCTCCGGGCGCGCCGCGCGCCACCCAGCCTTCCAATCCGGATGATCCATTCGGCATGGGCGCTAGCGCCGGTCTTGCCGGCATCGGCGCCGGCGGCAATCCGCTGTTCAGCTTGAACGCCAACCAAGCTTTGTTGACGGCTCCTGCGCCGCCCGAGCCGAAGCCGATACCGGTGCCGACTTTCAGCGCCGCGAGCGGCGCCATGCCCGGCGGCATGGATGCGAAGACGAAGAAGCTCGTCATGTTCGGCGGCGCGGGCGCGGGCGCGCTGATCTTGTTGTTGCTCGGCATGCTGATGTTCGGCGGCAAGAAAACCGACGCGCCCGACGACGCGGCGAAGGCCGCGCTCTCGGCCAAGCAAGACGAGAAGAAGCCCGAGGAAAAGAAGGAAGAGCCGAAGGCGGAGGAAAAGAAGGAAGAGCCTGCCCCCGCCGCTTCGGCCGAAGAAAAGAAGCCCGACGAAGCGAAGACGGAGCCGGCCAAGACCGAGGCCGCCAAGACCGGCACGGGTCACGCGGCAGCGGCGACCCCGACCAAAAGGTCCGAAGAGCCCGCGCCGGCGGCGCCCAGCACCGCCCCTCCCTTCAGCAAAGCGTCCGCCATCTCTGCGCTCGGCGGCGCCGCCGGCTCGGCCGGTGGTTGCAAGAAAGCGGGCGGCCCGACCGGCGTCGGCAAAGTGCAAGTCACCTTCGCTCCCAGCGGTCGCGTGACGAGCGCTAGCGTGATGGGCCCGCCCTTCGCCGGCACCGCCGTCGGCGGCTGTGTCGCGAGCGCCTTCCGCCGCGCCAGAGTACCGGCCTTCTCCGGCAATTCCGTCACGGTCTCGAAATCGTTCGCCATCAACTAGGAGTTTTGGGCGGAGAAGGCAGCTCCGTACGACGCCAGCATCACCATCGATGACGTCGAATTCATCGGAATGGGCGCGGGCGGCGCGGGCGCGGGTGGTGCCGGCGGCGACCCGAGCGCGGGTGCGGGCGGGCAATAGCGCGGAAATCCGAGCCTTGGGCTGGGTCTGGAAACCTCCGGTGCTAGATCCCGGGGGGTTCCGTGATTCGTATCGAAGGCATCCAGAAGCACTACGGGCGAGGCGAAGCGGCGGTGCGCGTGCTGCGCGACGTCAGCCTGCGCGTGGAGACGGGCGAGCTGGTGTCGATCATGGGCTCGTCCGGCTCGGGCAAGTCGACGTTGCTCAACATTTTGGGCATCTTGGACGACTACGATCAAGGGGCCTACTACCTCGACGACAAGCTGATCCGGAATTTGAGCGAGCGCGAAGCCGCTCACTACCGCAACCGGCTGATCGGCTTCGTTTTTCAGTCGTTCAACCTGCTCGGCTTCAAGACCGCGGAAGAGAACGTCGCCCTCCCGCTCTACTATCAAGGTGTAGCGCGCCGCACGCGCAACAAGCTGGCGCGTGAATACTTGGAGCGCGTCGGGCTCGGGGCCCGCGCCGGGCATCTACCATCCGAGTTGTCGGGCGGAGAGAAGCAACGCGTCGCCGTCGCGCGCGCGTTGATCACCAAGCCCAAGCTCTTGCTCGCCGACGAGCCGACGGGCGCGCTCGACACGGCGACGTCGTACCAGTTGATGGACCTGCTACGCGAAATCAACGCCCAGGGCATGACGGTGGTGGTCGTCACGCACGAGCACGACATCGCCGAGATGACGTCGCGTACGATTCGACTGAAAGACGGACGTGTCGCCGAGCCGGAGCTCGCGCCGGCATGATCGAGGCGCTGCTCGAGCTGTGGGACGTGCTGAGCCGCAACGCGCTGCGCACGCTGCTCACCGGCCTGTCGGTCGCGTGGGGCGTGTTCATGCTGGTCGTCCTGTTGGGCGCCGGAAATGGCCTCGAAAACGGCGCCAACTGGGAGTTTCGCGACGACGCCCAAAACTCGGTTTGGATCGGCGGCGGCAAGACGTCGATTCCGTTCGCAGGCCGCAGCCCCGGTCGCACGATCCTGTTCAAGAACCAGGACTTCGCCGAGGTGGCGCGCAAAGTGCCGGGCATCGAGCACTTTACGGGTCGCTATTGGCTGTGGGGCGAGTTCAGCGTGAGCTACGGCAGCAAGCGCTCGGCCTTCAGCATCTTGGGCGTGCACCCCGACCATCGGTTCTTGGAAAAGACGTTGATGGTTCGTGGCCGCTACTTGGACGACAACGACCAGGCCGAGAAGCGCAAAGTCTGCGTCATCGGCAGCAAGGTGCGCGAAATTTTGTTCGGTAGCCGCGACCCGGTCGGCGAATACGTGAACATTCGCGGGCTGGCGTACAAAGTCGTGGGCGAGTTCGAAGATATCGGCGGCGAGAACGAGCTGCGCAAGATCTACGTGCCGCTCAGCACCGCGCAGCTCGTCTACAACCAGCCCGAGATCATTCACCAGCTCATCTTCACGGTGGGCGACGCGACCGTCGACGAGAGCAAAGTCATGGCCGAGGAGGTGCGCGCGATCGTGGCCAAGAACCACGGCTTCTCGGTCGATGACCGACGCGCGGTCCGCATGGGCAACAACCTCGAGCAGTACACGCGCATCACCGGCGTCTTTCGCTGGATTCGCATCTTCGTGTGGGTGGTCGGGGTCGGCACGCTGTTGGCCGGGATCGTCGGCATCGGCAACATCATGTTGATCTCGGTCGCCGAGCGCACCAAAGAGATCGGGGTCAGAAAGGCGCTCGGCGCCACGCCCGCGTCGATCATTCGCATGGTGCTGGGGGAGGCGTTGGTCCTTACCGGCGTCAGCGGTTACGCGGGGCTGGTGGCGGGAGTCGGCGTGGTCGAGCTGGTGGCGGCGCGCTTTCCGCAAGCGCCGTTCTTTCGTCAACCCAGCGTGAGCTTGGACGTCGCGGTGAGCGCAACTTTGCTGCTCGTCGCCGCCGGCGCACTCGCCGGCTTCTTTCCTGCTTACCGCGCGGCGCGGGTCAACCCCGTCGTAGCGCTGCGGAGTGATTGACGATGTTCGACCTGGACGCCTGGCAAGAGGTCTGGTCGACGCTGCGCAAGAACCGCCTGCGCGCGGTGCTCACGGCGTGCGGCGTGTTCTGGGGCATGTTCATGATGATGGTGTTGCTCGGCCTGGGCACCGGGCTCGAGCGCGGCGTCGTGCGCAGCCTGGGCGGTATGGCCTTGCACAGCGTGTACGTTTGGTCGCAGCGCACGAGCTTGCCGTACAAAGGGCTCCTACCAGGCCGCTACGTCAAATTCACGAACCCGGACATCGCGGTCATTCAGCACGTGCCGGGCGTGACCTACGTCGCCCCCCGCTTGCAGCTCGGGGGCTGGCGTGACGGGCAAAACATCACGCGCGGCGCCAAAATCGGCAACTTCAACGTCGTGGGCGACGTACCGGAGTTTCCGCTCGTCGAGCCGTTGGTGTTCACGCGCGGACGCTTTTTCAACCGCTTCGACATGGCCGACGAGCGTAAGGTGGCCGTCGTCGGCAGCCTCGTCACCAAAGAGTTGTTTCAGCCCGACGAGGATCCGGTCGGCCAGTATATCCAAGTCAAAGGCGTCAATTTTCTGATCGTGGGCGAGGTGAAGAGCCTGAAATTCGGCGACGAGGGTGACAAGCTCAGCGCCACCGTCTTCATTCCATTCGCTACATTTCAAAGCGCATTCAACCAGCGCGACCGCGTCGGTTGGTTCACGGTCGGGACGGATCCGACCTACCCGGCGGTGTGGGTCGAAGAATCGATCAAGCAGGCGCTGGCGGAAAAGCACCGCATTCACCCGAGCGACAACCAAGCCTTCGGCTCCTTCAACGCCGCCGACAAGTTCGAGAAGATCCAGGGATTGTTCCGGGGCATCCGCGCGTTCGTGTGGATGGTCGGGGCGCTCACGCTCGGCGCAGGCATGTTGGGCGTGAGCAATATTTTGCTGATCACGGTCAAGGAGCGGACGCGCGAGATTGGCATCCGAAAAGCGCTCGGCGCGACCCCCGGCTCGATCGTGCGCATGGTGGTCAAAGAATCGGTCGTGCTGACGATGTTGGCCGGATACCTCGGGCTGGTCGCGGCCGTGGCCGCGCTCGAGGGCTTTGCGAGCCTGCTGGCCAAATTGCCCGAAGCCCCGGTTTCCCGGCCCGAAGTCGACTTCAAGGCCGCGCTCGCGGCTCAATGTCTGCTCATTGCCGCCGGCCTGATTGCTGCCATCATGCCTGCCCGGCATGCGTCTCGTGTGCACCCCGTCGAGGCTTTGAGAAGCGAATGATCCGCCGCGTCGTTCCCGTACTGTTAGCGCTCAGCGTCGTCGGCGCCTTCGTGCTGACGCTGTTGTTCTTGTACAACAAGTCGCAAGCCAAGCCGGCCGTTTTCGAGACCGCGAAGCCGGTCGTGATGGACATCACGAAGAAGACGGTCGCGCCGGGCGCCATCGTTCCGCGACGCGAGGTTGCGATCAAGCCGCACGTGTCCGGCACGCTCGAGAAGCTGTACGTGGCGGCGGGGGAGATCGTGAAAGATCGCCAGCTGTTGGCCAAGATTCGCATCATTCCCAACGTGGTGGCGCTCAACAACGCCGAGTCGGCCATCCGCTCCGCGCAAATTGGCTACGACAACGCCCAGACCCAGATGAAGCGCTACCAGCAGCTGTTCGATCAGAAGCTGATGAACGAAACCGAGTTCAACCAGTTCAAGCTGGGCTTCGAGCTCAAGCGCCAAGAGCTGGAGACGGCGCAAAGCAATCGCGAGCTGATCAAAGAGGGCGCATCCAAGCGCAGCGGCAACGTGTCCAATCTGGTGAACTCGACCGTAGACGGCATGGTGCTCGACGTGCCGGTCAAAGAAGGGTCGAGCGTGATTGAAGCCAACAACTTCAACGAAGGCACGACCATCGCCGCGATCGCCGACATGGGCGACATGATTTTTCTGGGTCGCGTCGACGAATCGGAGGTGGGCAAGCTGAGCGAGGGCATGCCGGTCACGATCACGGTCGGGGCCCTGGGTGAAGAGCGGCTGGAAGGCAAGCTGGAGTACATTGCCCCCAAGGGCAAAGAGAAAGAGGGCACGATCGAGTTCGAGGTCAAAGCGGCCGTGAAGCTGAAGCAAGGGGTGCTCGTGCGCGCCAACTACAGCGCGAACGCCGACATCATCCTCGACACTCGCAAGGGCGTCCTCGCCATCGAAGAGAGCTTGGTCCAGTTCGACAAGAGCAAGGCGTACGTCGAGGTCGAAACCGCCCCGCAGGCGTTCAGCCGCCGCGAAGTGAAGCTGGGCTTGTCCGACGGCATCAACGTCGAGGTCTTGAGCGGCGTGAACCCGAGCGATCGCCTGAAGAAACCGCTCAGCGAAGCTCCCAGCGACACCAAGCCCAAGAAGCCTTGATACACTGAGCGCCTGATGAGTCGAACGGGATTTCAGAAGAGCGTGCGCATGTTCCACAAGTTCTCGGAAGAGACCATGCGGCGCCGTGGTGGCGATCAAGTCGGGCGTGACAGCATCGTGGCGCTCGCCGCCATCGAGAGCGTGCTCAAAGCCGAGCGATTGTTCGACGCCGCGCTTTTGGAGCCGTTGGCCGCCTTCACCAACCTGCTGCAAAGCTCGCAGCTACCGCCGGATTTCGGGGATTACAGCTTCGGCGACGCCTTGCTGGCCATCGAAGAGGCGCACGCCGAGCTGCGGCAAAGCGCCGAGCAGCGTTGGGAATTTGCGCCGGAGCTCAGCGACGAAACCGCCGCCAGCCTGGGCGACTTTGCGCCCGCGGTCGCCACGCCGAGCGCGCCGGAGCACGCGGCCAAGCTGCGCCGGTTCGTGCTCGACGCCGCGCAACAGGTCCAGCCTGGCGCCGCCCTGGTCGTGGGCGCGCTCGGGTGCGCCGATCTACCGCTGGCCGAGCTGGCGGCGCGCTTCGAGCGCCTCACGCTGAGTGACCTCGACTTGCCGCGCCTCGAAGAGCTGGTCCGGAGCGCTATCCCCGAAGCGCAGCGCGAGCGGGTGAAGCTGGAGCGCTACGACGTGACTGGTAGCTACGTCGCCTTCGCCCAGAGCGTGAACGAGACGGTCAAGGACGCGGGTGGCCCCGCCCAGGCCGAGCAGGCGTTGCTCGACTTGCTGGAAAGCTATGACGTCGGTGCCGGCAGCGCAGGCCTGAGCGCCGCCGAACAGAAGCCGGACCTCGCCATCTCCGCGATGTTGCTGACCGAGCTCGGCCGCGGCTATGCCCCCTGCATCGCGTCTGCTTTGAGCGCTCGCGGCTGGGATCCAAAAGCTGTCCACCGCCCGCCGTTGCAATCCAGCCTGGAGCTTTTGCGCTGCTTGCTGGCCCAACATCACATTCACGCGCTGCTGCGGCGCGCCAAAGCCGCGGTTCTGGTCAGCGCCGTCAGCGAGGTCGAGCTGCGCGCTGGTGCCGGCGGCAAGACGGCGCCCGCCGGCGAGCCCGTGGACTTGCTGTTCGTCGAGCGACTCGAAGAGCGGCTGCCGGAAATCGCCGAAATCAAGGCGGAGCAAAGCTGGGAGTGGCGGCAAGATCGGCAGGTCGGCGGCGAAAAGCGCAGCTTGCTCACCCTGGTCGAGGCCGTGCTCGTGTAGTGTCGGCGCGTCGGTCTCCGCCGTGGCCTACTTCGCTCGTCCGCTCGCTTGCTTCGCCTTCGCGCTAGGTCTCGGCGCGCCGGTCGTCGCGCGCGCCGAGAGCCCACCGCAGTTGTCCATCGCCACCGCCGGTGCGTGCCCGTCGGCGCAAGAAGTGACGGAGGAGCTGCGATTGCTGATGCCCGACGCCAAGCTCGACCTGAGCCCCGACGTCGTCGACAGCGACGTCGTCGTGAGCGACCGCGGCACGGGCTTCACGGTCAGGGTGCGCGGGCAGCGTCGCCGCTTCCGTGATCTCGAGCGCGACTGCACCGAGCGCGCCCGTCACGTCGCCGTGTTCACGGTGCTGGTCGTCGACCCACTGCACGTGCCCAGCCAGGCCGTGAACGACGCCGAAGAAGAGCCGGAGCTGCCGCAAAAACCGGCGAGAACCGAGGAGTTGCCGCCACCTTCGCCGGAGCCTGCGAAGCCCGCTCCGGCCGGCGCCCGCTTCGATTTGTCGCTTGGACCGCTCGCCCAGGTCGCGCTCAAATCGAATGCCGAGAGCGCGACCCAAGCCGGCGGCCTGGGCTTGCGCTCGCGCTACGGGCAGCGCGTCGGCGTGACGCTGGGCGTGGCGGGGCTGTTGCCGACTTCACTACACTTCGCCCAAGCCGACGCGCGCGCCTTTTGGATGCCGATGGACCTGGGCCTGTCGCTGTCGCGGCGCATGTCGAATTGGGAGGTCGCGATGGACTTGGGCGCGACCGCCGCGCTCTTGCTGGTGGAAGGGCAAGGGCAAGGTCTGGACACGACGCAGCAAGCCACTCGCCTGGAGGTAGGTGGCAGGCTCGGCGCGCAGGTGCGCTACTGGGCGAGCGAGCACGCGGGCATCTGCGGCGGCATGTTCGGCAGCTGGTTTCCAAAGCCGTACCGCCTGCAAGTCGAGGGCGTCGGCGTGGTGGGTGAAACCCCCGGCGCCTGGATCGGTGGCTCGCTGGGAGCGGTAATCAGGCTGTGATCAGCGGAGCAAGGCGGGGCGGGCGAGCCCCGCCGCCAACCGCACGGACGCTAGGAATCGCCAGTCTGCAAAAAGCGTAGACGCGCATTGAAGGTATACGATGTGCGCTTCCATGCGCGAAACCGCGAAAAACCGCAGCATGTCTGAAGTTTTTCACTGTTTGCATCCCTCTGTTTGAGACACGATGAATGCAATGGTGCAGCGGCTGTCGCCTCTCGATGTCGTGCTCGAGCAGCATGAAGGCGCCACGCTCACCTTCGAGCAGGTTTACGGCTCGTCGTTCAACGACGTCGCGCGCTGGATCCGCGCGCTCGGCGGCCTGCCTGCCGACGTCGAGGACCTGACTCAAGAAGTCTTTTTGGTCGTGCGCCGCAAGCTGAGCGGCTTCGACGGTCGCAACCTGCGCGGCTGGCTGTATCGCATCGCCCAGCGCACGGTGCGCGACTACCGACGGCGCGCCTGGTTCCGGCGCGTGTTTTTGGGCGGCGGCAGCACCCCGGACCCCTACGACAACGCCACCGCCGACGCGGATCCGAGCGAGCTATTCGAGCGGAAGGAAGCCGAGGGCTTGCTGCACGGACTACTGGCGCAAATGAGCGAAGTACGCCGCACCACGTTCATTCTGTTCGAAATCGAAGGCTATAGCGGCGAAGAGATCGCCGAGATGCAGAGCATCCCGCTGAACACGGTGTGGACGCGCCTTCATCACGCCCGGAAAGAGTTTACCCGACTCGTTTCCGAAAGTGGGCGCGCGGGGAGCGTCAAATGAAACCGCTACGAGAACACCTAGACGACCCTGACCTCGCCATCCGTGCGAGCGCGGCCTTGCTCTCGAAGGTACAGCCATTCGAGCTTTCGTCGGCCCAACGTCGTCGCATCCGCGCTCGTATCGACGCCGCGGGCGAGGCGCCCCGCGCCATGGCCTGGTTGCGCCCCGCGTTCGCGATCCCGGTCCTGTTGATCGTGGGCGTGGCGGGCGCCACGGTGGGCCCTCGCCTGTACCGCGCGGTGGTGCCGCAAAATTCGTTCGAGCCGAGCCCGCTGTCGGCCCAACCCGCGCCGCCCGCGCCGGCGCCGCGCGCGCCCGCCGCCCCCGCCGTTGCCCCCGCCGAGCCCGGTAGCATCGCGCCCGAAGATCTCGAGCCCGAGAAGCCCGCGCCGACGCCGCACGCCGCTCCTTCAGGCCCCGGCGCCGCGCTGATGATGGAAGCCCTGCAAGCCCGCCGCGCCGGCGACACCGCGCGCGCCCAACGGCTGACCATCGAATACCAAAAGAAGTATCCGAACGGCGCCCTCAAAGAAGAAGCGTTGGCCATCGCGTTCGAATCGGCGGCGGCGCGCAAGGATGCTTCGGCGACGCGGCTCGCGCAGAAGTACCTGGCCGCGTTCCCCCGCGGTCGCTTCCGCGCCCAAGCCGAACAAGTGTTGTCGAACCACTGAGTCTCGAGCCAACAAAACCTCCCGTCCCTCCCGTCCTCCCCGTAAAAGTCTAGGGACTCGCGGTTCACGACGTCGTCAGCGCACGGCTTGGCGAAGGCGTTCGGCGAGGCGGGTGACGCGTTCTTCGCGGCGAACTTCGCCGAGCGCCAATTTGAGGGCGCGTGGATCGGCGACGAGGACGCACAGCCTTTTTCCGCGGGTGACGGCGGTGTACACCAGGTTGCGCGACAGCATGACGAAATGCGCGGTGAGCAGCGGAATGACGACGGCGGGATACTCGCTCCCCTGGCTCTTGTGAATGCTGGTCGCGTACGCCAGCGTGAGCATGTCGAGGTCGGCGTCTTGGTAGGCGACGTCGCGTCCGTCGAAGCGCACCGTAAGCTGGCGCGCTTCGACGCTCACGTGCTGGACGAAGCCGAGATCGCCGTTGTGCACCTCGCGCTCGTAGTCGTTCTTCAGCTGCAAGACTTTGTCGCCGACACGAAAGGTCTGGCCATGGTGCTCGATGGCGGGGCCGGTTGGATTCAGCGCCGCCTGCAGCATCTGATTGAGCGCGGCGGTGCCGGCGGGCCCGCGGTGCATGGGCGTGAGCACCTGCACGTCACGCAGCGGGTCGAAGCCGAAACGCCGCGGAATCCGCACCGTTACCAGCTCGCGGACGGTCTCGGCGGCCTCCTCCGCCTCCCGCCGCGAGATGACGAAAAAATCCGCTTTGGGCGACTCGGGGTCGGCGCTCTCCGGCATCTCGCCCGTCAAGATGCGATGCGCGTTCTGCACGATGCGGCTCTCGCCGGCTTGGCGAAAGATTTCGTTGAGCCGTACCGTGGTCACCACGCCCGAATCGATCACGTCGCGCAGCATGGCGCCCGGACCGACCGACGGCAGCTGATCGGCATCGCCCACGATGATCAGCCGCGCCGCGTCGGGTAGCGCCGACACCAGCGAAGCCGCCAACGGCACGTCGATCATCGACGCCTCGTCGACGATGACCACGTCGGCTTCGAGCGGCTTCTGCTCGCCGAGCTGAAAGCCGCCCTGGCGCGGATCGTATTCGAGCAACCGGTGCAGCGTGCTGGCCTCGTGCGACGTCGCCTCCGCGAGTCGTTTGGCGGCGCGACCGGTAGGCGCGGCCAAGCGCACTTGCAGGTGCGCGCGCTTCATCACGTCCAAAATGGCGCGCACAATCGTGGTTTTGCCGACGCCGGGGCCGCCCGTGACGACGATCAGCTTGTGCTCGGCGGCGCCCTTGACGGCCGCGCGCTGCGCCGGCGCCAAGCTGACTTTGGCATGCTTTTCGAAGCGTTCGATCGCGCTCTCGATACCGGGCAGCACGCGCCCCGGTCGCGACCGCAGCCGCGTGAGGCCGTCCGCCAGCGCGGTTTCGGCGCGATGCAGACGGGTCAGGTACACGCCCTGCTCTTCGACCACCACGTGCCCACTCGCCCACAGCTTGTCGATGGCGGGCCCGATGTGCCCGACGTCGATCTCGAGCATGGCCGCCGCGCGATCGCTCAACGGGTCGCGCCCGAACAACACGTGCCCTTGATCGGCCAAGCCGTTCAGCTCGTGGAGCACGCCCGCCTGAACCCGGTCGGGATGGTCGCCGGCGATGCCCAACGATTTGGCGATGCGATCCGCGGTTTTGAAGCCGATGCCGCGCACTTCCATGGCCAAGCGATAGGGCGCCTCTTGCACGATGCGGGCGGCGTTGTCGCCGTAATGTTTGTGAATGCGCGCCGCCAACGCGGGCGAAGCCCCGTGCGTCTGCAGCAGCAACATCACGTTGCTGACCGCGCGCTGCGACGCCCACGCCTTCTTCACTTCGTCGATACGCCGCTCGCCCATGCCGGGAATCAGCTTCAAGCGCTCCGGCTCGTGATCGAGCATGGTGAGGCTGTCCATGCCGAACGCCGAGACGATACGCTTGGCGAACGCGGGCCCGATGCCGGGAATCAACCCCGAGCCCAGGTAGCGCTCGAGCCCGACCAGCGTCTCGGGCGCCAAGGTCACCAGCGTGTCGGCCCGAAATTGTTCACCGTGCTTGGGATCTTGACGAAAGTCGCCCGTGACACGCACGCGGACGCCACTTCCCACCGGCGGCAGCATGCCCACGACCGTTACACTGCCGCGCTTACCGGCCGGCCCCTCCAGCGAGCCCAGCTTGAGCACGCGAAAGCCGGTCGCATCACTTTCGTAAGTAATGCGTTCGACTTCTCCGGTCAACGTGACGGCCACGGCGGGTATATTACGAGACAACAGGGAGGCGGGGAGGCGGGGAGATTTTGAGGGTGGGTAAACACGCTCGCCTCGACGTGCCCGGCCAGCGTCGAGGCCGCCTCCTGCTCGCTCCAAGGCAAACATTTCTCGTTCGGTCCTCGGAACGAGAAATGCGTTTCTCGGCCTCCCCCGCCTCCCCCTTCATTTATCAGCCGCCCAGCTGGGCGGCGTCGCCCCATACGAAAACTCGGCCTACCCCGGGAAAGCCGAGCTTCTCGCACAAGAAACTGGGCGGATGGATGGTCGACCGGGGCCGAGTGGCCACTATAGTACCGGCCCGATGACGGTTTCGCAGAGACTCCATGAGCGCTGTGGGTGTGGGGCGGCGAAGAGCACGTTTAGCTTGGCCGGAACGGAGCGAAAGTACGAGCGCTCACGCCCGTATCGTCTCGAGCACTTGTTCATCGATTTGACCCTCGACTTCGACACGAAGTCGGTGCGTGGGCGCGCCGTGCTCGACTTTCGGCGCGTGTCGCCGAAAGAGAGCAGCCTGCTCGTCGACGCCATCGGCTTCGAGCTGGACAGCGTGCGCGTGGACGACGGCTCCGGCCTGAAGCCGGCGAGCTACAGCTACGACGGCGAGGTGTTGACGCTCGAGGGCTTGCCGGAGCGCGGTCAGCTGCGCATCGACTACAAAGCCACGCCCAAGCGCGGCTTGTATTTTTTGGCTCCGGACGAGCACGTCAAGCACCGGCCGTTGCAAGCCTGGACGCAGTGCCAGGACGAAGACGCGCGCCATTTCATTCCGTGCGTCGACAAGCCGCACGTCAAAATGTCGACCGAGCTCTCGGCCACGGTCCCGGCCGGATTTCAGGTGTTGTCCAACGGGGAGCTGGTGAGCGCCGAGAAGCGCCACAAGATGCCGTGGACCTACCATTTCAAGCTCGAGCAGCCCCACCCCAGCTATTTGCTGACCCTGGTGGTCGGGCATTTCGACGTGGTCGAAGCTCGCCCCGCCGATCTAGGCGATCGTCAGGTGCCGATCAGCTACTTGGTGCCGGTAGGCCAAGCCGGCAGCGCCGCGCGCAGCTTGGGTGAAACGCCGCGTATGTTGGAGTTCTTTTCCGAGCGCTTTGGCGTGGCGTTTCCGTGGCAGCGCTACTCGCAGGTCGTGGTCAGCGACTTCATTTTCGGCGGTATGGAGAACACCACCGCCACCACGCTGTACGAGCACGTGATGCTCGACGAGCGCGCGGCCCTGGACATCAGCTCCAACGACTTGGTGGCGCACGAGCTGGCGCATCAATGGTTCGGTGACTACGTCACCTGCCGCGATTGGTCGCACGCCTGGCTGAACGAAGGCTTTGCCACCTTCTGCGAGCACCTGGAGCGCGAGCAACGGCTGGGCCGCGACGAGTACGACTACGGCGTCGCGGGCGACGTGGATACGTACCTGGGCGAAGCGGGCGGGCGCTACCAGCGGCCGATCGTGTGCCGCGACTATGTCGAGCCGATCGATCTATTCGACCGCCATTTGTACGAAAAGGGCGGGCTCGTCTTGCACATGCTGCGGCGTGAGCTGACCGACGCCGTGTTCTTCGAGGGCGTGCAAAAGTATTTAAAACGACACGCTTTCGGCATCGTCGAGACGACGGATTTGATGCGCGCCTTCGAAGAGGTGTCGGGCCGCTCGCTCGAGCGCTTCTTCGACCATTGGGTGTACCGCCCCGGCCACCCCGAGCTGAAGGTCTCCGTCGCTTACGACGACGGCTTGCTCAGCGTGGCCCTGAAACAGACGCAAAAAACCGGCGACACGGCGCTCTTTGCGCTGCCGATCGAGATCGAGGTGACCCACAACGACGGCACCCGCACTCGCCACCACAAGCTGATGACGGAGGCTCACGACGTGCTGACGCTGCCGCTCGACAAGCGGCCCCAGCACGTCGGTTTCGATCCAGAGCAGCGCGTGATTGGCAAGCTGACCTTCGAAGCGCCCGGCGACATGGTGCGCCACCAACTGGCCGAAGGCTCGAACGCGCTGTTGCGCTGGGTGGCGGCCGATGCGCTGTCGAAGAAGAACGACCCCAGCAGCGTGAAGGCGCTGAGCGACACCTTGGCCCGCGAAGGCGAAGCCTGGATGGTGCGGGTGGAAGCGGCGCGCGCGCTGGGCAAGGTGCGCTCGGACGACGCGCTCGAAGCGCTCTTGGCCACGCGCGAAACGTCGCACCCCAAAGTGCGCCGCGCCGTAGCGGGAGCGCTGGGCGCCTTCAAGAAACCGGCCGCAGCCAAGGCCCTGCAGGCGCTGCTCGACACCGAGCCCAGTTACCTGGTGAGCGCCGACGCCGCGCGCGCGCTCGGCCGCACCCGTCAGCCTGGCGCGCTGGAAACGCTCAAATCCGTGGTCGATCAGGCGTCGTGGGCCGACGTGATCCGGGCCGGGGCGCTGGATGGCATGGCCGCGCTGCGCGACGACAGCGCGCTCGACTTGGTGGCCAAGCGCACCCGCTACGGCATCCCGACGCGCGGCCGCCGCGCCGCCGTGCACGCCTTGGCTAGCTTGGGCGAAGGGCGCAAGACGCGCGAGCAGCTCGAAGACTTGCTGGACGACAAGGATCCGCATTTCAAGATCGACGTCGTGGCCGCGTTGACCGCGCTCGGCGACGCCAAGAGCCGCGGGCCCATGCGGCGCGCGCTCGATCGCGAGCTGGACGGCCGCGTTTCTCGCCGCTTGCGCGAAGCCCTGCGCGACATGGGCGACAGCCCGACCGCGGACAAAAAGCGCCTCAACGACGAGCTGGAAAGCGTCAAAGACGAGCTGACGGAGCTGAAGAATCGGCTCGCCAAGCTGGAGGGCCGCAAGACCGACAAGGCCAAGCCGGTCGAGGCGAGCAAGCCGATCGTCAGCGCCAAGCCCGTGGCCAAGCCCACCGCGTCGAAGGTGACACCGACGGCCAAGGCGGCGCCAGCGGCCAAAGCGGCCGCGCCCTCCAAAGCCGCCGCGACCTCCAAAGCGGCCGCGACCTCCAAAGCCAAAACCCGCGCCGCCACCCAGAAATCAGCCAAAAGCGCGGCAAAAACCGCGACCGGCTCGAAGGCGCCACGCAAGAGGCGCAAGTGAGCGACGAAGCGGGCGTTCGACTCGAGCGGCGGGGCAGCATCGCGCTCGTCACGCTCGACCGTCCCGAGCGCATGAACGCGCTGTCGCGCGCGCTGGTGGCGCGCTTCGGTGAAATCGGTCGCGAGGTCGCGGCGCTCGACGACGTGCGGTTGGTCATCGTCACCGGCGCGGGCGACAAAGCCTTTTGCGCGGGCGCTGACTTGAAAGAGCGCGCCAGCATGAGCCAAGACGAAGTGCGCGCACTTTTGCGGGCCTACGACTCCGAGCTCGGCTGGCTGGAGACGTGCGCGGTGCCGACGCTCGCGGCCATCAACGGCGCCGCGCTGGGCGGAGGCCTGGAGCTTTCGCTGTTGTGCGACCTGCGCGTGGCCGCCCATCACGCCGTGCTGGGTCTGCCCGAGACGAGCCTGGGCGTCATCCCCGGCGCTGGCGGCACGCAACGGCTGCCCCGCCTGCTGGGCGAAGCCCGCGCCAAAGAGCTAATTTTGCGGGCGGCGCGGCTGAGCGCGCCCGAAGCCTTGATTTTGGGCCTGGTGAACCAAGTGCTGCCCAAGAGCGAAGACTTCGTGCTCGAGGTCATGAATTGGGCCGAGCCGATCTTGAACGGCG
>Ga0164241_10003714_pt1 | contig 15172 bp, 3 predicted proteins | sample OricomyardsoilBY_FD_108780 | JGI IMG/M metagenome (GOLD analysis project Ga0164241, IMG submission 108780) | Backyard soil microbial communities from Emeryville, California, USA - Original compost - Back yard soil (BY) | ecosystem: Environmental > Terrestrial > Soil > Unclassified | place: USA... | reverse complement strand
GAGCCGCTCGACGTCGACGAGCTCTACGAGCGTCTCGCCGATCACGGCGTCGAGTACGGGCCGGCCTTCCGCGGTGTGCGGTCCGCCTGGCGCCTCGGCGAGGAGCTGCTCGCCGAGGTCTCGCTGCCCGAGGAGCAGGCCCAGGAGGCCCGCCGCTTCGGGTTGCACCCGGCGCTCTTCGACGCCACCGGTCATGTCGGCGTCGACCTTGCTCTGGCAGCGGACGAGGGGGAGGGTGGGCTGGCGCTGCCGTTCGCCTGGCGCGGCGTGCGGATCGCCTCCCCGGGCGCCTCGACCCTGCGCGTGCGGGTCAACCCGGCGGGGGACGGCCCCAGCCTCCTCGCCTTCGACGAGGCGGGCGACCTCGCCGTCGCCGTCGATTCGCTCGCCCTGCGCCCGCTCGACCTCGCCCAGCTGCCGACGGCCTCGCCTCGCCTGCCGCTGCATCGCGTCGAGTGGGTCGAGGCCGGGGAGGGAGGCAACGGATCCGGGTCTCCCCGCGTTGCCATTCTCGGCGAGCCGCTGGCCGCTGGGCCGGCGGCTCAGCGGTACCCCGACCTGCCCGCCCTGCTCGAGGCGATCGACGCCGGCGCCGAGGTCCCCGAGATCGTCGTCGCCAGCTTCGCGCCGCCCGGCGAGGAGGGCGACGTTCCCCAGCTCGCCCACGCCCACGCCCACCGGGCTCTGCAGTTGCTGCAGGACTGGCTCGCCGCCGGGGAGCTGGCCGAGAGCCGCCTCTGTGTACACACCGCCGCTGCCATCGCCGTCGCCGCCGGCGAGAGCCCCGACCTCGCCTCGGCGGCGCTCTGGGGATTGCTGCGATCGGCCCAGTCCGAGCACCCGGGCCGCTTCGCGCTGATCGACAGCGACGGCGAGCCGGCCTCCCTGGAGGCGCTGCCTGCCGCTCTCGGGGCGGGCGCGGGCGAGTCGCAGATCGGCCTGCGCGAGGGCAGGATGCTGGTTCCCCGCCTGGCCCGGGTCGAGCTGGGGGACGACGAGCAAGCGGCGAGCTTCGACCCCGGCTCGACGGTCCTGATCACCGGCGGGACCAGCGGCCTCGGCGCTCTCCTCGCCCGTCATCTCGCCGCCGAGCACGGCGCCCGCCACCTGCTCCTCGCCAGCCGGCGCGGGGCCGAGGCCGAGGGAGTGGACGAGCTGCTCGAGGATCTGCGGGGCATGGGGGCGGAAGCGACGGTGAGCGCCTGCGACGTCGCCGATCGGGCCCAGCTCGAGGCGCTGCTCGGCTCGATCGCCTCCGAGCACCCACTCGGCGCCGTCGTCCACTCGGCGGGGGTGATCGACGACGGGCTGCTCGACTCCCTCGACGCCGAGCGCCTCGATCGCGTTCTCACCGCGAAGGCCGACGCCGCCTGGCACCTGCACGAGCTGACCGCGGCGATGGAGCTCTCCCACTTCGCGATGTTCTCCTCGGTGGCCGGCGTACTCGGCGCTCCCGGCCAGGCCAACTACGCCGCCGCCAACTCCTTCCTCGACGCACTCGCGGCACGCCGCAGCGCCGCCGGCCTGCCTGCCGTCTCGCTGGCCTGGGGCGCCTGGGCTCAGGCGACCGGCATGACCGGTCAGCTCGACGAGGCCGATCTGGGCCGAGTCGGTCGTTTCGGCTTGGCGCCGATGCCGCCGCAACTCGGCCTCGACCTCTTCGACGCGGCCTGGGCCGGGCCGGAGCCGCTGTTGGTCCCGGCAAAGCTCGATGGCTCCGGCCTGCGCGCCCAGGCGGCGGCCGGGACCCTGCCGCCGATCCTGGCCGCGCTGGCCGGACCGGTTCGTCGGGCCGCGGAGCGCGAGTCGCTGGCGCGGCGACTCGCCAAGGTCCCGGAGGGGGAAAGAGAGCGGGTGGTGCTGGAGCTGGTCCGTGGCAACGTCGCCGCCGTGCTCGGCCATGCCTCGGCCGAGGCGATCGATCCCGAGAGCGCCTTCATGGACCTCGGCTTCGACTCGCTGGCCGCGGTTGAGCTTCGCAATCGCCTCAACGCCGCGACCGGACTGCGCCTGCCGCCCACACTGGTCTTCGACTACCCGTCGACGACAGCGGTCGCCGGGCACCTGATCGCCCAGGTCGCTCCGGGGGCCGGCCTCGAGAGCACGGAGGGATCGGCCGGCGAGGACGAGGACGAGGCGGCCGGCGAGGACCTCGCCGCGATGTCGCACGAGGAGATGTTCGAGCTGATCGACGAGGAGTTCGGGGCCGTATGAGTGCTGCCGGAGGAAACGAGCTGGCGACGCCCGCGGATGGCTCGGTCGCCACCGAGGCGCGCTTGCGTCAGTACCTGGAGAAGCTCACGGTCGACCTGCGCCGCTCGAAACGGCGAGTCGACGATCTCGAGGGGCGCGCTCGGGAGCCGATCGCGATCGTCGCGATGAGCTGTCGCTACCCCGGTGGGGCCGACTCGCCGGAGCGGCTCTGGGAGCTGGTCAGCGAGGGTCGCGACGCGATCGACGCCTTTCCCGCCGACCGCGGCTGGGACCTGGAGCGCATCTACCACCCCGAGCCCGGCCGGCCGGGAACGTGTTACGCCCGGGCAGGGGGCTTCGTCGACGACGTCGCCGAGTTCGACCCCGGCTTCTTCGGGATCAGCCCCCGCGAGGCGCTGGTCATGGACCCTCAACAGCGGCTGTTGCTGGAAGCGTCGTGGCAGGCTCTTGAGCGAGGCGGCCTCGACCCCCGCTCGCTGCGCGGCACTCCGGTCGGCGTGTTCGCGGGAGTGATGTCGCAGGAATACGAGGCGGCCGAGGTCGGGATCGCTGCGGGGATGACCAGCAGCATCGTCTCTGGCCGCGTCGCCTACGCCCTCGGCCTCGAGGGCCCGGCGATCACGGTCGACACCGCCTGCTCCTCCTCGCTGGTCGCGATGCACCTCGCCGCCCAGTCGCTGCGCGCCGGCGAGTGCTCGCTGGCGCTGGCCGGCGGCGTCACCGTGCTGACCACGCCCAACCCGCTGATTCTCTTCAGCCGCCAGCGTGGCCTTGCCCCGGATGGGCGCTGCAAGTCCTTCGCCGAGGCTGCCGACGGTGTCGGCTGGGGCGAGGGCGTCGGCATTCTCGTCCTCGAGCGCCTCGCCGAGGCGCGGGAGAACGGCCACCCGGTCCTGGCCACGATCCGCGGCTCCGCCGTCAACCAGGACGGCGCCTCCAACGGCCTGACCGCCCCCAACGGCCCCTCGCAGGAGCGGGTGATTCGCCAGGCGCTGGCCAATGCCGGCCTCGAGCCGAAGGACGTCGACGCGGTCGAGGCGCACGGCACCGGCACGACCCTCGGCGACCCGATCGAGGCGGGGGCCCTGCTTGCCACCTACGGCCAGGGCAGGGAGAGGCCGCTGTGGCTCGGCTCGGTCAAGTCCAACATCGGGCACACCCAGGCCGGCGCCGGAGTCGCCGGGGTGATCAAGACGGTGATGGCGATGCGCGAAGGGGAGCTGCCGAAGACCCTCCACGTCGACAGCCCCTCCTCCAATGTCGACTGGGAGGCGGGGGCGATCGAGCTGCTGACCGAGTCCGTGCCCTGGCAGCCAGGCGACCGGCCACGGCGCGCTGCCGTCTCCTCCTTCGGGATGAGCGGCACCAACGCGCACGTGATCCTCGAGGCCGAGGCGTCGCCGGCCTCGGCCGAGCTCGAGGGGGAGGACGAGGGCGCGAGCGCGGGCCCGCTGCTGCCGGGTGCGCTGCTGTTGCCGCTCTCGGCCCGCTCCGAGGCCGGCCTGCGGGCTCAGGCGGCGCGCCTGGCCGCCCACCTGAAGCGCAACCCCGAGCTCGAGCCGGTCGACGTCGCCTACTCGCTGGCCACGACCCGCGCCAGCTTCGAGCATCGCGCGATCGTCGCCGAGCCGGACCGCACGGGGGTGCTCGCCGCGCTCGATGCCGTCGCTCGCGGCGAGTGGACCGGCCCGGTCGTCGCTGGCGTCGCCAGCGCCGAGCGTCGCCCGGTCTTCCTCTTCGGCGGCCAGGGCTCGCAGTGGCCTGGCATGGGGCTGGAGCTGCTCGACGCCTCGCCCTTCTTCGCCAGACGCATGCGGGCCTGCGAAGAGGCGCTCTCGCCGTTCGTCGAGTGGTCCCTGGAGGAGACCCTGCGGGAAGCGGACGGCCAGTGGCTCGATCGCCTCGACGTCGTCCAGCCCGCCCTCTTCGCGGTGATGGCCTCGCTGGCGGAGCTCTGGCGTGAGCTCGGCGTCGAGCCGGCGGCGGTCGTCGGCCACTCCCAGGGAGAGATCGCCGCCGCCTACGTCGCCGGTGGCCTCTCGCTCGAGGACGCGGCGCGCATCGTCGCCCTGCGCGCCCGTGCGATGGCCAAGATCGCCGGCCAGGGCGGCATGCTCTCGGTCTCGCTGCCGGCCTCCCAGCTGCCCGCTCGCCTCGAGCCCTTCGGCGAGCGCGTCTCCCTCGCCGCGATCAACGGGCCGGCCTCGCTGGTGGTGTCGGGGGAGCCCGCCGCCCTGGCCGAGCTCGCGGCCAGCTGCGAGAGGGACGGAGTGCGGGCTCGCACGGTCGCCGTCGACTACGCCGCCCACTCCGCCCAGGTCGATGCCCTGCGCGCCGAGCTGGTCGAGGCCTTCGCCCCGATCTCGCCGCGGGCCGGGACGATTCCCTTCCACTCGACGGTGACCGGGGAGGCGCTCGATACGGCCGAGCTCGGTGCCGAGTACTGGTGCCGCAACCTGCGCGAGGCGGTGCTCTTCGAGCCGGTGGTCCGCTCGCTGCTGGCCAACGGCCACCGCACCTTCATCGAGATCTCGCCGCACCCGGTCCTCGGCTTCGGCCTCAGCGAGACGATCGACGACGCCCTGCCCGCCGAGGCGACGGCGACGGTGCTCGGCACCCTGCGTCGCGAGGACGGTGGCCCGGCCCGTTTCTCGATGTCTCTCGCCGAAGCCGGCGCGAGCGGGGTCGCTGTCGGCTGGGAGGCGCTCTTCGCGGGGTCGGGCGCCAGCCCGGTCGACCTGCCGACCTACCCCTTCCAGCGCAAGCGCTACTGGCTGGCGCCCGCCGCGGCGGGCGCCGATCCGGTTGCGCTCGGCCAGGCGGCCGCCGAGCACCCGTTGCTGGGCGCATCGCTCTCCACCGCGACCGGGCAGCAGTTGCTGCTGACCGGCCGCATCGCGCTGGCCACACATCCCTGGCTGGGCGAGCAGGCGGTGCACGGGGCGCCGCTGTTGCCGGCCGCGGCTTTCCTGGAGATGGCCTTGCGTGCGGCCGCGGAGGCCGGCTGCGAGGCGGTCGAGGAGCTGCGGCTGTGCAGCCCCCTCGTCCTTCCCGAGCACGGCGCGTTCCAGGTCCAGGTGAGCGTCGGCGAGCCCGGCGAGGACGGCGCGCGGAAGATCTCGATCCACTCCCGGCCCGAGCCCGATCGGGAGGGTGACGAGGAGGACGAGGAGGGCGAGGAGTGGACGTGCAATGCCGAGGGCAGCCTCGGTCGCGAGGCGCCGCCGGCCCCCGAGCCGCCCAGCTCCTGGCCGCCTGCCGGCGCCCAGCCGCTCGACGTCGAGGACCTCTACGACCGGCTCGCCGACCAGGGTGTCGAGCTCGGCACCGCCTTCCAGGGGCTCGCGGCCGCCTGGCGCGTCGGTGAGGGTCTCTGCGCCGAGATCGAGCTTGCCGAGGAGCAGCTCGAGCAGGCCCCGAGGTTCAGCCTGCACCCGGCGCTGTCGCAGCTGGCACTGCAGCTCGTCGCCCTGGAGGGCGGGGGCGGGGACGCCGAGTTGCCGGCCCTCCTTGGCGCCGTCTCGGTGCACTCGCCGGGCGCCACCAAGCTGCGCGTTTGGAGCGTTGCGGGCGACGCCGAGGACGGCGCCTGCCTTGGCTTTGCCGACGGCGACGGCAAGTCACTGGGCGCGGTCCGGGGCCTCGTCTGCGCCCCGGTCGCGGTCGAGCAGGTAGAGGGTGCGCGGCGCTCTCGGCGCGAGCCACTGCTGCAGCTCGAGTGGATCGAGGTCGATGCGCCTCCGGTCACGGGGGAAGCGAGCCCCGAGCTCGTCGTCGAGGACTCGTTCGCCTCCCTCGCCGGCGAGGGAGTGCCGCCGCGCGCCGCGCAGGCGGCGACCCAGCGGGCACTCGAGCTCCTGCAGGGGTGGATTGCCGGGGAGCGACTGGGCGATTCCCGGCTGGCGATCCTCACCCGGGGCGCGGTTGCCCCGGCGGCGGACGAAGAACCCGACCTCGCCGCGGCGTCGCTCTGGGGCCTGGTGCGCTCGGCCCAGGCCGAGTACCCCGGCAGCTTCGTCCTCGTCGACGTCGACGACTCCGAGCCCTCCCGCCAGAGCCTGGCCGCGGCACTCGAGCTGACGGCGGAGGAGCCCCAGCTGGCGATCCGTCAGGGCAGGGTGCTGGCGCCGCGGCTGGCTCGGCTCGCCGGTGAGGAAGAGGAGGCCACGGCGCCGACGCTCGACCCCGAATCCACAGTCCTCGTCAGCGGCGCCGGCGGCGGCCTCGGCGCGCTCGTCGCCGGCCATCTGGCCGAGCGGCACGGCGCCCGCAATCTCTTGCTGGTCTGCACGGGAAGCGAGGAGCTGGATGACGTGGCAGCACTGAAGATGCGCCTCGACGAGCTGGGGTGCAGCGCGCGGGTCGAGGACTGCGACATCGCCGATCGCGAGCAGCTGCGGCGCCTGCTCGACTCGATCGACCCTGCGCACCCGCTGGGTATGGTCGTCCACGCGACCCGGGTGCTCGACGACGGAGTGCTCGGCGCCCTCGACCCGGAGCGACTGGAGCGGGTGATGCGCCCCAAGGTCGACGCCGCATGGAACCTGCACGAGCTGACCGCGAGCTCACAGCTGAGCGAGTTTCTGCTCTTTTCCTCGGTCAGCGGGGTGCTCGGCGGCGCCGCTCAGGCCAACTACGCGGCCGCCAACGCCTTCCTCGACGCGCTCGCCACCCATCGCCACGCCCGTGGCCTTGCCGCCACCTCGCTGGCCTGGGGCCTGGTTGACCTCGGCGAAGACGACGAGGGTCTGGGCGAGGCCGGCCGGGCGCGGATGGCGCGAGCCGGCATCGCGCCGCTGGAGGCGGACCTGGCGCTGGTGCTCCTCGACCGTGCCCGTGCCGCCGGTGAGCCGCTGCTGGTGCCGATCGAGCTCGAGCGGGCCGGCCTTCGCGCGCAGGCCAGAGAGGGCCTGCTGCCGGCGATCATGCGAGGGCTCGTGCGGGACTCGGGCCGTCGCGGCGGCGCCCAGGCGTCGCTCGCCGAGCGGCTGCTGGGCGTTCCCCGCGACGAGCGCCCGGCTCTGGTCCTGGAGCTGGTTCGCGACCACGTCGCCGCCGTGCTCGGCTATGCCTCCGGGCAGGAGGTCGAAGCCGAGCGCGCCTTCCTCGATCTCGGCTTCGACTCGCTGGCCGCAGTCGAGTTTCGCAACCGGCTCAGCGCCGCGACCGGCCTGCGCCTGCCGCCGACGCTTGCCTTCGACTACCCGTCGCCAGCCGCGCTTGCCGGCTACCTCGTCGCCGCGGCGGACCCAGAGGGCGTCGACAGCCCCGAGGCGGAGATCGACGAGGCGCTGGAGAGCCTCGAAGCGAGGCTCGCCGCGGTTGGCGGGGACCGCGGTGCCCGCGAGCGGGTCAGCATGCGTCTGCGCACGGCCCTCGCCGGCCTTTCCGGCGGCGAGGCGGGCGAGGCGGAGGCAGAGATGGCTGCCGATGACCTCGGCTCGATGTCGGACGACGAGGTATTCGCCCTGATCGACGAGGAGATCGGCGATGGCTGACGAGGCGAGGCTTCGCGAGTACTTGGAGAAGGCCGCGGTCGACCTGCGCAAAGCGCGCCGCCGCGTCCGCGAGCTCGAGCGCAGCGCCCACGAGCCGATCGCGATCGTCGGCATCGGCTGTCGCTATCCGGGTGGGGCGAATACTCCCGAGCAGCTCTGGGAGCTGGTCGCCAGCGGCGCCGACGCGATCTCCCCCTTCCCGGACGATCGAGGCTGGGACCTGGAGCGGATCTATCACCCCGACCCCGACAACCCGGGCACCACCTACGTCCGCGAGGGCGGCTTCGTCGCCGAGGCGACCGACTTCGATCCCGTCTTCTTCGGGATCAGCCCCCGCGAAGCGTTGATGGTCGATCCCCAGCAACGGCTTCTGCTGGAAGCCTCGTGGGAGGCCCTCGAACACGCCGGGATCGACCCGGGCGCGCTGCGCGGCAGCCAGACGGGTGTCTTTGCCGGGGCGGGCTCGGCCGACTACGGGCACGCGGTTGCGGCCGCATCGGTGGGCATGGGAGCGCTGATCGCCGGGGCGTCGTCGAGCGTCATCTCCGGGCGGATCTCCTACACGCTCGGCTTCGAGGGGCCGGCGATGACCATCGACACCGCCTGTTCCTCCTCGCTTGTCGCGCTGCACCTCGCCAGCCAGGCGCTGCGCGGGAGAGAGTGCTCGCTGGCGCTGGCCGGGGGCGTCGCGGTGATGTCGACGCCGGCCGGCTTCATCGATCTCAACGGGACTCGGGGCCTGGCCCCGGACGGGCGCTGCAAGGCCTTCGCCGACAGCGCCGACGGGACCGGCTTCTCGGAGGGGGTCGGCGTGCTGGTCCTCGAGCTTCTCTCGGAGGCGCAGCGAAACGGGCGGGAGGTACTGGCCGTGGTGCGCGGATCGGCGATCAACCAGGACGGCGCCTCGAACGGGCTCAGCGCCCCCAACGGGCCGTCTCAGGAGCAGGTGATCCGCCAGGCGCTGGCCAGCGCCGGCCTCTCGCCGAAGGACGTCGACGTCGTCGAGGCTCACGGCACCGGTACCGCGTTGGGCGACCCGATCGAGGCCGGCGCCCTGCTCGCCACTTACGGCCAGAAGCGCGAGACGCCGCTGAGGCTCGGCTCGGTCAAGTCCAACATCGGCCATACGGCAGCCGCGGCCGGTGTCGCGGGGGTGATCAAGATGACGATGGCGATGCGAGCGGGCGTGTTGCCCAGGACACTCCACGTCGACAACCCCTCTGCCCAGATCGACTGGTCGGCGGGAGGGGTGGAGCTGCTCGTCGACGCCGAGCCCTGGCAGGCCAACGGGCGGCCCCGCCGCGCCGGTGTCTCCTCGTTCGGGGTGAGCGGAACCAACGGCCACGTGATCCTCGAGCAGGCGCCGGAGGCGGACGAGACGGATGGGGCCGGTGCCGCCCCGCCGCTTCGAGGACAGGCGCTGCCGGGCCCGGTTCCCGTCGTCATCTCGGCAAAAACCGAGGCCGCCCTGCACGACGCCGCTGCCGGCCTGGCCTCGTGCCTGCAGGCGGACCCGGATCTCGAGCCGCTCGACGCCGGCTTCTCCCTGGCGACCGCCCGCCCGCGCTTCGAGCACCGGGCGGTCGTCGTGGCGGCGGATCGCGCCCAGCTCTCGGCGCAGCTCGGGGCTCTCGCGCGGGGGGACGACGGCACCTCCACCTGGCGTGGCAGCGCCCGCGGCGACAAGCGCCCCGCCTTCCTCTTCCCGGGCTTCGGGTCCCAGTGGGAGGGGATGACGGTTGAGCTGCTCGACTCCTCGCCGTTCTTCGCCGAGCAGATCGGCCAGTGCGGGGAGGCGCTGGGCCAGCACCTCGACTGGTCGCTCGAGGGCGTCCTGCGTGGCAGCGACGACGCCCCGCCGCTGAACGAGCCCGAGGTCGCCTCGCTGGTGCTCTTCGCGACCACGGTCGCACTTGCCAAGCTCTGGAGGGCCTGCGGGGTAGAGCCGGCTCTCGTCGCCGGACACTCGCAGGGCGAGCTGATCGCCGCGCACATCGCTGGGGGCCTGTCCCTGGCCGACGCCACCCAGGTCGCGGTGATGCGAAACAGGGCGCTGCAGAAGCTCATCGGCAAGGGCGAGATGGCCTCCGTGGCCCTGCCCGTCGCTGAGCTCGAAGCGCGTCTGGCGCGTTTCGAGGGAAGCCTGGGGGTCGCTGCTCTCAACGGCCCCGCGGCGGCGATCGTCAGCGGCGAGACCGAGCCCCTGGAGGAGCTGGTCGCCGAGTGCGCGGCGGCGGGAGTGCGGGCGAGGAAGATCCCCGGCGCGGTGGTCCCCTCGCACTCGCCCCGGGTGGAGTCGCTGCGCGATGAGCTGCTCGGGTCCCTGGCCTCGATCTCGCCGCGTTCGGGCGACATTCCCTTCCACTCGACGGTCAGCGGCGAAGTCCTTGACACGGCCCTGCTCGACGCCGAGTACTGGTATCGCAACCTACGCCAGACGGTGCTGCTCGAGCCGGTGGTCAGGAGCCTGGTCGAAGGGGGATGCCGGGCGCTGCTCGAGGTCAGCCCCCACCCGGTGCTGGGGGTGGGCCTGCAGGAAACCGTGGAGGCGGCCAGCGGCGACCCTGGCTCGGTCGCCGTGCTGGCCACCCTGCGCCGCGGAGAGGGTGGGGAGCAGCGCTTCGCCCAGTCGCTGGCCGAAGCCCACGTGGCCGGCGTCGAGGTGGACTGGCCGTCCTTCTTCGCCGGCGCTGGCGCCAGGCGGGTCACGCTGCCTCCCTATCCGTTCCAGCGCAAGCGCTTCTGGCTCGAGCCGTCAGCGGCCGCGGGCGACGCCGGCGCTGCCGGGCTGGGCGATGCCGAGCACCCCCTGCTCGGCGCGACGATCGAGTTCCCCGGCGACGAGAGTCTGCAGCTGACCGGTCGCGTCTCGACGTCGAGTCAGCGCTGGCTCGGCGATCACTCGTTGCTCGGCGAGACGATGTTCGCCGGCTCTGGCTTCGCCGAGCTGGCGCTCGCGGCCGCTGAGGCGGTCGGGGCCGGCGAGCTGGCGGAGCTCGAGCTCGAGAGCCCGCTGGCTCTGCCGGACTCGGCGGCGGTGCAGTTGCGGGTCTGTGTCGGGGAGCCAGACGAGCAGGGCCGGCGCGAGCTGACCATCCACTCCCGCCTCGAGGCGGGAGTGGATGAGCCGGGGCAGGTGGCGTGGAGCCGCCATGCCGTCGGCGTCCTCTGCGATCGGCCCGGTGAGCCAGCAGCAGATGCCGACACAGCCGGGCCCTGGCCGCCCGAGGGCGCCGAGCCGCTCGACGTCGAGCTGGTCTACGACCGGCTCGCCGAGGTGGGGTTCGAGTACGGCCCCGCCTTCCAGTCGCTGCGGGCTGCCTGGCGCAGCGATGAGGAGCTGTTCGTCGAGGCCTCGATTGCCGAGGGAGGGGAGATGGCCGGGTTCGGGCTCCACCCGGGCCTGCTCGAAGCCGTCACTCGCGCCGCTGTCGAGCTCGGTCCCGGCGAGTCCGGCGAGGTGGGCGCGCCGGCTGCGCCGGCCACCTGGCACGGCGCGCGCCTCTCGCGTCCAGGCGCGACCGTGCTGCGAGCGCGGGTGGGCGAAGTGGAGGGCGGCATCCGCCTCAGCGCCGTCGACGAGGAGGGCAGGCCTGTCTTCTCGGTCGACGCGGTGCGCACGCGCTCGGTCGATTCGAGCCAGTTGCAGGCCGCCCGTCGCGACCGTTCGCTGTACCGGGTCGACTGGCCCGGGCTCGCTGGCGATCCCGGCCCCGCCCCGGGCTCGCTGGCGATCCTCGGTGACGCCGCGGGGTTCCCGGTCGATGCCGAGCGCCACGCCGACCTTGCCGCGCTGGTGGAGGCGGTCGAGGGTGGAGCGCCTGCGCCCGAGGTGGTCCTCGTCGCCTTCCCGCCCGGTGACGAAGGTGGCCAGGACCTGCCCGCGCAGGCCCGAGCGAACGCTCAGCGGGCACTCGAGCTCGCCCAGGGCTGGATCGCCGCCGGCGCGCTCGGCGACTCCCGACTCACCTTCCTCACCCGAGGTGCGGTCGCGGCGGCCAGTGCCGATCGACCCGATCTCGCCACCGCTCCTCTCTGGGGGCTCGTCCACTCGGCGCGCTCTGAGCACCTCGGTCGCTTCGCGATCGTCGACAGCGACGATGCCGAAGGCTCGCGGCAGGCCCTGGCGGCGGCGTTTGCCGCTGGCGCCGCCGAGCCTCAGTTGGCTGTCCGTGCCGGCGAGGTGCTGACGCCGCGGCTGGCCCGGCTGGAAGCCGGAGGGCCCGACGCAGCGGCCGAGCCACTCGATCCGGGCGCCACCGTCCTGATCACGGGTGGGCTCAGCGGTATCGGCGCCGCCGTCGCGCGTCATCTGGCGGAGCAGCACGGGGCCCGCCATCTGCTCCTCGTCGGCCGTCGTGGGCCGGCAACGGAGGGCGCCGCCGAGCTCGTCGCCGAGCTCGCCGAGCTGGGCGCCGAGGCGAAGGTCGTCGCCTGCGACGTTTCCGAGCGCGAGCAGCTGGAAGCGCTGCTCGACTCGATCCCCGCCGAGCGACCCCTCGGCGCGGTGATCCACTCTGCCGCCGTGCTCGACAACGGCGTCATCGAGTCGCTCGACGCGGAGCGGGTGGAGAGGGTGATGCGCCCCAAGGTCGACGCTGCCTGGCACCTGCACGAGCTGACCGAGGACCTGGGCCTCTCCCAGTTCATCGTCTTCTCGTCGGTGGCCGGCCTCGTCGGCAGCGCCGCCCAGGCCAACTACGCCGCCGCCAACGCCTTCCTCGACGCGCTCGCCTGTCATCGCCAAGCCTGCGGCCTGCCCGCCACCTCGATGGCGTGGGGGGGCTGGGCGCAGGACACGAGCCTGATCGAGTCGCTGCGTGAGGTCGACCGGGCGCGGCTGGAACGCTCGGGCTTCACCGCCTTCTCTTCCGAGCAGGGCCTCGAAATCTTCGACCGCGCTCGCGAGGTCGGCATCCCGCTGCTGGCGCCTTCGGGCTTCGACGCCGCGGCGCTGCGCGCACAGGCCGAAGCGGGCATGCTGCCGCCGGTCCTCAGCGGGCTGGTTCGCGCCGCCGCCGGTCGTGGGGCCGAGTCCGGCTCACTGAGCGCCCGTCTGCAGCGGGTGCCGGAGGACCAGCACGAGGCCGTCGTCCTGGAGTTGGTTCGTGGTCAGGCTGCGGCTGTTCTCGGCTTCGGCTCGGCAGAGGAGGTCGGCGCCGGCCTGCCCCTGCAGGAACTGGGCTTCGACTCGCTCGGCATGGTCGAGCTGCGGAACCGCCTCACCGCATCGACCGGGATATCCATCTCGATCCTGGCCCTTGCCGATCATCCCACCCCAACCGGCATCGCCCGTTACCTGCTGACACAGTTGAGTGAGACAGACCCCCTGAGCGGTCAGGGTCTTTCCACACCTGAGAGTGACCGTGGACAGATCTCATTCGTGTCTCTCCTGGGTGAGGCGCGGGATCAGGATGCACTCGACGAGTACGTCGAGCTGCTTACGGCGGCCTCTCGGTTCCAACCCACTCTTGGGTCACCTTCAGAAGGAGGTGAAATTCCGCGGTCCGTACGGCTCGCGGAAGGCAGAGATCGATCGAGCCTCATCCTGATCCCATCGCTGGGGCCGATGTCAGGTACGCATGAGTATGTGAGGTTTGGTCGCGAGTTCAGTGACGAAAGACAGGTTCTCACCTTTCCGTTGATGGGATTTGGGCCGGGGGAGTCACTGCCAGGCGATGCCACGGTGGCAATCGAGACACAGGCCGAGGCGATCCTGAAGGCCGGTCTCCCCGGCGAGCTCGTGCTTGGTGGTCACTCCTCCGGTGGTTGGCTCGCACACGCGATCGCGGCTCACCTCGAGTCCCTCGGCAAGCCACCGTCGGCACTGCTTCTACTCGATACCTATCCGCCGGATTCCGGCCTGCTGAGCGAAATGCTGCCTGTGATGCTGGCCGTGGCCCAGGACGCCGCGGCAGCCGACATGCGGATCGACGACTCACGGTTGATCGCCATGGGTGGCTACAGGAGGATCTTCCGGGATTGGCAGCCGCCCCCGACCGATGTCCCTACTGTGTTGGTTCGCGCCAGCGAGCCGGCCTGGGAGGTAACGAGCGACGATGCGGGCGATTGGCGTGCGACCTGGCCGTATCCACACACAGTGGTGGAGGCGTCGGGTAACCATTTTTCGATGATGACCGAGCAGGCCGCGGGCACGGCGGAGGTTGTTCGGCAGGCGTTGGACGAGACCGAGAAATGCTAGACACATGGGGGTTCGTAAAGTGATAGGGTGCACACTGTGAGTCAGCGGATACAAGCCGAATCCTCGGGTGGAATTGAGGAAATGGTTGGTCTGCTGAGACAGGTAGGAGACATTCCCCCATCGGTTAGCTCGGGGTATGTCGACGTGCTGGGGAATCGCGACGCGATCGGCCCACATCGTGGTCAGCAGGTTTTCCGCAGGCGCTTCCTCACAGTCGTCTACGAGCGCTTCTGGCGGCCTCTCGTGTCACGCTTCTTCTTCGGTTTCGGTGGGCCGACCGCGCTTGAGGAGAAGCGCCTCACCGTTGACCTGCTCGAGGTCTCGCCGGGAGACAGGGTGATCGACGTCGGCTGTGGCCCCGGCAACTACACGCGTGACCTGGCGGGTGCCACCGGTGGCGGCCTCGTCGTCGGCATCGACGCCTCCGAGGCGATGGTGGCCGCGGCGGCAAAGCGGAGCGCGAGGGCGAACTCGGCCTATCTGCGGGCGGATGCCTGTGCGCTGCCCTTCGAGGACGGGACCTTCGATGCCGCCTGCAGCGTCGGGGTGATCCACCTGATCGAGACGCCGATGCTGGCGCTCGACGAGATGGTCCGGGTCCTTGCCCCGGGTGGCCGCTTGGCGGTGGTGGCCAGCTGCGCACGCAAGGGCGAGCCGGCTCATGCTCGGGGTGGCGTGACGGTCTTCGCACGGGATGAGTTGACCACTGCGCTGCGCGATCACGGTCTCGTCGACATTCGCCAGCGCATCGTTCGCCGGGGCCAATTCGTCTCGGCGCGGAAGCCAAGGGGGGATCTCGATGGCAGTTGAGACGAGTGCGGTCGCAGAGCTCGGGGTTGGGCTGGGCGAACTGCCGGAGACGATGGCCGCCTGGGTGATCCGGCAGGAGCGCGAGGGCGAGCCCAGGGAGGCGATTCAGCTCGAGCAGGTCGGCGTCCCCGAGCCCGGCCCCTTCGAGGTGATCGTGCGGGTGATGGCCGCCGGGGTCAACTTCAACAACGTCTGGGCGGCGCTGGGCAAGCCGATCTCGGTCTTCGACTACGGCGACCACCCCGAGCACGGCCACCACATCGGCGGCTCCGACGCCTCGGGGATCGTCTGGAAGGTCGGTGCCGGAGTCACCCGCTGGAAGCCGGGCGACGAGGTCGTCACCCATCCGGCCCAGGCCTCCTACGAGGACGTCGAGGTGCACGGGCTCGACCCCACCCTTGCTCCATCGGCCCGTGCCTGGGGCTACGAGACGACCTGGGGCTCCTTC
>Ga0164241_10003713_pt1 | contig 15174 bp, 22 predicted proteins | sample OricomyardsoilBY_FD_108780 | JGI IMG/M metagenome (GOLD analysis project Ga0164241, IMG submission 108780) | Backyard soil microbial communities from Emeryville, California, USA - Original compost - Back yard soil (BY) | ecosystem: Environmental > Terrestrial > Soil > Unclassified | place: USA... | reverse complement strand
TCCTTCACGGCGGCGCAACCCACGTGCTACCACCCGTCTCAGCCGCAGGCGGGTAGCTCAGCGGTAGAGCTCTGGTTTTACACACCGGCTGTCGCAGGTTCGATCCCTGTCCCGCCTACCAACAATCCCCGAACAAAACCTTTCAGTGTCGTTCCCCGGTTCGGGGGTTTCAGCATCGACCATGCTGAAACTGGGGAGCGCCCCGGCGGGGATGATCGCCACCTTCGCCGTGTTCTTCAGGTAGCGCTGATGGGCCTCGGCGCTGCTGGCGCCCGAGAGCCGCATCGACTCTTGAAGATCGACGTTGTTTTCGGCGAGCGCTTGCTTGAAGCGGCGCCGGAAGCTGTGGAAGTCGACCGGGCGGGTGAACTTGGTTTCGGTGAGCAGGTCGCGCTCGCGCGGCGTCATGGGGCGCGCCTCGGTCCACTTCCAAAGGATGGCGGCTCGGCCATTCGAGCGCTCGTAGGTGACCGCCTCCGCCTTGTGGATGCCGAAGGCTCGGACGAGGTCACGGCGCAGCGCGCGGGCTTGGCTCCCGCCCTGGCGGCTTTCGCCGGCGCGGGCCCCGCGGCGCACGGGGAACACTGGGCCATCGGTAGGCTTTTTCTGCTCAACCCACCAGCGCCTTAGGATCGGCCGAAGCATCTCCGGCACCTCGATGGCCTGGGGTCGCTCCGTCTTCTCGCGCGGCACCCAGCCCACCGTGAAAGCACCGTCCTCACTCGTGTCGAAGAACGACCAGTCCCAGGCGCGAAGGTCGCCCCAGCGCGGTCCACCGAACGTGCGGGCGACGCAAGCCATCACCTGGCGTTCCAGCACCGCGCCGCGCTCCCGCTTGTCCGGCGTGACCCAAGCCAGGTAGGCCGCGAGCTCGTGATCTTCCAGCACGGTGCGCTCGCGCTTGTCGACCTTGGCGCCCTTCGGGATCTGCACCTTCCCGACGACGTTCGAGGGCAGCACGTCGGTGCGCCACAGGTCCCCGAGCACGACGCCGATGTCTTGCCGTAGATGAACGCAGGACTGCTTGCTCGCGCCTCCCTTGGCGAAGCCGTCCAGCAGATCGCGAATGTCGCCGGCCAAGATCTGATCGACCGGCTTTTTGCCGAGGGTAGGGAAGGCATGCAGCCGCAGCCGGTCCAGGGAGGTTTTCTTGCTCTTGTTGGGGCTCTCGTCGATGACGCGTTCGGCCGCCTCCTGAAACGTCTCGAAGCGGCGGGCCTCGGCCTTCATGACTTCGATGGACGGGTGCTGCTTGAGCAGTCGACGGAGCTTCACCCGTGCCACCTGCTTGTCGAGCGTCTCGAGTTTGAACGATTTCTGAACGGGAACGCTGTCGACATCGACGGTGATGCGGGCGCGCCAGCCGGACTTGGTCCAGTAGAGCGAGCCCTTGCGGGGTCGTCCGCCAGCGTGCTTGTTGTCAGCCATGCTCGCCACCTTGCTTCTGTAGTTGCTCCAACGCCGTCGACAACTCGTCAGCCGTGCGCTTGCCGAGGAAGCACTCCGCTTCAATGCGGCTCAGCCGGGCCTTCAGCTCCGTGAGTTCGCGATGAATTTTCGCGATGCGGTCGGCGCGGCTCATTGGGCGGCCTCCGGCAGAGGCCGGGTCAGCCGCTCGATCTGTTCCGCCGCTTCTGGCGCGGTTGCAAGGCGCTCACGGACGTTTCTCACGATGCTGGCCAACAGACTGTTGGCCGCATCCAAGTGTTCTTCAACGCACGCCAGCGCAGCCCAGGTCTCTATGCACGTGGCATGCAAGACACCGATCGCGGTTACCGGCTGGTCGTGCGTAAGCATAACGCCAAGCAGGCCGGCCAGCTCGCGAGCCATGACTTGCACATCGCGTGGGCTCACCCCGTTGATCTGCGCGAGCGGCTGCAGAGAGAGAGGGCGCTGGTCCGCGCTCTCACCCACTGGGTGTGTTGACTTCATCCTCGATGCGCTCTTCGGCGCTGCGTTGCGCGCGTTCACGCTGCACCTCCACGATGCGCAGCCGCTTGCTTGAGCGTTTCGAGGTCGCGCTCGGCCGCCTCGCAGGCCGAGTACTTGAGCTCGCCCTGCAAGATGTTGCGTTTGCTCTGGACGATGATCATCGCATCCACGGCGATGACTTTGTCGGTGTCGTCCATCTCGCCCGCGAGCATGATCAGTTTCTCGATGACGTCGCCCAGATCCAGATCCATCTGCTGCGCTTCGTTTCGGTGCAGCACGCGCTGATGCTGGTGACTCATGACTGCACCTCCGTTGCGCGCCACACCGCGCAAAAGCTGTCCGTCGCGAGCCGGACGTAGCGCTCGCTCCCGCGGGCTATGAGCACTAAACGCCCACGCGGGCCCAAGTAGACACGCCCCACCCAGCGCCTGCCGGAGGGGTTGCATGTTGAGATGAGGACCCCTTGTGAATGTGCTAGAGATATTGACGTTGCCATTGTGACTTACCTCACTGTGGTTTCGGGGGCCGCCGCGTCTGATCACGTGACGGCTCCGCTATTGTGATGGTGTCTACCGCTCTTTCGGGCGAGGCGCGGCGATCCGAAAGTCCTTTTCCAATGCGCGGACGCCTTGCTCGACAGCCATGCGGACAATGTCCGAACGGCTGAACTTGGGACCGCCTGGCACGCGCGCTGCCGCTTTTTCGGCCAGCTTGTCGAGTCGCGCCGCCAGCTCCTCGTCGAGCCTCACAGAAACAGTGGTCATCACCATCGTCAGCAACGTATACGACGCATATAACGCGTGCGTCAAGGTACTTTTTCGCGACCTTGCCGAAAGGCGTGATTTGGTCAGCGCATTTGATTTAGTTTGGCCTCGTGACTGACAATTCGAAAGCCGAGCGAGATAAGCGCAACCTCGCCGCCTTGCGGGAGTACTTCGAAACGCACAACCGTTGGTGGGGCGCAGAGCTTGATAATCTCTTACGAAAAAGCCGGCTCGGGGGTGGCCAGACGGTCAGCAAGCAGGAGCCTCTTGACCCGGCGCCACTCCGCCAAAAACTGGACGCGCTCGGGGATGAGCTCCGCCAAATTCTGATCCTTGAAGAAATGGGCGGGCCGCTCGTACGTATTCAGTCAGATGGCGGTGAAGCGCGAGCCGACGTGCTCGCCGCCCAATATATGGAGGAATTTGTCGACGATTTTCGGGCGCGTCTTCGCAATGCCATCACCTCATTGGAGAAGCGGGTTCCGTCCGAAAAACATGCGCTCCCACGACTCGTGACAGAAGCGCATCTCACCGAACTTACAAAACGGCTAAGTATACTTGAGAGTCGTTCGGGGCAAGAGCCCTGGACGCGAGCCCACAAGTTCGCCGCGGTGAGCATCGCCATCGCTGGCATCGGGCTGGGAATTGTCATTCTGCGCCTTGTTCAGTCCGAAGGACTCTCGGATACGAAGATCCAACTGCTCGACCGCATGCGCAAGTTAGAGGACCGATTCGATCGTCTTCAAAAGAAGGCGCCATGAACGCTCGCTTGCGCTTGCCAATACTGATGCCCAGCAGCAACGACGGCGTCATGATGCAAAGGCACAACAGGGCAGCAGCTAAGGCGATGATCACTGGGAAACTCGTGTCCCAGTTCCTGAGTTGTCGCCAGCTGGCATCGCTGCGCCCTCCGTCGCCGCTGCGATCCGTGCGAGCAAGTCACGCGAGGACTTCGTCGCGGCTACCTGCTCAGCGAGTAGCGCGGCCGAAGCCTTGTCAGCTGCGGCATTCGGGTTTTCGAACCCGTAATTTTGCAGCGTTGTCCCTGTATTTCTCGCGATGGTGTCCCACATGGCCGCGAAGCCATCCAGATTGGAGCTGTTGCTGATGTCCTGGAGCGACCCTTCGCGCAGTGCGAGCTGTTTCTCCGTCAGCTTCTTGGCCACATCCATGTTGCCGTTGGCGATTGCCTGCTCGATCGGCTTCTCGAGGTCATCGGCCCGAGCGGCCTTACCCACGCCACTGGAGAATTGCTCCGACGTCTCGTCGTACAGCTGCTCGGCGTAAATCTGCCCGACCATCAACGTCGTAACGGCCAACCCGCCGACCAGCCCGAGCGCCCCGCCGCCACTTACAAGCTTTCCAACGCCTTCCGCTCGGGAGCTGTTGGCTCCGAGAATCATTCGCTCGATGCCGGCCCGTAGTGTGGACTCGATACCGGCTCGCGCGATTGACACGCCGATGGCGGCACCGATAGCCGTGGCCGGGTTCTTGACCGCCCAGGTGGAGACCGATCCGACGACTTTGGCGAAGTCCAAAAGCGCCGGTCCGGCCTGCTCGAGCGCCGGGACCAAGCTCGCCATCACTTCTTCGGTGACGCGGTCCCATTCGTTCTGGAAGCGCGCGGCTTTCGCGGCGGTGGTCTCGCTTGCTGCCCCAGCCGAGGTCTTGACCTCTTCCTTGCTGAGCTGCGCCTTCATCATGCGCGCGATTTGTTCGTCGACCTTTGCGAGGCCGGCCTGTCCGCCGCCGGCTCCGACGAAGGTCTTCTGCAGACCGGTCACCGTGCGCGCGCCCACGATGTCCATGAACAGCTTGTTCATCTTCTCGAGGTCGCCGCCCGTCTGCATGAGCGACTCTTTGATCAGCTCGATCGGGTCCTTGATCTTGGTGTGCGTCTTGTCGCTGAAGACGTCGATTCCCTCTTTGCGGAACGCGCTGATGCGCGCGCCTTTCTTCATCGTGTTGGCGAAACCGCCGAGCGATCGAGTGGCCTCCGCCGCACTCGGGGCACCGCCTTCAGCACGCGCGATCTGGGCGAGCGCGCCCATCTTCTGAATGTTTGTGGCCCGGTCACCAGAGAAAGCCGACGCAGCGGCGGCGACGCGGGCCATCTGCACGGCCATGTCGGAGATCTCGACGGCGCCGAGCTTGCCCTGGCCGGCGATGGTGCGCATCACCTCATCGATCGCACTGGCCTTGTCGGGGATGTCGCCGAGGCCGTTGGAGACGTTGGCGGTTGCGGCCGCCATGTCTTCGAGACTGGTGCCCGTCGCCTTCGACAGCTGGGCCATCTGGAAGAGCGTCTGCCGCCCCGTCTCGAGGTCGCCGGCGATCTTCTGGTACTGGGCGAGGCCCGCCAGGACCTCATTGGAGTCAATGCCGAATTGGCCGCCGACCGACCGCGCTTGCGCGATGAGCGCGTTGGGGTCGACGCGTTTGCCGTTCGCGCCCTCGGCGCCAGCTTGGTAGCCGGAGTTGCTGAGGTCGATGGCGGACTGCTGGAGCCCGACGACGCGGCTGACCGCGCCCTGGACTGAGAAGTCGATGCCGGCGCCGCGGGCGACGCTGCCCAGCCCACGCATGGCCATCGACCCCAGCGGGGCCTCGGGCATGAGAAATCGGGTGGCGCGGTGGCTGGTGCGGCGCGCGAAGCTCTCGCCTTGCCGAACGGCGACGCGTTGGGCCTGGCGGGCGGCACGCTCCGCGGTGCGCTGCTCGGCTGCCAGGGCGCGCGCAGCAGCCCGAGCCGTCTTCTCCACCTCGCGACGCTGGGCGGCCTGGGAGCGGGCCTGGGAGCGCTCCTGCATGCGAGCGGAGCGGTCTGCGGCGGCCTCCTGAGCCTTGAATTGTTGGAATAGGCCGGTCGAGCGCTGCCGGTCGAGCGCCATGGCGGCCTTGGCGAGCCGCTCGTGGGCCTTCAGCTGCTTCGCAGCTTCCTGCTCTGCCATGCTGGTCGAGCGCTTTCGCTCGCGCTGGATGGCCTTTTCCGCCTGACCCGCCTTTTGAGCTACGGTCTTGAAAGCACGGTCGATTTCGCCGGCATCAACCGAGGCGCCAATGCGAATTTTGATGGGTGGTGGTGACATGCGGCTAGCTCCTTTCTCAAGGCCATCGCGAGCGGCGGGTGACTACCCATGATCCGGCTAACCGGTGGCACGTGATGTCGAATGCAGGGCCGCCAGAAGCGCTCTGCAACACCGCTAGCGTGGTGCCGCCGGGATTCTTGATGGTGATAGCTTTGCCCTCTTCGCTGGCAAAGCTGATGTGGTCACCGTTTACAGCGTCGGTGTCGTCGATGGTATAGGCAACGTCGGCGGCCAGGGCACCGGAAGGCACGTACACGACGTCGACGGTGGCCGGCCCGTAGCTCGCGTTCGAGCTAGAACCCTGGACGATTCTTTGTGTGACGCGGCCTGCGCCGCTTAGCGCGATGCGCTTGACGAACGTTGCGCCCTCTGGAAACACGGCCCCACCGCCGAACGTGGCTTCGTTGGCTACGCTCAAGATGCCGCCCACGATGACGTCGTCAATGAAGGTGGCGATGCCGCCGCACTGAAGGTCGTCGTTGAGGTACGTGAGGCCCTCAACCTCGGCGTTGTTCAGAAAGTGCGCGTAGTCGTTGAACGTGGTGGTGCCATTGAGGTACGTGAGGCCCTCGACCTCGACGTTGTCCAGGAAATGGGCGTAGTCGCTAAACTCAACCTGGCTGTGGAAGCTCGCCCTAGCATAGACGCTTAGTGCGTCAGCGTCGCTGGATCCAAGCTGAGCGCCGCCGTCGCTGGTAAAGTAGCCGCCCACTTCCATGTCGTTTGCAACATAGAAGTCGCTGACCGTGAACTCGATGCGGCTGCCGACGATGCCACCGATCGACAGATCGGCTTGGAGCGAATACGAGCCACCGTTGAGGCCGTCGATAGCGTTGCTCAGACTTTCGTCGAAGTATTCGAACTCGTAGTCCTCGACGACCGAGTCGAAGGTCCAAAGTCCGGGGTCTCGTTGTCTTGCAAATGACATTAGTTTGCCTTTCCGCGCTTGGGCGCGATGGCCCATGCAATGAATCGTTCGCGAGCCTGCGGATCGCAGAGCTCAATTAGTTGTGCTTTTGGGTCGACGTCGCGGACGTACGCGAGCGCGGTATGTAGCTGGCCAGGCGGCAGCGCCTTGGCTCTGCCGTCGGAGCAAAGCAGCACGTAGGCTGAGCGCTGGCGCCACTCCGCCAAGCTGGCGTCGACGCGCTCGACGCGCTGCTGGAAGGTTTCCGCTTGGATCACACGCCCTCCCGATATGTGCGGCGTCCGGGCCAGGTTTGCTGGGTACGCCGTTCGCGCTGCGCGGGTCGCGCACGTTGCACCCCATGGCGGGCTAAAAGTGCCTTGATTGATCGAGCAATCAGCGGATTTGCCGTCTCCACGATGCGCGCGAGTTCGTCGGCGCTGTGCGAGCGCACTATCTCGAGCGCGGCGTGAAATATTCCGAGGTCGTCGGTTTCAATAATTCTCATTTGTTCCTTCGGTAGGGCGCTTGGCGAGATGGGGGGAGCAGCGGACCAATCCGAACGCCGCTCAACCCCCACCTCGCCTCACGCTGCATCTCGGCGCGTCGCAAGCAGGTAATCAGCCCGTCTGCATCGCTCGCACATGACTGTCGTGCGACCCCACGATCGTGTTAGAAATGGGGGCCAGAGTCTGATCACGCCGCGTCTTTCGGCGGCTGGGGCAGGTCGATCGCGTACTGGTTCGCCTTACGGCGAGCGTCCTGGTCGACGATGCCGCGACCGTCGAAGTCCGCGCTCACGAACTCCATGATGATGGCGTTTTGCGTGGCGTCGTCGTCCTCAATCGAGGCGCGCTTCCCGATCGCCTTCGCGGCGAAGTGAACCGCCGATGCGCGAGTTGCGCGGTTTTCGAGTGTGAGCATTTGGGCCGCGTGCTCGCCAGCGGGCGTCCGCCCGCCTCGTACCTGTGATGTGTATTTCACGTGTTTCCTTTCAGGCGTCGGGGATGCCCACGCCGGTGATGGCCAAGTCCAGTTCGGCCGTTGACGGGCCGGTGTGATTGGTGACCCAGCGTGCGCGGACGTAGTTGCTCGGCATCAGAGTGATGCTGGCGACGCTGCTAGCCGGCCAGGTGTTGCCGCCGCCAGCACCCGACCTGAAATGCTCGGCGTAGACCTCCAGCCAGGGTCCCGAAGAAGTCGGGCCGGTGTCGAGCATCACGCGCACCTGAGGGGATTTGCCTAGATTGGCTGTCATTGCCGCCGAGAGTTTCAAAACTGCGCAGCCGGCTGTCGAAACGGCGGCACCGGTGCCGCTGTCGGCCTTTGCGCCAGCGGCCAGCACGGTAACGGCGCTCACGACGGCACCTCTGGTCGATAGACGTAGAGCAAGGCGAACTGCTGCGCTTGCGCGAGGAGCGCCACGCTACGAACGTCCGCCTCCCGCCTGGCTACAGCGAGCGCGGCGGCGCGCACCTTGGGGTCGTCGCTCACCCCCAGCATACGGCTCGATCTGCCGTCTGTTCGGCGGAACTTGGTGAGGGTGATTTGTGGTTTCCAGAATTGCCCAGTCATTTGCTTGCTCCTACGGGGCCTGAAATCTCGAGCACAAAGCGCTCGCTGCCCGGTTCCCCGTTTTCGGTAAAAACGTCGAATCTGATGTTGCCGCTGCCTGTGTGTTCCCAATTGGGAGCACGAAGCGGTGCGACCAGCGCCCGAGCGACGGCGGACACATCGGTGCGACCGAACCGTTCGGGCTGCCCAAGCTCGACCATGATCGCTTCCGCCTCGCGCGCGGCATTCTCCTTCGCGGCGACGGCGTCCAAGAACTCTACGATCGCTCCCTTCAGGTCCTTGCGGAGGTTGGCCACGAGGTCGCCCAGTCGATCGCGCTGGCGCTGATACGCCTCGGCCCCCGTCTTGCTACGCAGCTCGTTGAGGCGCGCTCGGAGCCTGTCCTGGCGAGCGCGGTGGAGGAGCGTCCCGAACTTGGCATCGAAGTTATCGACGTCCCGCTGCGTAAGCCGGCTCGTCAGTACAGCGTCGTCCCTCTCACTCTCCAGCCGCTTTGCGGCGGCGAAATCCGGCGCGTCTTCGAGGTTAGCGAAGGCGAGGGCCGCAACTTGGGCCTTGTGTTGTGCGACGCGATTCACGGCGCCGAGGCGTTCGCGCTCTTGCTCGAGTGCCGGGACGTCGTTTTCTTCGACGAGTTTCAATCTTGATGCTGCGTTTCCCATGTCTTTCGTGTCCTTTTCAAAAGTCGTTGTCGTCACGCCGGCGTCCCGCCGTACTTCCGGCGGACCCAGGTGCGTAATTGGTCGTCCATCGAGCTGGCCCGGCCCACACCACCGAAGTCGCCGCGCTCGCCGAAGCCGCCGCCCCAGCCGTCAGCCTCGCGCATCGCGGCGATCTGGCCGGTGATCTCACGACTGCGCTCGGCGGCGTCGAAGGGTTCCTGCATCGGTGCGCCGATGTGACCACTCACGACGCGGTGTGCCAGCGTGACGAGAGCACTCGCGTAATCCAAGCCGTTCAGTTCGTACTTCACGCGACCGCTTGGCATCAGGCGACACTTTGCCGTTTCGCACTGGCGAATTAGCTTTTCGTGATTCGGCAGGATGAGTTCGCGATCGCGCATGAGGCGACGCAACGCCTTGACCGCACTGTCCTTCGACACGTCACTCCACGCGATCGGGTCGTACGCGATGCCGCGCTCGCCAAACATGCTGATCAGACTTGCGTCTTCGCGCTGGTCGCCGTACACCACCCCAACGCCCAAAGCGTGCGCGCGTGATACAATGTGGTCGACCACCTGCGACATCTTGAGGCCGCGCAGCTCCACTCCCTCGAAGGCGTGGGCATCCTCAATGACGAGCTCGCCCGTGCTCGTTTGGTAGCCCTCAAGCCAAGCGCAGGCGTCGTTGCGCAAGCTCGACATGTCAGTCGGGAGGAAGCTGAATTGGTACGAACCCAGCGGCGTGCGGCCAATGCACGCTCTGACGTCCTCAACGTCGAAGGCGAGGGAAAGCGTTGAGCCGGGTTCGCCCGCGTACTCACGCTGCCAAAGCTTCGGGTCGGGCTCGAGCGCGTGCGTGTCCTGCTCGGACAAAGTCGGATTGGCGAGCCACGTCGGCGCGAAGCTAACGACCTGATGAGCGGTGTCACCCAGATCGAACTGCTCGGCGTGGAAGTCGTCGGTTCCCCAAGGGCTGGAGCTGAGGACCAAGAAGGCGCTGGGTTGGGTCGCCATGGTCGGCGACAAGCTCCCCACCACTTCTTTGGCGGGGTTGGCGCCGATATCCCGTGACTCCCACCGTGCCACCTCGTCACAGAAGCAGGCAATCGAGGTGAAGCCGACCGTGCCCCGCGTGCTGCACGTCGTGACGCGAAAGAGCACCGTTCGGGCGCCTGTGATTTCGATCTCGTTGGTGCGCTCCTCGAAGGAGACGCCGAGAGCACGAAGCACCGCAGCGATCGTCCGTAGCCGCGCCGAGGCCTCATCCCGGTCCACGCTGACGAACGGGATCACAGCGACGTCACCGGCCGGCACCGACCACGTGCCCCACAACGCCCAGGCCACCGCTAGGCGGGCCAAGGTGCTGGATTTTCCCGCTCGGCGGCCTGCCCGGATTACCCAGCGACGACGGCCGGCGGCGAAGAAGCGCCCGATCTGCTGGCGCCACCAGTCCGAGATGGCCGGGAAGCCCGACTCGACCAGGGCGGCGTTCATGGCGTCGAAGCGCGCCAGGAAGCTCACGAGGACGCTCACGACTTGCCCCCGGGGGTGATGCCGAGGCGGCGGTCGAGCTCCGCCATGGTGTCGCGAGGCTTGGCCTGGGCTTCTCGGGCGCAGAGCTCGTGCGCCGCCAAGAGGTTCTGGCGGGAGTCGTTCGCCAGGCGCGAGCCGAGCACATGATCGCCAGCAACCTCGAAGGCCCAGCGGCTGGCGGCAAGCTGCAACCCAGCCGACCAAACGATGCTCGCCGGCGCCTCGCTACACCGCCCACCGCCCACCGTCTGCGCCAGCGTGCGCACGTGCAGCCTGGCGAAGTTCTCAGCGGCACGTCGGTAGGGCGCGAAGCTGGGGTCTGCGAAGGCTTTCGCCAGGCCGATGCCCGAGCCCAGGGCGGTCGTCGAAGCGCGCTTAGAACCCCCGCGGCGGCCCGCCTCGCGTGCCTCGGCTGAACCGGCAGCGTACGGCGGACGTGGCAGGGGTTGCGACTGCGGCTCCAGCGCGGCTACTCCCACGGGTTGCTCATCGATGCGGGCAGGCTCGACGTGCACGAGCTTGCGGCCGTCGGTGGCGTTGGTTCGCCAGGTCACGGGCGGGCCTCGTAAGAGTGCGGAAGTACGCGGGCCGGATCGCCATGCTGAAACTCAGATGCAGAAACAACAGCAAGGAACGACGAATCCAGGCTGATTTGGCTGTGACGGCGTAGTGCGACGCGGCTACATGAGCCAGTTGCTACCGGCTCCGTCTGCTGTCCGTGTCTCGTTGCCGTCTGTCTGCGTCTCACAACGGTAAGACGAATGAGTTTTTTGGGGACAGCTGGGCGGCGACGTTGCTCCCCGTGCAGGCGTGCACCCGCATTCCGGGACTTAGTCGATGCCAAGAGCACGCGCCCCTTCCTTGCCCCATGTCTGGGCTTTGCTTTCGTCGGTACCGCCGCGCTGCACAACGACACGCCCAGCCGTCTTAGGGGGCTGTCTGTGCTTATTGGCGTCGTCGACCAGCTCCCACGGGTTGATCCGTTGGCAGTACTCGTTGGCTAGGGCGTTGCTCACGATGGCTTTGGCTGCCACGAGCCCACCCTTGAGGCGGCAGAGCTTCCCGAACGCCTGCATCGCCCTTGACCACCTGTCGCCGAAGTCTGGCTCGTCCCCGTTGCCGCGGCGCTTCTTGTACTCGTCGGCGTAGTGAACCTTGAGCAGATGGCTATCAGCGCTCGGCTGCTCTGGAGCCTTCCCTCGAGAGCCACGAGGGCGAGCCTTCCGCGCAGCGGGAGAAGTGGCTTCCTTCAATGGGTTACTTAGTTGCTTACTTAGGGTGGCAGCCTGACACTGGTCCCCGTGACTCTCTGCCACTGGTGGGGGTGTCTCTGTGTCACTGGTGACAGCCTGACACTGGTGTCTCTCTGCCACTGGTAGGCGCTCCAGATTCCCGAGCGAGTAGGCGTTCGACACACCGGTCTTGCGGGTGACCCGGACCGCCCCCTTGCTCTCCAGCGTCGCCAGGGTTCGGAGTACGGTGCGCCGGTCGAGCGACGTCCACTCAGCAAGCCGGTTTACGCTCGGGAAAGGCTCGCTGCTGGCCCGGCTCCAATGGTCAAGCAAAGCCAGCGCGACGAGCTTCTCGAGCGGCTTCAGCGCAGAGCGGAACACGGCCCGCTTGGCGCCCATCAGGTCGAATTCGCTCACTCGGGAAAGTCCTCCACGACCGCCCCGCCCTCGGCGAGCCGTCGAAACATGGCGTCGCCGTAGCGGGCCCGAAACTCGCTCGACCGGAGCCCAGTCGTGACGACCGTGACGGCCTGCTTGCGGTACCGATGGTCAACGACCTCGAACGGGACCTCGGTCAGCTTTTCAAAGCCGAGCTCATCGATGATCAGGATCGCAGTGTCGCGGGCGTGCTCGATAAGTGGCGCTTCCTGGCCAAGGGAGGCATTGCGGCGCGCGGTTGCCAGTTCGGGACCCGAGGCCCATACGAAGGGCACAACGCGAGCCGTCTCGTCACCCGCCTGGGCGCGAGCGAGCTGCTGATCGCGGTAGCGCCAGAGCCATGCGAGCGTGGCGCCGCTCTTGCCGCTGCCGGTAGGGGACGACACCAGCAGGGTCGGAAACTTCGCGGGATCCCACTTCTCGATCGCGCTCACGATCTTTTTCGATGCTCGGGCGCGAAACTCGACATTGTCGAAGCGCGCGAAGGGCCACTGCGGAGGATGGCAAACGCCATGCCCATCGCGCCCGTTGCTGTGCCCGCCCATGTAGTAGTCGAAGCGCGACTCGATTTGCTTGACGTGCTCGGCGATGCGGCGCGCGTTGAGTTTTTCCGCCTCGCGTTGGTCGCGTTCGTCGAGATAGGCGCCCCAGCATTCGGGGTGCCAGAACGTGTCCACGTCCCGGCTCCTGTCGCGAACGCGATGGGTCTCGCTTTCCGCGGACTTACTGCATTTGGGGCACGTGGAACCCGGCGGCGGCACTGGCGACGGCGGCTTAGGCGGCGAGTCGACCACTACCGCAGAGCTGCCGATCTTGTCGATCAGCGCCTGCATTTCGCGGTCCATGGTCATGTGCTCGCTCCTTGCGCGGCGGCGCACGCGCAGCTCTGCCAGCCAAAGCCGCAACCCTCGCAATCGTCGATACGCAGGGGGTGATCGAGGTCGTAGCCGAGCATCGTGGGCTTTGGAGGAACGGCGGCACGCTGCCGCGTTCGCAGATCACGCTCGAGATTGTCGAGCAACTGCATGGCCGAGCCGAGCGCGGTGTCGGCTTGCTGACGGCAGCGCCCGAGCTCTAAACGCAACGACGCGATCTCGGCGGCGGTCATTCGCCACCTCCTGAGCGCAGCCAATCGATCACTGCCTTGACTTCGAATCGAGGTGCGTCGCCCAAAGTGAGCTCGGGGCAGCCCTCGCGTCGAAGCCGATCGATGGTATCGACGCCGCAGCCGAGCGCATGCGCCAAACCGCGGCGATCAAGGAGCGCGGGGCATTGTGCCGCCGCGGGGGCTAGGCCGCGCGATTCGAGCTCGTCGGCGACGGCTCGGGCGAGGTCGCTGACGAGTGCGGCAACGGTAAGCCCAGCTCCGTGGCGGCTCGATGGAGCCGGATCTGGCTGTTTTCCCTGATTTTCTGGTGCTCGTACCAGCGTTTCGCGGTGCGATCCGAGCAAACGGCTGCGACTGCGAGGCGGCGTAGATCGTGAGCGTTGGGCATTGAGTTCTCCGGTGCGCGTGACGTGGTCGGTTGTCTTCGTCTCCACGACCTTAAGACGAGCGAGTTTTTTGGGGACAGTTTAGCGACCGGGGCGCGGGGCGCGCGGTTTCGGTGCGACTCCGGCGTCTTTCTTTTCAGTCGCGGTCTTCAGGACGCCGTGCCGCAACCGCGCGTGCTGCATGCTTCCGATCTCCAAATCGACAACTTGGCCAACGCGCAGCCCCCCCTTGAGCTTTCTTTCCGGCACGTTTGGATAGTTGCCGACGGCTAGAGAGAAGAGAGCGAGTTCTCGATCGCTGAGAAACCAGTCGCCCCACGGCGGTCGGCTTACTGATTCGGGCCTACCGGCGCATTTCTCAATGAGTGCGACCAGATCGGCGACTGGCGCGCCCTTGAGGAAGCGGTCAGCCAGCGGAAAAACCGCCATAAACAGGGAGTCCTGATCCTTGGTCAGTGTCATTCGATGGCCGTCGAGCGCTGCTAGCTGCTGGTCGCCAGCGGCTTGAATCGAAAGCCAGGATTTTACGTGTTGATGTATGGCGAGCGCGTTTTCTCGCCAGTTGGTTTCGAGTTGGGGTACCGGCGCGCCAACTTGCTTTGCCGGTTTGGTCCTCAGGAGGCCACGGGTCCTAAAGTCAGCGATCCACGGAAAGCGGTCTCCAATTCCTTGGTCGAGTTCCTTAGCAAGCCAGCTGCGCCGGCGACCGGCCGCCGCTTGTTGCATATCGCTGCAAAGCGCCTTGATCTCGTGATCGCTCGGTCGGTTTTTCCCGAACCACTCGCGAAGCTCGGCGATGCTGGCGCCAATAACCGCCGCCCGCAACTCCTCGGCGTCCTTAAAGATCGGGGACTTTTTGCGGCCGCCGGGGGCCGCTCGGTGCCCGAGCTTCAGGCCGCGCTGCGGAACGCCGTGTTCACCGGCGATGCGCTCAGCGAGGCCTGTGTACTCACTAACGAGTCGCCGACGATTCTCAGTTTGGCTGCCCGCGCTCCTCTTGATGCGCGCCGCAGCCGTCCGGCACCACGCGAGCGCATTCCCCGGCGGAGGCAACTGTGCGGCAAGCTTGAGCATCGCTTCAGAAGCGACATCCTCCCCGAATGAGCGCTGTAGCTCCTTGACGTCGTTGCCGGAAAGCTGACCCGGCGCTATCCTTGGCTTCGACAATTCGACCTCCACGACGCCCCGTCGGATCCACCCGGCGGGGCGTTTTTCATTCTAGTTCAGGTCGAGGACTTCAGGTCGGGCGGCCAGCGACGCCGCCAGGCTGGAAAGGTAGGCGTTTATGGCCAAATCCGCCGCCAGCCCGTGCTCTCGGGGTTTCAGCACGGAGTTCTTGCATGGGGCGGGCAGGGCTGGGGTTTGATAGGGTGGGGCACCCGTCACGTCCGGCCCATTCCCGCTAGAATCGTTCGAGTCTGCGCGGTTTACACACCGGCTGTCGCAGGTTCGATCCCTGTCCCGCCTACCAACGACCCACTAACGAAAGTCGCGGCATGAGCATCCTAGTTTTTCTCGTCTTCGGCTTCGTCGTGGGGCTCATCGCGCG